>Ga0308419_1001018_pt1 | contig 18992 bp, 11 predicted proteins | sample HotsprSampleMS50_FD_203674 | JGI IMG/M metagenome (GOLD analysis project Ga0308419, IMG submission 203674) | Hot spring phototrophic mat microbial communities from Mushroom Spring, Yellowstone National Park, Wyoming, United States - 20090730_MS50 ... | reverse complement strand
CTTTGGCAAGCAGTCCTTCAAGCGTGGTGCGGTCGTTCTCTGTCAGAGTCAGGTGATCTTTTTTCATACCACCAGTCTATCCGATATCACCTCGGAATGCAAGAGAACTTAGTTTACGGACTACTAAGGTGAAACAGGTAATTCTTTCTCTTCATCCCAGTCTTCGCATCGTACTGTATCGGGCGCAACCAGACGGTATCGCCATCCACTAAGAGCCTATCCGAATAACCCGGCAGCACGCAAGGCAATCAAGCCACAGGCGAAGTGGAGGAAGGCAAGATAATGCTCAGGCTTTTTCTCCCAGCGTATCAGCAAACGACGGAACCGATTGAGCCAGCTGTGGCTGCGCTCAACCACCCAGCGCCGCGCACGCCTGCCCGCTTCACGGGCGATCTCCTTCGCTTCCTCGCCGCGACTGCGCATGTGCGCCGTGAAGCCAAATGCGCGCAAGGTCGCGCGCACTTCTTCATAATCATAGCCTGTATCCAGGCACATGCCTTGCGGTCGCTCCTCCGTCGGCTCCGGTCGCTCCACGACGATGCGCTCGATCGTCTCACGCACCAGTTTCATATCGTGGCGATTGGCGCCATCAATCGCCACGCCGATGGGGACGCCATGCCCCTCGGTCAGCAACGACCGCTTGACGCCCGCTTTCCCGCGATCGGTTGGATTGGGGCCGGTTTTTTTCCCCCCCTCGCGGCGCCTTGGTCATCGCCCCGTCCATCCTCAGCCAGTCCCAATCAATGCCTTTCAGTTCATCACACCGTTCGACGCCGACCTGCCAGCGTTTCAGGAACACGCCAGCGGCGACCCACTCCCGAAAGCGATCATACGCCGTGGATTTGGGGCACAGGTCCGTCGCGTTTAACGCCGCCCACTGACAGCCGGTGCGGAGGACGTAAAAGATGGCGTCGGCGCAGCGGCGATCGGACACGCGGGGACGACCGCCGCCAAACCGATGGGTGTTCACGTGGACCGGCAGGAGCGGTTCCAGCACGGCCCACAGGTCGTCCGAGATGCGAAAGTCGGTCGTGGTCTTGTTGTTTGGTGTGCGCGCACGCGTGCGCTTGGGTGTTGGTTCAGTGCTCATACGATAAGTATACCAGTTTTTCGGATAGGCTCTTATTGAAAGACCATACCTTGATTGCTCGTTGACATCCATCAACACTTTTCTGGCACGATCGCGATTGCCCATACCAACAGTACCGCCAGGAGGAACCAATCGACGCCAGATTATACCAGCTTGTGTCATAATAGACAAGCTGACGGAACGGTTGGGACATCGCCGTGATGTACAGGCACCGGTTCCCGACTCCGAGATGGTGACGATTGTGGTCATCACCGCCGAAGCAGAGACGTGAGGGAAGAGGAGCATCGATGTATGAACGGGCCTATTGCCACCGAGGCACCGTTGTTGGGCGATAACGCCCACACCAGTGCGGCCGTCCCCAGGGAGAGAAACCGGAGCGCACCCCTGGGACGCGTCCCCTGTCACCTTGAAGACGACTCGATCGTGTCCGGCTTCGCCAGGTTCAAACGGCAGATGTCTTTGAAGGCACACCCACGCGGGCAATCGTCACGCGGGCGTACTGCGAAGTGCCCCGCCCGCACGCCCGCTACCACTTCCGCGACACGCGCCGTCATCGCACTCAGGGCCGTCTCCCGATCACGTGCCGTGAGCGGTGTGCTGCGCTTGCCACTGCCGAGATGAAAAAAGGCGGCCCACTTCACCTGTTGCCCACGAGCCAGCAAGTGCTCGGTTGCCAGCAGGTACATCGCCAGTTGTACATCGCGTCCGCTCAACGTCTCTTGCAGCGACCGGGGAGTGCTGCTGCTCTTATAATCGATCAACGCCAGGCTGCCGTCTGGATGCTGATCTATACGATCAATACGCCCCACCACCAGGATGGTTCCCTCGGTTGTGGCAAGCTGGAGCGGCGGTGCGCCCGCCCGCAGGCCGAAATCCTGTTCCACACCCGCCGTCCGCAACGCTGACCACTCATCGCCTGTACGGAGCGCTCGCCGGAAGGTGTGGATCAGGCAACGGCGCACATCGGTCTGATCCCAACTCCAGAACGCATCGGGGGCAAACCCATACCGGGCTGGCGCATCGGCCAGCACCCGATCTGCCGCTGCATGCAGGGTGTCCAGGATCGCTGCTTCGTGTTCACTGCTGTGGACATGCTTCGCCTGCATCCATTGCTTCCCGGCCTCGGCCAGAATTGCGTGATAGAGCCGCCCGCGCCCGGCCTGCTCCAGCCCATCTTCTGGCTCGGTGCGCTGCTCCAGTTTTAGAATATGCGCGGCGGCAAAGCGAAAGGGACAGGTGATATAGTTGTTCAACTGAGTGATGCTCCAGCGATGCGCTGGCCCGAAGCGTTGCGCCAGTTCAGTGATCAGGTCGGCATCGTCCAGGACACCCTCAAAGGCACCATAGGCCGTGGTACCCTCACGCTGGCGCTCGATAGCACAGGCGCGGCGCACGTGCTGGAGCAAGGGTAGGCACGCTTGCTCGCGTTCAGAGTCGAACGAAAAAGACGACCTGTTCCCTGCCTGTTGCATCACCGCAATCAACCTTTCCTGGTCGGACGCAGCCTCGTCAATGTCGGGCGTACTGCCGGCTGTTACCCGGATGGTGGGCACACTCGCCGGTTGGAGCAGACTCAGCACGGCGAGCAGATAGGGCGAAGGAGCCAGCGGATTACCGCGCTCATCAAGGTAGGTACGTGCCAGCGTCAGGCTGCATCGGGCGCGGGTCACTGCCGCATAGAACAACGAACGCTCGTCGGCGGGATCGGGCGGTCTCAGATTGATGCCGTGTTGGGCCAGAAGCGTGCGCTCACGCCAACTGTAGAAGGGCGGATCAGCCGGGTGTTGTGGGAACTCGCCTTCGGCCATGCCCAGTAGGAAGACGTGATCAAACCGATCACCGCGTGCAGCCAGGATGGGCAGGACGGCCACCCGATCTGCGGTCGGTTCGTCTCGCCCATAGCGAGCGCTGGCAACAGCAGCGCGTAGTTCGGCCATAAAGTCACGATAGGGCACGGGCGGCAAGGACAACACCTGCGCCGCCTGAACCAGTTCATTTAGCACCCGCGCCAGTCGTCGGCTGATCTCGGCCACCGGATCAGCCCCGTCACGCCCATAATCCAACAGCGCCAGTGTGCGTTCCCTGACCCATGCGCTATAGTCGGTAATAGTTGCCTGTTCCGGCGGCGTCAGCCAGTCTACCCAGGCGTCGAGCAAGGCCAGCAGCGCCGTGGCAGTAGCGGGCTGGACAACCACATCCTCCAGGTCATCGTCGGCAACAACCGGTTCGGCCTGAGCCAGCGCGGTCAGCGCCGCACGCAACCGTTCCAGCCCGCCGGTCACGCCTGCCGCACGCGCCACGCGATCCAGCAGGCTGGCCGCATGGCGCAGGCTGGATACTCCACCCGACGAATGGGGATCCGCATCCAGCCACCACGGCGTATACTCCAGGCTGCGCCAGACCTCGACCAGGGCACGGCGCGGATAATCTTCAAGTGGGAGCCACAGCATTGTCAGCACCGTGAGGATCGGCGGTGCCTCATGCAGTGGTACCCCGTCGTACAACGCCAGCGGCAAGGCATACTCGGTGGCGACTTCGCGAAGCAGCGGCACATACAGGTGGCTGTCGCGACAGAGGATTGCTACCTGTTCCGGCGCGATGTTTTGCTGTAATAGCGTTTGTACTCGGCGCAAAACGGCACGTACCTCACGCTCACGGTCAGCAGCGGCGATGACGGTCAGCGTGCCGTCATTTGCAATCAGGGGGGGCGGATCCAGGTTGAACAGGTGCTGCTCGATGTGGGTCAGCACGGCGGAACGGGGATGGACGGGTGGCGCATCTGGCGCATTGCTCAGATAGCTGATCGTTGGCTGCAAGGCTGCCACAAGCTGTGCCCGCGTGCGAATGAAGCGGCGATGGGCGGGGCGATCCTGGGCGCTGCCGGTCAGCGTGATCAGCACCTGTTCAACCTGCTGCGTCAATTCGGACAGCAGGCTCAACTGCAGCGGCGTAAACTGGTCAAAACCATCAACCACCAGCAGACTGATCCCGGCGAGGAAGCGTGGATTGTGGCGCAAAGTATCCCGGGCGAGCAGGAGCAGCCGGGGACTATCAGCCAGGTGCAACCGTTCGACAGCGGCGGTGTAGGCGGCATAGATTGCACCGAGTTCAGCATCGTAATGGCTTACACCAGCGGCTGCCAGCGCCTGGGGTGACACTTCAGCTTCCTGGGCCTCGGTGATAAACGCGCCGGTCATGGCGATAAAGCCGGGCTTGTGGGCTACCGAGGCGAAAATCGGTAAGCGGCCAGCCTGCGCCATATCGTGGAGCATATCGCGCAGCAGCAGGGTTTGCAACGTCGGACTAAGAGATACCAGATCGGGATGCGAGCGGCGCAGGATCAGCCCGGTCAGGCTATAGAACTGGTGCACTCGTACACGAGGGAGGCCACTGACGCTCCTCTGAAGGCAGCGACGCTGGCGACTATCGGCCACCAGCACGATCGCCCGCCCACGGCGCGGTGCGGTCAGCGCCTGCAGTGCGGCTCTGGTCTTGCCTGCGGCTGCAGGTGCGATCAGAAGGGTTGTGCTGGTCATAATCGTCCTGGCAATACGGCCCTCTATGCCACATACGATGAGCCTGCCGCCGGGCAGCGACAGAGATATTGTCCCATCGCCAGGGTAGAGCGAGCCCCCCGGCTTCAGACGATTGACGATCGTGATAGCACACCGCACCACTTCACCGAACGATCGGTATCACTAATCGTCAGGTATGTCGTTCTCTGTCTCCTTCAGGCAACGGCTTCTCAGCCAACGCATGGCGCAACCACCCACGTTATCGGCTGATCGTTCCATCCAAGTGGGGAACATCAAAACCGGTCAGAGAACAATTGTACCATATCGTGGTATTGCTGTCCAGTATCCTCTCCTTGCAAGCAAGGGAGGCGAAGGCGCATTTCGCTGTCGGCTGAAAGCGACAGTCCTCAATGCTCACTTTCATGGACACAATCGTCAATCGCCAGATAGTTGCTCGGCCTGCCAGCCTGCTCCCGGCACCCAACGGGCGACTGCGGTGCTGTCGGGGTCAAGGGCAAACAAGCGTACCCAGCCATTCTCCACCAGATTGCGCACGTCGGTGTTGGCCGCCAGGACAGCCGCAATCCGTTCCTGGGGTGCTTCGACGACCACCTGCAACCGTAGCGGTTCGTGATACCAACGACCATCGGGCGTATGCACCGACTGGAGTGCCAGGCCAGTCCGCAGATCACCGCCGTTGCCCAGTACCACACCCAATGAACCGACACGGTTGTGCAACGCTTTCGTGCCTGACCCGAACTTACAGTTATCGACGGTCGAGGCAAAATACTGTAAGTTAATCCATGACGCCACCACCATCGGAGCCGAGAGGATCAGCGTTAGGATCGAGTTATCCGGATCGGTTGTCCAGTTATACTCGTGTAAGAAGCAGCGACCATGCAGATTGACGCCACGTGTCCGCTCACGCCGGGCAGCAATAAAGGCGGCATTGCGCGCCAGTCCCCACTCCGGGCGCACCTCCGACCAGTCATAGGAACGCCGCCGCAGCAGTTCATCGAGAATGCTGCGTGGTTGCTCGGCCAGACCCAGATCGGGCGAGCGCTCGGCACGGGTATAGAGTTCCGCCTGTCCTAACCAGTACTTGAGTTGCGCCAGATCGGTGCGGTGACTGGTCGGAAGCCGCTCGGTATCCAACAATTTCACCTCATCAACGGTGGTATTATGCACTCCGGGCACAAAATAGGTATCGGCTGGCACGTTGTAGCCCCGAGACGGCAGTTGCGCGCGCACCACCGGGTCGTTGAGGATAGCCGCGGCAACACGGGCATTGATTGCGCCCCCATGTCCACCACATGCGCCACAATCGAGGCCCGCCGCGTGCGGATTGTTCGCGCTGTGGCCCTCATGCCCACACAGCAGGATCAACCGGGCAAACGTTTCCCGCAAACCGAGATTTTTCAGGATCGCCACCGCTGTATTCAAGCGGTCTTCCGTTGGAATACCGGTACCATTGCCATCGGGTGTCAGATCAAGATAGGCATCGATCTCATCGGTACGCTCCGGGCGTAAATAGTTCAGCGCATCACCCACCAGTCCAATGCCATAGGCCAGGCCCAATGTCTCCACAAAGGTAAACGAAGAGGCAGGCGCTGTCTGCCAATGCTTGAGGACGCCTTTGCCGATCTTGCTCCTGGCCGACTTTCGATCCTCCAGGCGGATGGTGGGTTTCAACAAGACTGGACAGCGCGGGCTGCTCTTGCCATCAACGCGCCAGTCCAGACTGATGCCAAAGAACCCGGCAAAGCCGAAGGTCTGGATGTCCGGCGACTGAGCCTCGAGATGGCGACGCAGCGGCTCGGAACGCACATCAATACAGAACACTGCCTGCACCGCTGGCCGATGAACGGTTGTTGTCGGTGCCGGTGGCGGTGCCAGCGATGCCAGTAACTGACGGGCGTAGCTGTTCTCCAACGCATCCTGGAAGATAATCCGTACCGACTCATCTTCAACAGCCGGATGGATCGCCAGGCGATGCGGCACCTCTACACCGCGACGGGCCAGCATTGGCACAGCTGCATCGGTACAGATGCGGATCGCCAGCAGATCCATAAGCGCACCTGGCTCGTCACTGCCGACTTCCCACGTCGAACGGCGTAGCAGGCAGGCCCAGCCAAATACACCACTCAACAAACGATAGAGATACGCTTTGCGATTCTCGGCAGGTACGGCCAGTCGTTCGAGCATCGTCATAATCGCCACGTCAGGTTGGGGGGGCAAGGCCTTTGCCCAATCCCGCCAGCCGACCAGTCCTGCAATCTCCAGCGAGCGATCAACCCGGGTTGCTTCCAGCCAGGCCGCGTAAAGCGTCTGATCCAGGGTTGGCTGGAACCACTGGGCACTCGTCTCCGGGATATGTACCGAACACCAGCGCGTGGCATGGTGGATGATTTTATCATGCAAGCTGGTCGCATAGTGGTAATCATACTGCTCGGCAAAAGTCAGGATCTCGCTGGCTGGGCGCAACGGGATCGGCGCATGCCCACTCAGGATCGCCTCGAGCGCGGCTGGATCTTGATCGGCATGCCGGGCCGCCTGCTCCAGATCAGCCCTGGTAAACGCGCCCTCTTGCCAACGGGTGCGATAGTACGCCACATCGGGCAATACCTGCGCATCCAGTCCATCATCAATGTCACGGGCTGCTTCCGCGATAGCTTGCCCGGCGAAGCCCAGAAACGGGTTCACTGCCACATAGTTTGACAAATCCCACAGGGGTGGTATCTTGCGACACACCTCGGCCACTTCGTCGCGCAGCAGATCGAGATCTGCAGTCGTATACTCAATCGCGTTTAACTCAGCTAATTTAAGCATGTTCCGCTCTCCTCACTTCAAAGCTATTCCAGATCCGATCGACAAAACGGTCGAAGATAATACCCAGGTAGAAGCCGTGCAGGGCATGCACATAGAAGGCACGTCCGGCAGCCGTTTGTCCGAAGAGTGGCAACAGCGTATGCATGGTTGCCAGACCCATAAAGGCAATTACGGGCAAGATCGCCGCAAACCAGGCCAGTGGGCTGGTCGATATGGCCAGGTGTCCAAAGACCGGTTCGAGAAAGACCTCGATGCCGTGGTACAACGTGAGCGCAACGATGGACAGCACGGTCATAATCAGGAAGGCGCTGAGACCTCGCATCAGAACATCACTGGCTGTGTAGAGCGACGTACGGAACGAGGCGATCCAGATCTGCCCGATCGACAGCGCCAGGATGGAGGTCAGCGCCAGTTCTCCCGGTGATTTGAAGGGGTCAAATCCGGTAATATGCGCTGCCAACGCCAGGACGGGCACCGAGAGGATCGTGCCGATCAGCCCCAGGAGCAGCGAGCGGGCAGGTGCCACACTGACGGCCATAGCTGGCTGCCTGGGCAGTTCGCCGCTGCGCAGGAATGACCAAGCTTTGTAGAACCCATGGCCAATCAGGTGCAACGTTGCGACCGGAAACGCCAGCAGGCCAAACTCGATCATCATAAAACCCATCTGGCTCACCGTCGACCAGGCCAGCGTGCGCTTGACGTTCGTCTGCGCCCACATCGCCAGCATGCCCAGAATGGCGGTGATGGTACCAACCAGCGCCAGGTTGAACAGGGCCAGGGGTACCATTGCGATCAGCGGCGCGAAGTGCAAGATCAAAACGCCGCCAGCGTTAATGATCCCGGCATGCATCAGCGCCGAAACAGGCGTGGGGGCTTCCATTGTTTCTGGCAGCCAGCTATGAAACGGGAACTGGGCCGACTTGGTCAGGGCCGCAATGACAATCAGCATGGCAATAATCGAAGGCGTAAACGACGTTGCATGCGCGGCTGTCGCCTGCTCCAGGAAGACATGCAGATCGAGCGTGCCCCATCCAATGCCAATCATCGCAATTGCTATCAACAAAGCAACGTCACCTAGACGGCTGATCAGGAATTTTTTGCGGGCAGGAGGATAAGCTTCCGGGCGTTCGCGGTAGAAGGTGAGCAACTGGTGCAGGCCAATGCTGGTAAACGACCAGGTCAGGAATAGCAGCAGCAGATTGATGGTGGGAACAAACAAAAAGGCCATACTCACCGTAAACGCCAGCCAGCGCATGAACTGTCGGTGACGTGGTTCGCCATCCAGGTAGCGTAGCGAAAACCGATAGGCAACCGCTCCAACGCCAGCCACCAGCAGCATAATCATGGTTGTCAGGCGATCAATGACCATCCCTGGAAGGCGGATCGGCTGTGGTATGATTGCCTGCCACAGCAACAGGAATGCTGAAAGCCCGGCCAGTCCAACCAGAAAAACCATCAGCTTATATTCAAAGCGGCCGATTTTGTCATAATTCATAGACATGTCTCCTTCTGTTTCCATCTTGCTTCCAGTACCTTTTGCACGTGTCTCAATTTGTGATTTTCGTGACTATGACAAATATATCACGATTTTCTTTTCGTTAATACCCAACAATAGTATAGTCGTACGGGGTACTTTCCTGACAGGTGTCACCTACCTATGCAGGTAGGTAGGCAACGGTTCCGTCAACAGCAACAACAGATTCATCGTTATGTAGAGTCAATCCACTCCTGCCACCGACCAATACCAGATCTTCATAAGCGTATCGCAATCTATCTGCATCAGGAAGCCTGAACGAACTTCAAATTCGCGATTACGCTACGGGGATCAACAGACCGGGTACGGTAGGGACGCGGCGAGGAGGCGACAAGGCATCTATACTTTAGCAGAAAGCTTTTACGTGGAAAGCGCAAAACAGGGGAATGGTGAGATGTGATATCGTTTTGAGCAGAAAGGGAACGCACAAAGCGAGAACGAGTGACCTGTTTTCCGCTTTGCGCCCTGGCCGCTTTACGCCTGGAAACTCTGCGCTTTCTGCACAGGCGCTTTCTGCTCCCTTGCTCCACCGCGCCAACGCACCACAATGTGCTCACTGCCGCCCCAACCGGCGTAGCACCTCCTCGTACACCTGGATATACTCGCTGACCATACGCTCAGCGCTGAAACGTGCCTCGGCCTCGGCGCGGATGCGCTGGCGGTCAAGGGTAGGAATCGCAGGCAGCACGGCGACCGCCTCCTCCACACTGTTTACCAGAAAGCCCGTCTCGCCGTGACGAATAAGCTCCGGCACCGAGCCACGCGGGCAGCCAATCACTGGTGTCCCACACGCCAGCGACTCGACCATGCTCAGGCCGAACGGCTCGGCAAAGTTGACCAGGTGCAGCAGCGCCGCTGCGCCACCCATAATCTCGTCACGGCGCACCGGATCGACCGGGCCAATATAGCGGATCTGGTCGTCGTCCAGATACGGTGCGACCTCGCGTTCGTAATAGGCCTGATCGTGAATAATGCCTGCAATAATCAGCCGGCGACCAGTGCGCCGAGCAACCTCAATCGCCTCAGCCGTACCTTTGTCGGGATGAATACGCCCCAGAAAGAGCAGGTAATCTTCCGGGTCGGGCCGAAACGTAAACTCAGCCAGGTTGATACCGTGATATACCGTTGCCACATAGTCCAGGGAGTGATGCCGGTCGGCGTTGCTAATCGAGACATAGAACGTGCGCCCATTATAGTGCTGATAGACCGGCAGAATACGTTCAGATGAAAAGCCGTGGATGGTCGTCAAGACCGGCGTTTGCACCAACCCGCTATACGAGAGCGGCAGAAAGTCAAAATGGTTATGGATCAGATCGAACTCATGCGCCCGCTCAAAAACGTTCGCAATGTGCAGACATTCCCAGACCTTGGCATCGAGCGTCAGATCTTCGCCATAGGGCCGTGGGCAAATCGCCACCAACCGCCCGCTGGTCAGCGAGTCGGCGGTGGCAAATAGTGTCACATCAATCCCCCGCGCTACCAGACCCTCAGTAATCAGCGTCACCACCTGTTCCCAGGGGCCATAATGACGGGGAGGCACCCGCCAGGCAATCGGTGCCAGCATTGCAATTCGCATCGTTATAACTCCACAACCGGCTTCAGCACCTGTTCCGAGAGGCGCAACTCCAGGAGCGACAGCAAGAACGCCAGCGTCGACTCGGCCCCCTGGTTCTGGTTGACGCGGTCGGGTTCCAGACCGTCGCGGCAACCGCCAGTGGTGGGATCATAGAGTGGCAGGCGCAGGTCGTTACGGCCAAGAAACCAGTCGAACGCCAACTGTGCTTCATTGCGCCAGCGCCGATCATCAGTAATGCGATAGGCCTCCAGGCAGGCTGAGATCATAGCATGCACCTCAACTGGCTGCTGGTCAAAGCGCGCCGGCTCCTCACCTCGACGATAGAAGCCATTGCAGCCGATGGGCACAAAATGCCCATCGTCCGCCCGCTGAATCCTGGACAACCAATCAAGCGCCGTCAATCCAGCCTCAAGCATATCGGTACGATCCATCCAGCGCCCACTCAACAGCAGCGCATGCGGGAGCTTGGCGTTATCGTAGGTCAACATATCCTCGAACCAGGGCCAGTCAGGTGTGGCGTTTGCCTGGTAAAGACCCAGCAACCGCTCGGCCAGGGTCTCACGCATATGGCGGGCGGCGCGGTCGCCCGAATAGCGGCGCAGGTATTCATGAATGCCCACCAGCGTGAAAGCCCATGGTCGTGGATGGAGCGACTCCATTGCTGTCGTCAACGCTGGTTCCAGCAGGCGACTGGCGGTGCCGATCAACCCCTGGTTGTTGGAGCGGCCCAACACCGTGCCCAGGGCCCAGATCGTGCGCCCGTGGCTATCTTCTGAACCTTCCATCTCGTGCCACTGCCGATCGTACGTCAGGTCATTCCGAAACCGATTACGCTCCGGGTTAAAGGCATACAGGAGAAAGGCGAGATAGCGGGTCGCCAGTCTGGTGATGATCACTGGATCCTCGGTTCCCAGTTCTTCTAACAAAATGGTGGCAATCAGTGCCCGGGCATTATCGTCGGTCGAATACCCTTCGAGGTAATTGGGAACAATGAAGGTCGCATGCTCAATAATGCCCGTGTCATCAGTCAGGCGCTGCAAATGACCCAGGTGCAACAGCGGCAATTCGTGCGGGCGCTTGTCCAGCGATTTGACCGCCGCTGAGACCGGGCGCGGGTGCAAGTTGCGCTCGACACGAATATGCTGGAACATCTGCATATAGTTCGTTGCCACCTGGGGCCAGATCATATCGCGCCCAAACATATAGGCCCGTTTGCGAATCGCATGCCGCTCAGACTCGTTCTCGAGCAGGTTGAGTACCTCCTTCGCAATCGCCTCTGGCGAGTTGAAGGGAACGAGAATCCCCCGGCCGTCACTCAGCAGTTCTTCCGCATACCAGTAGGGCGTCGAAATCACGGCCTTACCGGCCCCAACCGTATAGGCCAGCGTCCCCGACACGATCTGCGCTGGGTTAAGGTAGGGCGTAATATAAATGTCAGCCGCGCCAATGAACTCGACCAGTTCCTCGATAGTGACAAACTGGTCATAAAAGATCACATGCTCGTCAATACCTTGCTCTTTCGCCAGACGCTGCAGCATCAGCCGATAGGTCTCACCTTCATGCCGCTTGACATGCGGATGCGTCGCACCCAACACAATATAGACCAGGTTCGGATAATGTGCTAGAATAGACGGCAACGCGCTAATGACATGCTCAATACCTTTGTTGGGCGAGAGCAAGCCAAAAGTGAGCAGCACCGTTTTCCCCGCCACGCCAAACAGATCTTTGTAGAAGTTGGGGTCAACAAACGGGATATCGGGAATACCATGCGGTATCATCGCGATCTTGCTTTCAGGAACATTGTATAATTCCTGCAGAAACTCGGCTCCCAGGTTACTCATTACCACCAGGCGATCCGAAAGCTGGGTCAACTCGTCCATCACCTTACGTTGCTGCAAGTTCGGGTCGCGCAGAATGGTATGCAAGGTTGTCACGATCGGCATGCGCAATTCGCGCAGCAGAGCCAGAATATGGCTGCCGGCCGGCCCGCCATAAATGCCGTATTCATGCTGCAGGCACACCAGATCAATGTTATTGATGTTCAGAAAGTCCGCTGCGCGACGATAGGAGACCAGGTCGTTCTCCGCCAACTCAAAACGCACACGCGGTGGGTAGGCATACCCATGTGGAGTGTCATTAACCGGCACGGCAAACACATTTGTTTTGTGATAGGCTGCCGCGATGGCTTCGCACAGATCGGTGGTGAAAGTGGCAATCCCACATTGACGAGGGACATAGTTGCCAATCACCGCAATCTGATGAATGGGTGGCAATAGTTGCTGATTCATTCGTTATGCTCCTTGTAGCTCGCTCGATCAATGCAGAACTATGGCAAACACCCATGCCTATCGGATGCAAGCATGGCTGTTTGCGCATTGACCGAACTGTGTGCTTTGCACCATACTATGAAAGTATACGTTATACCCTGGAGTGCATTGCCACCATTATATGCGAAAAAGGGACGCCCCAGGTTACGGTTCCTGGGTTGCAGCGTCTGTGAACGGGATATTCAGGCTCAATGGCAACACCAGATCATGCTCGCGTGCGCCAGGGCCAGTCGTTGTCAGTCGCTCACCGGTGAAGAGGTCGTACAGGCCAGTGATCAGGCGATATTCACCAGGTGGTAGATCGGTTGGCAAGGGAATCGTATGGAAGGTCAGGAAACGATCACCGGCCCGCCATTCGAGCGAGGGGTAGCCGAGCGCGTCGTGCTGGGCAACACGCTGGTTGTGCTGGTCAACGAGATGCAGAAAGACGTGCAGATAACGATCAGAGGGAGCCTGTACCTGCCAGGAGAACGTTACTTCCAGTTCAGTGCCGAGCTGCCCTGGAGCAACAGTGAAGCCGGTTAACCGCAACCCACCGAGCTGGTTCTCAGTGCGAGTAGCTGGTGTCACCGACACGGGCGTGGTCATAGGCAGCTCGATGATCGTATAGGCATACTGACCACGCTCGTTAACGACGTTCTCACCCTGGAACCCCACCGCCAGCGCGTGCACACGATGATCGACCGGGGTGGTGGCCGGAATAAAATACCGTGCCCGTTGATCGGTGGGAGCCAGCGGCCAGCCGGTACGCGCATCAAACCAGCGCGCCGACACCGTGCGTGGTGCCAGATAGAGGTAGGTCGGATGGCGGTAGTATTCTTCGGAGATGTAGAGCGTCACCTCTGGCGGTGTCTCTTGCGCTGCATGCGCCGCGTCCACTGCGAACTGCATATAATCGTAGTACAACTGCGGATGTGAGACCCAGCGCCCAAAGTAGTTCCACGTGCCCCACACATTGATCAACATGAGAAGTATGGCGGCTAATATCGGTGCAAGCCTGGCTTGCGTATTCCATAGGCCCGGCACATGACCTGCTTGCATCCGCCGCGCTGCCCACGTCAGCGGCAGTGCCCAAATAATCATCGTCGGGGCTGCGGCGCCCATGGTACGCACATAGCTGGGGCTGTTGACCGACAGGATGCCGGGCACAACCATGATGATCCACCACAGCACGAGCAACGCCATCTCCGGCTCACGCCAACGCCGCAGCGCCAGCAACAACCCGACGTAGAACAGCCATCCCACCGCTACTGGCAACACTGGCGTGTGCGGCAAGTTGTAGAACAGTTGCGGGTCGCCCCGAACGCCCACCATGCCTAGCGTGCGCCAGGCATTCACGCCGATCTGCATGAAGCAGGCCGCTGGTTCAAGATCGGCACAGACCCACACCTGGCCAGTACGTTCGCCCCAGTCAGATGGCGTGCGCACAAAATGCAGGCCCAGCGGCAGCGCGATCAGCGCCGCGACCGCCAGCATTAACAGGCCTCCGCGCCACGAGCGGCGCAACAACGGGCGCTGCCAGATTGCCAGGTAGAGCAGCAGGGCCAGTACCAGGATTGGCACAAACCGGGCCGCCAGATAGGTGTAAGCCGTCAGGCCGAGCAGCATCCCCGCTGCGAACCAGTCGCACCAGCGCCGGGCCGCCAATCCGCGCAGCAGCAGCCAGACCCACAGGCTCAACGTTAACGGTAGCAGGTTGGCGCGAAAGCCAATCCGATTGAGGTGCAACAACCAGGACGCACCCGCCGTTGCGCCCGCTGCCAGCAACGCCCCGCCCGTGCCAATGCTGCGGCGGCCAACCAGAAAGACCACGATCACCAGTGCGACTCCTGCCAGCGCTGCCGGGAGCCGCACCGCCAGCACGTTGCGCCCGGAGAGTTCGATGCACAGCGCCACCAGGTAATGATACAGCGCCTCGCGCCCATTGTACGCCGAAAAGAAGATCGGCAATTTACCAGCGAGGATGTCCAGGCCCAACATACCATTGGCTGCCTCATCGAAGTGCAGACCCGCCGGTAGGCTGTCCAGTCGGTACAGGCGCAATCCGGCCGCCAGCAGCACAATCGCTGCGAGTGCTGTCCAGGTATGTGCTGGTCGCCAGCCATGGGTGCCCTGCATTTCTGTCACTGCTAGATCTCCTGTCATTGCCATATGGTTCGCTTGCCTGTACATGCTACAAGAATCTAGCCCCGTGCCGGTCATTTGTCAAGGGTACGGCGCGATGTTGCGCAGCGTATTGCAGAGGTAACAACGACCTCTAGGATGCCTGGACACAACTCGTGAGCAGGTGCCATGCTCTGTGCCGGCCACCGTTGATGTCAGGTGAAAAAGAACCGTCTTGCGCTGCCTGCCCGCGCCCCGGTGGGACAAGCTCCACCCCCACCGCCCGCTGTAGGGCACGGCTCCGGCGTGCCCGCAGGCGTGCCGGGTGCCCCGCACGCGGAGACGCCACCCGTCGCGAGGATGCCTCCCCGGCCTGTACGCGCTCCCAGGCGCGCTCGCCGTCCGCTGTAGGGCACGGCTCCGGCGTGCCCGCAGGCGTGCCGGGTGCCCCGCACGCGGAGACGCCGCCCGTCGCGAGGATGCCTCCCCAGCCTGTACGCGCTCCCAGGCGCGCTCGCCGCCCGCTGTAGGACACGGCTCCGGCGTGCTCACGGTCGTGCCGGGTGCCCCGCACGTGGAGACGCCGCCCGTCGCGAGGATGCCTCCCCGGCCTGTAGCGCTCCCAGGCGTGCTCGCCGCCCGCTGTAGGGCACGGCTCCGGCGTGCCCGCAGGCGTGCCGGGTGCCCCGCACGTGGAGACGCCGCCCGTCGCGAGGATGCCTCCCCGGCCTGTAGCGCTCCCAGGCGCGCTCGCCGCCCGCTGTAGGGCACGGCTCCGGCGTGCCCGCAGGCGTGCCGGGTGCCCCGCACGCGGAGACGCCGCCCATCGCGAGGATGCCTCCCCAGCCTGTACGCGCTCCCAGGCGCGCTCGCCGCCCGCTGTAGGACACGGCTCCGGCGTGCTCGCGGTCGTGCCGGGTGCCCCGCACGTGGAGACGCCGCCCGTCGCGAGGATGCCTCCCCGGCCTGTACACTCCAGAGGAGCGCGCTCCCAGGCGCGCTACGTTGCCTTGCGCCCCGGAGGGGCGCGTACCCAGGGGCGCACCCGGGGCGCGCTCCCAGGCGCGCTCGCCGTCCGCTGTAGGGCACGGCTCCGGCGTGCCCGCGGTCGTGCCGGGTACCCTGCACGTGGAGATGCCGCCCGTCGCGAGGATGCCTCCCCGACCTGTACGCGCTCCCAGGCGCGCTCGCCGTCCGCTGTAGGGCACGGCTCCGGCGTGCCCACGGTCGTGCCGGGGACCCCGCACGTGGAGACGCCGCCCATCGCGAGGATGCCTCCCCGGCCTGTACACTCCACCTGGTACGCGCTCCCAGGTGCGCCCGCGCCTCGCTACCCGCGCCTCGCACCCCGGAGGGGCGCGCTCCACCCTCGCCGCCGGTGCCCCGATGGGACGTGCTACGTCGTCTTGCGCCCCGGAGGGGCGCGTACCCAGGCGCACTATATCGTCTTGCGCCCTGGAGGGACGCGCACTCAGGGGCGCTCGCCGCCCGCTGTAGGGCACGGCTCCGGCGTGCCCGCAGGCGTGCCGGGTGCCCCGCACGCGGAGACGCCGCCCGTCGCGAGGATGCCTCCCCGGCCTGTACACTCCAGAGGAGCGCGCCCCTGGTACGCGCTCCCAGGTCGTGCCGGGGACCCCGCACGCGGAGACGCCGCCCATCGCGAGGATGCCTCCCCGGCCTGTACGCGCTCCCAGGCGCGCTCGCCGTCCGCTGTAGGGCACGGCTCCGGCGTGCTCACGGTCGTGCCGGGAACCCCGCACGTGGAGACGCCGCCCATCGCGAGGATGCCTCCCCGGCCTGTACGCGCTCCCAGGCGCGCTACGTTGCCTTGCGCCCCGGAGGGGCGCGTACCCAGGGGCGCACCCGGGGCGCGCTCCCAGGCGCACTCGCCGCCCGCTGTAGGGCACGGCTCTGGCGTGCCCGCAGGCGTGCCGGGTGCCCCGCACGTGGAGACGCCGCCCGTCGCGAGGATGCCTCCCCGACCTGGGCGCGTTCCCAGGCGCGCTCGCCGCCCGCTGTAGGGCACGGCTCCGGCGTGCTCGCGGTCGTGCCGGGTACCCCGCACGTGGAGACGCCGCCTGCCGCGAGGATGCCTCCCCGGCCTGTAGCGCCCCGGAGGGGCGCGCCCCTGGTACGCGCTCCCAGGCGCGCCCGCCGCTCCGATGGGCCTGGAACCTTCCTCCCGCAGAAAGTCAGGCGGGGCTCGTCCCCCCACCACGCCCCTCCCCCCTCGTGGCATCTGCCCCTCCATGAACCCGCCCTTCCCACTCTCACCGGATCGTTCGCTCCGCGCCGGTCACCGTCCACCGCTGGCCGCAGTTGTGATCTCTATCGGATAGAACGCTATCCCCAAGGACCGCCCATCGCCTTCCGGCCTAAAGGTGCCACCCAGAAACTCCAGCACCACCTTATTCCAGCCGCGGTTCAGATGCACCGGAATCGCCCGACGCACCCCGGCCTCCATCCCCCATTCCCCGCCGAAGGTCTGATTGATCGTCACCCGCACCACCCCGCTCGACCCGAATGTCTGGTCAACATGCATCACATGCGGCTGCACCGTCAGCCTTCCTGCCGTCGCGTCGGGCGTATAGATCCACAGCTCTCCCCGTTCCTGCATCCAGCGCACGTTCCACCCCGGTTCAAAATCATACCATCCCGCCCCTGGGAGCACCCGCACGTCGGCGGGCACCTCAAACCCGGCTGGCTGCACCATGTCCGCAACGGTCGTCATGACCATTGGGGCGAACGCGATAGCGAGGTGGCGCTCATCGCTATTGAGGGGTGGCACCGTGGCAGCGGGCACAAAATCCCCGGCCCCGAACGCCAGAGCCACCCGGTTCCATCCCGCCTCCAGCTGCAGCGGGATCACGTTCGTGATCCCGGTCGTGGTGGTGATTACGTCCCTCTCTGTGGCGTTGAGCGTCACGGTCATTTGGCCCATCGTGCCAAAGGTCTGATCGACATGCATCACATGCGGACGAAGCTGCAGCACGGCACCGGTTGCCTCCTCGGCATATACCCAGAGATCACTGTCTGCTTGCATCCAGCGCACGTTCCACCCCGGTTCAAAATCATACCATCCCGTCCCTGGGAGCACGTGCAGCCCAGAGGACAGATGAAACCCCGCCGGTCGGCTTGCCTCGTGCGGTGCCATCAGCGTGAGCGGATAGAAGGCGATGCCGAGGCGGCGCCGATCACCGTTGTCCGGGTCGCTCTCAGCGGGCACAAAATCCCCGGCGGCCAGTCGGAGATCGAGCCGATTAAAGCCCGGCGCAAGCGGGAGCGCGAGGGATACGGGGCTGTCTGCCGTCATCGTGAGCCGCGCCAGCTGCTGCTCATTGAGCGTGACCAGCATCTCCCCACTCACGCCGAACGAACCATCATCATGCATACGATACGGACGAAGCTGCAACACCGCACCGGTTGCCGTCTCCGCATACAGCCAGAGACGACCGTGCCCCTGCATCCAGCGCACGTTCCCTTCCGGTTCAAAGTCATACCATCCTGTCCCCAGGAGAACCCCCACATCCACAGCGGACGACACCGTGACCCCGGCTGGCGCATCAACCGGTGCCGGAGCCGTGGCCGGATCCATGTACAGATAAAACTGCCCGGCAGATCCATCCAGATAGTGGTCAATCCAGTTGGTATACCCTGACCGACGCCTTTTGGCAATAACCGCACAGGGGTGAACATCCGTGCGCTCATACACGCGACTGGGGTCCTGCACCCGGATATGGTGCAGCGCACCGAAATAGTGTCGCTCCCGTAACAGCATCCAGAGCGGGTATTCCCAGGTATCACCACCTATGATCAGCCCGACCTGTGAACAACCGGAGGCACCAAGGGTATCTGCAATCCTCCGGTACACGGGGAGCAGACCAGGCTGTTTTGTAAAATACCCATCGGTGCGGGGGTGTTGAGCATACGCGGCTTGTGGGCTGATCGGACGGGTGTTATTCTGAAACGTCCAGGTAAACCCGAACAGCGCCACGATGATCGGAACCGTGCGGATCAG
>Ga0308419_1001017_pt1 | contig 19002 bp, 17 predicted proteins | sample HotsprSampleMS50_FD_203674 | JGI IMG/M metagenome (GOLD analysis project Ga0308419, IMG submission 203674) | Hot spring phototrophic mat microbial communities from Mushroom Spring, Yellowstone National Park, Wyoming, United States - 20090730_MS50 ... | reverse complement strand
AGGAAGGGCCGCCGGGTCCCCGTAGCCGCGCCGGGTGTTGATCCCGCGATGCCTTTGCGGTTGAGAACCGACGGAATCTCGGCCGGCTCTGGCGCAGGCTCGTCTGCCGGCGGGCCGGCCGGATCGGCGGCGAAGATGTGGCCGCAAATCGGGCAGGTGGTTTCATGCAGCGCGACGCGCGAGTTGCACGATGGGCAGCGGCGGTGCACTTTGCTGCGCGCGGGCGGTTGAGGTGTTTCCATGCGGGCAGACTCAGCCGGGGTCAGGCCTTGTTTCCGTCCAGGCCCAGGGCGGCCGCATTGGCCTGCAACGCAGCCAGCACGACCCCGATGTGTTCGTCGAGCGGCACGCCCAGCGCCAGCGCAGCGCGTTCGATCTCGTCGCGGTGCACACCGGCGGCGAACGCCTTGTCCTTCCACTTCTTTTTGATGGAAGACACCTGCACATCGGCCACGTTTTTCGAGGGGCGCACGTAGGCGACGGCTGCCACAAAGCCGACCAGTTCGTCTACAGCGCACAGCGTCTTTTCCATCAGGCTTTCAGGCTTGACGCCGGTCAGCTCCTCTGCGTGGGCCAGCACGCTCCGAATGATGAGATCATCCCAGCCGCGCTCGCGCAGGATCGATGCGCCGACGTTGGGATGCCCGGAACCATCCAGGTTGGGCCAGCGCTCGTAGTCGAAGTCGTGAACCAGTCCGACCATGCCCCACAGGTCTGGATCGCCGTTAAAGCGCGGGGCGTATGCGCGCATGGCGGTCTCCACCATCAACATGTGCCGGATCAGGTTGGGATCGCTGGTGTATTCGTTCACCAGTTCCCAGGCGGCTTGTCGGGTATTGGCGGTCATAGTTGAAGGGAGAGTCTATCAAACTTTTGCCCGGCCCTTCTGACGGGCGAAGCGTTCAGGAGACGGCGGCGCAACGACAGCGGCGCAACGACAGCGGCGCGACGACAGCGGCGCAACGCCGTCTGCGGCGGCTGGCTCAGCCGGCGTCGATGGGTATTTTCTCGCCCAGAACAGGCAGCGGCCGGGTGACGTAGACCTGCACCAGCGCGTTAACCAGCGCGGCGACTTCGCGCAGCTCGTTCCACCACAGCCTGTAATAGGCGCGCCGGTCCGCCGGATACCCCTCGGCCTGCACGCCGAGCGCATTGCAGATCATCAGCGCGCGGTCGAGGTGGAATCGCTGGGTGACCAGGGTGGCGCGGGTCACGCCAAAGATCTCGCGCGCGCGGTAGCAGGTGTCATAGGTGCTGCGGCCGGCGTAATCCAGCACGATGTCCTCTGCCGGCACACCCATCTGTATGGCCACGTTGCGCATCACGCGCGGCTCGTTGTAGTCGTCGAAGCGGTTGTCGCCGCTCATCAGCAGCTTTCGCACTGCGCCTGCCCGATAGAGATCGACGGCTGATGCTACGCGGTCGTACAGCACGGGGGTGGGGCGCTCGCCCCGGATGCCGGCGCCGAATACGATCGCCACATGCTGCGCCGGCAATTGGCCCGGCGTGTCATGCACACGATCGCGCGCCCAAATGCCCACCGCCCAGCGGATGAGAAAAGGCGCCCCCGCCGCGAGAATCAGGCCGGCCAGGGCGACCCGGATGATTTTTGCGCGCATGGTGGCGTCGATCATAGTGCGACAGCCTTAATGCCCGCTGATTGCCGATGTTCGGCTGCCTGTCGCGCGCGCAACGGGTTGCCGTCGCAGATTGAACAGATCCGGCAGCAGTTCGCGGATCGTCGTGCGCTGGTAGCGGCCGTCCGGGGTCGCCAGGTACACGTCCATGTCGGGATTGAACTCGGCCAGCACCTGCCGGCAGGCGCCGCACGGACTGGCCCCATCTTCTGTCACAACCACAATCGCTTGGAAAGCGTCTTCCCCTTCGCTGATCGCCTTGGCAACCGCAGCCCGTTCTGCGCAGAGGGTGAGTCCGAAGGAAGCGTTTTCGACGTTGCATCCGCTGTAGACCATGCCAGACGCGCCGACCAGCGCAGCGCCCACCTGATAGCTCGAATAGGGGGCATAGGCCATCTGACGGGTTTCGGCGGCGACTTCGATCAGCACCTGGATATCGGATTCAGCCAGAGGGGCGAAGGCGTCGCCGGGCCGGGCCGGCGCTTTCGTCGCTCGTTGATTCGGCGTTCCCTGCGCTGTCGTGTTGGAGGCTGTTTGGCCGGTCTTCCGGGCTGGCGTTTGCTTTGTCCCGCTCTTTGCCGGCGGCTTCGCGTTCATCTTCCGGGAGGGTGTCTTTGGGTTGCTCATAGGTGGCCTTCACTTTGAGAATGCGCCGCTCGTTGACTTCGCTCACTTCCAGCAGCACGCCGCCATAGCGCACCGTGTCGCCCGGTTTGGGAACCTCGCCCATCTGGTCGTAGATGAAGCCGCCCAGCGTGTCGCTTTCGTCGGTGGGCAATTGAACGCGCATCAGTTCGTTCACGTCGTCCAGGTTCATGCTGGCGTCCAGGAGATAGCCCGATCCGTCCGGCAGGGCAACGTAGTCTGGCTCCTCGGCGTCGAACTCGTCCTGAATGTCGCCGACGATTTCCTCCAGGATGTCCTCGATCGTCACCAGGCCGGCTGTGCCGCCGTATTCGTCGATGACGATGCAAATATGCACGCGCCGGCTTTGCAGCTCTTGCAGCAGTTCGCTGACCTTTTTGGATTCGGGGGTGAAGTAAGGCTGGCGCAGCACCTGCGCCAGCGGCGGATTCAGGCCGTCGCGCAACAGGCGCAACAAGTCCTTGGCGTACAGGATGCCGACAATGTCGTCGATGGTGTTGCGGTAGACGGGGATGCGCGAGTGGCCGGCGCTGATGATCACATCGAGCGCCTCTCGCAGCGGTGTGTTCACCTCCACCGCCACAACGTCGATGCGCGGCACCATGACCTCGCGCGCCACAGTGTCGCCAAAGTCGAGCACCGACAGGATCATGGCTTTCTCATCCTGCTCGATCAAGCCCTCCTCCTGGCCGGCGTCGACCATGGTCTTCAGCTCTTCCTCGGTCACCAGGGTGGCGCTGTCCCGCTTCTGACCGCCCAGCGGCAGCGACAGCAGGTTGCTGAGCGCCACAGCGATGCGCACGAAGGGCGACAACAGCACGCTGCTCAGTTGCATCAGGCCAACGCTGGCCAAAGCGATTTTTTCCGCGTGCCGCACGGCAATTGCTTCGGGCACGAGCCGCCCAAAGATGTACAGCGCCATGCTGGTGAGCAGGATGACGATGACGTACCCCAGCGCGCCGGCGAATGTGGGCGGGATGGTCACGGCATCCCAGGCGCTGATCCAGCCGGCCACGACCGGCACAAATTCCAGCGTGGCGATGCTGGCGGCGATGACCAGGCTGAAGAGCGCGCCAACTTCAGCCGTGGCCAGCAACTGACTGGAGTTTTCGGTCAATCGTTGAATGACGCGCGCCGAAGTGACGCCTTTTTGTTCCAGCTCCACCAGCCGCGGCCGGCGCACGTTGATCAGCGCGCCGCGCGCCAGCGCATAAAACGCGCGCGCAGCTGTGGCCAGAGCAAATAGCAGGATCGACATGGTGTGTTGGGTGTTGGGTATTGCGTATTGGGTATTGGGTAAGGCAAGGGTGACTGATTCGAATACAACAGGCGACGACACGCGCGGCGCTAGGATTCGGGTTTCACTGTGCGGATGGCGCGGGCCGGCAGCCCTACGACCAGCGTGTTGGGCGCGACATTGCGCGTAACGACAGCCCCGGCGCCGGTGCGCGCCCCCCGGCCCACAGTGACCGGCGCCACCAGCAGCGTGTCGCTGCCGATGAATGCATCGTCTTCGATGACGGTTGGATGTTTGCGGACGCCATCGTAGTTGCAGGTGATCGTCCCGGCGCCGATGTTCACGCCGGCGTCCACGCGGGCGTCGCCGAGGTAGCTGAAATGCCCCATTTTGCTGCCCGGCCCCAGCGTGCTGTTCTTGATCTCGGCATAGTTGCCCACATGTGCGCCCGCGCACACATGCGCCCCGCCGCGCAGATGCGCGTAGGGGCCGGCGTCGCTATGGTCATCCATGCGCGAATCTTCGACTGTGGATTGCCGCACCTCGCAATGGCTGCCGATGATCGCGTTGCGCAACACCGAATTCGGCCCGATGACGCTGTGCGCGCCCACCCGCGTGCTGCCCAGCAGGTGCGTGTTCGGCAGGATTTCCGCGTCCGCCGCGATCTCGACATCCAGGTCGATATATGTTGTGAGCGGGTCAACAATGCGCACGCCGCTCAACAGATGCGCGCGATTGATGCGCCGGCGCAAGGCTGCGTCGGCGTCGGCAAGATCGGCCAGCGTGTTGACGCCGATATTTTCCTCCGCGTCGCCGACAATTGCCCTGACCTCGCGGCCCTCGCGCGCCGCCAGCGCGATCACGTCGGTCAGGAAGTACTCGCCTTTGCGGGGGTTCGGCGTCAACTGCCGCACGGCCCGCCATAGCCATGCGCCGTCGAAACAATACACCGAGGCGTTCAACTCGCGGATGGCAAGCTGCTCCGGCCCGCAATCGATCTGCTCGACGATGGCCTGCACGTTGCCGGCTGTGTCGCGCACAATGCGACCGAAGCCGCGCGGGTTGTCCACAACGACCGACAACAGCGCCACAGCGGCGCCTGTGCGGGTCTGCTCTTCGATCAGGGCGCGCAACGTTTCGGGACGGATGAGCGGCATATCCGCCGCCACGACGATGACGCGATCGGGCGCAGCCGGCAGGTGATCGGCCACCGTCATGATTGCGTGGCCGGTGCCCAGTTGGGGGGATTGCAGCACGCAATCGCCTTGATCCCCGACTGCCGCCGCAACAGCTTCGGCGTCGTGGCCGATCACGACGATTGGTCTTGCGCCAGAGACGGCCCGGGCCAGGCGGATTGAGTGCGCAATCAGTGGCAAACCGCGCAAGCCGTGCAACACTTTCGGCAGGCTGGACTTCATGCGCGTGCCCCTGCCGGCCGCCAGGATCACCACGCGCGTCTGGCCCCCAACGTCGGCGTCGGCGCGCTCAGCGCCGCGCGCCGGCTGGTCTGATAAAGGCGGGTCGTCAGTTTGAGTGGCGTGCATCGCTACACACAATAACGCAGAACGGAGGACGAATGACGAATCTCGTTTTTCGTCGCTCGTCCTCCGTCCTTCACCGATTGAAAGCTGGGGCGGCTGGATTTGAACCAACGATTCCCTGATCCAGAGTCAGGTGCCTTACCACTTGGCCACGCCCCAACACCCTCGCTGATTTTCGACTTGAGAGTAGATGGCCGGCTCGCCATCGTCCAAGCGATAATCAGCAGGGCAAGTATACCATCTTCCTGGACGCCGGACGACGGGTGCGTTCACAGGTTGGGGCAACTTCATACTCTGTCCGGGGAACTCACCGCAGAGACGCGGAGGACGCAGGGTCTGTTTAAGGACTTCTCTCAGCGATCTTTGTATCCGGGCAGGGGCGCCGGCAAGCCAAATCCATATCTTGCCCCCGGTTGTGAACACACCCCTACACGACGGCAATGTGCAGCGCCATAGCGCCGAGACCCAGCAGGCGATAGCGCACTTCGCGGAAGCCGGCCTCGAGCATCATTTGCCGGAGCCGGGCCGCGCGCGGAAAGTCGGTCAACGAGTTGGGCAGATAGGTGTAGGCCTGGGCGTCGCCCCCAATCAGCCGGCCGATGACGGGCACCGCGCGATAGAAATAGAGTTGGAAGAGCTGGCGGAAGATGGGCGCGCCGGGGTGAGTGATTTCGAGACACGCCACGCGTCCCCCCGGCCTGACCACGCGCCGCATCTCGCGCAGGGCGCGGCCCAGATCGGCCACGTTGCGCAACAGAAAGCCGTTGGTCAGCGCGTCGAAGGTCGTGTCGGCAAAGGGCAGCGACAACGCGTCGCCCTGCACGAAGTGGGGCGCCGGCCTGCCACGCGCGCGCGATTTGAGTTGCGCGACTTGCAGCATGGGATAGGTGAAGTCGGCGGCGACGATGGTGGCAGTGGGATACTGCCTGGCGACGGCCAGCGCAATATCGCCGGTGCCGGTAGCCAGGTCGAGCACGCGCGGGGCCGGCCCGTCGAGCTGCAACTCGCGGGCAGTCAGTTGCCGCCAGGCCTGGTCGCGCCCCAGCGTCATGACACGGTTCATCAAGTCATACCGGCGCACAATGCGGGCAAACATGGCCTGCACCCGCGCCGGCTTGTCCAACGGATTGTTCATCTTGTCTGTGTGTCCTGCGGTGGTGTGTGAAGGAGGTTAGCTGGCGAATTTCCACGCGCACATCCGCCGCTCCAGTCCGTCGATCACGAAATACAAGCCCAGCCCGAGCAGCCCCATGACGACGGCGCCGGCGTAGGTGGCCGCGTAGTCGAACAAGGTGCTGGCCGTGTAATAGATGAAGTAGCCCAGACCGTAAAGTGTGGCCGTTGTCTCGGCCAGGTAGAGCACGGCGACTGCGGCGCCGATGCTGAGACGCAGCGCCGTCAACACCGCCGGCAGCGAGGCCGGCAGGTACACAAAGCGAAACAGCGCCCGCCGTCCCGCGCCCAGTGACTTCACCGAGTTCAGCAGTTCAGGCCGCACGCTGGCTGCTTCATCGCGCACCGGCACCAGAATCTGAAAGAACAGGATGAGGACGATGATGAGGATCTTGCTGGCGTCGCCGGCCCCGAAAATCAACAGGATGATCGGGAAGAACACAATCTTGGGAATCGGGTAGATGAGATAGACCAGCGGCGCGAAAATGCGGTTGAGGCGCGGCATTTGTCCCATAGCCAGCCCGGCCGGCACAGCCAGCCCAACGGCGATGATGACGCTGACGATGACGCGCAGCGCGCTGACCGCCAGATGCCGGCTCAACTCGCCGGCGTAGGCGATCATGGCCTGCAGCACCTGCGCGGGGGCCGGCAGAATGTCGCGCTGGATCAGCATGGCCAGCGCCTGCCAGGTCAGCAGCGCGAGGATCGAAGTAAGCAACAGATCGCGTCGGCGCATGGCGGCCATTATCCTCCGCTGATTTTGAGGCACAATACGCCCCCTGAACTTACGCACAGGAGCCAGTTTGCCACGATGCAAAGTTATTCAGACATGAAAACCCGTCTGGTCCATGCGCTGCACGACGCTGTTGAACTTCGCTATGCCGGCCAGCTCTTGTTTCGCTACGTGTACGAGCCGGATATGCCGGTCATGGAGTCGCCCAAGCCGTACTTCCACCCGATTTACACGCTGGCCGGCAACGAGGTGACCATTTATCGCCCGCACGATCACGTCTGGCACAAGGGATTGCAGATGACATGCGCTCACCTGTCCGGCCAGAATTTCTGGGGCGGCCCGACCTATGTCAACGGGCAGGGCTATGTTCAGCTTGACAACAATGGTCGGATCAGGCACGAGCGATGGATTGAGCTGCGCTGCGAAGACGAGCGGGCCGATCTGCACGAGGCGCTCAAGTGGATCAGCGCGGCCGGCGAGACGTGGATCAAAGAAAAGCGCCGCATCAGCGTGAGTGAGATCAATCCGGCGGATGGCTACTGGACGCTGGACTTCGAGTTCCGGCTGGAGAATGTGCGCGGCGCGCCGCTGGTGTTCGGCTCGCCCACGACGCAAGGCCGGCCCATGGCGGGTTACGGCGGCCTGTTCTGGCGCGGGCCGCGCTCGTTTTTGGGCGGCCAGGCGCTGGCGGGGGGCGGGCTGGAAGGGCCGGAGTTGATGGGCCGGCGCGCGCCCTGGCTGGCCTACATTGGCGCGCACGACGGCAGCGCCGATTACTCCACGCTGGTGTTCATCGATCAGCCGGGCAATGTGAGCTATCCGAACAAGTGGTTTGTGCGCAATGATCCGTTCGCGGCGGTGAGTTTCGCGTTCTCGTTCGATGAGGAATGCATCCTTGCGCCGGACGATGAGCTGGTGCTGAACTATCGTCTGATGATCGCCGACGGCGCCTGGAGCCGCGACCGCATAGAAGCATACGTTTCACGATAGAGGCAAATCCCATGAAGCCAGACCAACGCGCCACCGCAGAGGGCATCTTGTTCACCGATCAATACCAGCTCACGATGGCCCAACTCTATTTCCGCACGGGCCTGCACGAGAAGCTGGGGCAGTTCGACCATTACTTCCGCCGCTATCCTGACTATGACAGCCACCAGGCCGGCTATTGCGTGTGCGCCGGCCTGGAATGGCTGGTGGATTGGATGCAGGACGCGCATTTCCGCGATGAAGATATCGCCTACTTGCGCAGCCAGCGCAACCGCGCCGGCGCGCCGGTCTTCGGCGAGGACTTTCTGGCCTGGTTGCGCAAGCATGGCAACTTCGACGCCATCACCCTGCAGGCGATTCCCGAGGGGCGCGTGGTTCACCCCAACGTGCCGTTGACTGTAGTGCAGGGGCCGATGGCGATCGCCCAGATTCTGGAGACGCCACTGCTGGCCCATATCAACTATCAGACGCTGGTGGCGACCAAGGCCGCGCGCATCCGCGATGTGGCAAATGGCAGCCTGGTGTTGGAATTTGGTCTGCGGCGCGGGCAGGAAAAGGGCGCCAACGCCGGCGCGCGCGCGGCTCTCATTGGCGGGGCTGATTTCACCTCCAACGTTGGCGTGTCGCATGTCCTGGGATACACGCCGAAAGGCACGCACGCCCATAGCATGGTGCAGCTCTTCATGTCGCTCGGCATGAGTGAGCTGGACGCCTTTCACGCCTTCGCCGATGTGTATCCCGACGATTGTCTCCTGCTGGTGGACACCATCAATACGCTGGAGAGCGGCGTTCCAAATGCGATTCGCGTGTTCGAGGAGCTGGCGCGCAAGGGGCACAAGCCGGTGGGGGTGCGCATCGATTCGGGCGACCTGGCATATCTGACGATCCAGGCGGCCAGGATGCTCGACGCGGCCGGCTTCCCCGACACATCCATCGTCCTGTCGAACGATCTGGACGAGCTGTTGATCTGGCAGATCATTACCCAGATCCGGCAAGAGGCGAAGCGCTGGGAAGTGGACGCCGACCGGGTGATCGAACGGATGGTGTATGGCGTTGGCACACGGCTCATCACCTCGTGGGGCGAGCCGGCGTTGGGCGGCGTGTACAAGCTGGTGGCGGTGCATGACCAGGGCCGCTGGAAGCCGGCCATCAAGATTTCTGAATCGGCCGAGAAGACCCCCAACCCCGGCCACAAACGGGCCTGGCGGCTGTATGACACGCGCTGCAATGCCACGGCCGATTTGCTCAGTCTCGACGAGGAAGATCCGCGTGAGATGCTCGCTGAGCCGAATGGCCGTCTTGTGCTGCGCCATCCCACCGATCACACGCAACAGCGATCCCTGCAACAGAAAGATGTGTGCGAAGTGGAGCCGCTGCTGGTGGATGTGCTGCGCGAGGGCCGGCTGGTGTATGCATGGCCGACGCTCGAGCAGATCCGGCAGCAGCGCGTGGCGGATGTCAACCGGCTGGATGCCGGCGTCAAGCGTCTGGTCAACCCGCACATCTACCACGTGTCGCTGACACAGCGGCTGTGGGAGCTGAAACAGGATTTGATCCGCGCAGCCCTGGACAGCAGCCGGTGATTGGGCGGCGCTGTGGAGGAGCAGGGGAGCCGGGGAGCAAGGGGGCAAGGGTGTGGGGGAGGCTGCCCCTGGCCGTGAAGGCGTCCTGCGCAACCCGTGGTATTGTGGCGTTGACGTATTGGAGTGTGGTGTGATGATGGAGGTCGGGCATGCGGCAGTGTTCAGCGCGCGGGTGGGTCGTTTTCCTGGGCGTGTTTGCGGCAGTTGTGGGGGCCGGGTCTGTCACTGCCGGGCTGGCTGTCGCCGGCCAGATCGCTCACGGTTCGCACGGACGCGAGGCGAGCGGGTTGCAACGGCCCATTGCGCCGGCCGTGGCCCTATCATTGCCCGGCTTCACCCTCAGCTTGCAGACAGTGGTGACATCCGGGCTGAATAATCCGGTGCATGTCACTCACGCCGGCGACGGGAGCGGCCGGTTGTTTGTCGTTGAAAAGCCGGGGCGTGTGCGTGTGCTGACTCACGACGGTGTGTTGCTCCCCGCCGCTTTCCTGACGGTCACGGACTAGGTGGAGGCCGCTGCTTCCGAACGTGGTCTGTTGAGCATCGCTTTTGATCCGGATTATGAGACAAACGGCGAGTTCTATCTCTATTACACGACCAAAGCGCCCTGTTGTGTTGGCGATGTCGTCATTGCCCGTTATAAGGTCTCGAATCCGGCGGCGAACACTGCCAACGTGATTTCTGTCACGCCCATTCTGACCATTGCTCAGCCGGCAAGCAATCACAACGGAGGGCAACTGCAATTTGGGCCGGATGGCTTCCTGTATATCGGCCCGGGCGATGGCGGCGGCGGGGGAGACCCCTGGGGCAGCGCGGGGAATGGACAGAACCTGAGTGTGTGGCTGGGCAAGATTCTGCGCATCAACCCGCGCGGGGCGGTCACCTACACTATTCCTTTGACCAATCCTTTTCTTCAGACGCTCGGCGCGAAGCCTGAAATCTGGGCCTATGGCCTGCGCAATCCGTGGCGATTCTCGTTTGACCGGCTCACCGGCGATTTATACATCGGCGATGTGGGCCAGGATTGTTGGGAGGAAATCAACTTCCAGCCGGCCGGCAGCGCCGGCGGCGAGAACTATGGCTGGCGGCTGAACGAGGGCCTGAACGGATTCAATACAGCCAATTTCAGTGATTGCGACAACCCGCCGGCGCTGAACACGACTTTGCCCATCACTGTCTACGGTCACGCTGAGGGCGTGGCGGTGACCGGCGGTTACGTCTATCGCGGCGCGCAATATCCTCTGCTGGCGGGTGTCTATTTCTATGGCGATTACGGATCTGGGAATATCTGGGCCATACGGCGCGATGGCAGCGCCTGGGTCGGCGCGCTGAAACTGAGCGGCGTGACCAACCTGTCCTCTTTCGGCGAGGATGAACAGGGCAATCTGTATCTGGTTCAGAAAAACTCCGCGACAACAGGCGCGCTGAAGCGAATGGTGATGACGCTGCCGACGCCATTGACCCCGCGCGCATTTTTGCCGAGCGTTATCAAGCCCTGATCGACCCGGCGCGATTTGTCCCCCGTGGGTCTTCCCGCACGGTTCAAACCTGCGGGAAGACGCAGAAGACGGGGGGAAGCTCAGGCCGGCCCCAGCCCGCGCACTTTGGCGCGGATGCGATACAGCGATGTTTGGGCCGTGATGTAGAGCGTCTGCCGGTCGGCGTCGCCCCAGGCGCAGTTGGCCGGGCGCTCCGGCGTGGCAATCACACCCAACAACTCGCCATCCGGCTCGAACACCCACACGCCGGTGGCGCCGGTCACGTAGAGATGCCCTTCGGCGTCGATCTTCATGCCGTCAGGCGAGCCGGGTTGCGGGTGATCCATGTCGGCGATGATGCGCGAGTTGGCCAGCGTGCCGTCGGGGCGCACGTCGAAGGCGCGCACGTGCCGGCGCGGCGAGTCGTCGATGTACAGCACGGACTCGTCGGGCGAGAAGGCCAGGCCGTTGGGCCGGTCGAAATCATCGGCCAGCAATTCGATGGTTCCATCCGGCAGGATGCGATACACGCCATTGCACGGTTGCTCGCGGTCTTTCAGGTCAATGCCGTAGGGGGGATCGGTGAAGTAGATCGTTCCGTCGGACTTCACCACCACATCGTTGGGGCTGTTGAGGCGCTTGCCCTGATAGTGGCCGGCCAGCGCGGTGATGCGGCCATCGGTCTCGGTGCGCGACACGCGCCGGTTGCCGTGCTCGCAGGCGATCAGCCGGCCCTGGCGGTCGAGCGTCAGGCCGTTGGAGTTGCCGCTCGGCTCGCGCCAGATCGTCGCGCTGCCGTCTGGCGTGCACTTGTAAATGCGGTTGGCCGGGATGTCGGAGAACAGCAGATAGCCGCCGGGAAGCCAGACCGGGCCTTCGGTGAACCGAAAGCCGGTGGAAATGCGCTCGGGGTCGCCCGGCTCGATCAATGACTTGAGTTTCAACATGTCACTCCTTGCCTGCATATTGGCCGTAGGCATGGGCCTCATCATACAGGGCGATCACGTTTTCGGGCGGGAATTCGTCCAGCATCAGGTCATGGCTGGGCGCGAGACAAAACCCGCCGCCCGGCGCCATGATGTCGATTACGCGGCGCACTTCGGTGCGCACATCGTCCACCGAGCCGAACGGCAAGACCTGCTGATGATCGAATGCGCCGTGAAAGGCGATCTGCCGGCCAAAGTCCGCCTTCAGCCCTTGCAAGTCCATGCCTTTGGCGCGCACCTGGACGGGGTTGAGCGCGTCAAGGCCCAGTTCGATCAGATCGGGAATCAGCGCCCGCACGGCGCCGCACGAGTGGAACATGGTTTTGAGACCGGCCTGCCGGCCCAGGTCGATGAAACGGCGGATGTGCGGCTTGCAGAACGCGCGCCAGTGGTTCAGCGAGATCAATAGCGCCTGCTGTGTGCCCATATCGTCGCCGAAGAAGAAGATGTCGAGCAGATCGCCGCATGTTTCGAAGAAGCGCGCGGCCAGTGTGTGATAAAAGTCGCTCACCTTCTCCATCACGGCATGCATGACCTCGGGATGAGTGTGCATCTTCTCGAAGAACTCGGCCATGCCCACCAGTTCGGTGGCATCGGTGAACACCACCACCCACGGCCCGCCGATGATGGCGTAGTCGCGCCACTGCTCGCATTCGGCGCGCAGGTGTGAGAAGTCGAACCAGTCTGGCGAGGGCCAGCCGGCGAACGCTTCGACTTGTTCAATCGTCTCGACGCCGGCCAGTGGATGCGACAGCGGCTGGCCGTAATAATCTCCCCCGCGCTCGACTCCCCAGATGTTCTTGTTGCCGAGCGGCGGCCCAACGTAGCGGGCGTGCACGCGGCGGAAATCAATATGCAGCCGGCGCATGAGCGCTTCTTCGTCGGGAACGCCGCACGAAGCCATCAGGCGATGGGTCAATCCGTCTGCCGCCCCGTACCACAGCGGCACGCGATCTGGTTCTATGCGCTCGAACGCCAATCGGACGCGCTCTTTGCTGTTCATGACATGAATTGTAGCGATTTGGCAGCCGGCTGGTTTTATACTGCGCTATCGGTCGAGGGATTGAGCCATTGAGTCATTGAGCGATTATGCGGGACAAAACCGTTCTGGTCACCGGCGCGACAGATGGCATCGGCAAACAGACGGCGCTCGAACTGGCGCGCATGGGCGCGCGGGTGTTGGCGCATGGGCGCAATTCCGCGCGCGCCGAGGCCGTGGTTGAGGACATTCGCCGCGCCAGCGCCAATGAGCGCGTGGCGCCGGTCGTCGCCGACTTTGCTTCCCTGCGGCAGGTGCGCGACATGGCCGGCGAAATCCTGGCCGAGTATGAGCGGCTGGACGTGCTGATCCACAACGCCGGCGTCTTCATGGCCGAACGCCGGCTCAGCGAGGATGGGATCGAAATGACGCTGGCCGTGAACCACATTGCGCCTTTTCTGCTCAATCATTTGTTGCTCGATCTGGTCAAACGCAGCGCGCCGGCGCGCATCATTGTCGTCAGTTCAACGACCCATCAGAATGCCCGGATTGACTTCGATCGCCTGCCAGGCCCCGGCCCATTTGACGGGCACGAGGCCTATGCCATGTCCAAGCTGGCCAACCTTTTGTTTGCCTTCGAGCTGGCCGAGCGGTTGACCGGCTCGCGCGTCACGGCCAACGCGCTGCACCCCGGCGTGATCGACACCAAATTGCTCAGAACCGGCTATGGGGCGCAAGGCGCCAGTGTGGAGGCCGGCGCCGCCACGCCAGTATATCTGGCCAGTTCGCCCGATGTCGCCACGACCACCGGCCAGTACTTCGCGCGGCAACGCATCGCCGCCCCATCGCCTCTGGCGCACGACCGCGACTTGCGGCGAGCGGTGTGGGATATCAGCGAGCGGCTGGCCGGGATCGCGTTGCCATAGCGCGCAGAGGCTGCGCCGTTGCCTGAGCCTGTGGCTTCAACGGCTTCGACAAGCTCAGCCGCCGAAGCGCGGCCGCCGAAGCGCGGCCGCCGGAATCCCGTTGGTTGCGTGGCGCATCCTGCCCGACGCCACAGGCGGCGCGCCGGCATAGAATGTGCCTGGGATGCGGCGCAGTTGTTGCCGCCGCAATCGCTTCATTCACTCATTCACTCATTCACTCATTCACTCATTCACGGAAGGCGCGACATGAACACAAGACCGTTAGGAAGAACCGGCCTGCAAGTCAGCGAACTGGCCCTGGGCGGCCTGTTTGTCTCCAGCGTCGGCGGCGAGTATGATCAGGCGCGGGCAACGATCCATCGGGCGCTTCAGCTTGGCGTCAACTACATCGACACTGCCCCCAGCTATGCCAACAGCGAAGAGGTGCTCGGCAAGGCGCTCAAGGATGTCAAGACGCCGTTCATTCTGTCCACCAAACTGGGCGGCCGGCCCAAGCCGTTCAGGCCGCAGGACAAAGATGGCCTGATGAAATCGGTCAAGCGCAGTCTGCGCCTGCTTAAACGCGACCACGTGGATATCCTGATGATTCACGAGCCGGACCGGCCTGGCCAGTACAACTGGTGGTCGGACCCGGTCAACTTCGACGGGCCGGTGATGGAAGTGCTGGATGATTTGAAGCGCCAGGGCGTGATCCGTTTCACCGGCCTGGGCGGAACCACGGCCTATGAAATGGCCCACATCATCAAGACCGGCAAGTTCGATGTGCTGCTGACGGCTTTCAACTATAGCCTGTTGTGGCGCGAGGCGGAGCATGAGGTGTTGCCGGCGGCAAAGGCGATGGGCATGGGCGTCATCATCGGCTCGCCGTTGCAACAGGGCGCGCTGGCCCGGCGCTTCGACGACCAGATCCGGCACGGCGCGCGCTGGCTGAATTCGCCGCGCCGGGCGCAGTATCTCGCGCTGTACGACTTCCTCGACGAGATCGGCATGCCGGTCGCCGAGGTCGCCATTCGATTCGTCATCTCCAATCCTGACATCTCATGCGCGTTAATGGGGGCGCGCTCGGTGGCGGAGGTCGAACAAAATGTGCGGGCCGTCGAGAAGGGGCCGCTTCCGGCCGATGTTCTGAAACGGCTGGATGAGATTGCCGCCCTGGTTCCGTTCAGGCCCTTCGAGGAGCCGTTCGGGCTGGGCTGGATCTTGAGCGCCAATCGCGAGCACTACGGTCCCGGCTGGGCCAGATAAGGCAATGATGAATGATGATTGATGATTGACGATTGCCTGTTGCCTTATTGGCGATTGGCGATTGAGGCAGGAGCAAGATGAAAGCAGCGATTGTGGAGAGACCGGGCGCGTTGGTGGTGCGCGATATTCCCATGCCCCAGGTGGGAGAGTATGACGCGCTGTGCGAATTGCTCTACGGCGCCACCTGCACCGGCACCGATCAGCACTTGATTCATGGCCGATTTCCCTGGCCGGTGCATTACCCGACCATTCTGGGGCACGAAAGCATTGGGCGGGTGGTGGCGGTGGGCAGCAAGGTGCGCCATTATCGCCCCGGCGATCTTGTGACGCGGGTAGGCGCGCCGCCGCCGCCGAACACAGGCCTCGATGTGAACTGGGGCGGATACGCTGAATACGGCATCGCCAAAGATCACTGGGCCATGCGCGAGGATGGTTTGCCAGAAGAGCAGTGGGCCGGCCATCGCATCAATCAAAAGCTGCCCCCGAACTTCGATCCGGCCGGCGCCACGATGATGATCACCTGGCGCGAGACGCTGAGCTATTACACCCGGCTGTTGCAGACCGGCCAGCGATCCGCGTCCGTGTCTGCGCTGGTGATCGGATCGGGCGGCAATGGGCTGGCATTTGCAGCCCATGCGCGCAACCTGGGCGCGGCGACAGTGGCGATGCTGGGAAATGCTGAGCGAGAGACCACAGCGCGCGCCGTGGGCGCGACGGTGTATGCCGACTATCGCGCCGGCGACGCAATCGAGCGATGCCGGCAATCGCATCCCGACGGTTTTGAGGTCATCATCGACGCGGTAGGCAAGGCCGGCCTGCTCGACCAGGCCCTGCCGCTGTTGAAGCCCGCTGGCGTGATCGGCATCTACGGCATTGACGAATTCGGCGCCTGTGCGCTGAATCCGGCCCGCGCGCGCGGCACGTTTACCTTCTACAATGGCGGCTACGACGAAGCCGAGACGCACGAGCAAGTGGTTGCGCTGGTTCAGCAGGGCAAATTGCGGGCGGAACACTGGCTGGCGCTGGATCAGCCTTTTGCGCTGGCCGATATCAACCAGGCGTTTGAAGCTCTGCGCAACCGCGAGATGGTCAAAGCGGTGATTCGACTGAAGCCGGAGTAATCTCTGAATGTGGAGCAGGCAATGCGCGTCTATGTGATGACGGATCTGGAGGGCGTGGCCGGCGTGCTGAACTTCACTGATTGGTGCCTGCCCGAATCGCGCTATTACGAACTGGCGCAGGAATTGCTCACCCGCGAAGTCAACGCGGCGATTGAAGGATTTTTTGCCGGCGGCGCAACACGCGTTCTGGTGGCGGATGGCCATGGGGCCGGCGCCGTCCATCCCCTGTTGCTCGACCCCCGCGCGGAGCTGATGCGCGGGTTTGGCATGGGCTGGCCATTTTTGCTGGATGAAGGGTTTGATGTGGTCGCCTGGGTCGGTCAGCATGCCAAAGCCGGGGCCGGCTACGCCCACCTGGCGCACACCCAATGGTTCAACTGGATTGATCTGTCGATCAATGGCGTGTCCATCGGCGAGTTCGGGCAGCTTGCGATGTGCGCGAGTGAACTCGGTGTGCGGGCGGTCTTTTTATCCGGCGATCAGGCGGCTTGCGCCGAAGCGCAACAGCTTGCGCCCGGCATCGAAACCGTGAGCGTCAAGCGCGGCACGACGCCCGGCGCGGGGCCGCATGCCGGCGATGATCTGGACACGGCCGCCTACATGGCCCGCAATACCGGCGCGGTGCATGTCCACCCTGAAACAGCGCGCGTGATGATTCGCGCCGGCGCCGAACGCGCCCTGCGCCGCGCTGGCCGCGAACGCTTTGGCGTGATTCCGCTGACACCGCCTTTCGAGCGGGTGGCTGTTTTTCGCGGCGAGGCCGGACAGCCCCCACGCGTGGATCGCCGCCAACATCCAACCAGTGTGATCGGCGTGATGAATCTGCCGTTTGATTAAAACCGGGTCTCAGGCTTGTTAACAAAGACCGACATCTGACGTCTGGTCGCTCGCATCGAGCGGCGCTTTCTGCAAGCGACCGGGCAGGACAGCCCCGGCGAGCCGTTGCTGTAGCGCCGGATACAATAGGGAATAGAGTTGCCCATGAACCGGCGGTTCACCACAGCGGATGAAAATGCCGCACCCGGTGGCATGACCGGGTTTGTGGGCGCATTTTCACCGGAGACTGCTGTGAATCACAACCCTGTCAGTGTCGAGCGCGTCCAGGAGCAAATCGCATCCGCCGGCGTCAAGTTCGTCAACCTTCAATTCACCGACATCATGGGCATCGTCAAGACGGTCAGCGTGCCAGTCGAGATGTGGCCCGACGTGCTGGAACACGGCCAGTGGTTCGATGGCTCGTCGATCCAGGGCTTCGCGCGCATTGCCGAGAGCGACATGCTGCTCTACCCGGATCTGGACACGTTCGCCATCATCCCGTGGGTGTCGGATGTTCCCACGGCCCGCGTGATTTGCGACGTGCAAACGCCGAACGGCGAGCCGTTCGAGACCGACCCGCGCAACGTGTTGAAGCGCGCGCTGAAAGCAGCCGCTGATATGGGTTACGAATACTTCACCGGCCCTGAACTGGAGTTCTTCCTGTTCCGGCCGCACGGGGCGGGCAATGGCAGCATGCCGGCTTTGTTGCCTTTGGAGCCGCACGATCAGGCCGGCTATTTCGACGACGGCACGGATTTGGGCCACGCTGTGCGCCGGCAGATGGTCATGGCTTTGTCAGCCCTGGGCATTCAGGTTGAAGCGCTGCATCACGAGGTGGCCACCGGCCAGCACGAGATCGACTTTAAATATGACCGCGCGCTGCGCACGGCGGACAACGCGGTGACCCTGCGTCAGACGCTGAAAGCAGTTGCGCAACGCAACGGCTTGTACGCCACCTTCATGCCAAAGCCGATCGCCGGCATCAACGGCAGCGGCATGCACACGCACCAGAGCTTGTGGAGCAACGGCAGGAACGCCTTCGCCGACCCGAACGACCCCTATGGTCTGAGCGCAGTGGCGAAGAAGTTCATCGCCGGCCAGTTGCATCACGCGCGGGCCATGTCGGCCATCATCGCGCCGCTGGTCAACAGCTACAAGCGACTGGTGCCTGGGTACGAGGCGCCGGTGTATTTGAGCTGGGCGCGCACCAATCGCTCGGCGCTGATTCGTGTGCCGAAGGTGAGCGCCGGCCGGGTAGCCACCGCCACGCGCATCGAACTGCGCTGCCCGGACCCATCGGCCAACCCCTACCTGGTGTTTGCCGCGATCCTGATGGCCGGCCTCGACGGCATCAGGCGCGACCTGCCGGCGCCGGCGGCGGCTGAGGAAGACTTGTATCACCTCGACCAGGCTGCGCGGCAGCAGATGGTCGCCATGCCCGGCTCGTTGGGCGAGGCCATCGAAGAACTGAAGCGCAGCGACCTGATGCGCCAGACGCTCGGCGCGCACCTCTTCGACCGCTACGTGGACGCCAAGACGCGCGAGTGGGACGACTATCGCCTCTATGTGAGTGAGTGGGAACTGGAGCGCTATCTGCCTGTCTATTGATGCTCCTTGTCGCGTATTGACGCGCCTCGCTGAACAAGTTGCCAATAGCTCGCCGGCCCCGTGAATAGGGCCGGCGAGTGTTCTTTCCCCTGCGGCAAGTCGCGCTATATTGGCAGGCATGCAAACGCGACAACTTGGATGGACAGACCTCCACTTCACCCCTGTCGGTTTCGGCGCATGGGCGATTGGAGGCGGCGACTGGAAGTTTGGCTGGGGGCCGCAGGACGACGACGACTCGGTGGCGGCCATTCACCGCGCCATCGACCTGGGTGTGAACTGGATCGACACAGCGGCGGTGTACGGCTTT
>Ga0308419_1001004_pt1 | contig 19118 bp, 11 predicted proteins | sample HotsprSampleMS50_FD_203674 | JGI IMG/M metagenome (GOLD analysis project Ga0308419, IMG submission 203674) | Hot spring phototrophic mat microbial communities from Mushroom Spring, Yellowstone National Park, Wyoming, United States - 20090730_MS50 ... | reverse complement strand
GGAGATTGCCCGCCAGATCCACGGTCAGACCCGGGATATTGGTGCCGGTGTCAATACAGGGCGAACCGGGCAGAAGCGTGTAATCGGGCGCGAACTGAGGATTGTCCGTGATGTTGCCGTTCACCCCGGCCGTCAAATCGGGAGAACAGGAGTAGCCGACTCGCGAGATGTCGCCATAAAAATTCTGGCCCGCGATGAGGGCCGAATTGGCGTAGATAATCGTGTTGGTAACCCTGCCGGATGTGCCGGCGGTATTGTAAATACCTCCCCCCAGTCCAACCGCCCAGTTGTGAGCGATGGTGCAGTTGATAATGGTTGCTCCACTGGAATCAATATAGATGCCTCCGCCGTGGCCCGAGTTGTAGGTGTTGACTGTCACACGGTTGGATATGATCAGACTGTTCATGAGCACCGCGCCGCCGGAAAGGCGAATACCGCCTCCCTGGTAGGAGACCGAGTTGCTTATGAATTGGCATTGATTAATAGTGGCAGGACCATTGACATACGATCCTGAAGTGTAGGTCCCCGTACAGTTCCGCACGGTCACCCGCTCGATCCGTTGGTCGGACGTTGCGCTGCTCAACGAAAAGCCTACCCCCGAATATCCGTTGCAGTTTTCGATCAGTGTGTCATAGAGGCTGAAGCGGAAGCCTCCAATGCCGTTGGAGCAATCCCGAATGATGCAGTTGGTAATTATCGTGTGACCCCATCCAGTCACAATGGCTCTTCTGTTCCAAACGGTGACACCGCGAATGGTTAGACCCTCTATCCACGGAGCGCCTGAGTACAATTGAACTTGAATGGCGTCAATGTTCCCGACGGTAACATTGAGGATCGTATTCGACGGCCCATTGACCCCCCGGAGCGTCACATTGGCGCCAAACGTCAAGGTATTGGTCACAGGAAATGTGCCGCTGCCCACCAGAATCACGTCTCCATTGTTTGTGGCCAGGGCCACGGCGTCGTGAATGTTCGTGGCCGCCTTCTCCCAGGTATCGAATGGGGCTGTGTGTGACCCATTGGTCGCCACATAGTAGGTTGCGCCTAGGCACACTCCCTTTCCCACAACCACGGCCGCTACTGTCAGAACAGCTGTTAGGCTTTTCATGAGGGCACCTCCTTTTTCCTCACTACCTCTCCTTACTTACTGATATGGAATAAAAAAAATCACAAAGAGTCAAGAAATTTGTTGTTTTTTTTCTTCATATCCGTATCATACGGTCTGAGAAAAGAAGGGCGGTGGAATGTGGCGAGCGTTTTGCGAAATCTAGGGAGCGACGAGAGATGAAAACGGATCGGACGAAAGAGGAGAGCGGCAGGCGTCTGGACCATCGCTTGGCCGAACGCCTTCGGGAGGAGATTTGCCGCCGGCCTCCAGGCGACAAATTAGAAGGCATGCCGGCTCTGGCGGCTCGCTATTCCACGAGCATCAATACCATGCGGATGGCGCTGGCTCATTTGGAAACGGAAGGGTTGGTGGAAATCCGCCCCGGCAGCGGGTGCTACGTGCGAAGCCATTCCCCAGCCGTGCCGGCACGTCACGTGGCGATTCTGACGGAATACAACCTCCTGCTCAACGGCTCTCGGGCCGATTTTTATCGGCACCTCATGAACGAACTGCGCCTCTTTTTGCGGGCCAAGGGCCGACCCTCGCGGTTGTACATCGGGCATCAGACCAGCGATACGATCCCCAGCGAGACGTTGACCTGCACCGAATTCATGGAGGATCTGGCGCTTCATCGGATCGAAGGTGTCATTGCCATGGCCGTCCGGCCCCTCTACCACTGGACCCAGGAAGCTCATGAACGGGGTATTCCGATCGTCGGCATGCGTGGCTGCGTGGATCGGTTCGATATCTCCGTGGATCCTGATCTCGAAGGAGGGGTTCGCCTGGCATTGGATCTTTTGAGACGACGCGGCCGGACAAGGCCTGGTTTTTTGGGATGGTGGCCGGAAATCCAAAAACGGTTTCTGACCCTTGCTTCCGAGTTGTCTTTGGACGCCCGTCCCGAATGGGTGCGGGCCACGATCCACCCGGCACAACCGGGCGCAGGATGGGCCCAGGTCCGGGAAATCTGGGCCGCCTCCAGCCTCAAACCCGATGCGGTTGTTTTTGGCGATGACGTCCTCTTTCAAGATGCCGTCCCCGCGATGGTCTCTCTGGGCGTCCGGATTCCGGAGGCGCTGGAAATCGTGGTGCTGGCCAATTCGGGGATCCCCTTGCTGGCGCCCTTCCCCTTCACGCGGCTCGATTGCAACATTCGGGAATTGGCCTCCGCCATGGCGTCAAGCCTGATCGCCCTAATGAGCGGAACATCGGTTGCCAATCGAGAGATCAGCATCCCCTACCGGCTGATGCCACCGGCCGCCGTATTGCCCGAGGAAGCGCCAACCGGACGTCAAACGCCTTCCCTCGAGCCCGCGCCTGGAACGCTTCGGTAGCAGGCATGGCACCGCCTCTGAAATCCGGTGCAGACGAAACCTACCAGGACCGATGGTGAACACGACCAGACCCATGCAAACGAAAAGGGAGACCGCACGCATGAGAAGCCACAACAGTCATCGCAGATGTGACCGGTTAAGTATCGCCTGCCTGTTCTGGATCGCTGCAACCACACACCCGATCTTCAGCGATACTCCCGGGCCGGTGCTCGTTCAGGTGACGGAGCGAGGCTTGTCCTCGCTCGTATGGCAAGGTGCCGAATACGTAGACCCCGAAGGACCAGGTCAGGCAGGGTTTTCCGGAGAAACGCCCCGACCCGCTCTTCCGGACGGGTTCTCTCCCGAACCGGTCTCTCGCATGCTCGATGGAACGACAATGCTGCTTGGCTATCCCTGGGGGACGGTGCGGATCGCCTATGTCGGCCATCAGGGGGATTTGACGGTGACGGTGGAGCTCCACAATACCTCCGATAGGCCCCTCCCGTGGTGGCGTCTTAGGGTCGCCCAGCTCAATGATCGGCTGCGCTTCGATCCCACGGGACGGACGATGCATTGGACCTACCGAAAGGATCGTTTTGGAGGGGGCCAAGACCCCTACGATCACTGGAATTTCGCCGACCCCCATGTCTATTGGTGGCATGACCGGGACGTCAAAATCCTGTTTGTAGACTTGGATGGTCGGTCCGTCACGGCCACCGGTGTTTGGCGCCGCCGGACGGAAAAAGGCGATCGGTGGCTGGTGACCTTGGGATTGGACGGCGATGAGCAGTATCCGGCCGTTCCGGCAGGACAGTCGGTAAGTGTTTCGGCCGCCATCCGCTTCCGATCCGTGTGGGATTCCCATCTGGAAGCGGCGGCGGACGCTTACGAAGCGTGGGGAAGAGCCAATCCCCGTCAGGTCCGCTGGACCGATCGCCGGCCCATCGGAACCTTTTTTGTGGCCGAATCGGCAAGGGGTTGGGAAAAGAACCCGAATGGCTGGTTCAACGATCCTTCCGTAGATGTGACGACAGAGGAGGGGCGGGACGTTTTTGCCCGCCGAATGATCGAACGGGTCGAGTCGTCGATCGCGATTCTCAAGGAGGTGAACGCCCAGGGCGTCATCTGGTGGGATGTCGAAGGGGCACGCTATCCCCATCCCATCACCTATATTGGCGACCCCCGCGTCCTTGATCCCAACCACCCGGACCATACGCGGTATGCTCCCGAGATGAACCATCCGGTCAACTACCGCGGCCGGACCATACCCCTCGTGGATGCCTGTATGGCCAAGTTTCGCGATGCCGGCCTGGTGGTGGGGCTTACCGTCAGACCTCAGGAACTCCGATGGGGCGGGCAGGCGCCCGAACAACGGTGGGTCAATACCCCCAACGAGCAAGTCCTGCCAAAGGTCGAATATGCCCGGCAGCGGTGGGACTGCCGGATATTTTACATCGACAGCGTGGCGGACTGGTATGCGGTCTGGTGGTATGATGCCGCCGTCCGGAAATTCCCCGACGTGCTCATGATGCCGGAATGGGCAAGAATGCGGACCTTTGTGAACAGCGCGCCCTTCAGCTATACCCAATTCACCGGCTGGTACCGGGGAACGCCCCCCGAAGTCCGCGCCTGCTGGCCGGATGCCTTCGTAGGAATGTCCCACTTCGATCTCGAAACGCCCGAAGCCCGCGAGAACGTTCTCCATGCGGTCCAGCAGGGAGACGTTCTGCTCTTCAACTGCTGGTTCCGCTCTCCGCTCCTCGACAAAATGAAGGCCATATACGATCTGGCGGGCGTCCGCCGGACTCCCGTCGCCCTTGATCAAACGGCGATGGTCCTCAGAGATCAGCCGGTGGAGATCACCTTGAAGGCAACCGACGAGGACGGCGAGTCTGTGACGTTCCGACTGCTGGGAGCGCCACAGCATGGCCAGTTGAAGGCGTTCGATGCCGCGACCGGCCGGGTGATATACCAGCCCGAGCCCGGCTATCTGGGCCACGATCTTTTTACCTTCGCGGCGCGCGACCGTTCGGGGCTCTCTTCCGCACGGGCCACTGTCCGCGTGCGGGTGGTCGCTTCCCCGGACGAGATGACCGAGGACGAGGGTGACGCCCTACTCCTCCCGTGAGGCCTCCTGACGTCGTTGCGAAGGCCGTTGGAGAGGCGTGTCCGACGATGCAGATGCACCGACGGAGCATGGATCAGCAAATTGTTTTTTCAAGTCCCATCCGGTAGAGAGACAAATCTTGAACGGGGAAACCGAACGCTATGAAACGCATGACCAGCCAGGAACGGTACCGACGGATGTTTCTTCACCAGGAGGCCGACCGCATCCCGGTCATGGATGGGCCCTGGACGGCCACCGTCGAGCGTTGGCAACGGGAAGGAATGCCAAAAGAGGTCTCCTACGTGGATTACTTCGATCTCGATCGCGTCGGCGGGATCTACGTGGACAACAGCCCCCGATATCCTGTCAAGGTGCTGGAAGAGACCGAGACCTACCAAATCGCGACGTCGCCCTGGGGCGTCACGATGAAGCAGTGGAAACACGCGGCCTCGACGCCCGAATTTCTGGATTTCACCATTCGCGATCCGGACTCCTGGCGCCGGGCGAAAGAGCGCATTACGCCCAGCCGGGATCGGATTGATTGGGCGTTTCTTCGGGAGAATTACCCGCGCTGGAAGAAGGAGGGTTACTGGATTCAGGCCGGGTTATGGTTCGGGTTCGATGTCACACACTCCTGGATCGTCGGCACGGAGCGTATCCTCATGGCGCTTCTGGAAGATCCCGAATGGTGCATGGACATGTTCCGAACCGAACTCGAGACCGGACTGGCCCTCCTTGACCAGGTCTGGGATGCCGGGTACCACTTCGATCAGATCATCTGGCCAGACGACATGGGCTACAAGCAACATCAGTTCTTTTCGGTGGAGCTCTACCGCGCCGTGCTCAAACCGTTCCACCAGCGCGCCATCGAATGGGCGCATGGACACGGGATCTTCGCCGAATTGCACTCCTGCGGGGATGTTCGGCCCTTCGTGCCGGAACTGGTCGAGCTTGGCCTGGATGGTCTGAATCCCCTCGAGGTCAAAGCCGGTATGGATCCGATCGCGCTCAAGCGGGAGTTCGGGGATCGCCTCCTGCTTCATGGGGGAATCAATGCCGTACTCTGGGATCAGCCCGAGGCGATTCGGGCGGAGATGGAGCGGGTCATTCCCATCGTCAAGCAGGGCGGCGGCTATATCTTTTCGTCGGACCATTCCGTCCCCAGCAGCGTGAGTCTCGAGGATTTTCGCCGCATCATCGCCTGGGCCAAAGAACTCGGTCGTTACGAGTGAGGCGCTCCTGCTCAGGGCTCCGGCCAAAGGGGTTCCATTCGAATGGCGGCAATATCCATCGCGCTCTGATGCACGGGCGGTTCCCGAATTTCCAGCCGGTAGCCTTCGATAGCGCCCTCGGGCGAGGGCACATCCAGGGAAATCTCCGTCCAGGTCGTCTCGACAGCGGCCGTTCGGACGAGCGATTGAGGTTCCTGCTCCCAGGAGGGGAGAAGGGGAGCGAGGCGGGCATTCTGGCGAACCAGTTCACGGACGAGCGGGAAGCGCCAGGAAAACGGCCGGCGCGGAATCAGCGCCAGCGTCACAGTGGTCGAACGTTCGCTCCGGACACGAATCGCGAATCGGTGGGCCACGCCGGGCACGTGATGGAACAGGGTGAGGGCGAGGACCAGGGCGGGGTCCCGCTTCGGAATCGGCGGACCAATTCGCCAGATTGCAACCCCATCGGCCGAATCGGTCACGATCTGACCGGGCACCTGATCCCCGCAACCGCGATAAAAGGTCAGCATCTCCGAATCGAAGCGGTCAAAGGGAAAGGCGTTGAGTACGGGCGGTGGAGTGGCGAGGGGAAGACCTGCCAGAACGTTGGTCTCCAGAAAACAGGGCGGTGTGGAAACGGAAAAGCGGTCGGAATCCGTAACCGTGCCCCACAGGACGAGCGGAAGACGGCGGGAGGGAAGAGGAAGGATGGCTTCGGCGGTCCGACCGGTGACGGCGGCCGGGAAAACAAAGGCCGCACGATACGGCCAGGCGAGCTATGGCGCGATCTCGCCGTAGCTGACGACGAGTTCCGCCTCCCGCACCGGCCGTTCGCCACCCCAGTCGAACGCCGCCATGAGATGGCCGTTCTCGGCCCGAATCCGGACGGGCCCTGGACGGTTGTATGAGGGAATCGGGCGAGGCGCGATGGGCGTGGTATCGAGAAAACGGGTCAACGTCTCATCCACGGCGGGCGGGAAGCCGTGCTGCCAGTGCGGCACGATGATGACCCGCTTATCGTCGCCCGCGGCGTCCAGAAAGGTCTGAATCACCGCCGGAAAGTGAAACCAGTGGTCGTTGAGGGCGACGCCCCACATGAAGGGAATCGATCGGGAGCGCAAACGGAAGGCCGGATCAATCGTGCGATTCCAGATTGCCACGTCCTCCAGCGAGGCCATCTGGAGAAACTGGGGCAACGCCGTGCCCCGTTCATGCCAGCCGCCGCCGAAGAAACTCATGCCGGCCTTGATGCGGGGATCTACGCCGGCGATGAGCGTCGCGAAAAACCCGCCATAGGAGGCTCCAGCGACCGCCAGACGATCCGGATCCACCTCCGGCTGCTGAGAGAGAACGGTGATCGCCCGCAACTGGTCGCGGGCCAGAAGCGTCAGATTGGCCTCCCACGGATCGGTGGTCAGGAAGGGACTCCGGAAGGAGCTCCGGATCTCATGAGGAAGCGTAATGGCCAGACAGACCCAGCCCCGCTTCGCAAAAAGGCCCGGGAACGTCCGATTGGCCGCCGCCATCCCACCCATGCTCCAAAAGATGCCGGGCAGACGGCTTCCCCCTGCCGGAAAGGCGTAAATGCCCCGGATCCGTTCGGCCCGGTCGCCCACCGATCGGGAAGTGAATTCGATCGTCTGAAACGTAATGCCCTCCACCGTTTCCGAATCGAGGCGAACCGTCTCGACCGGATCCCGCATGATCGCCTCCAGATCGAACAGCGGATCCGCAGGAACCGCCAGTGCCCCAGCGACGACGTCACCGCAGGCCGCAGCGCCCAGCAGAGCCAGAAGGAGAGAGAGGAAAGAACAAGGGAGGGTCATGACGGATTCCATGTGTTTTTAGGCGTTTCGATGCAGCAGTCGATAGGCACGGGGAGTCAAGCCCGTGACCGCCTTGAACTGACGGGAAAAGTGGAACTCGTTTGCGTAATTCAGCGCATGGGCAATGGCGCCGATTTTCTGGTCCGTTTCCAGCAGAAGCCGGCGAGCTTCGGCGATCCGGCGCTCACGGTGAAATCGGCTGGGAGAGAGGCCCAACCCTTGTTCGAAGCGCCTCCGGAGCGTTCGTTCGCTGACGCCCAGACGTCGGGCAACCTCCGACCACGCAAGGCGATGATTCCGGCTCAGGGAGGCAAGAACCGCCTGCGCCTTTTCGATCCAGAGTCGATCGGCTTGCGAGAACGAGGGAGAGACGAACACCGCGATTTCCGAAAAAAGGTCGAGCAGCCGAACCCATTCGGCCGGTCCTGGCGGATGCGGCGCGCGGGCCAGAGGATAAAGCAGCGTCTGGAATCGGGTCCGCCAATAGGCCAGGGGTTCCAGCCGAAGGACAGGCCGGTGGGGATCGAGTGGCGGCGTGCCCCGCCAGCCGTCAAAGAGAGGCCCGCTGAAAAAGAGCGTGATTTCATTCCACCGCTCTCCCAAAGGGGGCCCATAGGCATGGGGGATTCCTGGAAACAGCACCAGCAGATCACCCGCCTGAAGGGGGTGCACACCGGCCGGCGTCAGCAGTGATCCGCGACCGCTCAACAGATAGGTCAGGGAGTAGGAATTCAGCGTCCGACGCCATTCGGGATCTTCTTCCAGTCGAAGCCGCATGGCCCAGCTCCGGTGGATCTGAACGGCGCGCCAAATCTGGTTCCGCCCCGGTTCATGTGGGATGTCGACAATCATCCAATACAGACGCGGCGGATGTTGCGGCTGACGAGGACGATGGCCCTGCTGGATAAAAATGATGCCTCCCCACCGTTTTTGGAGGATCGTCAAATCAGATTCCGACCTTGCCGCTTCCAAACTCATAACGATACTAGCTTTCTCTCATGCCGCAGAGGATGGCGTCAAGCGTAAAGAGAAACCGGCCGAAGGCGTGGCCGAAAAAGATAAAAAATAGGCCGTGGGCGATATGGCCGAAGAGGCCGCAGCGGTGATAGAACGATACGCATGAAAAGCAATCCGCAAGGCGATAAAAGGCATGCGAAAACGGCATGGCGGGGGGTTATTGCCCCCCTGGCAACCCCCTTGAAGGGGCCCGATCGGCTAGATGTGCAGGGATTGGAACGATTGGTCGAGCATGTGCTGACCGCCGGCGTCCATGGCCTCTTTTTGTTGGGGACAACGGGCGAAGGGCCCGCCCTTTCCGGACGGCTCCGGCGTGAGGTGATCCGGCGGGTCTGCCAACGAGGCCCAGAGGCCATGCCGATTTTCGTTGGCCTCTCAGGAATGCCCACGGCAGAGGCCCTCCACTTGGCCGAATTTGCGGCTTCAGAAGGCGCCGCCGCCGTAGTCTCGACGGCGCCCCCCTATTGGCCTTTATCGCCGGCCGAACTGGTCGCCTTTCTGGAAAAGCTTAGCCAGGAGTCCCCGCTTCCATTCCTTTTCTATCATATTCCCGTCTGCGTCCCCCTTCGATTGGAACGACCCATCGTTCGCGACATCGTGTCGCTTCCCCAGGTGGCAGGAATGAAGGACAGTTCCAAAGGCATGACGCTGGGACGCCTCTTTCTGAAAGAAGCGGCAGGAGCCGGCCGTTCCGATTTCGCGGTTTTTGTGGGCGACGAGGCGAGCCTCCTGAAAGGATTGCGCCTGGGCGCCGCCGGCGTGATTGCGGGAGGCGTGAACCTCTGGCCCGCCCTCTTTGTCCGCCTGTTCCATGCCGTCGAAGCCGGCGATTGGGGGGCAGCCCGCCGTCTCCAGAGGGCCATCGCCCAGCAAGGACGTGCGCTCTATGGCATCGGACGAAGCGGTCTGCCCTCTTTGCCGGCCCTCAAAAGCGCGTTGGCTTGGCAGGGGCTCTGCCACGATCAGCTAGCGGCTCCTCTCCAACAATTGAATGCGCGCGAACGCGAACACGTCGGGCCAATTATGGCCCGATGGGGGATGTGACACGGACGGCCAGAGGCTTAGCCCGAAACACCTGCTCCTCGCAGACCCGCCGGAAATGGTGGCCGTACACGGCCAGAGTGACGGCCATCGGAAGCGCGCGCGGACGTCGGAAGAGAGTCCAAACCAGCAGTTTCCAGAACTGAAACCGCTCGTCGCCCCGGATGCCGAGAGAGTACAGCGCCCGGAAAAAGGTCGCCAGAATGGAGAGATCGGTTTTGATCCGGAATCGGGGCGGGCGATATTCGCGCAGAAAGGTTTGGACTCGCGCGTAATAGGCGGAGGGGGTATAAAGGTTCTGGAGCAGGGCCCGATAGCCGGCCCGCAGTCGCTCGATGCCCATCCGCGGTTGAATGTTGGTCGTGTCAATCACGTTATCGCCGGAGGGGTCGCCCAGCAGACGGCCTTCCTTCTTCATGCGCTGATAGAGGCGGGTTCCAACCGGGGCTTGAAGAAGCCCCACCATGGCCGCCGCAATGCCGCTCTGCTGAATGAATTCCCACTGCCGGCGAAAGATGGACGGCGGATCGTGGTCGAATCCGACAATGAATCCGGCTTCGACATGAAGCCCGGCCCGCTGAAGACGGCGGACGCTCTCGAGGAGGTCACGCCGGGTATTCTGCCGTTTGTGGGCTTCGGTCAGACTCTCCTCGCAAGGCGTTTCGATGCCGATGAAGACGTTGAGGAAGCCGGCAAGGACGAGACGAGTCAGCAGTTCCTCGTCGTCCGCCAGATTGATGGAGACCTGGGTGCTGAAGGTGTATTGAGGATGCCGCTCGCGCCAAACGGTGAGCGCCTCGAGAAGCTCGAGGGCGGCCCGGCGATGGCCGATCAGGTTGTCGTCCACGAAAAAGATGCTCCCGCGCCACTTCAAGGCCGCGAGACGATCGAGCTCCGCGATCACCTGGGGAACACCTTTGAAACGAGGGGTCCGCCCCAGGAGGGCCGTGACGTTGCAGAAATCGCAATCAAAGGGGCAGCCCCGGGAGAATTGAACGGGCATGGCTCCATACCGACGAAGATCCGCGAGTTCCCAGAGCGGGATGGGAGAGCTCTCCAGCGACGCATAACCCTGGGCCCGGTAGAACCGGTGGGGGGTGCCTTTCTGAAGGTCGGCCACGAAGGGAGGAATGGTCAATTCCCCTTCATCCAGAACGAAGTGGTCCACCTCAGGAAAGTCGTCGGCGGATTGCGTGAAGAGAGGGCCGCCGGCCACGACGCGTTTGCCGGCCGCTTTCCAGCGGGCGATAAGAGCGCGGGCCGACGCTTGCTGAATGGTCATGGCGCTGATCAGGACAACATCGGCCCATTGAAGATCGGCGTTGGAAAGATCGGTCACATTCAAATCCACCAACCGTTTTGGCCATTCGGCGGGGAAAAGGGCCGCGGCCGTGAGGAGGCCTAGGGGCGGAGTAAACGCTTTCTTCCGGGCGATGCGGAGCGCGTGGGTGAAACTCCAGAACGTTTCGGGACAGCGGGGATAGAGAAGCAGGGTGTTCACGAGGAGCAATGATTCCTTTCAACTCAAAAATTTACCAGAGCAGGCACCCTCTGTCCCGACTATTCGCAAATGTGAATCTATTTTAGATCCCACGGAAGAACCGCCCTTCCATTCCATAACCCGCAGAGCCGAGAGCACGCGTTAACAAAAAATTGCATCAAACGAAGAAGATGATTTAAAATGGCGCCATGCTTTCAAAGCCCAGTGGTCATCGTTGAGTGAAAGGGGAAGGGGAAGGCATGTCCTTTGACGCGTTTTTCAAAAAGGCGACCCACTATGACCCGTTTCCGTTTCAAAAACGATTCGCCGAAACGGACGAAATCCCAAATTTCGTGAATGTGCCTACAGGCTTGGGAAAGACGGCCATGGCCATCGTCGGTTGGCTGTGGCGACGGTTCGAGGCGCCTGAGCCCCTCCGAAAGGCAACTCCGCGCCGATTGGTCTATACGTTACCGATGCGCGTTTTGGTCGAGCAGACCCGCGACAACGCGATTCGATGGCTACAAAGCCTCAATTTGCTGGGTGGTCATGTTCAATGGGATAAGGAGGATCGAGTAGCGTCCTACGAGCCGTCGTCAGAGCTTCCCGGAAAGGTGGCCGTGTATGTTCTTATGGGCGGCGAAGAACAATATGATTGGGAGATCTTTCCTGAGCGAGAGGCCCTTTTGATCGGTACGCAGGACATGTTGCTCTCCCGCGCCCTGAATCGGGGGTATGCCGCTAGCCGGTCGCGTTGGCCTATGCAATTTGGTTTGCTTCATACGGACGCCTTGTGGGTTTTCGATGAGGTTCAGTTGATGGGGGAAGGATTAGCGACGTCCGCCCAGTTGGAGGCCTTCCGGTACATGTGTGGCCTTGGCCGCCCCGATGGTCTTGGCACCCGAAGCGTATGGATGTCCGCTACTCTTCAAAAGGAATGGCTGCAGACGGTTGACTTCCGTGGAAGGATTGAGACGCTTTCGTGCTTATCGCTAGACGAGTGTGATAAAGAAAAGGCTGCCAAACGGTGGAACGCGAGTAAGAAATTGCAACAGACCGCAGCCCGCCAGGGCGATTATCAAACGCTGGCGGAAGAGATTCAAAATCATCATCGCCCAGGGACACTCACCCTTGTCGTGGTCAATACAGTCGAACGTGCCCGGAAGCTCTACGATCAATTGCGGTCAAAGCCTCCTTCGAAGAAGAAAAAAAACGAAGGTCTTCCTCCTTCACAAAACCCCGCCCCTGACCTTGTCCTGCTCCATTCGCGGTTCCGCCCCTTCGAACGGGCCAAACAAATCGAAAAAGCACTTCAATCTCCCCGCGAGGCCGGGACCATTGTCATCAGCACACAGGTTGTCGAAGCCGGGGTGGATATCAGCGCGACAAATCTCTTTACCGAAGTTGCCCCGTGGCCCTCTCTTATCCAACGGTTTGGCCGGTGCAATCGAAAAGGGGAAAACGAAAATGCGTCACTCTGGTGGATTCCGTTGCCAGAACAACCAAAGGAAACGAATGCCATTCCCTACAGACTCGATGATCTAACAAGTGCGGCCAAGCAGCTGGAAAGCCTGAACGGCAAAGAGATCAGCCTTCAGTCTCTGGAAAGACATTGTCGTGCGATGCCCCCCGACACATGGAGAACCCTGTTTCCCTATACCCCGTTGCACGTGATCCGCCGCAAAGATCTGATCGAACTTTTCGACACTACCCCCGATTTGGCCGGTAACGATCTCGATATTGACCGCTTTATTCGCGGTGCTGAGGAGAGTGATCTCCACGTCTTTTGGCGAGTGTTCGACCAAGAGAGCGAACCGGGGCCCGACATTGCCCCAAAACCAGAAGAGCTCTGTCCCGTTCCTGCTTATGCGTTTCGGGATTTTTTAAAAAGTCGTTCTACTATTAGGGCCTGGCGTTGGAACTTTCTTAACGAGCGATGGGAAGCGGTCACTCCACAACAGGTCGTGCCAGGACAGATTATTCTTCTACACGGGTGTGATGGTGGTTATACACCGGAAAGAGGGTGGGATCCGAAAAGTAGATCTCCGGTGCCGCTGGTATCGATCGAGATCACCCCAGCCACGCTGGATGCCACCGATGCCGACCCGCTCATCACCATCGGCGCCTGGAAAACGATGGCAGAGCATTCGGATGACGTTGTCGCGCAAATCACGGACATTCTCTCTGAATTGTCTGCCGTGGATGCTGAACACCGGGTTCTGTTAGAAACGGCAGCTCGATGGCATGACCGGGGAAAGGCCCACCCCACTTTCCAGGCCGCTTTGCCCGATGGTGCCCCTGCTGATGGTCATCTCTGGGCCAAAGCTCAAGGAAAGCTGAAAAAATATGCGGAATTGGGACGCCCTCATTTCCGCCATGAGTTGGCCTCGGCCCTGGCCGTTCTGATGTCGCCGCACACGCTGATTCCACCGGAATGGAGGGATCTGGTGGCCTATCTGGTGGCGGCCCATCATGGTAAGGTGCGCCTTTCGATTCGTTCCCTGCCTGGGGAAAAGCAACCGGACTCTCCCGCCGACGGACCTTCCCGAGAACTCCGCTATGCGCGAGGAATCTGGGAAGGCGATGCTCTTCCCGAAACCGATTTGGGGGGAGGAATAACAGCGCCGGCCGTAACCCTTTCGCTGGAGCCGATGGAACTGGGCCTTTGCGAACGGCCTCCCTTCGAAGGACAGCCTTCGTGGGCTGAACGAATGATCCGTTTGCGTAACCGCCTGGGGCCATTCCATCTTGCGTTTTTGGAGGCGATTGTCCGTGCCGCCGATTGGCGCGCCAGCCGTATGGCGGGGAAAGGGAGTGTACCATGACGGCACCTGATACCCACGATCTTGAACTTCGCGGCTGTACACCCGAGCCGCTGATGTCCTACCTCAAAGCACTTGGCGTCCTGCGACTCATCCATGAGCAAAAAGATGCAGGAGTTTTTGGGTGGTGGACAAACGATTGTTTTCGATTGCGTACACGCCTTTCTCTAAACGAGCTCTTTAAGTTTTTCGTTAACGAGTACAAACCAACGCCGATCGTCGGACCTTGGGCAGGTGGTTCCGGCTTCTTCGAAAAGGATGACAAAAAGGCGGTTAAGGCACTCGCCGGCAGTGCGAGTCCTCGCGTCGCGACCTATCGGGCAGTGATCCAACAGGTTCGCCAGATTCTTGAGGAAGAGGGCGTTTCGGATAAACCCACCGATGAGAAAAAGGCAGAACTCATCCGCCGATATCGCCGGGAATTGCCCGATGATGTGGTCTCCTGGATGGATGCCGTGATGGTGCTTCAATCCGAAAACCAGAGATTTGCGCCATTGCTAGGCACCGGCGGAAATGATGGGAAGCTCAATTTTACGTACAACTTTATGCAACGTATCGTGAAATTGGTGCTACCAAATTTGATAGTTGACCCTTCGCGTTCAGAGGACTGGTTAAAGGCCGCTCTCCAGGGTATGTCGGCCACTCTCGACGATGCCAGCGTGGGTCAATTTGCCCCTGGACGAGCGGGCGGACCCAATTCGACACAGGGATTGGAGGGAGATGCCCTTGATAATCCCTGGGACTTTGTTCTTATGCTGGAGGGTGCTCTTTTCTTTGCGGGCGCTGTTGTTCGGCGATACGGGATCGGCGGTGATGTGCGCTCGTCTTTTCCTTTTACCGTTGATGCCGTATCGGCAGGGTTCGACTCGTCAGCCGCAGAGGATGAGAAGGGCGCCCGCGGAGAGATATGGCTTCCGATATGGTCTCGGCCGGCGACAGTCTACGAACTGACCCAACTTTTTGGCGAAGGCCGAGCAGATGTGAGCGGTCGGCCGGCACGAAACGCCCTGGATTTTGCTCGGGCCGTGGCGGAATTAGGAATTGACCGAGGAATCCTGGCATTCACGCGCTACGGCTTTTTGAAACGCAGCGGCAAAGCCTATTTGGCGACACCCCTTGGCCGCTGGTCCGTCGTTCGGAGAACGGATGTGGATTTGCTGCGGGAGGCCGATTCCTGGCTTAATGCCTTTCGCCGCGCCGCAAGTAATAAAGGAGCACCTCCTCGATATGGCGCGGCGCTGCGCTGCATCGAAAACGCGATATTCGATTTCTGTAAGTATGGAGGACCGCACTTTTTCCAAAATATTCTCATTGCGTTTGGAAATGCCGAGCGCGAACTGGCGCTGGAAAAGAGTGTGGGCCCGCGCGCCAAGTCGGATCAAGGGGCCAACGAAACGCAGGGTTCTCTTATGCCGCTCAGCGGCTTGTCCCCCGGGTGGCGTCTGTCGGCCAACGACCAAACGCCAGAATTCCAACTGGCCCAGGCCATAGCTTTTATCTATGATCCCCTCCTCGGTCCCCTCCGAGCCAATTTGGAGCCCGTGGACTGGAGAAAGGGTTGCCGAATCTGGGCCGAAAAAGAGCGACGCGTGGTCTGGACGGCGGCCGATCTGTCGACAAACCTTGCGCAAGTTTTGGAACGGCGGCTGATGGATGGGGCTCTCAAAGGATGCGCGAATTTACCAATTAACTCCCCAATCTCCGCCTCCCTTTATGATATCACTGCCTTTTTGGACCATCGCGTGGATTTCCAGCGCATCGAGTCGCTTTTATGGGGCATGATCCTTCTGAATCCCCCTAACAGCCTCGCTGATAAGTGTGAAAAGATGCCCCCTGAGACCCCAATACCAAGGGACTATGCACTGCTAAAGCTCCTATTCTTGCCAAAGCCCCTTGTGGGGGAATGGCAAGGCCAGTACAGATACTGGCGATTCGCGAAGTCAGGGGAAGATGGGCTTAAGATTCGGCCGGAACCACAAATCCTATCGCTTCTTCGTGCCGGGCGCATTGGTGAGGCCTGTGCCCGGGCCGCTTATCGCTTGCGTGTATCCGGCTTGACGCCAATGCCTGGACCCACTGCGGAGGGGCGAAGACGGGATGGGGTGTGGTCCGAGATCATCAATCCCATTCGAGGGATCCGCTTGGCCGCCGCGTTGTTGATCCCCATTTCCGCCACGTCGGTAAATCGGCTTGTGCATCTCGTCTGCCGTTCTGAAACGGCTGAGGAGTTGGAAAGTATGAACGTCGTAACGCAAGGAGATACCCCATGACATCCACTCAGAATACCCTCGACTACCATGCCCTCGACAGCGCACCGCGCCTTTTGATGGAAGCCGTGTTAAAGCCTCTTCAGGGCTACCGGTTTCAACCAACCGGATTCGCCGACCTCGGGCCGGCGCGCTATACGCTTCCCGATGGGACCGAGATGCTGTTGGTCGAATCGGTTCAATCCGTGGCCAACCGGATGGAATTAGCCTGCTGGGATTCCTCTAAGGATGACCTTATTCCGGAGTTGAAGGGACTTCCCTATATCCGTGTCATTATGCCGAATGGGCAAGGGATGCTTACGAACTCAATTCTTGAGGCCCATCGCATCAATTCGCCCTACATTCTCAAGGGTCAGGACAAACGGGTTTTCGAAAGACTGAAGCAGGATCTGGCCGTTATGGAGCAAGGCGCGGTCAATATCCGTGAGTTGGCGAAACAGCTCTTTAAATACGATCCCAATGCGGTAATCCATGGTGCTTTTCTGGCCGAGAGCGATTTGGCAGGAGGACGACTTCGCCTTCCACGGCTTCTCGGGGGATTTATCGAAGCCATGGATGTTCGCCCAGCGGAGAGCGGCGGGGTGAAAAATGACCGTATAAACCCTAGTGGGAATACCTCTCAGGGTTTCGGCAACGTGCCGTTCCATCGCACGGAATTTGTTGCCCGGGAGATTAAAGCCTTTTTCAACCTCGACCTTGCCTTGTTGCGGGGCTACGGCCTACCGCCGGAGGCCACGAAGCTTTTAATCGCTTTTTCCCTATTCAAAATTCGTCGCTTCCTCTCTACAGGGCTTCGCCTTCGTACGGCGTGCGACCTGGAGGTTGTGGGCGATCTGGTCGTCACCCGTCCCGACGGCTTTATCGTACCGGAGGAGCTCGTGCTGGTGAGTGAATGTTCACGGTTAATCACTGAGTGTGGACCATATTTTGCCGAGCCGCGTGTTACGGAAGTGGTGTGGAAGGAGGAAAAGCAGAGCAAAAATGGGTCAAAGGCGTCAAATTCTGGGAACGAACAGGCGGACAACGAAAATGACGAGAAAGGTCCATGATTACCCTCTCCCTCCAATTTCTTGCCGGCCGCTATCACGCGACGCCATGGTATAGGCATGTCAACGAGGGGGCGGTCGAATGGCCGCCCTCGCCATGGCGTATCCTGCGCGCTCTGATCGCGGTCTGGAAGAGAACACTTCCTGAAGTCTCGGTAGTGGAAGCCAAGCGGATTTTTGAAGCATTGGCAGGGGATCTTCCACAATACGTCTTGCCCCCGGCTTCTATTGGGCACACCCGTCATTATATGTTGTGGTTCAAAAAAAGCTGGGAGGATCGAACGCTGATTTTTGATACCTTCGTTGTGCTTTCGAAGACGGACCGGCTTTTGGTGCAATGGCCCGGGAGTTCCCTGGACGAAAGGTCTCGCCTTCTTTTAAAGCAAATGCTCCAGCATCTCAATGCCCTTGGCCGATCCGAGTCGTGGTGTGCTGCTGAATTGCTTGAGTGTCCAGAAAGGGACCCTAGCGTTGACGTTTCCGGAAAATTATGCCGGCCTTTTCGTGATGGCGAAACTGTTCCAAACGGATATGAACTCGTTCGAGTTCTATGCCCCGATCCCCGTACGGCTTTCGACACGCCGCCTGAGACGACGGTGAGAAATCGTGGTCGGAGAGGGCACGGAAAAACAAAAAGAGGAAAGATCACAGCTAACGGCTGTTATGATCCGCCGTGGAATATATGCCTGGAAACGGCTGACCTACATAAGGAGCGATGGTCTGATCCCCCCGGCGCTCGGTGGGTTTCTTATATTCGCCCGCGTGACTGCTTTGAGGTCCGCCCAGAAGGGCGATCGCTTTTGCGCACAGCACGAATGAAGTTTCATGTGATTCGCTATGCATTGGATTCGAACGTGTTGCCTCTTGTAACGGAGACTCTGCTTGTTGCAGAAGCCGTCCGGCGTGGACTGATGAGTTGGTATGGGCGTTTGACGGAGCAGGGAGGGATGCGTGGGAGGTCCCCGATTCTTTCTGGGAAGGATTCGAATGGTCAACCTTTGGAAGGCCATCAGCATGCCTATTATTTGCCGACCGACGAAGATGGTGATGGGCGCCTGGATCATGTGACGGTCTATGCCGCCGCGGGCTTTGGCGATAAGGAGATCCAGGCTGCGGACCGGTTGTGCGAGATTCATACGTGGCGGAAAGGTGAAGAACAACACCCCTTGCGCTTGCTATTGCTTGGAGTAGGTCGGCTTGAAGAGTTTGCGCCGGGGCCGTTGGCGGCTGCGACTGTATGGGAATCGGCCACTCCGTATATTGCGACGCGGTATCCGAAGACTCGTGGGCGCAATCGCGTGGATATCATGGTGCCTCAGGCGCGGTGTGCGTTTTTGGAGAAAAATTTACGTACTCAGTTGGCTCTTCGTTTTCCGGACATAGACTCTTCATGTATCGCGATCGAGCCGTTGTGGGATGAACTGACAGGGGCATTTCGCATAGGGGGTCGGTGGCGGCCGATTCAGTTTAAGCGTGAACGGCGGAAGGCAAGCGATGATGGAGGGCGGCGGCCGGCTGGGGCATTCCGGATATGCTTTCCGAGACCGCTGAATGGGCCATTGGCGTTGGGTTGGTCGAGTCATTTTGGTTTGGGCTTATTTGTTCCAAAAACTTTGGGCGGGTGATGTGTTCTTTGGCAATGGAAAGAAGAATGGGGTGGTTTATAATACCTTTGCGAGCGTGACGGTGGTGGAGGGGGGTCCTTGGCATGCTCGAAGTCGTTGTAAATCAAGGAGATACGAAAAATATTGGTGAGAAAGAAAGGTTGGATATATTCGTTTGAGGGGTCATGCTCGAAAAAGGCGGTGCAACTCTTTGATAATGAAGAGGTTAGAAGGCCAGCTGTATCCGCGGATGAAAATCCGCGGCCCCATTGAAGC
>Ga0308419_1001000_pt1 | contig 19140 bp, 11 predicted proteins | sample HotsprSampleMS50_FD_203674 | JGI IMG/M metagenome (GOLD analysis project Ga0308419, IMG submission 203674) | Hot spring phototrophic mat microbial communities from Mushroom Spring, Yellowstone National Park, Wyoming, United States - 20090730_MS50 ... | reverse complement strand
TTGATGGAAGATGAAGATGTAACAAATAAAAAAGGCATTTATGAATATGTTTTGACTCGCAAAGAAAAATATTTGAACCTTAGAGCGTTTTCGGATAAACAAAAACGCGAAGCCTACGAACGACAAAAAGGCATTTGCCCTATGTGCGGGAAGTATTTTGAATTTGAGCAGATGGAAGCCGACCACATCACGCCTTGGCACTTGGGCGGTAAAACGATTGCCGAAAATTGCCAAATGTTGTGCCGAGAAGACAACAGGCGCAAGTCGGGGAAATAGTCTATCAGCCCTATAGGTTTTTCGCGCGCTCGCTCAACTCGGCAAAGTTTTTATAGAAATATGGAATCGTTTCGATGCCTTTGTAGAAGTTGAACAATCCAAAACTTTCATTAGGTGAGTGAATTGCATCATCGTCTAATCCAAATCCCATGAGTATAGAATTTACCCCCATTATACTCTTGAACAACTGCACGATGGGGATGCTACCGCCACCGCGTTGTGCAATGGGTTTTCTACCAAATGTTTGTTCCATAGCCATTTCAGCGGCTTTGTAGGCGATTGAATTGGTTGGTGTTACCACCGGCTCGCCACCGTGATAATTTTTCACATGTACTTTAATACCCTTAGGTGCTAGTGAGGTCAAATAGTTAGTAAACAACTTACTTATCTCTTCTGAATTTTGGTTAGGCACAAGGCGCATAGAAATTTTAGCAAATGCCTTAGAAGCAATAACTGTTTTAGCGCCTTGGCCTGTGTAGCCTCCCCAAATGCCGTTTACATCTAGTGTAGGACGTACAGAGATGCGCTCCAGAGTAGTATAGCCTTCTTCACCGGCTACCTCTTCAATACCTAAATCGGCTTTGTAGGCTTCCAAATCAAAGGGAGATTCCGCCAAAGCGGCGCGCTCGGCGGCACTTAATTCCACCACTTTGTCGTAAAAACCTGGAATTGTAATGCGGTTTTTGTCGTCTTTGAGTTTAGCAATCATTTCGCACAGGGCGTTGATAGGGTTCATTACGCCGCCGCCGTAGGTGCCAGAGTGCAAATCGCGATTAGGACCGGTTACTTCTACCTGCATATAGCAAATGCCGCGAAGACCTACCGTAATAGAAGGCATATCGTTGGCAATCATAGAAGTATCGGAAATCAGCACCACATCTGCCGATAGCCTCTCGGTATTCTCTTTGATGAACTGCGGCAGATTTTCTGAACCTATTTCTTCTTCACCCTCAATGACGAATTTAACGTTGCAGGGTAATTCTTTGGTCTGCATCATGGCTTCAAAAGCTTTGATGTGCATAAATAGCTGCCCTTTGTCATCGCAAGCACCGCGGGCAAATATTTTCCCGTTTTTAATAGTTGGTTCAAACGGAGGAGAATCCCACAACTCTATTGGGTCGGGAGGCTGCACATCATAATGACCATATACCAATACAGTTGGCAGTTTAGGGTCAATGATTTTTTCTGCATAAACAATCGGGTGGCGCTCTGTTGAGCAGATTTCTACTTTGTCTGCTCCTGCCGCTTTGAGGCTTTCTTGTAAAAACTCGGCGGCACGGCGCACGTCGTTGTCGTGTTCGGGGTGCGTGCTGATAGAGGGTATGCGAATCAGGTCGAGCAATTCATCCAGAAAACGCTGCCTGTTCGCCTTTATATATGCTTGCGTTTGTTGCATGGTTAATTCATAGGAGCGCAAAATTAACTTTTTTCGCCTCAAAAACTATTGCCTTAGAAAGTTGCGGATGGCTTGCTCCGCCTCATGAATAATTTGTTCATTAGTTTTACCCGTGCGATTGATGGGTGGCAGCGCGGTGCAGCGCACATGTACGCCCAAAGGGATGGGTTTAAAATTGTAACGCGCCAGTTCCCACGAGCCTTCAATTGCTACTGGAATAACAGCAGCGCTTGGCGCGGCTTTCAACAAAATGCTCAGTCCTTGTGGCTTGAAAGGCTTCATTTGTCCATCGCGTGAGCGCGTGCCTTCGGCAAAAATGCAACCCGCATAGTGTTTGGCTTCCAGATATTCGCCAAAGGCTTTTAGCGCTGGTAGCGACTGTCGCGCATCTTTGCGGTCTATGCACACCGAGCCGCCGTGCCGCAAGTTATAGGAAATACTCGGAATACCTTTGGCTAACTCTATTTTGGATACATATTTAGGGTGTCGGTCGGCAAACAAAATGCCCAGTAGAGGGATGTCGTACATGCTTTGGTGGTTGCTGACAACAATCAGCGGGCAATTGGTGGGTAATTCATATGGCAGATTCAGTGTAATGCGAGTGCCGAGCATCAGACGCAGTTGCCAAAGCAAAGCAGCCAGCAGCCAATCTACCGATTTTTTATGGGCTTCATAACCGCCAATGGTACGTGCCACAACTTGTATGACATGAAAAATCAGCAGCAGTAGAAAAAAGACAAGTGCAAAAAACGGCAAAATTAGCCAAGCGATAATTTTTCTTAGCATCATAACAAAATAATTCTGACCATGTGCAGCAAATATATGTAGAAAGAGAGCATACCCTGTTTCTACATATCTGCTATTTCCGTTCTTTTGCGCTGTTTGGGCATTAGGCGGCGCAGGTCTGCTGCTATGCCAAAGGCGCTGATACCGCCTACCACGTGCCGCACCTGGTAGCCATAGGAAATTTCTATCGCCTTGATTTTCAGTATAAAGCCGAAAGAAAATCCACTAAGAGCGCGCCTTTGTGCAAGTCCTAATTCTTGTCGGTGTAGCACATTATAGCCTGTGCGTAACTGAAAATGGGAGTGCAGCGCCCATTCACCACCCAAAACTAATCGGCGCGTTAGTCGCTGTAAGTTGGTGGTGGCATCAAACAGCGGATTGCCGTTGGTATCAAAACCTTTGGGGCGCATAGGGTCATTGTAAACCACATCGCCGCGCGGGGCTAATTGCCAGGCGGTTAGTGAAAATCGCAGCGGCATTTTTTCAGGTTTGAAACTCACGCCCAGCTGTGCATCAAAAGGCATTATCCACTCCGAAGCGTCAGTGTAATTACTCATAGCAAAGCCAATGTTGCGCACCGTCAGCCCGATGCGAAAATCCTGTTTAGGATGTTGGAAAAGCACACCTGCATCTGTCAGCACTGCCGTTGAGTTAAATGAGGCAATAGAAGAACCCGCCACTTTGAGCGTTGCACCTAGCGTAAAAGGCGCAATGGTATGGGCATAATTTATGGAGAGTACATATTCTGCTGCCGAGAAACTGCCCGTAGGCGCGCCCGTAGGGTCGTATCCGTCAAATTGTCCGTAGCCGATGTACTGCAAGCCGATGCCTAACCGTTGGTTTTTGCGCAGGGGTAGCACATAGGCAATCGAGGTATGCAGCGCCTGTGCTGCAAGTGATTGGAAGTGCAAAGACGCCTGATGGTTTGCCGAATCGATATTGAGCGCAGGATTGCTTAGCCACAATGAAGCATCTGAGCCAACAGAGGCAACTTGCACGCCGCCTTGCGCTACCGTGCAGGCGTTGGGCGACAGCTGCAAAAAGCTGAAACTTTGTCCTCCACCAATTTGCGCCCGAGCAAATGGAGAGTACGTGAAAAATAAGATGATTCCACCACAGATAACTTTCCAAGCGAGGTACTCGGTTGCTTGCAATGATAACAAAGTTGCAATTATACTACTCAAAATCGGCATATAGCAAATATTTTTTGCGCATTTTTTTATAATCTGCCAGTTCTTTTGCCCATGTAGCGCGAATCGCCTCTTCGCTCATGCCTGCTTGAATTTGTTTGCGCAATTTATCCGTACCTGCCAATTTTTCAAAAAATGGAATGAAAAAATTATCTTTTTTGGGCGTAAGACGATACATTTCCATCAGCGGCTGCAAACAAAAACCAAAATTGCTAACATCTGTTGTGCGATAGTCGATGCCGTAGCAAGTTATGTCTTTGTGTGGCGGGTTTTTTGCACCCTCTACACTGCGTGGTGTAAAGCTAAATGTTTTATCAGGATTGTCGGGAAAACCAATCATTTGGAAAGGCGCATCCGTTCCTCTACCTACGCTTACAATTGTTCCCTCCAACAAACAAAGGCTTGGATAAAGGGCAATGGCGCGGTCGTTTGGCAAATTAGGGGATGGGCGCACGGGCAATGAATAACGCTTGGTATGGTCATAGTTTGCACAGGTAACCACTTTCAAACGGCAGGTAATCTTATTTGACAGCCAGCCTTCTCCGTTAATCATTTGCGCCAATTCGCCCACGGTTAGCCCATGTACAATCGGGATGGGCTGCATGCCGACAAAGGACTTGTACTGCATATCCAAAATCGGACCGTCCACGTACCAGCCATTGGGGTTAGGGCGGTCTAAAATAATCAGGTCTTTATTTTGCTCGGCGCAGGCTTCCATTAGCAGATGCATAGTATTGATATAGGTGTAAAAGCGCGCACCTACATCCTGAATATCAAAAATAACTACATCAACATCTACCAAATCTTCGGACAGGGGTTTAGTGCGTTTGCCGTAGAGTGAAATAATAGGCAGCCCTGTTTTTTTATCTTTCTCATTGTCAACTTTTTCGCCTGCATCCGCTGTTCCGCGAAAGCCGTGTTCAGGGGCAAATATTTTGACAATATTAACTTTCTGCGCCAATAGCGTATCAACAAGATGTGTTTTGCCGATGGTCGCCGTATGATTGACTGTTGCGGCTACTCGTTTTCCTTGCAAAGCAGGCAGATACTCGGCAAAGCGGGCAGCACCTACTACAACATCAGCTGAGGTAGTATTTGCCTGATTAGCAGCTGTTTGTGCTGTTCTGTAAGCAACTATCCATAGCCATATGAAACCTGCTAGATAGAACAACGGCGCGGTTTTCATTGATGTAAGCATCAGTTAAAAATTGGACATGAAACAAAGAGGCGTTAAATTGCCGTACCTTCAAATATAATGAATTGAACGTTTTCAGGCATTGATGACTCAGGGAAAAAAAAGGGCTACTTCATTTACATGGTTAATCGCCTCGCGTTTGCAAGAAGATACGCAAGGCAGTAATTTTTCAGCATTGGTTACGCGCATTGCCGTAGCAAGCATTAGCATCGGCGTAGCAGCAATGATTCTGTCTTTTATGATTTTTGAAGGTTTCAAATATGAAATTCAGGAAAAAATTTTCAGCCTTGCAGGGCATATTCGCCTAACAAAGTTCGATGGGGGCGCTTCGCCCGAAGGCGCTCCGTTGTCATTAAACAGTGGATTCCTTAAAAAAGCGCCCCAAATGCGAGGTATTGCGCGTATAGAATTTTACAGCCAGAAATCGGCTCTGCTCAAAACAGATGAGGAGGTAATGGGCGTGCTCATCAAAGGCATCGACAGCCGGTCAGACAGCAGTTTTTTTGTAAAAAACCTTCTCAGCGGCAGGTTTTTGCAATTCCCTGATACTGCTGCGCACTCGCCCGACCTGATTGTCAGCAAACGCGTAGCTGACAAGTTAAAATTGCAAGTGGGTGACCGCCTGACCGCTTATTTTATTCAAGAGCCGCCGCGTGCGCGCCATCTGACTGTTTGCGGTATCTACCAAACCGGACTGGAAGACTTCGACGAAATGATTGTACTAGCAGATAACCGCATGGTGCAACAACTTAACCGCTGGGGCGATACGCTCACCGGCGGCTACGAAATCTATGTCCGCGATTTTAGCCAGCTGAATCAAGTAGCTGAAGAAATTTACGACGCAATGGACTATAATATGCAAATGGAAACGGCAGAAACTCGCTATGGTCATTTTTTTGACTGGTTTTTAATACTCAATCGAAATGTTACAGTCTTTTTGACAATTATATTATCTGTGGCAGCGTTTAATACTGTTTCTATTCTGATTATTCTGATAATGGAACGCACACAAATGATTGGCTTGCTCAAAGCCATAGGGGCTGCCAATCGACAGATCAGAGGGATTTTCTTTTGGAAGGGAATGTGGATGCTTGCCAAAGGTTTGCTCTGGGGAAATCTGCTTGCAATTGGACTGGCAGCCGTACAATACTATTTCCATCTCATCCCTTTAAATCCTGAAAATTATTATATGGAAACAGTACCAATTCAATGGGACTGGTTAGCACTTGTTATTGTCAATTTACTGACGGTTTTAGTAGTTGGCTGTGCCATATTTTTGCCTACTGTACTCATTGCTCGCGTCACGCCCATCAAAGCCATCCGATTTAGCTAAAACTATATCGAACGCAAGCGCGTTAAGCGCTAAGCATGTCCGAATTCCTGCGTACCTTTAACTACACTAAATCAAAAACATATAGTGATTATGAAAAAGTTTCTGATAATCAGTGGTGTTATATTGGCTTTGGCATTAGTTGGCGGCGGATGGTTTGCCTATTTTGCCAGCTACAGCGAAGGTTATCGCGCTGGTAAGGTGATGAAAATCAGCCGTAAAGGGGTTATTTTCAAGACATGGGAGGGGCAACTCAACGTCGAGGGCATTACCAGCAGCACAGGCAAAGCAAGCGGCAGCCTGACCAGCACATGGGAGTTTTCGGTAGAAGACCACCACAAAGACGTCATCGATTCTATCCAAAAAGCAATGGATGCTGATAAGCGCGTCAAACTCCACTATGAAGAGAAATTTTACACCTACCCCTGGCGCGGCGATACCAAGTACCTGATTACCAAAGTGGAAATATTGGACTAATCTATAATGAGTTGAACAGGTAGGCAAAATCATCTTTGGCAAGAGTTAAATAATTGATAGCAACAAATACATAGGGCAGCCTCTATGGGATAAAAACGCATGTGATATTCAATTCATTTGGGCATTACACTTTCATTTTCTCTCTTATAAACGGTCTGATAATCAGACGGATAGCAAGGTGATAGTGAAGTAAGCAAAATTAATTTGCCTGTATTTTGCCTAACTATATTTTAAATAATTGACTGACTGCTTCGCATCCACATCTATATGAACGAGCAACAAACAGATATTCTCATCATCGGAGCGGGGTTTGCAGGCATTGCCGCCGCGAAAAAATTGCATGACCTCAAACACAATTTTCTGGTAGTGGAAGCCCGCGAACGCATCGGGGGGCGTACGCTGACCGAAACGTTTGAAGGCGATATTACGCTGGATTTGGGCGCTAAATGGATTGGTCCTACGCAACATTTGGTATGGGAATGGGTGCATCAAACCAATGCCGCTACCTACGAAACCTATAACACGGGGCGCAATATCCTGAGCTATAAGGGAAAAGTTTCTTATTATGCAGGAACTATTCCCAAAATTGGCTTTTTGGGTCTACTGGATTTGGGCAATGCGATTCGTCAGTTAGAAAATTTAGTCGCTACGATAGACACTCAAAAACCATGGCAGCATCCCCAGGCCGACCGCTACGACGAAATGACGCTTCGCACGTGGATTCACGCACATACACGCACCGAGGCAGCGCGGCATATCCTTGAAATTGGCTTACAAACAGTTTTTGCTGCCGAGTCATCAGAAATTTCACTGCTGTTTGCCCTGTTCTACCTGCGTTCGGGTGATAATCTAAAAACACTTATCAATATTACCAATGGTGCGCAGCAAACTATTCTCAAAGAAGGCACACAGGGCTTACTAAAAAAGGTAGCTGCTCGTTTCAATAATCACATCTTGCTGAACAGTCCGGTGCAGAAAATTGTACAGGACGAGTCAGGGGTTAGTGCATATACCACCCAGAACGTCATCAGGGCGCGGAAGTGCATCCTAACTGCGCCGCCTGCCTTGCTAGAACGCATCCGCTTTGAGCCGCCGCTGCCGCAACAAAAGGCGCAACTTTTCCAACGAATGCCTATGGGCGCAGCCATGAAGTGTTTTGCGGTTTACAATACGCCTTTTTGGCGCAAAAAAGGTTTGAGCGGACAAGTCATCAGCGATGAGTTCCCCGTAAAGATAACTTTTGACGTAGGCAATGGCAATAACGAGCATGGTAAAATGCTGGTTTTTGTAGAAGGCAACGATGCCCGAAATTTCATCAGTCTACCGCCTGATATGCGCAAACAAATGGTGATAAAGAAACTTACGCGCTTTTTTGGCAACCAAGCCGCCTATCCGATTCTTTACATTGACAAGTGCTGGACAGGAGAAGAATGGACGCGTGGTTGTTATGTTGGGTTAATGGCACCCAATACGCTGACACATTTCGGGCAACACCTGCGTACTTCCTTTGGGCATATTCATTTTGCAGGTACAGAAACCGCCGACCGCTGGAATGGCTATCTGGAAGGGGCTATCCAAAGCGGTTATAGGGCAGTAGGGGAGATAATCCCGCTAATTCAACAGTAATTATGCCAACTACAGCATCACGCCACATGTGCGGCTGCTACTTTTTATTATGCCTTATACTAAAATGAATTGAATCATAGGTAAGTTACCCCAACGGGGTTAAATATTAGTAGCAGCAAGATTATCCCCCGCCTATTTTGCTGCTCCGTTACCTGTGCAGCCCCTACGGGGAAGAAAAATGGGTAGAATGGTTTCAATGCTACCAACATGCAATCCCTAACGGGATAAAATATACGTGGTATATGATTCATTTCAGTATAATTTGGTAGTATATAAACGGAAGTGCATAAAAAAGACGAATAAGAGATGCTATTATAATCGCCCCTATTGTTCATAGCGCTAAGTTTTAGCTGTATTCCGTGAAGAGTTTTTACATCATTGCACATGCTGCTCCCTATTCTACCCTGATTTCAATAGTTGCAGTCATGCCTTTATCGTCCGTACAGGCAATCTTGCGCTCGCCTGGCAGCGGTTTAAAGAACACCGATTCCTGCGGGCGGGCGCGGCGGTAAAATTTATTATCTACATACCAAAATACTTCGCTTACGTCGTTGGCAACTTGACAGGAAAGCAGCAACTCGATGCCTTCCTCATCGGCGCGAAGGTAAGTGCGCCCTTGGACAGGTGAAGTAATTACAGGGGGCTGTCGGTCGAATACTTTCGTACAAGCAGGATTATGCGGTGGAATTCGCTCAAAGCCAATACCCGAAGCAGTCAGAAAAGCCACCATATCGGGTGAGTGGTTTGGGAATCGCTTTTGTCCAAACTGTCCGGTGGCAGGCAAACAATCAGAGCAGTAACTCATTTTGCCGTCAAGAGCTACAAAAACGATTTTCAGATGTTCACAACGCAGCGAAGGAGAAATGCCTGGCACATACCAATCAGTTGTGAGTTGGCTGCAAAACTCCGAAGGGGGTAAGCCTGTTTCCACACATATGGCGCGCTTTTGCAAACGCGCAGGCGGCTCAAACCAGCGAATCGGTTGGTTATAGTCTATGGCGTTGAACAGGCGAAACAGCAGAGGCGTGGCAACTCCTGCGCCTGTTAGTTCGGGTGAGCCGATGCCACTAAAATTGCCTACCCAAACGGCAATAGTATAACGCTCGTTGTAGCCAATGCTCCATGCATCGCGGCGACCATATGAAGTACCCGTTTTCCACGCTATTTTTGGCACATGTGGGTTGTGTTCATAGTCGGAAGGTAGTTCAGGGCGGGTAACTTGGGTTAAAATTTCATTGACCATAAAAGCGGCTTCAGGACTGACTATAACTCTGGTGGCAGTATCCCGAACGGCAGGGATGAGTTGCAGTGGTGCAAATTTCCCCTGATTGGCAAAGGCAGCGTACAGTCCAGCCATTTCCCATACGCTCACACCGCAGCCACCCAGCGCTAGCGAGAGTCCCAACTGTTTCTCCTGACGGCTGATATAAGCAAAATCTGCCAATTTGAGCGCCTTCACCATGCGGTTTACGCCTAATTCATGCAGCACCTTTACAGCAGGAACATTGAGCGAATAAGCCAATGCCTGTGTAACGCTGACATAACCGTTGAACTTTTGGTCAAAATTTTCAGGTGTATAGCCGTTAAAATCTACCGGAACATCGGCAATAATAGTTTTCGGAGTGAGCAAACCTGCATCAAAAGCAAGAGCGTAGAGCAAAGGCTTTAGCGCACTTCCCGGCGAACGAATGGCACGGATACCATCTACCTGTCCTGCATGGGCATCGTCATTAAAATCCTGCGAACCCACATAAGCCAGTACCTGTCGCGTACGGTTGTCTACTACCAGTACAGCGGCATTGTGTACGCCTATTTTGGATAAGCTTTTGGTATAGGTTGTCGTTATTTCGGCTGCCTTGCGCTGAATATCAGTATGAATGGTAGTGGTAATGTTTGCCTCTTTTGGCGGCATTGCACGGTGAATCCGCCAGCCCAGATGAGGCGCAAGAGAAGGCAATACCTCGCGGTTAATCTGTAAAGGTTCGCGCAGGGCATCTGCTATTGCTTCGCGGTCAAAAATATTATCCTGCTGAAATTTTTTTAGCCATCGGTTACGCTCTTGTAGCAGCTTGTGGCTGCTTCTGCCCAGCGCCAGCGATGTAGGGCGATTAGGTACAATGGTTAGTGCAACTACTTGAGCTAAGCTCAATTTATCGGGCGTTCTGCCAAAATAGAGCAAAGAAGCCGCTTTTACGCCTTCCACATTGCCGCCGTAGGGAACTAAGTTGAGGTAAAGCTGTAAAATTTCTTCTTTGGAATACGTCCACTCCAACTGCAAGGCGCGAAAAATTTCTATCAATTTGTTGGCGTAGTTGCGTTTTTTGGGTTCTAATAAGCGGGCTACCTGCATGGTGATAGTAGATGCACCCGATATGGTTTTGCCGCGAATGATATTTTTTACCAATGCTCGCGCAATAGAGAGTGGATTCACTCCCCAATGGTAATAAAAAAAGCGGTCTTCTTTGTTGATAAAAGCATGGCGCAAGTCGGGGGTGATTTCGTGTAGTTCGGTTTTCATTCGCCACTTGTCGTCGGGGCTAAGATAGGCTTGCAGCAGCGTTCCATCATGAGCCAGAATCATGCGGGAATATTGCGGCTGTTCTGGCAACGGAAAAGCCAGATGTAAAGCAAAAAATAGCAACCATCCCCCCAAAAAAGCTGCTCCTATCCACCAAACATAGCGAAACAAAGGATGTGTTTGCAATGCATGCCAATACTTGCACAGCATGGATAAATTAATCTTGTGGTTGCAGTATCTTAATTGCTACGGCAGACAGTTCTATGAGTTGTTGCAGGGCATCATCAGCAGATTCCTGATTTTTCATGCGTTGCAGAATAGTTCGAAGCGTATTTTCAATGCGCTGTGCTGCCAAACTTTGCAAAGTAGGTTTAACCTTGTGTAACAGTGCATTCATTTGCTGCACATCAGCTTGTGCGAGGCACTCGCGCACCTGTTCGGGCAACTGACGAAAAGTTTTTAAATAAATATGAATTAGTTCGCGCTCAAAGGTAGGGTCGCCCATGGCAAAGTCAGCTATTTTGTCGGGATGAATCACAGGATTTTCACTTCTCCGTCTGCAGCTGCTTTTAGGCGGCGTTGGCTCTATTGCTTTTAGTACCACAGGACTGAAATCGGGTGGCAGATGTACAACAAGCTTCTGATACAATTCTTCAGGGTGGAAAGGTTTGCTGATGTAATCTGTCATGCCTACTTGCATCACTTTGTTGCGAACATCACCCAGAGCGGAAGCGGTCAGCGCAATTACTGGAACGGGCGGCAAACTCAGCTCCCGCTCCCGATTCCTAATGGCAACCGTTGCCTGATAACCGTCCATTTCAGGCATTTGTAAGTCCATGATAATCAGGTGATAAGTCTGTTGCTGCACCGCTTGTAAAGCCTCTATTCCATTTACCGCTACATCGGGCTTGATACCCCATTTTTCCAAAAATTTGCAAGTCACCATGCGATTGGTTTCGTTGTCTTCCGCCAGCAATACTTTCAGACCTTCCAACGACCTATTTTTATCCAGACTACCCAGATTACCGCCTATGCTTGGGCGTTCGTTGGTCTTACTCAAAGAAAGAGCAAAGGAAAAACAAGAGCCTCTGTGCTCTTCGCTTTGCAAATGAATCTGACTACCCTGTAATTCTAGCAGCCGCTTGACAATCGCCAGCCCTAAGCCTGTGCCGCCATATTTGCGCGTAGTATCGTCTGATGCCTGTGTGAAGTAGTCAAAAATGCGGCTTTGCTGTTCTTTAGGAATACCAATGCCCGTATCGCTAACGGCAAAGTGCAAAACGACATGCTCGGCAGACTCTTGCTGCACACTAACCTCCATTACCACCTTGCCTTGTTCGGTAAACTTGATAGCGTTGCTAAGCAGATTGTTAATAATCTGGCTTAAGCGGACAGGGTCGCCTTTTACAAACTTAGGCACATTTCTTTCTATTCTGATGCGGAAGCCGATACCCTTTTCATCTGCCCGCAAATGAAAGGTATGCTTAGCAGAAGCAATGAGTTCGTATAGATTAAAAGCCTTATGCTCAAAAGATATTTTTCCTGCCTCAATCTTGGAAAAATCTAAAATATCGTTGATGAGTACCAGCAGATTTTCAGCAGCAAAGCGCAGCGTTTGCAGGTATGGCACCTGTTCAGGGCGTGGGTTTTCATCCATAAGCAAGTGCGTCATCCCTACCACTGCATTCAGGGGCGTGCGCAACTCGTGGCTCATCGTAGAAAGAAAGGTTTCTTTGGCTTTCATAGAGCGCAGCGCCTCTTCTCGTGCTTGAATCAATTCTTGCTCAAATGCTTTTCTTTGGTCAATATTGCGCGAAGTACTCTGAATCTGAATTACTTTGCCTTGTGAATTAAAAATCGCTTTGGCAATGGTTTCAAACCAACAGTAAGTGCCGTCTGAACGCCTGATGCGGTACTCGATAGCCTCGGCGCGTCCTTTGCGGATAATTCGCCGATGGTAGCGCGCTAGCCGCATCCAGTCAGCTGGATGTACGAACAGGTGCGGTGAAAGAGATACCATATGCGAAGGCTCATAACCGAGCAAATCGGAAACCGATTGCGAAACATACTGAAAATCGCCGTTGGGTTGATGCACGCAAATCAAGTCTTGTACATTTTCAGAAAGCAGACGAAATAAATTAACGCTTGCCCGCAGTTTTTCTTCAGCCAGCTTACGGTCGGTAATGTCCTTAGGGTGGATATAGACATAGCCCAATTCGGGCAATGGTGTAAAATTGAATCGGTAAAAGCGGTTGCCAATCAGCGATTCGGTTTCAGCGCTCAAGCCTTTGGATAGATTCGCCAACAGTTGCGCGCCTTCTTCTTTGGCAAACAGGCTGTTTAAATAGGGTTGGAAAATCTGATGCTTCTCCGAAAAGCCAATTATATTACCCTGAAAATCGATGCGTAACAGATTTTCTACTGACTGCGTATGAAGTACATCTACTTCATTGGAGCGATTATCGGGAAAGCCGTAAAACAAATAGCCGCCGTTTTGTTGGCGCATGACTTGCAACGAAAAGTATTTTTTATGCCCCCCCGCATCTATCATAGCCAACTGAATAGGGCGGCTGTAACCCGAAGCGGGTAGCAATGCTGGCAAAATATCGGAAGATATGCTGCTCAACCGTGCTATAAACGAACTACCCAGACTCTCCTCCAGCTCATAACCAGTAGCTTTTACAGCACCGCTACTCCAATGCGTAATGAGCCATTGCTCATTAGTAGCAATCAGCACATGTGTATCAAGTAAGGTAAACAGTGCATCTGTATCTAATCCAGTTATTTCGGGCAGTACTAACATCGCAGCGAGTTTTTTGGTTTTTATAAAGTGATAACGCAATTTACTATCCACAGTTTATTTGGCGGTTATATTGCGTCAAAAAACAGATTCTCAAATAATGGGAGCTATCTTTACAACCTGTAACAACTTACACCATCAAATCATTGCTCATATGAAACAAAACATACGCTTTTGGGGACTGCTTGTACTTTGGCTGCTTTCTTTTCATGCTTTCACACAAAACAAACTCACTGTCGGTGATATTTATCGCAACAGTGATTTGCGCGCTCGCTCGGTGGACCATGTCAACTGGATGAAAGACGGTAGATTCTACACCGCACAAAACGGTGCAGATATTGTGCAATACGATGTAACCACCGGTCGGGCTGTACAAACCATTCTGGAAGGTAAAAGCCTGAATATCAACTACAACAGCTACAATTTCAGTGCTGACGAGCGCAAACTACTCCTTACTACTGACTTTGAACCCATTTATCGCCGTTCATACAAGGCAGAGTTTTATGTATATGACCTTGCTACTAAATCGTTAGCTCGCCTTTCAGAAGGCGGCAAGCAATCTTATGCTACCTTTTCACCTGATGGCAGCAAAGTAGCTTTCACTCGCGATAATAACTTGTTCTTCAAAGACTTAAGGTCAGGTCAAGAAATAGCCGTTACTACTACTGGTAAGTTGAACGAACTCATTCACGGCAGCGCCGATTGGGTGTACGAAGAAGAGTTCAGCATGGCACAGGCTTTTGAGTGGTCGCCTGACGGCAGCAAAATTGCTTTTATTAGTTTTGATGAGCGCAAAGTGCCGGAATATAACATGCAAATGTGGCCTGAAAATAAACTCTACCCTGTAGACTATCGCTTTAAATACCCTAAAGCAGGTGAAAATAATTCGGTTGTTAGCGTTTCTATTTACGATTTGACCTCTGGAAAAACCACCACTGTTGAATTGGGAAGTGAAACGGACATCTACGTGCCGCGCATCAAGTGGACAAACATGCCTCATGTGCTTGCCGTGTTGCGATTGAACCGCCTACAAAACAAAATGCAACTGCTCTATGCCGATGCTACTACCGGAAAAACTACATTAACTTTAGAAGAAAACAGCAACACCTATCTGGAAGCTGAAAATTTTGATATGATGGTTTACCTGAAAAACGGCAAACAATTTATTTGGGCAAGTGAACAAAGCGGCTACAAGCATTTGTATCTTTACAACAACGATGGTAAACTTGTTCAACAAATTACACAAGGCAACTGGGAGGTGGACAGTTTTCTTGGTATTGACGAAGCCGCCAAAGTACCTGTGATTTACTACACTTCTACGGAGGTTTCACCTATGGAGCGCCACTTTTACCGCATCGGGCTGGATGGCAAAAACAAGCAGCAACTGACCAGGTCATCAGGCACTAACCGCATCAACATAAGCCGCGATTTCAAATATTACTTTTGTTATCATACCAGCAACCTATCGCCGCTAAGTGTAAAACTTTACCAAGTGGCAGGCAATAAACTAATAAAAACATTAGAAGAAAATCAGGCTCTGCAGAAAGCCGCTGCTGACTTCTGCTTGTCGCAAAAAGAATTTTTTACCTTCAAAACGACTGACGGCACAGAACTGAACGGCTACTTTATCAAGCCGCCCGATTTTGACCCTAATAAGCGCTATCCCGTACTAATGTACGTTTACGGAGGTCCTGGCTCACAGCAGGTACTAAATACCTACGCTAATGGAACTAACGACCTGTGGCACAATATGTTGGCACAGAACGGCTATGTGATTGCCTGCGTGGACAATCGCGGAACAGGCGGACGCGGAGAAGCATTTAAGAAAATAACTTATGCCAATTTGGGCAAATACGAAGTTGCCGACCAGATTGAAGCCGCTAAATACCTCGGCAGTCTGCCCTATGTAGACAAAAACCGCATCGGCATTTGGGGGTGGAGCTACGGCGGATATATGAGTTCGCTGTGCCTGCTGCTTGGTAACGATGTGTTCAAGGCAGCTATTGCCGTTGCACCTGTTACCAACTGGCGATTCTACGATACTATTTATACCGAACGATTCCTGCAGCGCCCGCAAGATAATCCCAAAGGATACGATGACTACTCGCCTGTTACGCATGCCGACAAACTTAAAGGCAAGTTTCTGCTCATACACGGTACAGGTGATGACAACGTGCATTTCCAGAATGCAGTAGCTCTACAAAACGCATTAATTGCCGCCAACAAACAGTTTGAGTCGTTCTACTACCCTAATCGCAATCACGGAATCCATGGCGGCATCACCCGCATTCACTTGTACCAGATGATGACTGACTTTGTGTTGAAAAACTTGTAAAGTGGCATTTTATAGAGCCAGCTAACAAATTCAGTTTTCTGAAAATCCCGACAGGTTTTATGCCTGTCGGGACTGATTTTATACAGCCTTAGCTATGCAACGTTTTATCTGTGCAAATCAAAGCGGTCGAGGTTCATCACCTTGTTCCATGCGGCTACGAAGTCTTTCACAAACTTCTCCTGACCATCGGCACAGGCATAAACTTCGGCTATTGCACGCAGTTCGCTGTTAGAACCAAAAATCAAGTCCACGCGTGTGGCTTTCCATTTTAAGACGCCTGTTTTGCGGTCATAACCTTCAAAGGTTTCTTTGGTGTCGGAAGTAGGTTTCCAAGTTGTTCCTAAATCCAACAAATTAACAAAGAAATCGTTGGTTAGCGTTTCGGGGCGGTGTGTAAATACTCCATATTGAGAGCCGTCGTAATTAGCATTCAATACTCGCATACCGCCTACCAGCACAGTCATTTCAGGCGCAGTGAGGGTTAGTAATTGGGCTTTGTCTACCAGCAGTTCTTCAGCGGTTGCCAAATAACCTGCTTTTGATTTCTTATAGTTGCGAAAACCATCGGCAACAGGCTCAAGCACCGCGAAAGATTCCACATCGGTTTGCTCCTGTAAAGCATCGGTACGTCCGGGTATAAATGGCACAGCAATGTGATGCCCAGCAGCTTGAGCAGCTTTTTCAATAGCAGCGCAACCGCCTAACACAATTAGGTCAGCTAGCGATACCTGTTTATTTGTATTGGCTGCATTAAATTCTTTCTGAATCGCTTCCAACGTATCAAGCACTTTTGCAAGTTGTACCGGATTGTTTACCTCCCAGTATTTCTGCGGAGCCAGACGAATGCGCGCACCGTTAGCGCCGCCACGCTTATCAGAGCCGCGAAAAGTAGCTGCAGAAGCCCATGCAGTAGTTACCAACTGGGCAATAGACAAACCGGAAGATAGGATTTTGCCTTTCAGGGTGGCAATATCCTGTTCGTCAATCAGTTCGTGAGTAACTGGCGGAATGGGATCTTGCCAAATGAGCTCTTCGGCAGGAACTTCAGGTCCTAAGTAGCGTGCGCGCGGACCCATATCGCGGTGGGTCAGTTTGAACCATGCGCGAGCAAAGGCATTGGCAAACTCGTCGGGGTTTTCATAGAAACGACGGGAAATTTTTTCATAAACAGGGTCGAAACGCAACGCCAGGTCGGTCGTCAGCATAATAGGCGCATGACGCACATGAGGGTCGTGTGCATCCGGTACTGTGCCTGCACCGGCATCACCCTTGGGTTTCCACTGCCAAGCACCGGCGGGGCTTTTAGTCAATTCCCACTCATAACCAAACAGGTTTTCAAAATAGTTATTGCTCCACTGGGTTGGCGTAGTTGTCCATGCGCCTTCTAAACCGCTGGTAATAGTATATTGTGCATTGCCTGTGCCGAAAGTGTTTTTCCAGCCCATGCTTTGCTCTTCAATGCTTGCGCCTGCAGGTTCGCGCCCAACATATTTGCTTGGGTCAGCCGCACCGTGAGCTTTACCGAAAGTATGTCCGCCTGCAATCAGTGCAACAGTTTCTTCATCATTCATTGCCATGCGACCAAATGTTTCGCGAATGTCGCGGGCAGCTGCAATGGGGTCAGGTTTGCCATTAGGACCTTCAGGGTTTACGTAAATTAAACCCATTTGAACGGCACCCAGCGGATTTTCCAACTCACGGTCGCCGGTATAGCGTTTGTCGCCTAGCCACTCTGTTTCTGAGCCCCAGTAAATATCTTCTTCAGGCTCCCAAAGGTCCTCACGACCACCCGCAAAACCAAAAGTTTTCAAGCCCATAGACTCCAGCGCGCAGTTGCCTGCCAAAATCATTAGGTCAGCCCATGACAGTTTTCTGCCATACTTCTGCTTGATAGGCCACAGCAACAAACGCGCCTTGTCTAAGTTGGTATTGTCAGGCCAGCTGTTGAGCGGAGCAAAACGCTGCGTACCCGTACCCGCACCGCCACGCCCGTCGTAGATGCGATAAGTACCTGCGCTGTGCCACGCCATACGGATGAACAAAGGCCCGTAATGACCGTAATCGGCAGGCCACCAGTCTTGTGAAGTCGTCATCAATTCATAGATGTCTTTCTTCACCGCAGCCAAATCGAGCGACTTAAACTCTTCGGCGTAATTAAAATCTGCATCCATCGGATTGGAAAGGGCAGAATGCTGGCGAAGAATATTCAATTTCAACTGATTAGGCCACCAGTCGCGGTTGGTTGTGCCACCTCCCGCAGCGGTTTTGAACATACCATTGGTAAATGGGCATTTACTTTGACCGTTTGCACCATTGACCTGGTGCAAAGTTGTTGCGTATTCCATATGAAAATAACTGTTGAATGATTTAATATGATTTTATGTGCGCAATTTACGCCATTATGGGCAAAATTACTTGTTATCACAACTAATTTTGAATACAACAGAACAGCTATTTTTCATCGTCATACGCGGTAAAACAATAACTTCGCAAAAAAATTAAACAGAAATTTTTGCATCGTTCCTGAGCGAACAATCATATATTTTTCCTAATGAACAACATTACTAAGTACCCGATACAACAATTAGGCTATCGGTTTATTCCTTCTGAATATTTACCGGAGGGCAAGGACGAGTATTATCTGCGCTTTGAGCAAAATCCCAATGGTAATTATCGCCACCTGACTGCTTATGAAATTGAGGCGCTGGTGCGCAACAACAATACCAGCGACGATTGGAATCAGATTTGGGTCAGTGATGCCTTTGATGCGCGCTTAGTTAAAAATTGTCAATTTTTTGGACTGATTCGCGTCGGTAAATTAGAGCCTTATTATTTAGAATACCACAATTTGCGGATGCGAGTTGGTTTGTATAATAGCACCATTATCAGTTGCGATATTGGCGACAACGTAGTGATTGACAATGTTAATTATTTGTCGCATTACCTAATTGGCGACGAGGTAATTCTTACCAATATCAACGAAATGGCAACCACCAACCATGCTAAATTTGGCAACGGGATTCTTAAAGAAGGAGAAGAAGAAAGCGTACGCATATGGCTTGAACTTTGCAATGAAAACGGCGGGCGCAAAGTGCTGCCTTTCAATGGGATGCTGCCGGGCGATGCATGGATGTGGACGCGTAACCGCCACGATAAGGAGTTGATGGAATGTTTCTACCAAATGACTATCCGCGATTTTTCAACTAAGCGC
>Ga0308419_1000999_pt1 | contig 19147 bp, 11 predicted proteins | sample HotsprSampleMS50_FD_203674 | JGI IMG/M metagenome (GOLD analysis project Ga0308419, IMG submission 203674) | Hot spring phototrophic mat microbial communities from Mushroom Spring, Yellowstone National Park, Wyoming, United States - 20090730_MS50 ... | reverse complement strand
TACACTGGATTGTCTCACGGGCACTTGTTGGACTGGTGCGGACATTCCCGGGCTGTCGCAACGACGTTCATTCAGCAACACCCCTCTGACTTTCCTGCTCCATCTCTCTGATAAGCGCCTCCAAATCAGAGAGCCGCGTGACGCGCGCAACCCGTACCACGAAGGTGTGCAGATCGGGGATCAGGGCGCGCAATCTCCGCACTGCCGGGCCTACGGGGTCTTCCCCCGCCGCCCCGGGTTCGTCGGCGTAGGCACCATGGAAGGCGAAGTAGGCCTGGTTCAGCTTGCGGATGTAGTAGCCGTGTGCGACAAATTCCTGTCGCCGCTGCTCCATATAATCCTCCGCCTCTGTGATCTTACCCTCCGCAAGGAGCGCGTCAACATGAACTCTGGTCTTGTGCATCTCCTGCCTGAAGTCAAAGGCAGGCTTTGCGTGCTGGCCGGCTTCCTCTGCGGAAGGTGCATTCTCAGGTTGCTCCTCAGGCAGGAAAGCCGGGTAGTAGCGGGCCAGGATGCGCATTCCGGCTTCGTGACCCACGATTGATGCCACCGTCTCATTGATGGTACGTGTCTCCGGCGAGGCTTCGTAGTTCCAGCCCAACGGGCGTAGCAACAGGTAGTGGTGCGTCCATTCATGAACGGCCGCGTCAGTCAACCATAAGATCGAACTGTCCTCCAGTAACATGGCGGGATAGGAGGATAATCCACCCACGTTGGTCACCAGAGAGGAGACGTTTTGGGAGGTATCTATTTCATCCTCTATGGCTTCCCGCTGTGAAGCGTCTAACCCATGGCGCAGCTCTGCACTATATATCCTTTCGATGCGCTCGCGCGGTGAGACGACCAGGAGCGTGGGGAGGGGGGTGAAGTGGATACTGACGGGTGGCAACAAGTATCCCAGTGCTCCGAACCCCTCGGAGATGAGTATCGTGCCTGCCTGCTCCTCCAGGATCGCTTCGGCAAGCAGTTGACGAGCCTCCTCGGCCTGTCGCAAACTGGCCAGTCTGGTGAGTTGCTCCTGTGCCGCCACCTCTGGGTGCTCGACGTTGGGGTCGGTGTAAATCTGGTAGATCTCCCACTCTGTACTTCGGATCCCGTCTACCAGGTTAAGATAGTTCAGGAGAAATTCACTGCGGGCTGGCTCGTTCATGTAACGCTGGGGAGCAATCAACGCGTGGGTCAGCTTGCCCCACAGTGCCTGCAATTCCCATGTTGTGAAATTGAAACGCTTATCAGCCACCAGGCGGTCAATCTGGGTGCTGAGACGACCCGGTGGTGGCACCTCCTGATTCAAGAGTAACAGCAGTACTGTCATCTCCAGTACTACCACCAATATGGTGTCCCAACACCGGAACACTTTCATTATTGCAGACCTGTGCACGCGCATAGATACCAGCCTTTGGAGACTGCCCGGTGATAGTTGGTGCGCATCTATTCAGGCCGACGCCTGGCGCGCCGCACCCGAAGAGGCCGATTCAATCGGCCTGAGCGGATGCGTTGGTGCGAATTGTAATCCGGGCAGGGCGGTTTGGCAAGCTCGCCGGATGTAACAAAACTGCTCGCGATTGTCCTTATGACGGACACCCCTCGTGCCGTCGACAGTGTCCCATAAAGTGAAAATCTGCTATAATACCCCGCGTGCGCAGAAGGCAAATTCGGTCCAGTTACCTGGCTGGTTGATGCAGGACGCGGATAACGCGGATTTTACCGCAGTTACCATACCCCAGCGGGACACCATAGTGTGGAAATTGGCTGCAGAGAGGCGTGGAGCGCGTGGAGTTTCCCTGCGTCTCAGCGCCCCCTGGAGTGGGGTGTGTCCCAAAGTTGTAGGACAACTGCGAGCAGTTGTCCTACATCTGCACGAGGCAGATACTGCAAACGCTGGCTACACTGAGACACCCGCAAATGGCTCATATGGCCTTCGACCCGCCGGACTACAGTCCAGCGGGCACAGGCTGAATAGATACGTCTGTGACCGGTTTTTGGACTGACCAGCAATATGCTTTTCTTGCATATACCCAGGGGAGATCATCGCTATGAAGTTCTTACGCCGCAGTGGAATTATCCTGCACCCCACTTCCCTGCCGGGACGGTTCGGTATCGGCGATCTTGGCGATGCCGCTTACAGGTTCGTTGATTTTCTGGCTGCTGCAGGACAGTCGTATTGGCAGGTTCTGCCCCTCAGCCCAACCGGCTATGCGGACTCGCCTTACCAGGGCCTGTCGGCGTTCGCGGGCAATCCCATGCTGATAAGCCCGGAGAAGCTGATGGAGGCCGGCCACCTGTCTGCAGCGGACCTTGAGGAGGTGCCGCACTTTCCCGATGACAGGGTTGACTTCGGGCCGGTGATCAAATACAAGACGGCTTTGTTAGAGCGGGCGTATGCTAATTTTCGCGCCTGTGCGCCGCAGGATCAACGGCTGGCTTTTGAGAGTTTCTGTCATGAACAGGCGTTCTGGCTCGATGGGTTTGCTCTGTTTATGGCGCTCAAGCAGGCGCACGGACTCCGCCCCTGGCATGAGTGGGATGGGGAGCTGGTAGTCCGTAGACCGGATGCGCTGCACGGATGGCGCAGGCGGCTGGCCGGGGAGATTGAGAGCCAGAAGTACCGGCAGTGGCAGTTTTTTGAGCAGTGGCTGGCTCTCAAACGTTATGCCAATGAGCGGGGCATCTCTATCATCGGGGACATTCCCATATTTGTATCTATGGACAGCGTGGATGTCTGGGCCAATACATATCTTTTTCACTTTGATGAGCACCTCCGCCCCACGGTCGTTTCGGGCGTACCGCCTGACTATTTCAGCGCTACCGGACAACTTTGGGGCCATCCGCTCTATCGCTGGGATGTGATGGCCCGCGATGGATATGCCTGGTGGATCAGCCGCTTCCGCATGGCCTTCACTCAGGCCGACATAGTCCGCATTGACCACTTCCGGGGTTTCTATAATTACTGGGAGGTGCCGGCCGGAGAGACGACGGCCATCAGGGGGCGCTGGTTGTATGGCCCGGGGGCTGATCTGTTTAACGCTGTCACCGCAGCACTGGGTGAGGTCGCGATCATTGCCGAGGACCTGGGGGACTTCGATGCTGAATCTCGTGCCGGCGTGGATGCCCTCCAAAAGGCGTTCGGTTATCCGGGGATGAAGGTGCTTCAATTTGCCTTCGCCAACGGCCCGGATGATCCCTTCCTGCCTCACAATTTCACCCGTGACTGTGTGGTCTACACGGGCACGCACGATAATGACACTATCCTGGGCTGGTATCAGGTCACTTCCACGGAGGCGGAGCGTGAGTATGTGCGCAAATACCTGGGTCGTGACGGATCGGACATCTCGTGGGAGATAATCCGGCTGGCCTGGGCCTCTGTGGCACATACGGCCATCACCACTGCCCAGGACCTCCTGGGGTTGGGGCATGAGTCGCGGATGAACCTGCCCGGCACCGTTGGCCCGCCCAACTGGTGTTGGCGTCTGTTGCCGGGTGCGCTCGGCGATGAGATCGCTGCACGGTTGCGCGAGTTAACGATGATATATGGCCGCTGCCCGGTGCACCGCCAGCAGCAAACCTCCAGGCGGCCTGACCCAGAGAGAGGCTGAGCTCAATGCCTTTCGGAACTGATCGGGCCGATTGAAGTCGCCGTCTTCGGGTACTTCGTGCCGGGCGTGGCGCAGGCCGACCGGGGGCTACAGGCCAAAAGGGGGGACAGGCGAGAAAATGCCTCTGCGAAACAGGGTGCTTTGTGAGCACAGGCACCAAGAACTGGTGGCACTGCGGAAAAAGCCCCGAAGATGCGTTCCAAACTTTGCAATGTCTTCAGATCCATCCTGCCCCGGCCACCGTCCGGTAACATTTCATTTGATGAGTCAGTGTAAACAGGTCATTTCACTGCCGCGACACAGAGTACGCAGAGGTTATACTTAATGCCCATCCGAAGAACGTAACCGGCGCATCCCTATGCGTCGGAACTCTGCAACTCTGCAATATTTTCTTGACAGTGGATTGCTTCATGGTAAAACTCGATAATATGAGCAAAGACTACGCGCCTCTTCCTCCACACTATCGGTATAACTTCGCCGTTTTGTTGGTGGATTACATCTGTTTCGGGGTGGCATTCACGTTCGTCAGTCTTAACAGCGTGATGCCGGCACTGGTGGGGAAGCTGACCACTTCCGCCCCACTTATCGGCCTGGTGGGCACGATTTTCAGTGGTGGCTGGCTGCTTCCGCAGTTGTTTGTCGCCAACATAATCAATGACAAACCGTACAAGAAGCCCTATCTGCTTGCTGCGCTCAGCGGGCGGGTGATGATATGGATCGTTGCGCTGGCATTATGGACCGGGCTGGCCGATCACCCCAGGATGATGCTGGTTCTCTTTTTCGTGTGTATTGGCCTCTTCGCCACTACAGACGGTATCGCCAGCGTTTCCTGGTTCGATATCATGGCGCGGGCCATCCCGATACAGCGACGAGGCCGCCTGATCGGTATCGGACAGTTTGCAGGTGGACTGGCCGGGATCGGTGTGGGAGCCTTGGTGAGCCTGATCCTCGATCGGCGGCCTTTCCCCCTCAATTATGCGTTGCTTTTCGCGCTGGCCGGTACGGCGCTTGTCCCCTCGACGGTGGCGCTGTGCCTGTTGCGAGAGCCACCACCTGCGGAGAAGAAGAATCCGCACCCTGACAGGCGCAAAGCGACCTGGCTGCATATTTTGACAACCGATCGGCTTTTCCTTCGTTTCATGCTCGCCCGCCTGCTGGTCGGTATGCTTGGTCTGGCCAGCTCCTTCTACGTCTTGCACGCTGAGCAGGTCCTCCGCCTCCCTGGCAGCATCATCGGTGGCTTCGTAGCTGCTCAGACACTGGCCGGCACCATCGCAAGCGCAGGTATGGGGCTGGTGAGCGAACGCTGGGGCACGCGGACTGTAGCCAGCCTGGCCGGTCTGGCTGCTGCAGCCGGGCCGCTGTTTGCTCTGGTGGTCCACCAGCCCGGCGCCAGATGGCTGGCTCACGCCTATCCTTTTGTGTTCATGATGCTTGGTGTGGTCAACAGTGCCTGGATGCTGGGCTTCACCAACTACCTGCTCGAGATCGCACCGGAGGAAATACGCCCGACCTATGTGGGGCTGAGCAACACGATGGCAGGCGCAGTGATGATGTTCGTCCCTATGGCAGGCGGGTGGTTGCTGGAAGTAAGTTCGTATCCTGTGCTGTTCGGGGTGACGACGGCATTGACCGTTCTCGGATTCCTGGTGACCCTGACCCTGAAGCCGAGAGGAGGCATTACCTGTGGGTAAGGGGCGGATGATGCGCGACAACAGACACCGGGCCGTTTGCGTCCTCGTGCTCGCGCTTCTGCTGGCCATGGCCGCGGTATGGCACTGGCACAGGTCGTTATGGGATTTCTTCACCGACCAGGAACGGCTACGAGAATGGGTCGCCGGTTTCGGCCCGCTGGGCCCGCTGGTGAGTGTGGCGCTCAATGTGGTCCAGGTGCTGGTGGCGCCGGTTCCAGGTCAGTTTATCAATCTGGTGAACGGCTATCTTTATGGTATATGGCTGGGTGGTCTCTACAGCCTTGCCGGGCTGGTGCTGGGGTCGGCGCTGGCCATGTGGCTGAGCAGACGGCTGGGACGCCCACTGGTCGAGCGACTGGTGGACGCCTCAACGCTGGCACGCTGGGACCGCCTCGCCGCCGGACGGGGGGCGCTTTTCTTCTTCCTGATCTTCCTGTTTCCCCTGCTCCCCGATGACGTGGCGTGTTTTATCATTGGCCTGAGTGCGCTGCCCATTCCTCAAATGCTCCTGCTGGCCACGCTGGGACGTCTCCCCGGGCTGATCTTCTCTTGTTGGCTGGGCGCCCGCGCGACGCTCTTACCCTGGTGGGCGTGGGCTTCTCTTACCGCGGGGGTGGTGTTCCTGGCCGGGGTATATCTGCGCTGCCAGGAGCGGCTGGAGGATGGGCTGCTCCGCCTGCTCCGTCATCTGGAGGGCCTGCTCACCAGGAATCCAGGCTGATCAGCAGCCGGTCAACCGGTGCCCCGTCGGGTGGATTGAGTATGAGCCACCGTTCGCCGTTTATGGGGTCATACAGGCCGAGTTCGAGGAAACGCGCCGCAGGGGCCTGTGCTGACGGCCTGAGCAGGTGAAACTGGACGAAACTATCGCCTGGCTGCAGTGTGAGCGGGTCCACCCACAGCCCATCATCTCCGGTGAGAAACTCCCCCTCTGCGCTCAACAGGTGGGTGAAAACGGCCAGGCGCGGCCCGCTGTATACACCTGGAGGAGGCGGATGGGCAATGATCGGCATTGGAGGAAGATCAAGCGGCCTGACGACTTCCCATATGGTGAGTATTGCCAGTTCCTCTCCGGTGCGTATGGGGCGGACCTCGAGCAGCGTTAATCCGTTAGCAAAATGCACCGGCCGTGGCTCAGCGAGCGGAAGCGTTGCCGTCCGCACCAGTCTTAGCCCTGGTGAGATCACATCATCCGTTGCCATGAGAGCGGCTATCTGAGGGGAGGGGGGCGGCCACGAGGTGAGGAGTACAGGAGTGGTATCGCTTCCGGCGCACCAGACCAGAGCGCGTTCTGGGTTGAAGAGCCGGATGTTGATATCTTCCCGGCGTGTATCCACCTGAAGTGCCAACCGGTCCCATGGACCCATCAGCCCGCTGCCGATGGCTACGTCGCTGATCTCGGGGTGGGCGTCAAGGTAGCGGGCAGCAGTGCGGTAGTCGGCGCGGTAGAGGAAGCGCACCATTTCCGCTGCGGGCCAGGCGAAGAAATAGTCGCGCAGGTCACGGATGGCGCCGGTGACCAGGATAAGCACCGCTAGCCCCCAGCGGATGGCACTCCATATCTGCCCATCCATAACGGCCAGTCTGCGCTCTGCTACTTCGCGCAACGCCAACGCCAGCAGGATGTACACGACCGGTTGGGCCACTATGGTGTGGCCCAGACTGGCAGCCGGAATGCTGATATAGGCGGGCAGCAACCCCAGGCCCAGCCAGAGGAGAGCGAAGAAATAGCGAGGCTGCCGCCAGCGGCAGACACACAACGCCACACCGGCCCAAAAAAGCGCTGCGCCAGGAAGATGAAACTGTGGGCGGTTGGCGATGTTGTAGAGCCACTCGGGGTCACCGGTGGCGTGGAACATGCTCAGCGTATGAAGAGTATACTCCAGCAGTGTGCGGGGGTTGCCGCTCCTCAGCTCGCGAATCGGGAGGGCCAGCTCGTCCAGGCGGGCATCGGCGCCGATGCCATAGAGAGCCGCCTCACTGCGCCCCTGTATAATGGCGATCGCGAGTGGCAGTGCCAGCGTTCCTGCCAGTGTCAGTGCCGGCAGTGCTCTGCGCCAGTATTTGCCGGAACGCTCCCGGTCGAAGAGCGCCAGATAAAAGCCGAACAGGATGAGCAGCACCGGCAACAACCGCGCGGCAGTATAGGTGTAAAGCGAGGCCGCCATGGCAACGCCGGCCCACACTGTATGCCAGCGGCTTTTGTCATTGTGCCACAACAGATAGAAAGTAAGGAGCATCAGTGGGGGGAGGCTGGAATGGCGCAGCCCTATGCGGCTGTACATTAGCGACCACATAGATGTTGCCACGCCAAAAGACGCAATAACGGCAACCGTATTTCCGAAGAGCCGCCGTGCCAGGGCAAAAGTCAGGGCCACGGTGAGGGTCCCGAAGGTTACAGAGAGGATGTGCCCGCTCAGGACATTGAATCCCCACAAGGCATGCACGCCGGCATGCAGATAGTGATAAAGAGGCTCATGCCCGGAGGCGCCGGTGAAGTAGAGGGGAAAATTCCCTCTCAGCACCTCGCCGGAGAGGGCGTGGATGTTGATCAGTTCATCGTCGCGCCAGCCTGGGGGTACCTCTTCCAGGCAACACAGGCGCAGCCCCCAGGCCAGCAGCACAATGGCCACCGCAGCCCACCTGCTCACTTTACCTCCACCTCGCCGAGCACCACATGATCACCCACAGGAAGGCCATCCACGACAACGGGGAGACGTCTCATATTGTGGCGCAGGTAAAGCCCGGCTATCAGGCGGTAGTTTCCTGGGGACATATCAGTGCTCACGAGAACCTGGTGTAGCTGTGCGAAGCTGCTGTTCGGTTGCCAGTTCCATGCCGGCGCGTCCAGCCGGTCCTCCTGCCCGACTATCTGGCCCGATTGGTTGAGCAGGTGGACGAAGAGAGCCGCTGTGCGGCCATAATCATGAGCTGGTGCGGGACCAGGTGCGTCAGGGTCTGTGACGCGCCACAGCGTCATCAGCGTAATGTACCCGCCGGGGTGGATGGGTTCTCCAGGCAGATCGCAGGCTGTCAGTTCGATCGCGTCGCCGAAACGCAATGGCAATGTAAGCATCCTGCCCTCCACTGTGACGGTCGTAATACTGCCCTGGAAATTGGTGAGGTCTTTGAGGGGAGCCCACTCGAAGACGTCGAAGTACGGGTCAATGTCATCGGGCCGCAGGTGAACTCGCTCGACAAGGTGCAGGTTAAGCCTTGTGGCGAAGTAAGGGGCGAGGGGGGTGTTGGATGGCAGGATAAACAGAGCCTGCCGCGCTGCCGGAAAGGTGATCGCCCGCCGGGCGTCGCACCAGTATATCTGGAGATCGTCCCTGTGTATGCGCAGGTCGGCGATAAAGGGGTCGAGAGGCAGGTCCGGGAAGGGGGATGAAAGTGTGACGGCGCCACTGTATGGTGTGTCGTCCAGGTAGTCGGCAACGGCGACCAGATTGTGAAAATAGGCGGCGCGTGTCTCAGGCCATTGCCCCCAGCGCAGGAAATAGTCCCGGAAAGTGCTCACGCCTGTGGCGAGGATAAGCACTGCCCAGGCTGTGCCCGCGACCCGGGCGGCCCACCGGCCGTAGCGAACTGCTGCCAGGCGGCCCAGTTCCACTGTAACCAGGGCGGGTGGCACAAAAACCGCGGGCAGCATACCTATACTGTGCAGTGTGCTGGTCCACTCGCCGACGATCATCGTCGGGAGCAGGCCTGCTGCGATCCATAGTAGAGTGAGAGCATGAGCTGGCCTGCGCCAGTGCCACAGGCACAGGCACAGCCCTGCGTAGAAGAGCAGGCCCACAGGCAGGTTGAACAGCGGACGCCCCGGCACGTTATAGGTGATGAACGAATCACCATGTGAGGTGAATGTGGCAAGTGCTTCCACGGTGGTGTTGAGAAGCGGCCTGGGGTTCCCTTCTGCAAGGGCGCGCAATGTGGTCGCCAGGGTGGTGGAACGTTGCCAGGCATCCGGATCGAGCAGGTGGGGTGCCGCCAGAGCAAGTCCGAGGGCCAGTGCACAGATGAACGGTCTGGCGTACCTGTGGGCGCGGGAGCGGTCGGTTAGAAATGTAAGAACGCCGAAAGGCGCCAGAGCGGCCGTGACGGCGCGGGCAGCTTCGTATGTCCACAGTGCACCAGCGAGGAATAGGGCGAACAGCAGCCAGGCCCACCAGCGGGAGTGCAGCGGCCGGTCGTCGAACATGGCCAGCCACAAAAACCACATCGCCCCGGTGAATAGCGCCGGGACGGGCGAAGGGTTCAAAGCGAAGCGGGATAGCGTTAAAGGCCAGCAGGAGACGGCAGTGAGGGCTGCTGTTCCCAGCGCGGTCCACGGATCGAATGCTTTGCGTACCCAAAGGTAGCCGAAAATGACCGTCAGCAGGCCGAAGAATGCGGAGTGAAAGCGCAGCGCCAGGTCGGATGGCCCGAAAAGGAGCATGAAGAGCGCGCCGGAATACATCGTGAACGGTTCGTTGGCGTATCCGTAGGGCGCTTTGACCTGCGATGGGGCACCCCGGTAGACGGCCATGACAAAATATCCCGTATCTGCTTCATCGTGAGTCATTCCTGGTGGAATCTCGCTCAGCTTATACATGCGCAGAAAAGCGGCCACCAGCAGAACAAAGATCAGGAGCCACTCCTGGAGGTGGAAATGAGTTGCCGATTTGCTCACCTGTTCACCACCTCCACGGATGTCAGAAGCACACGGTTGTCCAGTGCTGTCCCGTTGAGCAGCACCGGTAGCCTTTCGCCGTCCACCAGCCCGTATAACCCAACCTCGATCTGGTAAGGTCCAGGCGGTGCATCGGCGGCAACAGGAATGCTGTAAGGGTCTGCGATGATAGTGCCAGGGGTCCACGTCGTGGTGGGCATTTGCCCGTTAAGTGGCTCATTATCCTGCTGCCCCCAGAGGAAATTATTGGTGGTCTGATTATATTGCTCACCCAGGAGATGGGTGAAAACTTTGTAGCGGATTGAGATGGTCGCCCCAGTCTGCCAGTAAAGCACCAGTTCCACGCGCCCACCAGGCTCTACCACCGTCTGCGCCAGGTCGTAGCCCAACAGGCGGATGTGCTCTCCGAATCGCACATCAAGCGGGTGGGGGATGGTGGCGGTGTTGGCGCGCTTTGCCGGCATCACTGACCCGCGTGGCAGGATGGTGATCCGGCCCACCTCATCCTCGCCCCGGCCGCTCATTACCACAACACGGTGGGTTCCGTGCCCCACCTCGGGGGTCAGCGGTATATCAACCTGCTGACGGGCAGGCCCGCGCCAGGCAGCCTCTGGCGCAGGGACGACGATTTCCTTTGCGACCATTCCTGTCCTGCTCCGCAATTGCACTGTGACCGTATCGGTCGGAGGGGTTTGCCAGTAAAGAAACAGGTGGAGCGTGTCACCGCTTTGATAGCGCGTGAGAGGAAATTCGGCTTCCAGAGGCCTGGTACGCCGGGACGCGACGTCTGGGGCGAGATCCCAAATGGTCGCGGCTCGCGCAGCGGTGCGGGCATACAGGTGCAGGGCGCACTCTCCGAAGTGCCATTCCCGCGCAGAGAGGGCCCGCTCGCTCAGCCAGCCGACCACCTTGCCTTGTGGGTCATTGCGTTGCGCGTCGGGGGTCATCACAAGCCAGATAGCCTGTGACCGCTCCCACACCGGTGCCACATATTGCGCAATGATTGCATCGTCTACCATCGCACCATACGGAACTTTGTCCCAGGAAGCGGCGTAGTGCGCGTTGAAGACAGGCCAGTCCTTGTCGGTATGGAGAAGCACGGCATCGCCAGGACGGCGATGGGCCGCCAGTGTGGCGGCCACAGACAGGTAATCGTCACGTCTGGCACGGGAAGGGAAGTAATATGAGGCCAGCCCGCTCAGAGCGGCGGTCAGCACGACCATGCCTCCAGTTGCTGCGATCAGGCGTCGCTTCCTGGCCAGGGCAGCCAGTCCCCATCCCAGTATCGTGTAGAAGCAGACGGAGAGCGGCAACAGATAGCGCGGCGCCAGTCTGGGCGCGTAGTAGATATGTACTGGCAGTGATACGACGTATACAATCAACGCGGGCAAGACCAAGCCCAATGTGAGCACCGTCAGCCCCGCTCGCCGGAGCAGGGATTGGGAGGAGCGCCATGCCGCGTACAGGCCGACCGTCAGCACTCCCCACACCGCCACCGTCAGCGGCATGTAGTGCTCAAGGTTCACAGACACACCAACTGCCAGCGTGGTAGTGTACAGCCGCACGAAGAAGTCAGGCGAGAATGGCTCGGCGGAGGACCAGGTGGGCATGCGAGGAAGAGCGTAAAGTAACCACGGGGCATAAAGGGCTGCAGTGGCGATCTGGGCAGTGCCCCAACTCAGCAGCAGGCGCCTCGGGCGGCCCTCTCTTATCCACACTATGGGAAAGGCCAGGTTACTGATCAGGGGAAGGGAGACCGTCAGGTAAAGACTCCAGAGCCCGCCGGCCACTGTCAGCACGCAGGCCAACCACCAGGCCTTGCTGCCGGGGCTTTTCCACAAACGCAGCGTTGCCCATAACGCCCCCGCCGATAACGTGGCAGCGAAGATATACATGCGCATTTCCTGGGACCAGGAGATGGCGAAGCGGGAACAGGCTGTAAAAAGAGCACTGAGCAGCCCGGCCTTTTTACCTCCCAGTTTGTTCCCCAGCCCGTAGACGACCACCACCCCCAGGGTCCCGGCGCATACGGATGGGAAACGTAGCACGAACTCTCCCTCTCCTGCCAGAGAGCGCCAGCCTCGCATAACAAGGAAGTAAAGCGGCGGGTGGACGTCATGAGCTGTCCATTGGAAAATCGCTTGTACCGGGGAACGGGCAGCCCAGATAGTCAGCCCCTCATCCCACCAGATGTTGTGTTCGGCCAGTTCATATACGCGCAGGCCAAACGTTAAAAGCAGGATGAGCAGTATCAGGAGATGTTTGTTACCGCTGCAGGTTGAGGCCACAGGGTTTCATCATACCTCAACCCGCTGGGATTGACAAGTGGGGAGCGTGCTGCGCTCTGGGACTGGGAGAGATGGCAGGCCGGTAAATATGGGAGCGGAGAGTGCCCTCTCCGCTCCTTTTAGAGCCTGTCCGAAAAACCTTACAGGCGGCATCCTATGCCGCTTATATAGGCCCTCAGGTATCTATTCAGCCTGTGCCCGCCGGACCACAGTCTGGCGGGGCAAATGGCACCTGAGCCACCTGAGGGCGTCCCAGCGTAGCCAGTGTCTGCAAAGTCTGGTTCGGGCGGACTATGGTCCGCCCGGCACTGCATGGGCAGGCTGAATAGTTACGCCCTAGTATCTATACAGGGATAGAGTGGGCGCGTCCGTTTCCTCCCGCCACTTCTTCCACTTCCAACGCCGTCTTCGCCTCCGGCATCAGAGCGAGCTCCAGCACTTCGTCCAGGTGCTCAACCAGCACAAAGGAGAGTTCCTCGCGCACTTCCTGCGGCACTTCGTCCAGGTCTATTTCGTTGGCTTTGGGCAGGATCACCGTCTTGAGGCCATGGCGGTGCGCTGCCAGTACTTTCTGTTTGACCCCGCCGATGGGCAGCACCTGGCCCTGGAGCGTCACCTCGCCTGTCATCCCCACATCCCCGCGCACGGGCCGGCCGGTCAGATAGGAGACCAGGGCGGTTACCAGTGTGACCCCTGCTGACGGACCGTCTTTAGGAATTGCGCCGGATGGGACGTGCAGGTGGACAACTTTGCCGTCCAGTGCGTCCTCGGGTAACCCCAGCCGTTCCAGCTCGCCCTGTACGTAGCTGAGCGCAATGCGGGCCGACTCCTTCATCACATCACCGAGCTGTCCGGTCAGGATCAGCTCGCCCTTGCCCTTCATCACCCGCGCCTCTACAAAGAGCACCTCGCCCCCGGTAGGCGTCCAGGCCAGGCCTGTGGCGACGCCCGGCAGCCCGGTACGCAGCGCGGCTTCATCGCGGAAGCGCGGCTTGCCAAGGAGTTCCCGCACTCTCTCCTCGTCCACGACAATATGGCAGGCTTCGCTGCACGTGGCAATTTGCGTGGCTACTTTGCGCAGGGCACGCCCGATCTCACGCTCCAGGTTGCGTACACCGGCCTCGCGGGTGTAGTCGCGGATGATGGTCTTCAGGCTTTCCGGTGTGAACTGCACCTCATCGGGGCGCAGTCCGTTGACCTTGAGCTGGCGTGGCACCAGATAGCCCTGGGCGATCTGGATTTTGTCGTATTCCGTGTAGCCGTCAATCTCGATCACCTCCATACGGTCGCGTAAGGCCGGAGGGATGGTGCTGAGCGTGTTAGCCGTGCAGATGAAAAAGACCTGGCTGAGATCGAAATCCACATCCAGATAATGATCCCTGAACGCGTGGTTTTGCTGTGGGTCGAGCACTTCAAGCAGTGCGCTGGCCGGGTCGCCTCGCCAGTCGGTGCCGATCTTATCCACCTCGTCCAACATAAAGACAGGGTTGCGGGTGCCGACTCTTCTGAGGGCCTGAATGATCCGACCGGGCATTGCACCGATGTATGTACGACGGTGGCCGCGTATCTCGGCTTCGTCGCGCACACCGCCCAGGCTCATACGGGTGAATTCGCGTCCCAGTGCGCGGGCGATGGAGCGCCCCAGGCTGGTTTTACCGACACCCGGCGGCCCGACGAAGCACAAGATAGCTGCCGCTCGCTCATCATCGTCATCATCAACTCCGCGCTCCAGACGCAGTTTGCGTACCGCCAGGAACTCCAGAATGCGTTCTTTGACCTTTTCCAGCCCATAATGATCCTCATCGAGAACCTGTCGGGCGTGATTCAGATCAAGGTTATCTTCCGATAACTTGTGCCAGGGCAGGTCAAGCAGCCAGTCCAGGTAGGTTTTGATCACCCCGGCTTCAGCGGACTGCATGCTCATGTGCGCCAGCCTGTCCAGCTCCCTTTCGGCCTCTTTGCGGGCCTCCTCTGGCAGGTTGGCCTCCTGGATCCTGGTGCGATAAGACTCTATCTCCGATTCCTCATCTTCCTCACCAAGCTCCTTGTGGATGGCCTTGAGTTGCTGGCGCAGGAAGAACTCCCGCTGCACTTTTTCCATTTCTGATTGGGCCTGCTCACGGATTTGCTTGCCCAGCTCCAGGACTTCCAGCTCGTGCTGCAGTATGCCCAGCAGAGTGCGCATTTGGAGGGAGAGCGTCTCGCCGGCCAGGATTTTCTGAGCAGGCTCGATCTCCATACGGATGTTGGAAGCGATGATGTACAGCAGCAGGCTCAGATCGGTGACCTGCTCCAGCATATCCACGACGCCGTCTGGAACCTGTGGAAGGAAGACAACCAGGCGTCTGGCCAGGCCCAGTAACTCGCGTCTGAGGGCCTCCATCTCGGTGGCGTCGCCCTCCTTCTCCGGCCACAGCTCCGCATGTGCTTTCAGATATGGCCCTTCGGTCAACCATTGGGTGATGCGCACCCGCGCCAGGCCACGTACCAGCACCTGATAGCTCCCGTCATCAACGCGCATGGCACGCTCGACCTGAGCCAGGGTACCCACCTGATAGACGCCTTCGGGGCCGGGTTCCTCGACCGTCGGGTCTATCATGGCTACAAGCACCACCAGCCTGTTGCTCTCGATCACGTCCTCTATCAGACGCACGGAGCGTGGCAGCCCGACCGAGAGCGGCATGACGGAATAAGGAAAGGCCACCACATTGCGCAGGGGCAGCACAGGCAGCTCCGGCGGAAGCTCGGCGGCCTCTTGTTTACCCTTTATCTGGATCAAAGGCATTAACACCTCTATCACCCCTTTAACGCTTAGTTTGCTCACATTATCACACCTCCATGTTGGAAATGTATTTTCATTACGTTAGATTTACATTAGAGAGCGGTTATATAGTGGAAACGACTGGTCTCTGGGGGGTAACGGAGGGGTTGACAATTGAGTGTATTGGTCCATACTTTCGGGGGCGGTTCATAATCGGTTGACACTCCAGTGATGCACCGGATGCCGCGATTGAAATCGGCCTCTTGGGGTAACTACCTACGTGCCGACTAAAGTCGCCCGCCATAGGCCTTCGGCCTGCGGTCGGCACGGCATCCCTCAGTTAGCGCTGCAGGCAGCCGATTTGCGAGGCAGCCTTAAGTGTAAACCTTCGAGGAGAAAATGAACCATCCCGCCTTTCGGATGACGCTCGGGGATCGAGCCTTCAGGCAGAAAACCTTGCTGAAGCCTCTACTCTGGCGCCTTTGAAAGTATTGGTATCTGCCGGGGTTTGTAGTCCGTAGTCCGAAGTCCGCCTACTCCGGTGCCTTTGCGAAAGTATTGGTATCAGCCCTCGGACCAGGGCACGTAATCCTGGAGGATGGAACCGCCGATGAATTCGCGCAGGATAGAGTTGTCAGGGACAACGTCGGGAGCACAGGTCTCAAACCATTGGAGGAAGGAGAGCAGTCTTTTCGCCTCCACCCGACGCGGGCTGGAAGGCTCGACCTGGAGCAGCAGCGGTTCAACTAACGGTTTGAGGACTGCCAGTTCGTACACCAGCGCAGAGTTGAACATCACGTCTGCGTGCTCCTGGTATGGGAAGATATAGCGTTTTTCCCCGCGTCTGACGCTTTCCCATCGGTTAAGCGTCTCTTCGGCCGTGTAGCCACGGTATGTGGCGTCCCGCACGATGCGGCGGATCAGGCGTGTATCTGTAGTGGGGACACGATTATGGCGATCTATGTTAAGCTGCGTCAGATCCGAGACGTAGATGCGGAATGTGCATTCGCGGGGTATGGAGTAGGCCAGACGAGGATTCAGCCCGTGGATGCCTTCCACGATAATGATATGATCTGATCCCAGGCGTACTTTTTTACCGCTGCTGCGCGTGCCTGTCTTGAAGTCGAAGTGGGGAAGCTGCACTTCTTCCCCATGCATCAATGCCAGCAGATGCTGGTTGAACAAAGACAGATCAAGAGCCTCCAACGCCTCGAAATCATAATCGCCATGCTCGTCTCGTGGTGTATACTTCCGTTCCACGAAATAGTTGTCCATCTCCAGGGGGAAGGGCCGGATGCCGTGAGCGAGCAGTTGAATGGACAGCCTTTTGGAAAAAGTGGTCTTTCCGGCTGCCGATGGGCCGGCAATGAGCACCACGCGGATGCGGTGTGGGTGGTGCGCGATTTGTTCGCTGATGTGAGCTATACGTTGCTCATGCAGCGCTTCCGAGACCAGGATCAGTTCCTGAATCCGTCCACTGGCGATGGCGTCATTCAGGTCGCTTACAGATTCCACACCCAGCAGGCGCAACCATTCGCCGTACTCACGGAAGACCGCTGTCAACTGAGGGTAATCGTGCACGGGTAGCAGCTCTGTCGGGCGGTGGCGGCGTGGATACTGAAGCACGAAACCAGGCGGCCAGGGACGCAACGCAAAGTAGGGAAGGTAGCCGGTCGAGGGCACCATGTAGCCGTGAAAATAGTCGCGAAAGCCGCCCAGGGTATAAAGCGTGAGGTAATCCTTACGCCGATGGGCCAGCAGCCGTACTTTTTCCGCCTCGCCACGGGCACGGAATAGCTCGACGGCCTCTTCCAGAGGCACCTCTTCCCGCATTATGGGGATATCCGCGGCGACCAGCTCTCGCATACGGGTCTCTATACGTGCCAGCTCTTCCAGGCTGAACGGTTCCCGGCCGCGCACCTGGCAGAAGAATCCCCCGAAAGGCATAGTGTGGTCCACATATATCTGGGCCTCAGGGAAAAGTTCCCGTGCTGTGGCTACCATAAGGAAGGCGAGGGAGCGCCGGTAAATGCGCACTCCGTCGGAGTCGGAAAGGTATACCGGGACCAGGCTGGCGTCTGTGGAAACGTGGTAGGTTAGCTCGCGCAATTGGCCGTCAAGCAGTGCTGCAATAACCGGTACTTCGCTGTTGCCTAGAGCAGTTCTGACGTACTGTTCTATTGGCGTTCCTACCGGAGCCTCAAAGATACGGCCGTCTGGAAAACGTAGCTGGGCTGTCTCACGAGGCTGTGCTATCCATACTGGAAAGTTAGAAGCGGTATTACGATATACCAAGGGGCAACCTCTGGCAGGGCGTACACGGGTGAGACAAATTGTCCCCTCTGGTGACAGGCAGTTCAGGTCTCAGGCGGCGTCAAAACGGCAGCATAATCCGACCGGTTACCAACAGTGCCATACAGCCGCACAGCGCCACGTCCAAAAACAGCATCAGCGCGAGCACGAAACGTTGCATCGGCGGCAGGTTTAGGATGGGCTGGTAGAATGGGCCCTTCCTGACCTGGGCGTAATACTCCTCGCTGGCCTGGATTAACTGTTCCCGTATATTCTCCAGTTCATCTTCAGGCCCGGCCTCAGCCTCCTGATCGGGCCGTACGAGCTGCTCCTGGAGGTCTTCCACGATGTGCTGAGGCCGCACTGACGGTTGCTGCTGTTGTGCCAGCTCGCTCAGTTGCCGGTCACGTAGTTCGGCAAGCCAATCAGGCAGTTTACCTTCTTCCATCACACTCACTCCTTCCCGTGCCCGCCCATCAATTGAGCAGCCAAAAAGCCCCGGCGAATCAGGCTGCCGGGGCTGGAGAGGCTCGCTTTTTAGTTTTTAAAAGGGGACGCCTCAGGCTTGCAGCTAATCAATCCCGACGACGTCTACTGCCTGAGGTCCTTTGGAAGTGTCTTCCATCGTAAACTCTACTCGCTGCCCTTCGCGCAGGTTGCGGTAGCCCTCGCCTCGGATGGCAGAGTAATGCACGAAAACGTCCTCCTCCTGCCCATCAGGGCGAATGAAGCCATATCCCTTCACACGACTGAACCACTGGACGGTTCCCACAGTACGACCATTGTCTTTCATTGTTTTCGTTCCTCCTGACTGATGTTACTGCGCTACTCCGGGCAGGTACCCCCGCTGCCCTCTCCGTACAAGGGGTATACAGCCGGAACAGCTTAAGGTGCAAGATACCACAAATTCGGCGAGTTGTCAAGGTGGTCTGTGGGTGCGCGATGTAATCACTGCAATGCGCATTGCTTTTGCATGAGGGGGAGATGGTCCATTCGACCAGGGAGCAGTATGGTGGAAGAGAGATATGCCTCCCCGGCTGATGGTTTAGCGATCAGGTGGTCCAGGCTGTCAACGCTTCGTTCCAGAGGAGGCTTCTTCCATCCTGCAATATGGCTACTTTTTGCTGGCGAGCCTCATCTTCCGCACCCGGAGTAGCCCGTTCACCGGCCACCACCGGTACGGCACGATAACCGGCCTGTCGAAGCAACGCCGCCCGCCGTCGCGCCCGTGTCACGTCCCCCTCGTCTACTACCGCGGATACCTCTACAGCAAGCCATATCTCTTCTGCTTCAGTCTGTTGCCGGGGACGGCCCTGCACGATCAGATCCACCAGGAGCACGTCGTCGAGTTCATTAACTGTCAACTGGTTCTCGAGCTTTTCCCACAACTCATTCGGGTCAACCACTCTCGGCCGCCGCAGCAGACGCCCAAAATATGCCGGAGCTTTGTCGCGGTAGGCGATTTCCAGCACTCGCCCTTTCAGGCTGCCCAATTCGTCCACAATCTTTTGCTGAGACATGACCAGGGCACGCACCTGCTCAGTCAGAAGGAAAATGTTTGATTCTGCCCGGCTCAGGCGCTCTTCCACATTGCTAAGGCGTTCCTCGCTCCGTCGCTGCGCCTCGGCCAGCGCCGCCACCGTCTCTTCAAGCCGGTTCAGACGCTCCTCAGTGCGTCGCTGCGCCTCGGCCAGCGCCGCCACCGTCTCTTCAAGCCGGTTCAGACGCTCCTCAGTGCGTCGCTGTGCCTCGGCCAGCGCTGCCACCGTCTCTTCAAGCCGGTTCAGACGCTCCTCAGTGCGTCGCTGTGCCTCGGCCAGCGCTGCCACCGTCTCTTCAAGCCG
>Ga0308419_1000997_pt1 | contig 19158 bp, 18 predicted proteins | sample HotsprSampleMS50_FD_203674 | JGI IMG/M metagenome (GOLD analysis project Ga0308419, IMG submission 203674) | Hot spring phototrophic mat microbial communities from Mushroom Spring, Yellowstone National Park, Wyoming, United States - 20090730_MS50 ... | reverse complement strand
CAGACATTTTAGACAACTCGCTCTTTGAGCCCGAAGCAGAACGCAAACTCAATCCGATGAACTTCGAAGATGCTTTTCCACGCATGATGAAGCGCGGCGGCTTCGATGCGATTGTCGGCAATCCGCCTTGGGTAGATATTAAAGGAATGCCGCCAGTTCAGGTTGACTACTTTTTTGAGCATTATGTCTCAACAGAGAACCGAATGAACATTTATGCAACATTCATTGAAAGAGCGTTTCAACTCCTTCGCAAAGGCGGCAAAGAGACAAATACTTTTTTAGGATACATTACGCCTAATTCATATTTGACGCAACGCTCATACCGTAACCTACGACAACTCATTTTGGAGAATTACAAAATCGGAAAAATCGTCAGGCTTCCCGATAATGTATTCAAGAAGGTAAAAGCAGAAACAGTTATCTCAATTTTTGAAACGTATCAGAAAACCAACGACGGCAGTGTAGAGATTCTCATCTTTGACCGCTCAATGAAGTTAGAACAGATTGATAAAGCCAAGGCATTGGTCAAGCGTGAGAATCAGAAAGTTTGGCGGCAGGCAGAGAATTACGTCATCAATATTTTTTCAAACACCAAAGAGCGAGAATTGCTTTCACGGATTGAATCCGACAAAGTCCCACTTGAATCGCTATGCGATTTTTCACTTGGAATAACACCCTACGATAAGTATAAAGGACACACACCGAAGCAAATCAAAGATCGCGTCTTTCACGCATCGTCAAAAAAAACTCCGGCGCATGTGCCACTGCTTTCTGGCGAAAACATCACGCGCTATTACATCAACCCAACAGTTCAAGAATGGATTGAATACGGAGAATGGCTGGGCGCGCCTCGTGAAAAGCGATTTTTTACAGAAGAGCGCATCTTAATTCGTCAAATTATTAGTGGAAGACCACCACGTATTTTTGCCTCATACACAAAAGATGAACTCTACAACACGCAAATTGCTTTTAACATACTACGTAAGCCAACTTGCAAACTTGACTTGAAGTTTATCCTTGCAGTGCTTAACTCCAAACTCATCACTTTTTATCATCGCAAGAAATTTTTAGACCAAAAGAAAGAAGTGTTTCAAAAGATTTTGATTCAAGATTGTAAACGATTCCCAATTCGTGTGCTTGACCTTTCCCAGCCGTCTGAAAAAGCCGTGCATGACCGAATTGTAAAACTTGTGGAGCAAATGATGTCGGTGAAGGAGCGATATGCGGCGGCAAAGTCGGAGCAAGAGCAGTTGCGCTTGGAGCGATTCGCAACTGGACTCGATAGGCAGATTGATGAAGCGGTGTATGCGCTTTACGGCTTGACCGAAGAAGACATCAACCTGATTGAAGGTGAATCGGACACTGTTTTAACGCGTTGAACGGCATTTTGGCAAAGCAAAGGAATTTTTTTAAGTTGATTTCCACTTTGGGAGTGTAAGTAGTTCCGTTTTCATGAGTGCAAATTCAGACGATTCAAAAAGGCTAATCACAACTTAAACATTCACGACCATGCCAAAACTTGAAATGAACGGACAAACCTACGAGGCGTTTGTTGACGAGTCGCTCTTAGCAGTGGCACGCAAAAACAAAGCACACATCGGCTATGCGTGCGGCGGAAACGGCTTATGCCAAACCTGCGAAGTGATTGTAGAAAGCGGAATGGACGCGCTCTCGCCGATGAATGATGTGGAAAAAGCATGGCTCACCGCAGAGAAACAAAAGAATGGACACCGCCTCGCGTGCCAATGTCAGATTGTTGCCGATAAACCTATCAAAGTCCTGACACGCGCCGAGAAAGCCCGTCAAGTCTTCAATCGTGCCTTCAAAGAACAGCCCAAAGAGCCGTCGACGCACCCACAAGGCTATGTCGGCGAGTTCTTCACTTGGCTGGGAATAGAAACGCTCTCGCATCTTTCAGCCGTGCCGTTTGTGAGCGTCAATGTGATTCAGCGCGTTATTGATGGCAAACTCACCTTGCAAGCAGTCAGCGACACCATCAATGCCGCTAATGAACGCTTCCCCGAAATCAATCAAATCGTAACTGATGTGGCTAACAACCTTCCCAAAATTGCTAGCGACTTGGGCAAAGGACTTGAACCTGTCATCAACAGCACAGGTGACCTGCTGAAAAACATCGGTAACGCCGTGTCGTCCACCGATTTAAATAAATCGCTCGAACCCGTCGTCAACAGTATGTCAGACATCGTCAAGGGAGTAACCGACACCGTTTCAAAAGTGATTGGAAGTGCGACCCAAAACACCAGCACAGCGGCACAAGAAGTAACGCCTGTGAAAGTTGAAATCAAAAAATAGTTGTAGAAAGGTAGTTTTTTAGTATGCAGTTAGAAGTAACCATTAAGCGGTTTAATCCTGAACAAGACAACGCGCCCCACTGGGAAAAGTATCAAGTCGAAGCTGACCCAATGGAGCGCGTGCTTGATGTGCTCAATAAAATCAAGTGGGAGCAAGACGGCACACTCACCTATCGTAAGTCGTGTGCGCACGGTGTTTGCGGAAGTGATGCCATGATGATTAACGGCGAAAATCGCCTTGCGTGCGTTACACTCGTCAAAGATTTGAAAACAACCAAACTGAAAATCGAACCTGTGCCGGGCGCATCGGTCATTAAAGACCTCGTCATCGATATGACACGGTTTTGGAAGAGTTACGAAACCATCATGCCATATCTTTGCAATGATGACCCGCCACCCGAAACAGAACGATACCAAAGTGCCAAAGACCAAGAACTCATTGAAGAATCAACACGTTGTATTTTGTGCGGAGCATGCACCTTCTCTTGCCCTTCAACATGGAGCGATGAGGAATATCTCGGACCCGCCGCACTGCTGAAAGCCTACCGATTTATCTTCGACAGCCGTGACCAAGCCGCCGACCAACGCCTTCGTATTATCGACAACAACAAAGGCTTATGGAAATGCTACACCATTTTCAACTGCGTTCAAGCCTGCCCGAAAGAAATTGATATTACGAAACATATTTCTGCGTTGAAGCGGAAAGTGGTTAGCGAGCAATACTGAGCATCGTGTTCATGAGGCATCGTATATGCGGATAAAGTTCCAAAAGGCTATCGGAGTTCAAATGCCTCTGGTAGTCTTTTTTACTTCGATATCTATCAATACAAAACGACAATGGCATACACCAGCGATTTCGGATACCAAGAGTTCGATGTAGGACTTGAAACCCTCGAGCGCATCGTGATGAAAAGCGAAAAGAAGATGCACATCGATTTGGGCGTTCCGAAAGAAATCATCAACGATGAAAAGCGCGTCGCACTCGCCCCGTCGGGCGTGAAAATTATTGCCCAGCAAGGACATAGCGTTACCGTTGAAAGAGATGCAGGCATACACTGCAATTTTACAAATGAAGAGTATATCGAGGCAGGCGCGATTGTCGTCAGTTCCGCCGAAGAGGTCTACAAAAAGTCGAACCTCATCGTCAAAATTGCGCCACCACTTCCCAGCGAATACGACCTCTTACAGCGCGACCAAATGCTCATTTCCGCCCTTCATCTCGGTAGTGTGAAAACAGAATTGATTGAAACGGTTCTACGCAAAGGGATTACCGCGCTGGCGTTTGAATTTATTGAGACGCGTGATGGTGAATTGCCGGTCGTGCGCTCCATGAGCGAAATCGCCGGTGCGCTTGCGGTTCAAACCGCCGCAAAGTATTTGGAGACGGGCAACGGCGGACGCGGCATTATTCTCGGCGGCTGTGCCGGTGTGCCTCCCGCAACGGTGGTGATTCTCGGTGCCGGCACCGTCGGACACTACGCCACGCAAGCCGCACTCGGACTCGGCGCGCACGTCATGGTCATTGACAAAGAACTCAATCGATTGCGCCGCTTTGAAACCATCTTCAACCGCCGCGTAACCACCGCCATCGCCAACGACCACTACATCTCCAAAGCCGCAAAAATCGCTGACGTGATGATTGGCGCGATGAACCCACGCGGCAAAGTCATGAAACCGCTCGTCAGCGAAGAAACCGTCATGACCATGCACAAAGGCTCGGTGATTATTGATGTTTCTATTGACCAAGGCGGGTGCTTTGAAACCAGTCGCCGAACCTCGCACTCCGACCCTGTGTTCGTCAAATACGGCGTAACGCACTACTGCGTCCCCAATATGCCCTCCGCTGTTGCGCGAACCGCCTCATATGCACTCACCAACGCACTGATTCCGTTCATTCTTAAAATCGGACAATATGCCAGCCCCTCCGATGCACTGTGGAAAAGCACGAGCCTCCGCAATGGAGCTTACGCCTACAAAGGATACCTCACGAAAAAAGTCCTTGCCGACCTTTCAGGACTCACCTTCCGCGAAATTCAAATGTTGCTTGCCACTGACCTCTAACAAAACAGGAGAGTCGTGAACTCTCCTTCCTAAACTCCAACAAGAAACTTTACAAACTATAACTAAATCCAAGCGCGAGCGTGTTGCGGAGTTGCGTTGCAGGTCCGACCGTGTTATCGTCCCGGCGAACTTGCACTTTTTCATCATAAAAAATATCTAACGCAAAACTGGCGTTGAGATACTCACTGACCTTAAAGAGCAAGAGCGTTTCAGAATTGACCACGAGATTTCCGAAGTTTTCGTAGGCGTTGAACAAATTTAGGCGCGATTGAAGCGTAACATTCTGAACTATCTCTTTTTTGAACTTCGCGTTCAAATTCCAACCCAGTTCAGCGTTCATCTTCTTCCCAATATCTACGCCGAATGCGCCCGCATTCACGAGTTCTTCATCAAGCACGAAAATGATACGCCCTGTTGCCGGCGAGAGCGTAACCGTGAAATAATCAACGGGCTTGTATTCAATCCCAAGCGCGAGAATGAGATAGGCGGGAGAAAAGAAGTTCGAGATTTTCGGCGAATTACCAAGTGAATCGACCGTGTTGAAATCGCGACCAATCGCAAATTGCGTTCTGAAATCGAGCGACGCGCTGTAATTGAGCGGGGCTTTCGTCGTAATGCCTTTGGTAAATTTTGAAAGCAAAATGATGCGGTCATCGCTTTTGCGGAACGGCGTAGTGTCAAGTTTCGTAACGCCGAAGCCGAGTTCGAGCGTGCTTTCCCAAACGATGTCGTCTTTGCTGTAAGTCGCACTCCCGCCAAATAAACCGATGACACTGATAGCATTTTGTCCGCCCCCAACCCAATTCTTCAAGCCGATTTGCGTGAAGTTCGCACCGATATTGTTTTTGAACGTCCAATTCTTGGTCGTGTCTTGCGCGAAAGTGAGTGTGCTTGTGAAAAGCACAAGCGAAAGAAGGAGATGGTTTTTCATGTTAAATTTCTTGTTAGGGTTAAGTGAAATTACTTTTTCAGGAGGTCGCGAATTTCCGTGAGCAGTTTGACATCGGCAGGAATTTCAGGCGGCGGGGCGGGCTTCTCTTCTTCTTTTTTCTGCAAACGATTGATGGTGCGAATGAACAAAAAAAGCGCAAACGCAATGATGAGAAAGTCAAACGAGGCTTGGAGAAATTTTCCATAGTTGATGGTTACAGGCTTCAAGTCGCCAATCGGACTGTTGAGGTTGATTGTCAAATTTGAAAAATCAACCCCACCGATAATCAAGCCGAGCGGCGGTGTGATAATATCCGCTACGAGCGAATTGACGATTTTTCCGAACGCGCCGCCAATGACCACTCCGACCGCAAGGTCGATGACATTACCGCGCATCGCGAACTTTTTGAACTCTTGAATAAAAGACATCTATTCTTCCTTTCTAAAAGAAACGTTAATTACAATTCTCCTTCACCACTTGTCCGTTGATAATCACTTGGCAAACATGAGAGGTGTATTCAAACGGGTCGCCGTCGAAGCAGACCACGTCAGCATCTTTGCCTGCTTCAAGCGAGCCGACACGATTTGAAATGCCAAGAATCTCTGCGGCATCACTCGTGATGGTTCGCAATCCATCTTCAAACGAAAGTCCATTGGCGACCGCCAGCGCAGCTTCGTAAAGCACGATGCGCGTTTTCGGCACATAGCCTTCGTAGCCCGATTGAAGCGCGAATTTGATTCCTGCTTGTTTGAGCTTCGCCGCTGTCTCAAACGAGGCGTTGCGCGTGTCGCCATAGGTGCGCACCATCGTTGGGTGAAGAATCACAGGCACTTGAGCGGCTTTGAGTTCATCAAGAACGAGATAGGCTTCCGCAACGCCGTCCAAAATCATTCTGAATCCAAATTCCTTTTGCAAGCGAAGTGCGGTGGTAATCTCGGTGGCTTTATTTGCCGTAATGAGCGCGGGAATTTTTCTGTCGAGAATATCTGCGAGGACTTCCAACTTTAAATCTCTTGTTGGACGTTTCGAGGGGTCTTTGCTTTTCATCTTTCGAGCGTAGTCTTGCGCCTCAATGAACTTTTCGCGAAGCATTGCTACGCCTTTTGAGCGCGTGCCGGGCTTTTGGAAATTATCGCGCACCGTTGCGCCCAGCGTGAACGCAACGGCAGAGACAGGCTGAACAAGGGCTTGCTCAACGGTTGTGCCGTGTGTTTTGACAATCATGGTTTGCCCTGAAATTAGCGCGCCTGTGCCGTGTCCAGTATGAAGCGTTGTGATACCGAAGTCGCGCAAGAACTCAACAAGGCGTTCATTGGCGTTGTAAGCATCAACGGCGCGAAGCTCGGGCTGAATCGGGTCAGATTTTTCCAACTGGTCTTGGTCGTGAGTGTAATTGAAAATGCCTGAAAGTCCGACGACGCTGTGCGCATCAATGAGTCCGGGCGTAACGACTTTTGCTGAGATGACTTTGTAATCAGTGGGAATTGAAATGTCGCTTGATGACCCCACGCGCTCGATTTTGCTTCCGCGAATCAGCACAACGCCGTTTTGAATTGGTGCGCCCGCCATCGTGTAAATCACATCGCCTTTTACAGCAAGTTGCGCAAGCGAAGATTGAAACGAGATGTGAGCGAAAAAAAGCGCGCAGAACAAACACAGACGAACCGTCATCGCTCGCCTCCTTCGTTTTGCATCACGCTTTGATAGTGATTAAAGACTTCACCACGATAGACTTGATAGCCGCCGACCGCATACTTGTAATCGTCAGGATTGCTTCGGTCAAATCGCTTCTCGCCTTCAACCCAAGTTTCAAGCACTTTGGTATAAACGCTGAACGGACTTACAGAGAGAATCACGAAGTCAGCATCTTTGCCCACTTCCAGCGAGCCGATGCGCTTTTCCAAGCCGAGCATTCTTGCGCCTGCAAGTGTTAAGCCTTCAAGGGCTTTTGGTTCAGACATTCCTGCACGCACGCCAAACGCCGCCGAGCGCATAAAGAGCCGCGAATCGGTAATGCCGTCATCAGTGTGAAAAGCAACATCAACGCCGGCTTTTTCCAAAATGCCGCCCGTCTCGTAGCGCAGTTCCGATGCTTCCAATTTCCCACCGGGCGAATCAATCACGATGATAGAGCAAGGGACTTTGGCTTCGGCAATTTCATTTGCCACTTTCCAACCTTCACTGACGTGATGCAGAACAACCTTGTAGCCGAACTCTTTGGCGATGCGAAGCACGGTGAGAATATCATCAGCGCGATGCGTGTGATGTTGAACGATGCGCTTGCCCTCCAACACTTCAACTAACGCTTCCAACTCCAAATCGCGTTTGGGCATTTTGTCAGGATTACCCGCCGCATCTTTCAACTTCTTTTGATAATCTTGGGCTTTGATGAAAATACTGCGAATCATAGCGGCTGACTTTGCGCGTGTTCCGGGAAAAACGCCGCCGCGCATTGGGTTTGTGCCGTTTGCCATTTTGATTCCGCCACAAATTTCCTTCGTCTCATCGTTGCAGAAGAGCATTTGGGAGACGGTGTTGGCGTTGCGGAGTTTGAGATAAACCGTTTGACCGCTGAGCAAGTGTCCTGAACCCGGCATCACATTGACCGTTGTAATGCCGCCGGCGAGGGCTTTTTTGAAGGTATCGTTTCGGACATCAATCGCATCTAAAATGCGCACGCTGGGGTGAATCGGTGCGGAAGCATCGCCGCCGTCGCCGCCGCCGATGTGCGAGTGCGTATCAACAAATCCCGCCGTAATGATTTTGCCGCTTGCGTCAATGCGCGTTGCGTCGGAGGGAATGGCAATGCTGTTTCCGACAGCAAGAATTTTTCCGTTCTGAATTACGAGTGTGCCGTTTTGAATCGGCGGCGATGAAACAGGATAAATCGTTGCGCCTGTGAAGGCAATCGGTTTGGGTTGTGAAAAAAAAGTTTGAGGGAGCGAGAGCAAAACAAGTAAGAAAAGAAAAGGCTTCATAGTGTTGTTAATAGTTGAATGAAATTACGCATTTGAAGCGTGATTGCAATCGTTGTGGTGTATTTCACAAGTTGTGCTTATCACACAGGGTTGCACGGCGCAATATCGCCCGTCGTATGATGTCGTATCATTTTAGTGTCGTTTGGTGAAAGGAATAAGCCGCTTGCGCCGAGTAGGTTGAGTCGGAGATGGGGCAGCAGCGTCTCACGAATCCCCAAAAGCGTAAGCGGCATTGATAAAAAAGGGTTAATAGTATGGGGCAATGAGCTTGTGATATGAATCATATCCAAGAAAAGTGATTTCAGGTATTATTGTTTTGAAAATTGTTCTTTGCCGTCTGAATGCTGATAGGTTGAGTCGCTGGAGCAGCAGCAGCGATTCCCGAGAGCCTTCAGACGGTTTTAATTTTAATGTGTAAATGTGAGTTCAGTTGTTGGAAAAGAAGAGACAAATACAACGACAGTAAGAATCACGACCGAATTAGAGTTCAGAATTTCACCGCTTGAGTTTTGATAGGTTGAGTCGCTGGGGCAGCAGCAGCGATTCCCGAGAAAATTCAACGCGGTGATTTTGTTTTTTAGCACCATCTGAAGATTCTCTTGAAGTCATAAAATGATGCGAGAACGTAGTATGCCTACTTTTCAAAACGGAAAAATCAATTTACTTTTAAGAAAGGAATGAAATCAGCTACCCTTTTACATTTGCAGTAACTTGTTAAAGGAAACTACGGAGCATAAAAAACGCCCATTTCAAAAATGATTAAAAAACTGTTCATCGTTGCGCTCATCGGGGCTTGGCTTTTGATGCACATCAGCACTGCCGAATCTTGCACCCGCGTCGTCTACAAAGGTCCGAACAACACCGTCATTACAGGGCGCAGTATGGATTTCTCAATGGAGATACCCGCGAATTTATGGCTCTTTCCAAAAGGCATCACACGGAACGGCGCAACAGGCAAAAACACGATTGAGTGGACATCCAAATATGGAAGCGTCGCAACAAGCTCGTGGGATATTGCCGTCTCCGATGGCATGAACGAAAAGGGACTTGTTGCCAATATGCTCTGGCTCGTGAGTTCCGAATATCCGCCGTTCAACAAAGAAGGCGGCACGAAGAAAGGACTTGCGGTATCGCTGTGGGCGCAATATGCGTTGGACAAGTTCGCCACCGTTGCTGAAGCCGTTGAAGCGTTCAAAAAGGAAGAGTTTGTCGTCGTAACAGACTTCATTCCCGGAACCGATAAATACACAACCGTTCATCTTTCTCTTTCCGACGCAAGTGGCGACAATGCGATTCTCGAATACATTGGCGGCAAACTCATCATTCATCACGACCCCTCCTACACCGTGATGACCAACGACCCCGTTTTCAACGAGCAATTAGCCATCAATCAATACTGGAAAGGAATTCCGGGAAATATCTTTCTGCCCGGAACAAACCGCGCCGCCGACCGATTCGTGCGGGCTTCTTACTACATCAACGCCATTCCGCAAACGGATAACACCCGCGTTGCGGTCGCAAGCGTGTTCAGCGTGGTGCGTAATTGCTCCGTTCCGTATGGAATTTCCACCGAAGGATTTCCAAATCTTTCCACAACGCGGTGGCGCGTCGTTGCTGACCAAAAAGAGTTGGTCTATTACTACGAAGATGCGTTAAGCCCAAACGTGATTTGGGTTGATTTGAAAAAATTGGATTTCAGACCGTCGGCGAAGGTCAAAAAATTAGGATTGGATAAAGGGCAAATTTACGCAGGCGATAGTTCCGACAAATTTGCTGTGAGCAAACCGTTTGTGTTCAGAGGAATTTAAATCGAACACTCACTTTGAAAGGTCAAACGCAACAAGGGTGTCTTGATGTTTAGTGTAGTAAAGCCGATTCTTGCGCACAAAAAATCCATCAGTGAGCAAGCCGCTCATTGAATCGCCGAGCGTATCACGATAAACGACCTCTCCCGATTCAATCACGAAGAGCGTGTAGGTGAGGGCTTTAATGGGCATGCCGTTTTGCGTCAAAACCATTTTCTCTGTTTGCTCGTGATAGCCGAGAAGGGTGGTTGCGCCGAGTTCAATGCAATCGTATCCTGCGACAACATTTTTGGCAGATGTAACTTTTTCCGCAAGCGACTTGACGCGCTCAAAATCGGGCGAAAAGTTGTTATGGCGTGTGGGCAGTTCAACGCCTTGAGCGGTAGCAAAGTCTTGTGATTGGTCGCGGAACTTGTCGGCTTCGGCTGTAGAAACATCGCGGAGTTTTTCGCCCGTCAAAGCGTCAAGAATGAAGTAATGTCGTTCTGCAAATGCATCGCTATCCACAGGGCGATAGACGAGAAGTTCGCCGCCTGAACGCGCCACAAAACTGACGGATTCATCTTTCCATACGAGCCGAGCTGATGTTGCGTCAAACGCCCACAAGCCCCGATGTTCTGGAATACGCGGTGCAACATAGCCGTGCAAGTAAAATAAATTGTCGTAGACCAGTTCCAATCCAACCCACCAGCCTTCGCCGATTTCGTTGCCTTGTTCATCTTTGAGCATAAAGTTCTCCCAAAGCGGCTTTCCTGTGGTGGCATCAAGTGAAAGGAAACTCACCTTTCGCTCACTGAAAACAGCGCGGCGTTCGCCGGTGCGATGCTCAACAATCAAATTTCCATTTTCTAAAAATTGCGAAAGCCAAATCGTGCCTTGTTTTTGGAACGACCAAGCAGGAGCGCGTTTCTGCTTAAACAGGTTCAGCATAGTGTCAAGGAAGTTGTATCAAGGAACTTTTCTGAATCGCGTGTTCGCGAGTAGCCACTCCAAGCCAAGCAAGAGTAATGCAGGCAAGAGAAAGACTAAAAATTCTTCTTTGTATTCAGTGTAGGTTTCTGTTTCGATTTTTGTTTTTTCCAGCAAGTCGATTTCGGTGTAGATACGTTTCAAACTTTCATAGTCAGTGGCGCGGAAGTATTTGCCGCCGGTTAAATCTGCAATGCGTTGGAGCGTGGCATCATCGACATCGACCTTTTGGCGAATGTAACGCTTGCCGAAAATCGGGTCGATGATGGGATAATTGGCATAACCTTGTGTGCCTGCGCCGACGGTGTAGATTTTAATGCCGAGAGCCGCCGCAAGTTCCGCTGCCGTTACAGGCTCGATTTCGCCCGCGTTGTTCTGTCCATCGGTCAGAAGCACAATCACACGGCTTTTGGCGTTAGAGGTGCGCAATCGATTGACCGATGTTGCAATCGCCATGCCAATCGCCGTTCCATCTTCTTGCAACGAACCCGCACGCAGGGTGGAAAGCATAGAAAGCAAGAGCGGATAGTCGAGCGTGAGCGGACACTGCGTAAAACTTCTGCCTGCAAATACCACCAAGCCGATTCTATCGCTGATGCGCTTGCGCACGAAATCCATTGCAACTTCTTTTGCCGCTTCTATGCGGTTTTTTGGCTCGAAATCTTCAGCGAGCATTGAACCCGATAAATCCATCGCCAATACAATGTCAATGCCTTCCGAATACACGACTTGTTTTTGGTTTTCCAAGACGGGACGCGCCAGTGCCAAAATGAGAAGCGCGAGCGCAATCATTCGGAATGCGAAGACGGCATGCCGAAACTCTTTGAGCCAACCTTGCCTCGCTTTCATGGCTTGCCTGATGTCAGAAAAAACGAGTGCCGCACGCTTGCCGCTCCGCTCGCGCCAAAGGTAGAGCGCAGTTAGAAGCGGAATCAGAAGCAAGAGCCACAGAAACTCTTTGTTCTGAAAAGCAAAATTTGATTTTGAAAAAAGGTCAAACACAAGCGAGCGTTGAGTTTAAGCGTTAAGCGTTTTAGATGATTCCGCCGACGATAGAGATTGCGGTGTCGTTTCTTCAATGACGGCTTTTGAAAGACTTAAACTTTCTCGTGCCTCAATTTTACTCGGATAAAACTTGGCGAACTTCACAAGGTCGGCGCGCTCAAAAATTTGTCGATAGCGTGCAATCTGTTCCGCGCTCAATTTCGTGCGCAGTGCATAGAGAATTTCGGACGTGATTTGTTCCAATGCAGGAATGCGGTAATAGTCCTCAATAAACTGGCGCAAGATGTCGGAAAGGTCGCTGTAAAATTTCTTGTAATCTTCTTGTGAGTTGAGCGGATACGATTCCAACATGGCAAGTTTTTCAAGAGCGATTTGATATGGTGGTTTCTTTGGTTCAACGGCTTTCGGCTTTTCTTTCTTACGATGCTTTTGCCAAAGCGTGAAGAGCCAATAGCCAATGCCTGCCAGTAGCACAACACCAACGGCAATCGCCACATAAACCCACGCGGGAAGCGGAAGCGTTTGAAGCGGTTTAATGTCGGCGATGTCTTTCATTGTGGTATCAAGCACCGAGCGCACATAAATCAACTTGGAATCCAGCTTCAAGATAGCCGTGTCTGATTGTCCCACTTGAACATATCGCAAGTCGAGTGGCGGAATGATTTGCACACCGGTATCAAAAACCGTGAGCGTGTATTGCCAACGCACCGTGTTGAATCCGTCGCGCTCTTCTTCAAAAAGTTTTTTTCGAGAACGAATTTCAAACGGATAAAATGCGACTTCATCGGTGTCGGAAGGAATCGTGAAGAGTTGCGTGTCGGAGTAGGTCAGCGACAGTAGATAAAACACATTGTCGCCGATAAGGCATGTATCGGGTGCGATTTCAACGGAGGCTTTGGGCGTTTGCGCAACCGTTGCGCCAGAAACAAAAAGCAAGGAACAAACGATGAGAACAAGCAGTGCTAACGGTTTCATTGTTCAAGGGTTATCGACGCAGTTCGCGTTGTTTGAAAAAGGTAGCGAGCGGACGAATGTAGGATTCATCGGTCGAGACGCTCACCATGTCGATTTGCAACTTTTGAAGCGAGACTTTGCGCCGTTGTTGAAGCTCTTCCATGCGCTTGGCATAGTTCAAGCGAAATTGCTCATCGAAGGTATCGGCGATAAAATGCTCGCCTGTTTCGGCATCTTCCAATTCCAATAAGCCCACAGCGGGCAACTCGAATTCAGACTTATCGGTAATTTGAATGACGACAAAATCATGCTTTTGGTTCATCATGCGGAGCGGCTTTTCGTAGTTTGAATCCATCAAGTCGCTGACAAGAAAGACAATCGCTTTGCGTTTCAAAATGCGTGAAGCGAACTCGACGGCGGCGGCGATGTTCGTGCGTTTGCTTTTCGGCTCAAAGAAGAAAATTTCACGCAAGATTCGAAGCACATGCGTTCTGCCTTTGCGCGGCGGAATGAAGAGTTCGACTTGGTCGGTGAAAATAATCAGCCCAACTTTGTCGTTGTTCTTCGTTGCGCTGAACGCAAGCGTGGCGCAAATTTCGGCGGCGTAATCGCGCTTGAACTGCTTATGCGTGCCGAAGAATCCAGAGCCAGAACCATCAAAGAGAATCATCAAGGTTTGTTCGCGCTCTTCTTCAAAGACTTTGATAAACACATCGTCTTTGCGCGAGGTCACATTCCAATCAATCGCACGCACATCATCGCCGTATTGATACTCGCGCACTTCGGCAAACTCCATGCCCTTGCCTTTGAACGCCGAATGATACTCGCCGCCGAAAATGTTATTGACCACACCGCGCGTGCGAATTTCTAATTGACGAATTTTCTTGAAAATTTCTTTCAGGTCAGGCTTCGACATGAGCGCGAAAGGTTGAGTGTTTTGCGGTTAAAGTCAATAGAGAGACAAGTGTTTTCAAGCAATTTTCTTCCCAAAAGAAAGACATTCGTTTCAGCAAAACATACTTCTACAAGTTTGGGTTGTTGAAACCATACAAGCGTTGCGACTCCAACCACACCACCGAAGACTTCGCCATTTGCTTGCTGAAAAAACTCTGTGCCTTTGGGAGATACAGAGAGAAAATCAGCATATTCAATCGGCATCAACAAACTTCCACTGAATCCTGTATCAATCTCAAAGGTGATAATCTTTTTGAAAGACGAAAATTTTAGTTTCAAAACAGGCGCAAGTGTTTTCGCGATAACACGACCAGAGAGCCTTCTTGTCATACCATTTTGAAATCATAAACGCCGTTGAGGCAATACACAGCAGGGAATCCGACGCGGCGAATATGAAAAAACGTGTTTGGATATTTCGCCTCGGCTTTCTCAAGCGCATCTAAAACCGTTTTTCCCATCACGAAGTCTTCGGCTTCACAGTTGATACAAACAATTTTACCGTTATGCCTTGGCTCCAAAAGCTGTTTGAAGCGTTGATGATACAGTTTCTCGCCTTTTTGGCGCGTGAGTTCAGCTTGTTGGAGCAAACGCTCAACGCGAGGTGCTTTTTTTGAAGTGGACTTTTTCATGTGGTTGATTTAAGGTTAAGGCACATTCACAGCATTAAGCACTTTTCGGATAATATCTTCGGGCGCAATGTTTTCGGCTTCGGCTTCGTAGGTCGGAATGATGCGATGTCGAAGCACATCATAAGCAATCGTTTTAACATCTTCGGGCGTGGTGTAGCCGCGACGGTTCAGAAATGCGTTGGCGCGCGCCGCAAGGTTGAGATTGATAGTCGCACGCGGCGAGGCACCGTAGGCAATGAAGTTGCGCAGTTCGTTCAATCCGTAGTTGAGTGGCTCGCGTGTGGCGAAGACGATGTCGACGATATACTTCTCGACTTTCGGGTCTAAATACACATCATTGACGACTTTGCGCGCACGCAAAATTTCTTCGATGGTTACGCACGGCTGAATCGGGTCACTTTTGTCGGTGCGGGCTTGTCGGCGCATAATCTCCAACTCTTCTTCGGGCGAAGGATAGCCGACTTTCAGTTTCATCATAAAGCGGTCAACTTGCGCTTCGGGCAGTGGGTATGTGCCTTCTTGCTCGACAGGATTCTGTGTTGCCAATACCAAGAAAGGATTGTCGAGCTTGTAAGTTTGCTCGCCAATCGTAACCTGTTTTTCTGCCATCGCTTCGAGCAAGGCGGATTGCACTTTGGCGGGCGAACGGTTGATTTCATCGGCGAGAATGATGTTTGCGAAAATCGGACCTTTCTTCGTGGTAAATTCCATCGTCTTTTGGTTGTAAATCATCGTTCCCAAAAGGTCGGCGGGCAACAGGTCGGGCGTAAATTGAATGCGCTGAAATTTAAGATTGAGGGCTTTCGCGAGTGAACTCACGGTGAGCGTTTTCGCCAGTCCCGGAACGCCTTCGAGCAAAATGTGCCCGTTGGTAAGCAGTCCAATCAAGAGGCGGTCGACCACATAAAGTTGTCCGACAACCACTTTGGCGATTTCGGTTCGGATTTTTTCGACAAAAGCCGATTCGGCGCGGATTCGCGCGTTGAGTTCTTCGATGTTGAAGGTATCAATCATTGATGGTGATTAAAGTGATGGTTGGCGCGTTGAAGGTCATCGTTTTTTATCTTCTTGACCGGGAATGTAATACATCGTGCTGAACGCCCAAATGAGCAACGCAATTCCACCGACGGTCAGGAGCAACGAAAGAAAGGTATCGACTCTGACAACATCGTGAATAATGCCAATGCGCGGCGCGAAAAGAATTGCGAGATTCATTCCGAGCAAGAACAAAAGAATTCGAGAAAACTTCGGAACGGGTTGCGCGCCTTTCTTATTTTGATTGTCTGACGGCATAATTACACCTTGTATATGAACATTCTTGGGATTGAATCCAGTTGCGACGATACGTCTGCCGCTGTGCTAAAAGGCAGTTGCGTTGCCTCTAACATTATCTCATCGCATCTTGCGCATCGCGAGTTTGGCGGCGTTGTGCCTGAAATCGCCTCGCGTGAACACGAGCGGCTGATTGTCTCGGTCGTGCAACAAGCACTTGAAAAAGCGAATATAAAAAAATCCGACCTCGATATTGTTGCCGCAACTGCGGGACCGGGACTTATCGGCGCGGTACTCGTCGGCTTGAACTTCGCCGAAGCCTTTGCCTTCGCGCTTCAAAAGCCCTTCGTTCCTATCAATCACATCGAGGCGCATATCTTTTCAACCTTCATTGAAGAGCCTGTTCCAAGTTTTCCTTTCGTCTCGCTCACCGTGTCAGGCGGACACACGCTCCTTGCGCTCGTGCAAGACGATTTAAGTTACCGCATTATCGGTCGCACCATTGACGATGCCGCCGGCGAAGCCTTCGACAAAACTGGCAAAATGCTCGGACTGCCTTACCCCGCCGGACCCATTATCGACAAACTCGCCAAAAACGGCGACGCAAATTTTCACAAGTTCCCACAAGCCCTCACCAAAGGCTACGACGAAAATTTTGATTTCAGCTTTTCAGGATTGAAAACATCGGTGCAAACTTACCTTTACCACCAAAGCAAAACTTTTATTGATGCTCATCTTGCCGATATATGTGCCTCAATTCAAGAAGCGATTACATCGGTCTTGGTTTCAAAAACCATTCAAGTGGCGTTGAACTTTGGTGTGAAGACGGTTTCAGTGGCAGGAGGCGTGAGTGCAAACTCTGAACTGCGCCGAAAGTTTGAACAAGCCTGCGCTGAAAAAAGCCTGACCTTGCACATTCCAAAACCGATTTACTCAACCGATAACGCGGCGATGATTGCTTCACTTGCACGACTCAAAGCCGAGCGCGGACAACTTGAAAAACACTTGCGCTACAACTATCCTGCCTTTGCGGCGTTTCAAGGGTGAAAACAACAAGCGAGACAGAACCATGATAAGAAGCCCGCTAAGATACCCCGGAGGCAAGAGTCGCGCCGTAAAGCTCATTGCTTCACTTGTGCCACACTTTGAAGCGTATCGCGAACCGTTTCTCGGCGGTGGTTCGGTGTTTCTCTATCTCAAACAAAAATTTCCGAACAGAAAATTTTGGGTGAACGACTTGCACTTTCCACTGTTCAAATTTTGGCAAATGTGCAGAGACCATGTAGAACTCGTGATTCAAAAAGTCTATGAATGGCGAGAGCAATTCCAAAATGGAAAAGCGTTGCACAGGTTTCTCACTTGCAATCGTGCTACATTCAACGAGGTTGAAACGGCGGCAGCATTTTTCATTCTCAACCGCATGACGTTTTCAGGCACAAGCGAAAGCGGTGGATATAGCGAACAAGCCTTTCGCGGCAGATTCACCGAAAGTAGCATTCACCGATTGAGAGCGTTTGCGGAAGTTCTCAAAGGCACAATCATCACCAACGATGATTTTCAAAACGTCGTAGAGCAAGAAGGCAACAATGTGTTTCTTTTTCTTGACCCGCCGTATTACTCAGCAACAAAATCCGCTCTCTATGGCAAGAACGGACACTTGCATAAACACTTCGACCACGTGCGATTTGCCGAAACCATGAAACAGTGCAAGCATCATTGGCTCATCACATATGACGATAGCGACTACATCAGAGAACTTTTTTCATTTGCAACGATTCTAACTTGGGACTTGACATACGGAATGCGAAATGTTACGGCTCATTCTAATCAGACAGGCAAAGAGCTCTTCATTTCAAACTATTTGATTAAACTGCCTGAAAGAACTTTGCACGAGCGACAATTAAGTTTGCTGTAATGGGAGACAAGAAGAAATGACCAACAGAACCTACGACCAACTCACCGCACGCCTGCGTGCCGTTCATCACAAAGCGCAACTGAAAACCGCGCTTCTCGGTGCGTCTAAAACCGTGCTGGTGGTATGCGGTGTGGTGCTACTTGTGTCAGGCGTTGAATGGGCGTTGCGCACATCAAGCCTGTGGCGATTCACAATGCTGATGCTGATTGTAGCAAGCGCAGTGGGCAGTCTTGTGTGGTTTTTGGTTCTGCCGCTTGTCAAACATCAATTCAATCCTGATGAAATTGCCAAAACGGTTGGCGATGTGTTCCCCGCGTTGCACGACCGATTGCTCAATGCGATGCAAGTCTTTCGGCAGTCGCCTGAAAATCCATTTGCGCAACTCGAGCTTCGCACCGTCGCCGAACGGTCATCATCGCTGAACTTTACCGATGCTCTATCTTTTGAAGATTCAAAGAAATGGTTGATTGCGGCACCGCTCTGTGCGCTGTTTAGCCTGCTTCTCTTTTTGATTGCGCCAATGGGTGATGCGCTGAATCGAGTTGTGGCATTTCACGAAGATTTTACGCCGCCGCCGCCGTTTCAAATCATCTCGCTGTCAAAAGATATTGCCCTGACCAAAGGCAGAGACGCCGAGTTAAAATTCGTCATTGTGCCTACTGACTCCAACAAGAATTTGGACGTGCGCCGCTTGTCGGTCAAGTTTCTTGATGAAAATGGATTTGAGATTCAAGACGCGAAGGCATTTCGCGATAGTTCAGGAAGTTTCGCCTACAAACTGCGTGCGCCTGAAAAGTCCTTAATCTACTTTGCGGAATTTGCCGAGCTCTCGAAGCCGATTCAATCGGAAAAGCATCGGTTGGTGATTATTGACCGTCCGCGTGTTCAGTGGTTTCAGGTTGCGATTGAGCCGCCACGATACAGCCGTCTTTCGGCGCAAGTCTTGGAAGCCAACTTCGGCGATGCCAGTGCGCTCAAAGGCTCGCGCATTTCATTAGTGATGAAATCCTCAAAAGCACTTCGCAACGCGATGCTGATTGTCAATGATACGCTTGCATTTCCGATGCACGTTCAAAACGATTCTGCGTTTTTTGAATTGGCTCTGAAAGAAGATTTTATGTATCGCTTCGAGCTTGTCGACACATCAGGCACTCTGTCCGATAAAGGTGCGGAGTATCATTTGCGCGTGATGCAAGATGAGCCGCCGCAAATTCGCTTTGTTCAGCCTGCGCAAAAACAAGTTGATTTGCCCGAAAACTTACGCTTGCCGCTTGCCATGCTGATTCGCGATGACTTTGGCTTTTCATCGCTGGGTCTGCATTACCGCGTCTCAAAATCCAACTTCAAACAACTCGAAGATGCCTTCCGCCGAA
>Ga0308419_1000991_pt1 | contig 19200 bp, 16 predicted proteins | sample HotsprSampleMS50_FD_203674 | JGI IMG/M metagenome (GOLD analysis project Ga0308419, IMG submission 203674) | Hot spring phototrophic mat microbial communities from Mushroom Spring, Yellowstone National Park, Wyoming, United States - 20090730_MS50 ... | reverse complement strand
TGGAGGGCGGCTTTCAGTTCCGCAATTTCCCTCATTAGTACCTCATCTAATGTCAGACGACCTGCCGTATCAACAATGACGATTTTTTTGCCCATTGCTTTTGCCCGCTGAACAGCATTGCGGGCAATTGCTACTGCATTTTTGTTTTCAGGTTCAGCATATACCTCTACGCCAATTTGGCTGCCGAGTACCTTTAACTGGTCAATTGCTGCAGGACGGTAAATGTCGCAGGCAGCCAACATCACCTGACGTCCTTGACTTTTGAGTAAGTTAGCAAGTTTACCCGAAAAAGTAGTTTTACCTGCGCCATTCAAGCCGGCAATCATAATGACGGCAGGGTCGCCTTTAAGGTTCAGCTCGCAGCGCTGGGAACCCATCAGTTCTACAAGCTTGTCGTAAACAATTTTTACAAATAGCTCATTAGGGTTAACCGCAATCAGTACTTTTTGTCCAATTGCTTCATCCTTAATCCGGTCGGTAATCTGCTTGGCAACTTTATAGTTTACGTCTGCCTCTACAAGGGCTTTGCGTATTTCTTTAACCGTAGTAGCGATGTTGATTTCGGTAATTGCCCCTTTTCCTTTCAGGGTTTTCAGCGCCTGATTAAGCCGCTGTGACAGATTTTCAAACATAGTTGGATATCTTTGTTATTTATTAAACTCAATGAACTTGCCCACGTCCTGCGACTTTCCAAGTACAATAATCACATCGGAATATTCCAATTCGGTATCTTCTGAGGGTCGAATAATCAAATGCTCGACAGAGCGTTTGCGGGCATCGAGGTATTCTTCATATTTGCGTTTAATAGCGATGAGCTCCAAACGGAAATTTTCTGATAGTCCAATATCTTTCAATGAGCGCTTGAATACACGGCGAGGCACTTGTATTTCTACAATTTCATAGTTGTCGGGCAGTGGCAGAATAGCCTTCATGTTGGGGTTGAGCAGCATTTCGGCTACCATCATCCCGATTTCCTCTTCAGGGGAAATAATTTCGGTAATACCAAGTTTCTGCAAAATCAGCTTTTGCTGTTGGCTCATTGCTCGTGCAATAATTCGCTTAGCTTTTAGCTCGAGCAACTGCACTACCGTCAAGAGCAAACCTTCAGTATTTTCGCCAATGGCTACCAGTACGGCATCCATGTCGGCGATACTTTGCGAACTAAGAGCCTTAAAATCGGTTGCATCCAGTGCGACGGCATAGGCAACATCGTCGCGGATTTCTTCTACCAAATCAATATCCTTATCTATGGCGAGTACTTCAGCGCCACGCGATGCCAAATTACGGGCAACTGAATAGCCGAATTGCCCTAAGCCAATCACAGCAAAACGATGTCCGTTGCTCATGCGAGTTTATGTCTTAAAAAGCCTATCACAACGTCCAGTGCCCTATCAGGGCTTTGATTATTAGGAATAATCATATCCACTTCATTTTTTAGCGGACTGATGTATTTTTCATATGCTGGCATCACGTGATGCTCGTAGCGATAAAGCACATCGTCCAAATCATACCCGCGCTCTACATTATCGCGCAGTATTCGCCGCTTAATTTTAATATAGTCTTTTGCTTCTATAAATATTTTGAGATCAATCAGCCTTGCAATTTCAGGAAAATAAAACACAAAAAGCCCTTCCACAATAATGACGGGTCGCGGTTTGAACACAAGCATCTTAGGCACGATTGCCGGATTGTTGAAGGTGTACTCCTTCCGATGCACCTCATAGCCGTTGCGCAACTGCATAATATCGTGTACAAATTGCTGATTATCAATAGATTCAGGCGTATCAAAATTCTTGATGCCGTTTTCGTCGGTGGGTTGCAGGTCGCGGTCGCGATAATAATTGTCCTGTGAAATGAGGCAAATTGTGTCTTCGCCAAAGGCATACATCAACTTATTGAGGAAATAAGTTTTGCCTGAGCCACTGCCGCCTGAAATGCCGATTAAAAAAGGATGATTCATACTGAAAGCAAAATTAATATGTTTCCGCGCATTTGACCATGCTTTTTTATTTGTTCAGTTTGCATACAATTTGTAATTGAATGGTATTCTTGCCAACTTTGCATGAAAGTGCTCTTCATAAAAGCATTATTCAGTAGCCCTACTACCAATCAATTGTATCTGGTTGATAATTACTGCACATGTTAAGTATTGAATCGCTCAGGCAGGAACTTGCATCACCTCGCAAAATAGCCATTATTCCTCACCAGAAGCCTGATGCCGATGCATTAGGTTCAAGTCTGGCATTGTGGGGTTTTTTAAAAAACAAAGGTCATCAGCCGGTCGTTGTGTCGCCCACTGACTATCCTGATTTCTTGTCCTGGATGCCCGGTAACAGCGATGTACTGGTTTATTCAGAACAAACAAAAGATACTTGTGCAAAGGCAATTATCGATGCGGAGATGATATTTTGTCTGGATTTTAACGACTTGAAACGCTGCGAGCCACTGGATGCTCTTGTAATGGCTAATACATTGGCTATCAAAGTGTTGATAGACCACCATCAGGACAAAAAAGACTTCGCCGATTTTGAATATTGCCGCGTAACTGCTGCTGCCACTGCTGAGCTGATTTATGAATTCATAGGTTTATTAGGCAATGAAGCAGATATTACCTCTGATATTGCCTCCTGCATCTACGCAGGTATCATGACTGACACGGGCAGTTTTAAATATGCGGCTACTACAGCTGCCATTCACCGCACGGTTGCCAATTTATTAGAAAAGGGCATTGACCATGTTTCTATCCATCGCAATATTTACGATACTAGCACCTTAGATCGCCTGAAACTTAAAGGTTTTGCTCTTAGCGAACGACTTAAAGTAATTCCCGAATTAAAAACGGCTTACTTTGTACTTTCCAAAGCCGATTTGAGCAAGTTTCATCATCAAACCGGCGATACTGAAGGATTGGTCAACTATGGTCTTTCCATTAAAGGCATCAGACTTGCAGTCATTCTCAAAGAAGACGAAGGTTTTGTCAAAATATCGTTGCGTTCAGTAGGTAACTTCTCCGTTAATGAGATGGCGCGTACCTATTTCAACGGTGGGGGACATATTAACGCAGCTGGTGGCAGGCTCTATAATACGTCTATTCAAGAGGCTGAAACCGCCTTTCTAAACACATTAAAAACATATGCACCTGTTTTGACAAGCGACTAATAAACTAATTTTGCACGTAAAAATTTCATTTAAACATCAATTGTTTTGTTCATGTTCAAATCTTCTATTTCTATTTCATGCGCTGTTGCCGCCTTCGCTGTTCTGACAAGTTGCGATAAAGGCGCAAAAATCCAAACATTGCCTAACGGCTTGCGCTATGCCAAGCACACTGATAACAAAGGTGAAAAGGCTAAAGCTGGCGAATATATGTCGCTGCACTTCCAAATGTGGGGTACTACTACCGAAGGTAAAGATACCCTGTTACAAGATACCCGCAAACTTGGCGAACCCATGATTATTATGCCTGATAATCCGGCGCTGGGTCGTATCGGCAAAGGTTTGCAGAACGTGGTAAAAGGAGACAGTGTCTCCTTTTACGAGTATATCGATTCTTTGTACGGACAAATGACGCCTCCGTTCCTTAAAAAAGGCAGCGACATCCGCTTCGACATGAAAATTATTGACATTATGAATCAGGAGCAGCTCGAGGCAATGATGAAGAAACGTCAGAAAGAACAGGTTGGCAAAGACGAAGAAATCATCAAAAAATTCCTTGCAGACAAAGGCATTACTAACGCTAAGCGCACCGCTTCTGGTTTGTATTACACCATTGATAAAGAAGGCACAGGTCCTCAGCCCAAAAAAGGTGATGAAGTGCAAACACACTACACGGGTTGTATTGTACCTACGGAGAAAAAATTTGACTCGTCCCTGGATCCTGGACGCGGCGAACCGCTCAAATTTACTTGTGGCGCGGGTCAAATGATTGCGGGCTTCGATGAAGGCGTTATGCTAATGAAGCAAGGTGGTAAGGCTACTTTCTATCTGCCCTCTGCACTCGGCTATGGCGCTCAGTCTCCTTCTCCTGATATTCCAGCGAACAGTATTCTGCGATTCGAGGTAGAACTGGTTTCGGTCAAGCCTGCTGCTGCCAAATAGTTGAGCTGTCAAAAAACACATATGATACTAGCCGATGGGCTAATACCTGTCGGCTTTTTTGATTTTAGCGTGCTTAATTTAAGCGAGTTACTTGGGCTGTCTGTACAAAATATAGCAGATGCTTATTAACTTTGAAGTGTTGATTTTTCAAACTTTAACATAATCATGGGAAAAGGAGATAGAAAAACACGTCGGGGTAAAATCTGGCGCAAAACTTATGGCAACTCACGCCGCCCTAGCACTAACAATCCAAAGCCTGCCGCATCATCTAACAACTAATCCCACTCATACAAATAAGCAGCTTATGGATTGACCCATTCGTCGCACGCCTTAACAAGCACCGTGCGGCGAATGTTTAATAAGTTGGCATAGTATTGTCTACTTCCAGCGCCCAAGCATGTAGCCCCCCCGCCAGATTGTACATTCTTCCCCGATGTCCCGTTAATTCTAAGTAGTTGATAACGTGCGCGCTACGAATACCATGATGACAGATAACCACCATATCTACATCTTGTGGTAGTTCATGGCTACGCGTTGGAATCTCGTGCATAGGTATTAGCACGGAGTTTTCCAGATGACAAATCTCAAATTCTTCTGGCTCTCGGACATCAAGCAAAAAATAATGATGTCCTTCGCTCAATTTTCGATGCAACTCTTTGGGTGAAATAGTTTTCATAGTCAGTAAGTTATTAACCTGACAATTAAGTGTGTAGTATTTTTTTATACGCACTTGCTGTTTATCAGTTTGCAAACGCACCGAAAAAATATGCTGCCTATTTGTTAGCAAATCAATAATCAATAAGCGCCCGTCCAGAGATGTACCTGTTTTTGCAATGACTTTGACCGCTTCATTTGCCTGATAAAGACCAATCAGTCCTGCAGTTATCCCCATTACCCCTGCCTCTGCACAGTTCTGAATTGCTCCTGCCACAGGTGCTTCTGGGAACAAACACCTGTAAGTAGGTGAATTATCATGCAAATTAAATACACTCACCTGTCCTTCAAAGCGGTGGATAGCTCCATAAACAAAAGGTTTGCCAAGTACCGTACAAACGTCGTTAATCAGATAACGCGCTTCGAATCGGTCGGTACAATCCATCACCAAATCGTAACCTGACACGATGCGTGCTGCATTTTCAGGCGTTAAAAACTCCTTAAAAACCGTTATTTGAATGAATGGATTTTGCTTGCGCAACAATGCGGCGGCGACAGTCGCCTTGGATTGTCCTACATTTGAATAGCGGTAAAGTACTTGACGATGCAGATTATGTGCCGCTATTGTGTCCCCGTCCACAATACCCAGATGCCCAATACCTGCCGCTGCCAAGTACAGCAACACAGGACAGCCAAGTCCGCCAGCACCTACTACTAGCACACGTGCTTGGCGCAGTCGTTCCTGCCCCTCCTCTCCGATTTGGGGAAGTAACATCTGCCGGGAATAGTACAAACGCTCATCAGATGTAAACATCGTAGCTGCTGAAAATTTTGCCCAATTGGCTTAAATTTGCCAAAATAAAAACAAAGTTTGCAATGTTTGATATGATGAAAATGCTCGGCAAAGTCAAAGAAATGCAGAGCAAAATGGTAGAAGCACAGGAAGAATTGGTGAATATTATAGCCGAAGGCGAAGCAGGTGGCGGAATGGTTACGGCAAAAGCCAACGGCAAAAAACAGTTGATTTCGATGCGCATTGAAAAAGACCTGTTAAAACCCGAAGATGCAGATATTTTACAAGACCTGATTGTAGCGGCTGCCAACAAAGCACTCGAAAATGCAGAAGAACAGGCAAAAGAGTATTTGAAAAAACAAACTGAAGGCTTTATCCCCAATATTCCGGGCTTGGACTTGGGCAGCCTGATGCGATAACCTCAGGCGCAATTAATCGGATATGGAACAAACTGTAAAGCCCACTGTGGCTATTGTGATACTGAACTACAATGGTGCTGACCTTTTGCTCGATTACTTGCCATCAGTATTGCAACACAGCCCATCGTGGGCAAGTATCATAGTGGCAGACAATGGCTCTACTGACAGTTCACTACAATTGCTACGCACTCGATTCCCTTCTGTAAGAATTATAGATTTACAGCGCAATAGTGGTTTTGCACAAGGCTATAATCTGGCTTTGCAGCAAGTGACAGCCGACTATTACCTCTTGCTTAACTCTGATGTGGAAGTAACACCGCATTGGTTAGAACCTTTGGTCGCCGTCATTAACAGCAGTCCGCAGGTTTTTGCTTGTCAGCCAAAAATTTTATCCAAACGCAATCCTCAGTATTTTGAGCATGCAGGCGCGGCAGGTGGCATGATAGATATGCTTGGTTACCCCTTTTGTCGGGGCAGATTGTTTCATACCACTGAAAAGGACGAGGGACAATACGAAGAATGCCCAACGTCGGTTTTCTGGGCAAGCGGTGCCTGTATGCTTGTGCGTGCCGACCTTTTTCATCGCCTTGGCGGATTTGACGAGGATTTTTTTGCCCATATGGAGGAAATAGACTTGTGCTGGCGTGCCAAAAATGCAGGTTACAGCATTCTTTATTGTTCTAAAAGTACAATTTATCACTTAGGGGGCGGCACATTACCCTATCAGAACCCGCGTAAAACCTACTTAAACTTTCGCAACAGCCTAATAACCCTTATTAAAAATGAAAACTCTGCGCATTTGTGGGGCAAACTTTTTATCCGCATGTGCTTAGACGGTATCACAGGTATAAGATTCTTACTGCAAGGTGAGTGGAAGCATTTTTGGGCAGTGCTTTGTTCCCATTTCTACCTATATGCCAACATTAGTAAGCTTAAAGCTAAACGAACCAACGCACAAAAAACAGCAATCAATTTTCATCATGCCGAGCGTTGGAGCAGCAGCATCGCCTGGGCTTATTTTGTTAAAGGAGTTCGGCGCTTTAGCGATTTACAAAGCTAATTAGACGCCACGCAATGGGTTGGTATATTGCCGTATGTATTGGCGTACATTTAACCAAAATGCCACTACCAAATAAACAAATACAGGCGAGCCAAATGTGAGAAACGACAAATAAATGAAATACAGGCGGATGCGGCTGATAGAAATGCCCAAGCGCTCACCAATATAAGAGCATACACCAAACAGCTGCTGTTCCCAGAAGAATCTAAGACTTTTCATATTTGCTTTGCTCAATATTAGTTTAAATCAGAGAAACACCCAATCAAAATACCTGTTAAATTGCAGTTAAATTAAAAAGCAAAGTGTACAAGTAACTAACCATCAACTAGCAGCTCTTGTTTTTTAACTATCAGTATAAGAATTTAGATGTTCAATCACAAACTGTAAACACGAATGAGAGTAATTCAGTTCAGAGAAGCGCTTCGGGAAGCTATGTCGGAGGAAATGCGCCGCGACCCGCGCGTATTTCTCATGGGTGAAGAAGTTGCCGAATACAATGGTGCATATAAGGTAAGTCAAGGCATGCTCGATGAGTTCGGTCCTGAACGTGTAATAGATACCCCTATTGCAGAGCTTGGTTTTGCAGGCATTGGTGTGGGTGCTGCTATGAACGGCTTGCGTCCTATTATCGAGTTTATGACCTTCAACTTTTCGCTTGTAGCTATCGACCAAGTTGTCAACTCTGCAGCTAAAATTCTGCCAATGTCAGCCGGACAATATAGTTGTCCTATCGTTTTTAGAGGACCTACAGGCAATGCAGGTCAATTGGGTGCGCAACACTCACAAAACTTTGAAAACTGGTATGCCAATACGCCAGGGCTGAAAGTGGTTGTTCCTTCCAATCCTTACGATGCCAAAGGACTGCTCAAATCTGCTATTCGCGACGACGACCCAGTTGTGTTTATGGAGTCGGAACTAATGTATGGCGACAAAGGCGAAGTTCCCGAAAGTGAGTATCTAATTCCAATTGGTCAGGCAAAAGTTGTACGCCAAGGCACTGATGTTACCCTTGTATCGTTTGGCAAAATGATGAAAGTCGCCTTGAATGCTGCCGATGAAGCTGCTAAAGAAGGTATCAGTGCAGAAGTAATTGACTTGCGTACCGTTCGCCCAATTGACTATGCTGCCGTGGTTAATTCTGTAAAAAAAACTAATCGCTTAGTTATTGTGGAAGAAGCTTGGCCGCTAGCATCTATTTCTACCGATGTGGCTTTTCAGGTACAGCGCATGGCTTTTGATTATCTGGATGCGCCTGTGCTGCGTGTAAACTCTATGGATGTACCTTTGAACTATGCCCCAACACTAATTGAGGCTGTGCTGCCCAATGTGAAGCGCACCATGCAAGCTATCAAATCGGTTTTGTATCGCAACTAAGGCGTTTTGACTGCATATTTTAAATAAACTCTGGCAAAGTTCGGAACTTTGTCAGAGTTTTCTTTTGTATGCCTGTATGCGAATGTTCCTGAAAATCATCATTATACTATTGCTGACAGCGGCAACACTTGCGGCTTTTTTCGTGCTATACTTTCGCTATCAGCTGCGCAAACACCGACAGCCGTTGGCGGTGCATGAAGCCTTCCCTTTGCCTGCTGCAACACGCGCGGTCATGGTCATTTTTGCACACCCCGATGATGAAATTGCTATTGCCGGAACGCTCGCCCAAATGAAACAGCAAAGCAATTTGCAAATTGTCGGCGTTTACCTCACTGCCGGCGAAGCAGGCAAAACAGGCGGACTTGTTCCCAAAGAAAAGCTAGCTGAAGTCCGTACAAAAGAGTTGCAACAGGCAGGTAAAATACTTGGTTTTCAACAACTTGAAATACTTGGATTCCCCGATAGCGGCTTGAAGAACACCTCACCCGATACAGTAAAAGCCGCGTTACTAGCAGTAATTGAGCGCTACCAACCACAAGTCATTATTTCATTTGATGACAAAGTAGGGCTTTACGGACACTCCGACCACTTGCACACTGGGCGCTGGTTGCTGGAAGTATGCCGCCAAAATACCGACGCTGCAAATTTTCCCGTGCGTCAGGTCTATTGCCCTACTCTCACCGACGGCATGATTGAACTGGCGATGACCATTTCACAAACTTTCAAAAAAAACTATCCAAAAGACCCCAATGAAGGCTTGCCTCCTCCCAATTTTGGCATTGATATAAGCAAGCAAGGCAAAGAAAAATTACAAGCTATTCAGGCGCACCGCACCCAAAAACATGTTTTTGATGATGTGTTTCCCTTTCACGACTGCATCGCTCCACAATGGTATTTCCGACTGTTTGGAGAAGAATATTATGCTTTAATTTGGGAAAAATGACAGGTGACATGCTAATGGTGGCAAGCAAAGAGAAAAAGAAAAACCTCTCAATAAAGCAACATGCGCATTTGTTCGCGGTTTTCTACCTGTTGCAGGTTGAGCAGCAGGTGTAGCCGCAAACCAATAACAGCTGTATTTAAGTTCAGCCGACGTTCAGGCTCTATTATGCTGCCGTTGGCATTAAAGCGCGCCAATGCAATAAAATAGCTTGTGCTTTGCGCCAAAAACAGTCCGATGCTGTAATTGTCTTTGGGAAACCATGCCAATTCTGCCTGAGCCCGCGTCTGGTCAATGGTGCGCGGATAAATGTTGCTACCTGGAAAAATAGCCGCTTGATAGCTGACAACAGGACGCAATAAAGAGCCTTTCCCTACTGAAAAATTGCGTGCTATGCCGAACACAAACCCAAAAGAATGGTAATAGTCTTTGCGGGAAGGAGCGCCAATCCGACGCACAAAGTCACTTTGCAGCGTGTAGCTGATTTGTTTAAGTAATTGCCACTTGCTAATACATCCTGTATGACTTACGTTGAGGCTGTATGAAAAGCGATTTAAATTGTTATTCAATAGCGAAGGAATCATACTCACACCAGCAAACCAGTGTTGTGTAAGCCTTTGCTCATAGCCCAATACTGCCAAAAAACCTTGCTGATTGAGCGATTGCTGTAATTGTGTGTATAAAAAACTGCCGCTTTTTTGGTAATACTCGGCATTAGCTGTGGCAAATATGGCAGGCTTTTCAGCCCAACTGCGCACTAAGGGCAGGTTGGGCTGTGCCTGTATCATTGCCGATAGCAAACAAGTTACTGCCAAAATAGCTAATCGCTTACAGCACATTGTTGAGTTGCTCTTTAATTTTCTCGAGTTCTTCTTTCATTGCCACTACTAATCGTTGCAGCGCTGCATCGTTTGCCTTCGAGCCAATGGTATTAATTTCGCGTCCCATTTCTTGTGCAATAAAGTTGAGTTTCTTGCCATTGGAAACAGGCTCGTCCATTACTTCCAGAAAATAGTCTAAATGACTTTTTAGGCGAACTTTTTCTTCGGAGATGTCTAATTTCTCGGCATAAAAAATTAACTCTTGCTCAAAACGATTTTCGTCAAAAGCATTTTTTTCAATTAGTTCGCTAACTTGTTGCCTAATTTTATCGCGTATGTGCGCCATTCGTTTAGGGTCTTGAGTATCAATTGCAGCTAAGCAATTGCCAATGGTTGCGATACTACCTTTCAGCATGTTGTAAAGCGCCTGCCCTTCTTTGATACGAAAAGCGTCACACAAAGCAATTGCCTGACGTATGCTCGCCCATATAGTCTGCCATTCGCTTTCGGAAGCGGGTGTTGAGGTTGCCTGCTCATAGGCATCAGGCATCGCAAGTGCTAAGCGAAACAAATCGGAAGTATCGGCATGGAGTAATTCTGCCGTTTCCTTCAAATCGCGGTAGTACTGCGCTACCAACAGGCGATTGACTTTGACGTGTCCTTCGGCTTCGGTTTTGCGAGTATAATTGACAACAACACTGATTTTGCCACGTTCTAATTGTTGGGCTACGTAGTTGCGTATCTCAATTTCTTTATCGGAAAAAATGTGTCCAATTTTGGTAAACAAGTCTAAACTCTTGGCGTTCAGCGATTTAACCTCTACTATCAGGCTGTATTGGTCATTTTCAGTTTGTACGACGCCGTAGCCGGTCATAGATTTAATCATCGAGTATAGCTGATTTCCTTTGCTGTAATATCTTTTGTCCACTGTTGTTTGCCTGTATAGTCAAATACGCGAATGGTCATTTTGCGGTCGGTGCGGGGTCCGGTAATCTCAATTGTGGCAAAGTTGCGATCGTTGACCATCGTATTAGGAACACGCAAAGTGTTGGGTTCATTCACATTACGGGCCGGACCGGCGGTCAGTGGGGAAACGGTCAAGTCGTATAAAGCTGGCACGTGGTCGTTTTCTTTGAGCATGGTCAGCTCGGTGTGATGGCGGTCGCCGCTAATGAAAAACACACCGCTAATGCGCGCATCGCGAATGGCTTGCAGCAAACGGGCGCGTTCTTGGGGATAGGTGGAATAGTTCTCAAAAACCTGCGCTGGATTGAGCACCTGACAACCGATGACAACAAATTTAAAAGTTGCATTGCTGGCAATCAGCGCGTTGAGCAGCCAGTTTATCTGTTCATCGCCCAACATTTTGCGCGGCATGATGTGGTTGTCGTTAGCAGTGCGGAAATAGCGATTGTCTAACAGGAAAAATTCGGCATCTCCCCATTTGAATGAGCCGCTGATGCCTTTACCTCCTGTTCCAGGACCGTAGTTAGGATTAGCCCAGAATAATTTGAAAGCCTCTTCGGTCAGATGCTTGAGTGCATAGCTGCCATCCGAATCGTTAGGGCCGAACTCGTGGTCGTCCCAAATAGCATAGTGGTGAACAGAGCCCAGTAGTGGCTGCATTTCCTTATTAGAGCGTGTGTGGGTATTGCGGTACAATATACCTGTTTTAGAGTCGAGATCAGGTTCACGCAAGTACACATTATCGCCGCCCCAGAGCATGAAATCGGGCTTTTGCTCATATATTTTAGTAAAAATACCGTAGTTATCGCCGTAGCCTCTACCCGGGCGGTCGTTAATGGAATCATTGATATGGTTACAACTGCCCAATGCAAATTTAAAAACAGGCGGGTCGGTGCGATATTGCCACAAAACCTGACTCTGAAACTCCAAAGGATAATCACGTGGCACTTTTTTGCCGTTGATGAACAATTCATAGGCATATTTTTTACCGGGTTGTAACTCATCGGCAATCAGCCTTGCTGTGTAGGCTTCCGCTTTTTTTGTTGTGTAGCTTTCCGTGCGGTAGCGCTTCTGAGGGGCAGCTTTATCCCAGTATTCAAAATAAACAGTGGCAGGAGCAGTAGTTTGTACCCATAATGCTGCTTCATTCATGGCAGAATAGCCTACCATCGGGCCTGATTTCAATAAAGAGATATTTTGCGCAAAAGAAATTTGCCAAAATAGGCAACTAATCCATACAAAAAACAAACTTTTCATTGCATTGGAATGTAAATAATCGTTTAAAATAAAAAGAAATAAGTGGTGGCAGATATGACAATTTGTTGCAGAAGTGCTGCCAAATCAACGAAAACAGTTAATTTAGCAACCTTATGAATGATGCAAATATAGATTTTTATCGGCGGATAGGTGCAAATAAACTGCGTGAAATGGCTGCCTTACAGGGACTACAGTACGGTCCGGAAGTCCCTTTGCTTATGCCGTTCGTTCAAAATGCCACCCTACTGATTGAAATTGGAGCAGGTTATGGAAGAGTGGTTAAAGCCCTGAAAACCAATGGCTTTCGGGGTAAAATAGTTGCACAAGAACGTTGCCCGGAATTGTGCCGCGTACTGCGTGAAGACTGTGGCACAGAGGCAGAAATATTTGAAGCGGACATCAAACGCCAGCTCTATCCCAAGCAGCCTGATGCATTTCTTTGGATGTGGTCGGGTATTTTGGAATTTACCCCTGAAGAACAACAAGGAGTAATTAATGGGCTTTTCCAGCACTTAAATCCCAAAGGCATATTAGTTATCGAAATTCCACGCGAAATCCGCTATGTAGGCAAACCTGTGGACGAACGCAAAATTGTAGTTGATACCGAATGGGGAAAGCTAGATGCTTACCTTCCTTCGGAGGATGAACTGCTCGCTTATGGAAAAAACGCAGGATTTACACATCTGCAAACAATCCACTATCAGACCGACAGCCAATTGAAACGCAGCATGTATGTATTTCAGAAAAATTAATCTGATTTCTTCCTCAACAAGAAACGGTATAGCGCCATTACCTGCATAGCCGCATCGTCCCAACTCATTTTACCGATAGTACGGCGGTTTTCTTCGGAAAGAACTTGTGCCAGTGCAGGATTGTTGAGCAAAGCAAGGATGTAATGGGCAAAGCGGTCGGTATCCCAATAGTCGGCTTTGAGTACAAAGTCTAGTAATTCGGCTACACCCGACTGTGCCGAAATCACTGTCGGCACACCTGCCATGCCAGCTTCCAATGCCGAAAGCCCAAAAGGTTCAGAGGCAGAGGGCATAAAGTAAACACTTGCTGTTCGCATCAAGGCAGCCACCCTGTCGGGGCTAAGAAAACCCGCCAAAATAAAATTAGCGCCTATTCCCCGATTGACCACTTCGGAAGCTAGCCAATTTGACAAGTCGCCCGTTCCTATTACTACAAAAAGCACTTCAGGGTCTTGAGCAATAATTTTCTCAGCAGTTTCAAGCAGAAAATGAGGACCTTTTTGGTAGGTTACACGACCTACAAACAACACTATCTTGCGCTTGGGCGCTTGAGGTAAAGTTTCAGGCGCAGCAACTGTTTTCCAAAGCCCCTCATCGGGGTTAATTGCATTATAAACTACATGTACTTTGTTGCCGTTGATAGTAGGATAATACTCAGCAATGCGGTTTTTAGTGTAGTGGCTAACAGGAATAACCAAATCAGCCTCTGTCATGCCGATATATTCAATGCGATAAATAGCATTCTCTATGTGGCATGCTGCCGGACCGTAACGGTCTGTTTCCAAAGAATGGATATGGGTTACTAGCGGAATACCCAATTTATGTTTGAGTTCTACGCCTGCCTGCATAGTCAACCAGTCATGTGTGTGAATAATGTCAAACGTGCGCCCTTCAACCAACTGCAAAACGGTTTGCGTAAAAGCCCTTACTTTTTCCATGATGTTATCGCCATAGGCTTCACCCGAAGCAAACAGCTTGCGAACCTGACAAAAATTCATAATATCACTTACTGCCTCTTGATTAGTTGGCGGCAGCAGTTCGGGGGAATGCTCGGTTTCTACCATTACCGTTCGCCTAACAGGCACCGGATAGGGGCTTAATTCAGTGGCAATTAGCATCACTTCTGCAAATGCGCCATAGGCTGTCGCACGAGGTGAAACATCTACTAATATATTTTCATTTGCCACCATACGGTTGATGGCAAGGGTTTCAAAACCGGCGGGCATAGTTGCCTGTTTAGGAAGGTAGGGTACTATCACCGTCAAATCTGCATATTTGCTGATGGCCTTTGCCAGCTGATAAGTAGCCAGCCCCAGCCCTCCTGAAATAGCCGGTGCAAATTCCCAGCCGAGCATTAATACCTTAGGTCGCGCCACAGTGTGTGTAGAATAATTGAAGAATTCCGCTTAGTTTGTGGTGCAAATAACGCATATTTCAGCAAAAACCGACAGAGGAATATTGCTTAATCTTGCCTTTCGGCGCGTTCGCGCATTCGTTGTCGCCATTTGGCTTGTGTGCGCTGACTGATACCTATGCTACTAAGCGCACCATTGACAACAATGCGTCCCCAATAAGCAAACAGCGACTTATCCGGATCGCGCGATTGGGCAATGTAACCTGTTTTGCCTTTGTAAAGTTTGATGCGCTTGTTTTTATTACGAATTAGCGTATTGGCAAGCATAGTGAGTAAAGGACTGCTTTTTCGGATAACTTCGTCCTGTTCGGTTATCTTACGGCTTAAAACCCTGAATTTCAAATTATTGTAATACATCCACATTTTTCCAGAAGCCATGTCAACATTTGCTTCTACTTGCATGCTACCGCCTTTGATTTGCCCCTGACTGATGCGAATGCCTGCCAGAGGTTCGGTCAGGCGGTTGAATACAAACAATGGAATTGTATCAAAAGTGGCTTCTATGCGATGCTGTCCCCTGTTGTTTCCTATGGCGAAATAAATATCTGCATCTATCTCGCCTCTGCCCTCAGGCGCTGCGTTCATCCGCAAATACACGCTATCTTTTGCTGTAGGGCGATTATTAAGCCCGTACATATAGCCGCTGATTTTTTGCAAACTAAAAGAAGCCGTTTCATTGCGCCGCGTTTTTTCCCGATAACTAATTATGCCATTAAAAAATTTAACGGTATCTATCTGCACAGACAGTTTCATTTGTTTGAATTTTTCCAAAGGAAAAATGCGGGCTTCTTTGAAACGCTGCATATTTCTATCTAGAAATATATCTCCGTAAATATTGTTTAGGCGAGCAGAAGCAGCGGCAAACCCTCCTCCGTTTATGAGTTTGCGCCATTGTGGCGCATAAATAGCTATCCGATTGACAAAATAGGTATTATAACTCTGCTGCACAGGGTAGCGTTGATAAAATTCATCTACCGACAGAGCAGGACTCAACCTAACCGAATCTAATTGCAAGTGTTGTGTAGCAGGCTCATAGAACAGGGCACTTATTTCAAGCAAATCGCGTTGGTTAGGCAATAGCCACCGCAAATTGCCTAAATGGGCATGAACGAGCGGTTGTTTATCATCAGATAGTTGCTCTACACGCAACAGGTGAACATTGGCACTTAGTTTTTCGCCTTGTAGGCGAGTACGCTGTACATCCAGCCGGTTAATGTGCAGATGTGTGTTAGGTGAGAAAGCCTGATGTACTGAATCGGGGTGCAGGTATATTTTACCATCGGCAAGCACAATCTCGCCCACTGCGGGCGGACAATGCCGCAGCCATTTCTTATCAGGCAGTGATAGAGATGCCTGTTGAAATTGTCCGTCCAAATCTTTATGTATAATTTGCAAGTTGTTCAAAGTCAGTAACTGTGCGGCAGTGTCTGCCAAATAGGCATCTGAAAACCGCACCTCAACAGGCTGTAATTGAAGCGCTGCTCTCCTTGTGTGAAAAGCATTGATTTGCCGAAGGGCGACTACAGAGGGATTCCAACGAAAACCTGCCAACTGCGTGTAAAGCTGCTGTACGCGAAAACTATTGCTAGATAAGTCCAGTTTAAAACTATCACTTGCCACTGTGAGCGTATCAATATGGAGGCTGTCAAAAGCAATCTTGCCTGCCTGCGACGGTCTGCCAATGAAATGCCCACTGAGTTTATCAATATGTAAATCATTGAATTTCAGACATTTGTTGTAATTCCATGCGTCTATGTCCCAGCCTTTTGCAATCAGCTTTTGTAGGGAAAGCTCTGCCGAGTCGCTATGGGTAGCCTCAAGTTTTAGCTGATGCAGTTCTAGCATTCTGTTGCGGGAGTCTATCTGCGGATGCGTGGCAGATAAGCGATAACCGCCCCATGTAATCTGCATCCCCGCTGCTTGCTGAAAAATAAGCGGCAGCAAATCTGCCTGAAATAAAAACCAACCGTTTACGCCCCACATCTTGGCAAATTCCCATGCATTTCTCCTAACCAGTATTTCCGACTGTTGGGCAACAACCGCCCCTATCAGCCGCGGAGATGGGACTTCTGCCAGCCCCGCTTTTTTCAACTGTAGCTGTAAAGAAGCACCTGTCAGCCGCAAGCTGTCAAATACCGCTTGCTTATCCTCTAATAGGTTTTTGATAATTAGATTTTTAATGGCAAATTGCCGCATACTGCCTGTTAATGCAAACGCATCATCATCAGTCTTTTGCGGCTCGATGGTCAGGTTGCTGCCTGCTACCTGCAATTTTCCCCGATGTGTTTGCAAACGCATAAGACCTACTTGCAACTTGTGGCGATCATCTTGCCAGATTGTTTCGCCAATGGACAAAACAGCTGTTGCAAGCGGTAATTGTGCTGCCCACAAGACAGGATTATCAGCCAAAGCCAGCTTTTTCATCTGCCAGTTACACTTTTTCAGATGCAACCGCCCACTTTGGTTGCTCCACTCAATTTCTCCTTTATCAATTCTTAGTTCATCTATTAGCGCTGCCTTTATTTCACGTTTCTTGTGTAACAGCGATGTGAGCTTTTCTTGGCTTTCGGCAGGCATTTGCAAACGAACAACAGGCTGCATCAATCGAATGTACTGAAAATGAAGCGGTTCTTTTACTGTGAGTTGTTCCCAATGATGCCAGCCGGCAGCAAGTGAATCAGCAGCCATGCGTCGGCGGAAAGCACCACCCTGCCACTCACAAAAAGTTACCCCCGATGCACGAACCTCTGCCGGATGAGAGGTCAGTCGCAAGTAGCGCAACTGAATCAGATAAAGGCTATCCCCTATGAGAAATCTTTGGTTATATAGTGTTAAGTCGGCATTGCGCAAAGTAGGAAAACGGGCTGTTTCCGATGTATCCGGCACGGCAAAAGCAAAAGAATCAAGAGAAAACTCCAACTGCGGCAACAATAATTTAGGGTTGCCGCCTTCTTTTAAAGCAAAAGCTCCTTTCACAATTTGGAATTTTTTAACAGCTACACTGTCAAAAATTGCCGCCAAAATTTTAAGAAAAGTGCGGTCAGCCTGCCATTCCGAGCGCTTAATTGGATATTTTTTTTTAATAGCCTGCTCAATGGTAATGTCAGGCTGCATAATTGCCAACTTGTTAATCAACAACTTATTATCATTATAGGCGCTTGCAAAATTTACCCCTTGAAAACTTAACTCGGGTACGCTCATACGGTAAATATTCTCATAATTGGGCAAATCGCGACGGGGCAACAAACGAAAATTGCGAAAAGTAATAGACGCCTTTTGTGTGCTGATTTCCAATTTGTCAAAGGTAAATACATGAAGACTATCAGGAAGCATAATTTCCTGCCCGCCAATGCTCAAATCAAAGCCGTCTGCATAAAATATTTTTTTGTTATTATATGCTGATGCGGAATCAATTACCAGATTTTGCAGGGCGAAATTGACATGCTGCAACTGATAATTGGACATGCGCAATTTGCCATGATGCACAAAATCAAGCGATGCCTGATACATAGCAAAATGCTTGATTTGAAATTTATTCAGATAATTTCTAATAAGCAAGTATAAATTGCCGGTTTGTCGGGAAAAGGTTGCGCTTTTTTGCGCCGCATCTGCAAAATTTTCTACCCGTATTTCAGGCTTAATCAGCGTCAAACCTATAATTTTCAATTCTTTAGTAAAATAAATTTGCCAAACGCTTTCTGTTTCCAGCGATACCGATTTCACACGAAGCGCATATTGATTGGTTACAGGCAATACCGAATCGCATGCATGAGGGAAAATATCCAATTCGCTGAGTTGCAATTTGTTTCGCCAAACATCAAACTGTAAGTCGGCATATCGCACATCATATCTGCCGCGTGTTTCTTGCGAAACAATCGCGACAACAGCCTGCCCAAGCAACCATTCGGTGTAAGATTGCAGCCACTTTGTAACAAGAAAAATAATCGAGCAAACTAACAAACCTGTGATTGCCCGAAAACGCTTTCTTTTCTTGAGTAAATATATCAAACTTGAGTGGCGCATCATAGCTACAAAACAAGCAGTAAAATTCCCAAAGTAGCGCTTCAATAAGCAACAAGCATCATTTTTTTAGTAATACTCCCACAAAGTAAAAGTACGTCTATGTGAATCCAAAAATTAAAGTAAAAATTAAATAAAATAGTCTTAAAATACTGATTATCAATTTTTTAATTTAATTCTACTATTTACAGGATACAAAAAAATCATTGTGAAAATCACGAATCGATCATTTCCTACTATAAAGATGGCTTTAAAATTGCGTGTTGTGGAATAAAAAGATTTAAAAGTGGTAAAAAGTGGTAAAAAGTGGTTGATTTTTAAAAATGAATTCTTAGCTTTGTCTTAAAAAGTTAAAGCAATGCTTTAAGTTCAAAAAGATGCCTGTATTTAGTGGCGAATATGAATGTAAGTTAGATGCCAAAGGGCGACTGGTTTTACCGTTTAAAATTAAAGCGGCACTGCCTCCTGAAGCGGGTAAAACCATTGTGCTGACGCGTGGTTTTGAGCCTTGCATTATCTTATATTCATTGGTTTACTGGAAGGAGCTTTCTGAACGGGTCATTGCACTAAATGAATTTGTGGAAGAGTACCGCACTTTTCAGCGAAACTTTTTTCGGGGCCATACCGAAGTA
>Ga0308419_1000990_pt1 | contig 19203 bp, 14 predicted proteins | sample HotsprSampleMS50_FD_203674 | JGI IMG/M metagenome (GOLD analysis project Ga0308419, IMG submission 203674) | Hot spring phototrophic mat microbial communities from Mushroom Spring, Yellowstone National Park, Wyoming, United States - 20090730_MS50 ... | reverse complement strand
GGATAAGCAGAAAATTTATTTTGTAAGCCGATTAAAAGAAAATACAGTGTATAAAAGTATTGAAGAAAAGGACATACCAGATAACGCTCATAATGGTATATTGAAGGATGAAATTATAGAGAAGGAAATAGCCGTAGGGAAAGATGGACAAAAAGAGGTGATACGCTTACGAAGAGTGGCATATTGGGATGAAGAACAAAAGAGATGTTATGAATTTGTAACGAATTTAATGGAAATAGAAGTGGATTATATTCCATTGTTATATAAATGCAGATGGCAGATAGAGTTGTTATTTAAGCGATTGAAGCAAAATTTTATGTTTCGCTATTTTTTAGGAGACAATGAGAATGCGATAAAGGTTCAGATATGGTGCTGTTTAATAGCGAATTTATTGATGGAGGTGATATTTGCGAAGGTCAAACAGAAAGAGAAACGGAAGGCGTTCAGTCACTTGGTGAATTTTGTGCGGTTACACATAACGAGTTATATTGATTTGGAAAACTATTGGCGGTGTAGTACAGATAAATTGATAAGGTTTATAAAATCATTACTAAAAGGGCCACCGTCAGAAGAGGTACAATTAAAGATATCATTTTGAGAAAAAATGTAAGATGGGTTAAAACAGAGATAAAAAAAGAGGGGGAGTGCCTTTTCAAAACCTAAAAATCAAAGATTTAATCCATTGATAATCAATGATTAATTTTTTTATTAACAATTATTTTGGACAATAGTGAAAAAAATTGGTTTATAATCATTGTATTTTTTTATTAGTTTGTGTAAATTTGAAAAAAAATTCTTATGAAAACTTGTTGTTTTGTGCTAATATTTTTAATAAGCAATGTTTTTTTGTATAGCCAATCAATAAAAGTTGTAAAAACTTTGCAAGAAGACTATTTTTCGATGGTTGAAATAGCTATTTTAGAACCTGTTAAATCAGAAAGTAATTTATATCACTTCAAATTATCTTCTCCTATACCTTTTACAAGTTTTGGTATAGGTTGGAATTTTCCGTTATGCAATCATGGTAGAGGCGATTTTATTGTAAAATATCGTACAAAGAATGTTAATGGAAAATGGAATAAATTTTCAGAGGAAGATGCTTTTGTATCGCCCGATGAAACTCCAACAGGTTTATATTGGACAAATGTTTTATTCGGACAAGATGAAACTGCCAACGATAGTCTTGAGTTTTTATTATATTTGCCCTCGTCATGCAGTTTAGATGAAATAAGAGTTGCCTATTACGACCAAACTAAAGATTTTGGAAGAACAGAAAATATTAAGCCTTTAAATTACGATTCCAAATCGTGCCCTCCATTTCCTTCTTATATACCAAGAAGTCAATGGTGTGGTAGTTATACTGCCTGTCATAATCCAACTTATACAGTAAGCTACATAAACCCAACTCATGTTGTAATACATCACGGTGCTTCGCCCGATACTTATACAGATGGTGCAGCAGTTGTAAGAAGTTACTGGAATTATCACGTAAACACATTAGGTTGGAACGACATAGGATATAATTATTTGTCAGATAAGTATGGTAATTTATATCAAGGCCGACATAATCCTAACTATTTAAACCCAAATAATTATAGAGATGTTTTAGGTGCTCACGCAGGAGCTTCTAATTCATATTCTATTGGTTATAATTATTTAGGAAATGCCGATGTAACAACTCCAACAACTGCTCAATTAGATTTATGCGAAAGGTTTTTGGCATGGTGGTTTTACCGTTACGGCTTCGATCCTTTATCGTCTGCAACAATTGTTTTACAAAGTGGTGGTTCTGCAAGCAAACCAAGAATTTGTGGACATAGAGATGTTAATGTAGGAGGAACATCTTGTCCTGGGAATACTTTATATGGATTACTGCCAAGTATAAGAACAGGAACAAAAAACAAAATAGATGCATGTACTTCAGCAGTGGACAATATTGCACCTACAACGGCTATTTCTGTTGATGGGAATCTTATAAACGATTGGCGAGGTACAGATTTTTGGGTAGATTTTACCGATTACGACAATCCAGGTGGAAGCGGTGTGAGTCACTCATTTTATCAAATATTAGAATATAATGGCACAGAGTGGCGTTGCAACACACAATTAGGTATGTTTAACGATAATTTTAATACTGCTATTCACCCTTCGTGGACAATACAATCCGGAACATGGTCAATAAGCAATGGGTATTTACAGCAATCAGACGAAGCTCAGACAAATCCTAATATTTATACAAATTTAACTCAAACATCTGGAAATGTTTACTTATATCACTATAAAGGGCGAATGCAAGGAAGTGGAACAAATCGTCGTTTTGGATTCTTTTTCTTTTGTTCCGATGCTTCCTTAACATACAGGGGTAATGCTTATATGGTTTATTTTCGTGCCGATGGCAATAATGTAGAAATATACAAAAGTACTAACAATTCTATAAGCGGAATTTTAGCACAAGGAACTTACATAATTGATCCAAACGTATGGTACGATTTTAAAGTTATCTATAATCCTTCAAATGGACAAATAAAAGTATATGTTAATGATACATTTGTTTGTTCATACACAGATCCAAGCCCTTTAACATCTGGTAATCAAATTTCATTTAGAACAGGCGGTTGCATAGGTCAATACGACGATTTTAAAGTTAGAATTTTACGCGATAACAGAAAATTAGTAACAGTTGGCAATCAAAACAATAAACATGTAAGATATGAAAGCCCTTCGCCTTCGCAAGATGCTTGTAGAATAAACACAATTATAAAAGATACTGCCGAAAATTGGTCTTCTGTTGTTGCAAAGAATATTTATATTGATTGGACACCACCTACAACTGTTGTTCCTGCTATTGATTGGCAATCGTCTGATTTTAATGTTGCCTTTTCTGATACAGATAATGTGAACGGAAGCGGAATTTCTCGCAGATTTTTCCAGGTGGCTAATTATGATGGAAGCAAATGGACAGCAAATGCACAAGCAGGGTTTTTTTACGATGATTTTGATGGTAACTTAGACGTTGCTTGGACAATTCAAACAGGAACTTGGAATATCAATAATAATGTATTAGTACAAACAAACGAATCGCTAACAAATACAAATATATGGGCATACCTTAAACAAGATTTGAGTAATTGTTATATGTACGAATTTGATATGAAAATTGAAGGAAGCGGCAATAATCGTAGAGGTGGATTTCACTTTATGTCCGATAGTGCATCGTTAACAAACAGAGGTAATTCCTATTTCGTATGGTTTAGAATTGAACAACAAACATTAGAATTTTATAAAGTTTACAACGACGTTTTCGAACAAGAAAAAGTTTTACCTTGCAACATTCAAGCTGGAACATGGTATAATGTAAAAGTTATATTCGATAGAATTACTGGTGAAACATTTGTTTACTTAAATAATATTTTAGTCGGCGAATGGAAAGATGATACACCTTTTTCCACGGGGAAATATATATCATTCAGGAGTGGCAACAGTAAACTTAGTGTAAATAACTTTAGAGTATATAGAACTCGTTTTCCACAGGTTACGATAACAACAAATAATCCTACTGCACATATCTTATATGAAAATATTAATATCTCAACACCTGCAGCTAAAATATCTTCAATAGTTACAGATAAAGCACATAATTTATCACAAATAACTTCCCAAAACGTAAATATAGACTTTAGTCCGCCAACCATGTCTATTGTTAACGATGGTATTGCAAATGATATAGATACGATTTATGACATTCATACTGTATCGGCTAATTGGGCACAAGCTATTGATAATAATTCAGAAATAGCAGAATATATGTATGCACTTGGCACAACATCAGGTTCAGATGACATTGTACAATGGACTTCGGCAGGTTTAAATACAAGTGTAACTATAACGAACTTAAATTTAACTTATGGTCAAACATATTACATTAGTGTTAAAGCTATTAATTTGGCAGGGTTATCATCACCTGTTATAAGTTCAGATGGATTTATTGTGAGTTCTACAAACTTACCATTAGCAAGTTTTTATGCTATAAACGATACACTTTATTTGCCTAATGCAATAGCTTTATTTGTTAATCAAAGTCAAAATGCAAATAGTTATTTGTGGGATTTTGGTGATGGTACTACATCAACACAATTCAATCCATGGCATCAATACACACAGGCAGGTATTTATACTGTAAGTTTAATAGCAATGAATCCTCCATTGCCAAACGACACATTAACATTAGCTAACTACATAAAAGTAATAGATCCATCAACAATAAACGACTATTCTATTTTAAAATTAAGTATTTATCCGAATCCTTTTTCTAACGAAATAAACATTGAAAGTTCGACAATACTTAACGGAAGAATACAATTAGTTGATATTGTTGGAAAAGTAATATTCGAAAACAATATAATAAACGAAAAACAAACAAAAATTAGCAATTTAAACAACATAGAAAAAGGCCATTATGTATTAAAGATTTTTGATTCAGAAGGCAGAATTGTTAAAAATATTATCGTGCAAAAATAGCTGATTATTTATTATTACTACATTTATTAAACTTAATGTAAATTAACTTTTACGTGTTCGATGTTACTTTTTAATTTTTTGAAGCCAATTCTTTTAAATATAGTATGTTGAAAAACTTTTTTAAACTTAGATGATGAAATATTTTCCCACTGTTCATTACTCCAAAAAACGTATTCATTAGGCAAAAACCATTTGTTTGTAGTAATAATATTTTGATTATATGGGCAAACTTGTTGGCAAATATCGCAACCAGCAATAAATCTTGTTGGATTGTTAAAATGAAACTCCGGTTCGTGATTTTCTATCGTTGCATAAGAAATACAAAGCGATGGATTTAAAATGTATGGTTTTTCAATAGCATTAACAGGACAAGCTTTTAAACATAAATTACAAGAATCAGGACAAAATTTACATATACTATTGTCTTGTTCTAAATTGATATTGGTAACAATACCACCAATAAAAACATAAGAACCTAAATTTGAGTTAATAAATAATGTATTTTTTCCAATCCAACCTAATCCTGCTTTAGCAGCATAAGCTTTTTCGAAAACAGACGATGTGTCGCAAAATATTTTACCTTCGGCATTTGGTATTATTTCTTTTATATAATTCCACAATTCAATAAGTTTGCTTTTAATTATATAATGATAATCGTTAGAATATGTGTAATAAGATATTTTATAATTAGATTTTTCTTGAATAGTTGTAGGAAAGTAAGATGATATAACAATAATAATAGATTTTGCCTGATTGAAAAAAAGAGAAATATCTTTCCTTTGAAGAACATTTTTTTCAAGATATTTTAGGCTTCCGTGTTTTTTGTTAAGTATTATATTTTGTAAAGCAAGTGTTTCTTTTTCGAGAATTGAAGGTAAAGTAATGCCTACATCATTAAAACCAATTTCAATAGCTTTTTGTTTAATTAGTTTAGTTAAATTACTTTTAATCATATTAGATTAAAAATCGCCATTAGAGCGATTATATCCATATCCTCTCATTATTCCTCTTGTAGAATTTCTAATAAAAAGAACAATATCGTCTTTTTCTTTTGAAGCAGGCAATTCTTTTTCTATATATTCGAGAGCTTGAGAAATATTCATATTTTTTAAATATAAATAACGGTAAATCTCTTGAATTTGCTGAATTTGTTCGTTTGAAAAATTTCTTCTTCTAAGTCCAATAGAATTAATTCCAACATAACTAAGGGGTTCTCTTGCTGCTTTAACATAAGGAGGCACATCTTTTCTTACAAGGCTACCGCCAGAAATATAACAATGTGATCCAATTTTAACAAATTGATGAACAGCAACTAAACCTCCAAGATTAGCATAATCTTCAATAATTACATGACCAGCTAAAGTAGTGTTATTTGCTAAAATACAATTATTACCTACAATACAATCGTGAGCTACATGAACATAAGCCATAAGTAAACAATTGTTTCCAACAACTGTTTTATAACTTGCTTTTGTGCCTCTGTTTATAGTAACAAATTCGCGGATAATTGTATTATCTCCTATTATAGCAACAGTATCTTCATCGTTGAATTTTAAGTCTTGAGGAATAGCAGAAATAACAGCGCCCGGAAAAATTTTACAATTCTTTCCTATTCTTGCTCCTTCCATTATTACTGCATTAGAGCCAATCCAAGTACCTTCACCAATTTCTACATTTTTTTCGATGGTAACGAAAGGATCTATTATTACATTATTTGCAATTTTTGCTTCTGGATGAATATATGCTAAAGGCTGTTTCATATATTATTTTTATTTCCTTGTTTTCTTGCTATTTGAGCTGTTAGTAATCCTTCTGTAACAACGGTTTCGCCAACAAAAGCCAATCCTCTCATTGTCGCAATGCCTCTTCTAACAGGATTAACTAATTCTAATTTAAAAATTAAAGTATCGCCGGGAACAACTTTTTTCTTAAATCTTACTTGATCAATTTTCAAAAAATAAGTTGCATAATTTTCTGGGTCAGGAACTGAATTTAAAACTAAAAGCCCACCAACTTGAGCCATTGCTTCTACTATTAAAACTCCGGGCATTACAGGTTCGTCGGGAAAATGTCCTATAAAAAACAGCTCATTGTAAGTTACGTTTTTTAAACCTACTATGCTATTATCGTCTATTTTTAATATTTTATCAACCAATAAAAATGGATAACGATGTGGTAAAAGCTTCTGAATATCACTAATATCCATTACAGGTTTAACAAATATATCGCTTATTGGCAAACTGGGTTTTGTTTTTTCTTTTTTAATATGTTGATATAGGTATTTGGCTAATTCAAAATTAGCTTTATGACCTGGTTTTTTTGCTATAATTTTACCTTTAATGTATATGCCTACAAGAGATATATCGCCAATTAAGTCGAGTAACTTATGTCGTGCAAATTCATTAGTAAAATGTAATGATGTTTGATTTAATAATCCGAATTCTGGTTCATAATCGAGATGTGGTTTGTTAAGTAAATCTGCAATGGCATTAACTTCTTCTTTTTTAAGTTTTTTATCAACCAACACAATAGCATTATTTAAATCACCACCTTTAACTAATCCGTTTTTTGCCAAATATTCTAATTCGTGAAGAAAAACAAATGTACGGCATTTAGATATTTCTTCTTTATATAGAGATAAACTTGACAAAGATGCAAACTGATTTTTTAAAAAATCTGAAGGATAATCAATTAAAACAGTTGCGTTAAATTCTTCGTCTGGTAGAATTATATATTCGCTTTCTGTTTCATTAAAAGTAAAAGTAATAGGTTGTTTTATTTCGAAAAAATACTTTGCATGATCTTGTTCAAATAAGCCAATTGACAATATACCATTTACAAAATCCTCAGAACTTCCATTCATAATGGGAACTTCTTCTCCGTTTATTTCTATAAGCAAGTTGTCTATTTCTAATCCATATATAGCACTAAGCAAATGTTCTACTGTGTGAACATAGGTTCCATTTTCAGAAAGAGATGTTCCGCGAGCAGTATGACTTACATTTTCAACAATAGCTCGTATTGTTGGATTGCCATCTAAATCGGTGCGTTGAAAAACTATGCCATGGTTAACTGGTGCAGGTTTTAGTGTAATAGAACAAAAAGTGCCAGTATGTAATCCTCTTCCAGAAAAGGTAACAGGCATTTTTATTGTATGTTGCATCTTTCCTATCATCTTTTCAAGATTTAAAAAATTGAGCACAAAGATAGCTCAATCTATCTGATTTACAAAAATATTTTTTAAATTGACTGTTGTAATTTTTTTGCTAAGTACATCAATAACAGCTATTTTATTGATTTTTTTTGTAAGAAATTAAACGAAAATTTTTAGTTTATAACAATAATTTATTTTTATGGAATTTAAAAAATTTGATGGATATTTGTAAAAAGAATACTATGTTTATTAGATTATTAAAAACTAGATTATTTTGGGTATATATTATTCCTATTTTTTTACAGGGCTGTTTTTTTGTAAAAGCTTTAGTTTACCAAACTGCCGGAATATACGATTACAAAATTTTTCATAATAACATTATAAAAGCTTCTGAAAATCCAAGTATTTTAAAAAAGTCGGCTTTTTATAATAAAAAAGAATTGACGAACATATATTTAGATGAGTTTTTAAAATATAAAACAACTGCATTTTTAGTTGTAAAAAATGATTCGATATTGTATGAAAAATATTGGGGCGATGGTGGCCCAGATGTGATTTCTAATTCTTTTTCTGTATCTAAAAGTATAACAAGCCTTTTAGTAGGATTAGCTATACAAGAAGGTAAAATAAAATCTGTAGATCAATATGCATGCGAATACTTACCAGAGTTTTATAGTGTTTGTAAAAAGCATATAAGAATAAAAGATTTATTAACTATGAGTAGTGGATTAAATTGGGATGAAAGATATTTCAATCCATTTAGTAAAACAACTCGCGCTTATTATGGTAGCAATTTGTATCGTCAAATGATGAATTTAAAAGTAAAAAATACACCAGGATATACTTTTCAATATATTAGTTGTAACACACAAATATTAGGACTTATTTTAAAAGAAGCAACAGGAAAAAGTTTAAGTGAGTATGCTCAAGAAAAACTTTGGAAACCAATAGGAGCAGAAAAAGATGCTTTATGGATGCTTGATAGTAAAAATGGTGACGAAAAGGCTTATTGTTGTTTTAATGCTACAGCAAAAGATTTTGCAAGAATAGGGCTTTTAATGCTTCACGAAGGCAAATGGAATGATAAGCAAATAATTGATAAAGAATATATACGTCAGAGTATAACGCCAGCAAAAAATCTTACAGATAATGAAGGTAATAACGTTGACTTTTATGGTTATCAATGGTGGTTATTGAAATATAAGGAAATGAATATAACTTTAGCTTGGGGGTTGTATGGGCAATTTATTATAATTATTCCCGAAAAACAGATGGTAGTAGTTCGATTAGGTCATAAATCGCCAAAGAAAACGATAGGACGTTATACAGCAGATGTGTATATGTATATTGATGCTGCATTGACAATTGCTAATGAAGATTAAAAATATTTAAAAATTTATTTTTCTTTACTTGAAAGATATCGTTCTGCATCAATAGCTGCCATACAGCCAGTAGCTGCTGCGGTTATTGCCTGACGGTAATGTTTATCTTGAACATCGCCACACGCAAAAACACCAGGAACGTTTGTATGTGTACTTCCAGGTTTTGTTATAATATATCCTGTTTCGTCTGTTTCTATGTATGGTTTAAAAATTTCTGAGTTAGGATGATGTCCGATAGCAACAAAAAATCCTGTAACATTTATTTGTTTTTCATTTCCATTTTTATCTGTTAATATAACACCGTTAACACCTTTTTCGTCGCCAACAATTTCTTTTGTTTGGTGTTCGAATAGAATTTCAATGTTGGGTATATTCATTACGCGGTTTTGCATAGCTTTTGATGCTCTTAAATAATTTTTACGAACAATCATATATACTTTACGGCAAATTCCAGCTAAGTACGATGCTTCTTCACATGCAGTATCTCCTCCACCAACAACAGCAACGTCTTGTCCTTTATAAAAAAATCCATCGCATGTTGCACAAGCCGATACTCCCATTCCCTTAAACTTTTCTTCAGAAGGTAAGCCTAAATATTTTGCTGTTGCTCCAGTTGCAATTATAACTGCATCTGCTTCAATAATTTTTTCATCGTCAATCCATACTTTATGTATTGTTCCTGAAAAATCAACACGTGTAGCCATTCCAAAACGAACATCAGTGCCAAAGCGTTGAGCTTGTTTTTTCAAATCTTCCATCATAACAGGGCCTGTAACTCCATCGGGATATCCTGGAAAATTTTCTACTTCGGTTGTTGTTGTAAGCTGTCCGCCTGGTTGAAGTCCTTCATATAAAACTGGTTGCAAGTTGGCTCGTGCTGCATAAATGGCTGCTGTATAACCTGCTGGACCACTTCCTAAAATTAAGCATTTAACACGTTCTGTTGGTAAATTGTTTAAATCTTTATTATCAGATTTATTATCGAAATTAAACGTTGAAAAGAAACTCATATTTTAAAGGTTTAAATATTTCTTGCAAAATTATATCAACATATCTAATTATTTGCATGTTTAGGAATTTTTAACGTATCTGTTGCAATTCCGTATCCTCCCCAGATGCCAATAGCACCTCCCTTAATATTTGATCGAATTGTAATAGGTGATGCAAATGGATTCCCGTCGGTCATAAATTGTTGTTCAATGGAATACCAGAAATCGTAATGTTTGGCATCTATTTGTGCAACTTTTACTACAACTGTTTCTCCTGCTCTGAAATACCATCGAGCTACTCCTGCCGAATCTAATCCCATGTTATTATACATATTGTCTTCTAAAGGGTTTCTACCTCTATATAATTGGTATTCTACAGGTTTTCCGTTAAAAAATCTATCATCTGTTACTGATGGATATGGATGCAAAAAAACGCTGTCTTTTCCTAAAACTTTTGTAAACCCACGGTAGTAATTTCCTAATGTGTCGGGATCGCGTAAATATATCCATATAAAGCCTAACGTATCTTGATTTTTGTCGGGTTTAAATTTAAGGCTATCAATAGTTATAGGATACGGAATAGTTGTTTCAGCTGTATATGTTTTACCATCTACAGTTACAGTTAGCCAATAAATTTTACCTATTTCGCCTTTTATCTTAGAACCAACATATTTTAGGTAAGGAAATGTGTACTTGTCTAAAGTTAACTTCAACGTATCGTTCTGAACTCCATCGCTAACAACAACTGTTGCGTTTGTAACTATCATATTCATGATAATAGATGAATCTACTTTTGCAAAATAAGCAGCAGTTCTGGTAATAAATGCCCAAGCATATTGATCTTGTTCGATGGCTGCTTCAATAACAATTTTGCTGGGAGGCTTAGGAAGGTCAACTGTAATCTCTTTTTCGCAACTCCATAATAAAACCAGAGTTATAAATATGTACTTTTTCATAATCAAAAACTAAAATTATAAGTTATTGACGGTAAAACAGAAAATAATGATACTTGTTTTGCTGTAGTTGTTATTGAATATTTGGTAAGATCTACTTCAGTATCGAAGTAAATAAAATAAGGGTTCATTCTATTATAAAGGTTATATACTGAGAAGTTTAAAGATGATTTCCATTTTTTTTCTTTATTTGGGAAATTATATGTTACTGATATGTCGGCTCGATGGTATGGAGCTAAACGGAACGAATTACGTTCTCCGTATTCGTTAATTATGCGGCCTTCAATAAAAAATCGTGATATTGGTAGCGTTGTAGCATCGCCTGTTGCATAAACAAATACAGCACCAAATTGCCATTTTTTCGATAAATCGTAAGTAAGAACAACAGATAAATCGTGTCTGCGGTCGTATTTTGCGGGGTATTCTTTTCCGTTATTTATGTATGGAAATAAACGTGTTGTTTTAGATAAAGTATAGCCAATCCAACCGTTAAATTTTCCTATTCGGCGTTTAACAAAAAATTCTGCTCCATAAGATTTTCCACTTCCAAAAGTAAAATTATTGTCGGGGTTATTTCCTATGTTATCGTCGCTGGTTAAACCTTCTTTGTAATCAATAAGGTTTTTCATAGTTTTGTAATACACTTCTATTGATGTTTCGTAAGTATCGTTGTTAAAGTTTTTAAATATTCCGGCTGCATATTGAACAGAGAATTGTGGTTTAATTTTATCGGTACTTGGAACCCATGCATCTGTTGGCAATGTGGCAGATGACATACTTGCTAATTGTATATATTGGTAGTTTTGCGAATACGATGCTTTTAAAGATGTTGTTTTATTTAAAATATAACGTGCCGAAATTCTAGGTTCTATGTTTTTGTACGTTGCAATAGGTTCTAAATGTTTGTATTCTATTGTGTCTTTTGCTCGTTTATAATCGTCGAGAATATAACGAGTAAATGGTCCTACAAATTGGAAAAAAGTAGGACGTAAACCAATAGATAGTTTAACTTTTTCGCTAACGTCCCATTCATCGTTAATATAAATAGCAGCATCGTGATTGTAGTAACGTATAATTTTGCCCGAATCGAAATTAGTACCACCTATGCGTGCCGTAGCACTTCCTGGTTGTATATTATGAAAAGTATATTGAATACCGAACTTAATTGTGTGTAGAATATTTGGAAGGTATGTATAATCAACAGATAAAGAATAGTCTCTAACTCCTGAATACATTTTAAACTCAAAATCGTCTTGCTCGGCACCAAAAATAAAATTATAGTCGCTAAAAGTAGCTGTAACATTTTGAAATATTTTTTGATTATAAACATGATTCCATCGAGCAGAAAGTGTTGCATTTCCCCAAGGAAATCGGACAGAAAAACCATCGCGTTTGTTTTTAAATGAAAAAACATCTCTTCCGAAGTATCCACTTAAAAACAATCTATCGTTTTCTGTAAAGCGATAATTAACCTTAGTATTTAAGTCGTAGAAATAATAACCGCTTCCTTTTAAATTTCCTTTAATAAAAGGTTTAGTAAGAACATCTATATACGTTCTTCTTCCCGAAACAATAAATGAACAAGTGTCTTTTTTTATTGGTCCTTGTACAGTAATACGAGAAGCAATGACTCCTATACCGCCGTCTATACAGTACGTTTGATTATTGCCTTCTTTCATACTGATATCGAGAACAGAAGAAAGTCGTCCGCCATAATTTGCAGGGGCACCTCCCTTAATAAGGTTAACATCTTTTATTGCATCGGCATTAAAAATAGAAAAAAAACCAAATAAATGACCTGCATTATAAACTATAGCATTATCGAGTAATATAAGGTTTTGGTCGGGACCTCCGCCACGAACATAAAAACCTGTATTGCCCTCGCCAGCAGATTGTACACCAGGCAACAATTGAATAGATTTTAAAACATCTACTTCGCCCATAAACGAAGGTATTTCTTTTATCATATCTACAGGCAATTTATAAGTACTCATCTCGATGCTTTCAATATTTCTATTCGATTTTTCGCCTGTAACGACTATTTCATTAGCCATAATTATAGTTTCTTCGAGCGTAAAATTTAATTTTATATCTTTATCTAAGTTTATTTTCTTTACAATTTCGTTGTATCCTACAAAAGATATTTTTAGTGTATAATTTCCTTTTGGTAAAGTTATAGAATAGAAACCGTAATTGTTCGAAGATGTACCTTTTTTTATTTCTTCTACAAGAATGTTGGCACCTGGTAAATCTTCTCCTGTTTTTTTATCGCGTACATAACCGCTTATAGTATATTTTTGAGAAAAAATGTTTGAGGTAAATAATATGATTATAAGTAAGTAAATAATTTTTAATTTTGATATCATTTTTAATAAAATATCTTGCTTCAAAGATAATGAGTTAAAAATAACTTGCAAATTAAAAAAGGTTAACTTATCTTTGCAAATTGTAGTTCGGGGCGTGGCGCAGTTGGCTAGCGCACTTGCATGGGGTGCAAGGGGTCGGAAGTTCGAGTCTTCTCGCCCCGACTTTTTGTCAATTTTAATTAAGCTCCCAATTTTTGTTTTTTACTTTAAGCTAAATTGATTAACTTCGCTGTCTAAATATTTTTTTGTATATGAAAGTTAAAATAGTTAATAAATCGAAACATCCCAACCCTTCATATAGCACAAATTTATCGGCCGGAATGGATATCAGAGCAAACTTAGAAAATCCTATTGTTTTAAAACCATTAGAAAGAGCACTTATACCAACAGGGTTGTACATAGAACTACCTAAAGGCTACGAAGCACAAATACGTCCTCGGAGTGGTTTGGCATTAAAGAAGGGGATAACTGTTCTTAACACTCCGGGGACAATTGATGCTGATTACAGAGGTGAAATAGGTGTAATTTTGATAAATTTGTCGAACGAAGATTTTGTTGTTAATGATGGTGAAAGAATTTGTCAGATGATTATATCACGCCACGAAACAATTCAATGGGAGAATGTAGAAATATTAGAAGAAACCGAAAGAGGGGCTGGCGGATTTGGTCATACAGGTAAACATTAAAAATTTTTTCTTTATGAAAATTATTATCCCGATGGCAGGTATTGGTAAACGAATGAGACCACATACTTTAACTATACCTAAGCCATTGATACCTATTGCTGGTAAAACCATAGTACAAAGATTAGTTGAAGACTTAAAAAAAGCTATTGAAAAGCAAGTAGAAGAAATTGCTTTTATTATTGGCGATTTTGGTAAGGAAGTTGAAGATTCGTTATTGTCGGTGGCAAGAAATTTAGGCACAACAGGAACAATATATTATCAAAACGAACCTCTTGGAACTGCTCATGCGGTACTATGTGCAGAAAAATCATTGAATGGAGAAATAGTTGTTGCCTTTGCCGATACACTTTTTAGAACAAAAAAAATGTCTATAAATAATTCGGATGCAATAATTTGGGTTAAATCTGTCGAAAATCCTATGCAATTTGGAGTTGTTAAAACCACAAATGATTATGTAATAACCGATTTTATAGAAAAACCTAAAACGCTGGTAAGTAATCTTGCTATAGTAGGTATATATTATTTTAAAGATGGCGAGAAATTACTTTATGAGTTAAAACATCTTATTCAAAACAACATAAAAGTAAATGGCGAATATCAACTTACCGATGCTCTTCAAAACATGAAAAATAAAGGTTATGTTTTAAAAGCAAATCTTATTGATGAATGGTTCGACTGTGGAAACAAGGAAGCTACACTTGATACCAATAAAAGAATATTAGAACTAAGTGTTGAAGAAGAGTTAATTTTAAACTCATCTAAAATTATTAATTCTGTTATTGTTCCGCCGTGTTTTATTGGCGATAATGCTGTTATTGAAAATTCTGTTATAGGTCCTTATGTTTCTGTTGGTAAAGAAACTGTTGTGAAAAATTGTATTATAAAAGATAGTATAATACAACGATATTCGCATGTAGAAAATTTAATGTTAAATCGTTCAATTATTGGTAATAACTCCGATATTATTGGAAAATATAAAAATTTGAATGTTGGTGATTATAACTCACTTACAATTTAATGTTTTTAAAATTATTTCATATAATTGTTTTTATTATATTTACTTTGAGCTCTATATCACAAAAAAAAGTAAAAGAAAGTGAATACAATCCGGAATTTATTCATAATTTAATTGAAGCTAATCGTCAGAAAATTTTAGGTAATTTTGAAGCAGTAAGAATATTATACGAAAAATGTTTACAAATAAATCCAACTAGTGCAGCTGTACATTACGAATTAGCAGCTTATTACGTTCAAGTTAATCAATTGTATAAAAGTATAGGTTATGCGCGTAAAGCTATTAAATTAGATCCAAAAAACTTATGGTATAAGGCTTTATTAGGAGTTCTTTACAAACAAACTAATCAACCTTACAAATCAATCGCTGTTTATAAGAAATTAATTAAACAAAATCCTGAAAGACTTGACTTTTATTACGAATTAGCATATTTGTATTTATATACAAAAAAACCAATTAAAGCAATTAAAAAATTCGATGAAGCAGAAGCTATAATTGGTATTAATGAAGCTATTGTTCTCGAAAAAGAAAGAATTTACAGCTACATTGGTAAATACAAAAAAGCAGAAGCCGAAATTCAAAAGTTAGTTAATATAAATCCTAACGAAATAAGGTATTATGGAATTTTAGCTGAATTATATATTTCTCAAAACAAACTAAATAAAGCAAAAGTTGTTTATGAAAAAATGCTTAATTTAGATAGTACAAATGGTTTGGTTAATTTATCATTATCAGATTTCTATCGAATGCGTCGTGATTATGAAAAGTCGTTTTATCATTTACAAATGGCATTCAGAAGTACAGAAATAGATGTTGACACAAAAATAAAGATGTTAATTACCTTATCGGGATACGCAGAACGAAACCCATCTTTGGCAAAGGAAGTAGATAAATTGTTGAGCATTTTACTAGAATATTACCCCCACAATCCAAAAGTTTTAACATTAAATGTAGATATTTTTTTACTTCAAGATAAACAAAAAGAAGCATACGAAACTTTACTCAAAATAATTCAAATTGATCCTAGCAAATATTTAATATGGGAAAAACTTTTAATGATAGAACATTCGATGCAAGCATGGGACTCGTTGTTAGTTCACTCACATAAAGCTACTGAATATTTTCCTTTTCAAGTTATTTTGTATTACATGAAAGCTATTGCAGCATACGAATTAAAAAAATATGAAATAGCCGATGAAGCTTTAAACTTTATCCATAGCTTAGTTGTTGACAATAAAGATTTGTTGGTAGAAATTCATGCTTTGCATGGCGAAGTTTTGCACGCTTTAGGTAGAAATGCCGAATCGGACATGCAATTAGAAAAAGCCTTAGAATTAGATAAAACTAATCGTTTGGTTCTTAATAATTATAGTTATTACCTTTCGTTACGTTCAGATAGTTTAGATAAAGCCGAAAAAATGAGTTTAATATGTGTAGAACTTGAACCTGATAACCCCACATTTTTAGATACTTATGCGTGGATATTATATAAACAAAATAAATTAGATAAGGCTTTAATATATATAGAAAAAGCGTATAAGCTTCAGAAAAATAATGCAATTATAATTGAGCATTACGGCGATATTTTATATAAGTTAGGTCGTATCGAAAGAGCAATAGAATTATGGAACGAAGCCTTCAGAACAGGAAAAGGAAGCCCCTTTTTAGAACAAAAAATATTACATAAGAAGCTTATTGAATGATGCGTAAGCTCATATATTACATACTGTGGTTTTTGTTAATGGTAGTTGTGTTTTTTTCTTGTAAAACACCGCAAAAAGCTACAAAAACTGAATTAGACGAACAAGCTCAATCTTCAACAAATAAATTGAAAAATTATGGTCTAGCGAAATTGCTCGATTCAATTACCTCAAAATATCTTTTTTATCAAAATGTTTCTATAAAATTTAAAGTCTTTGCAAAATTATTTAACGAAAATCATGAATTAGAAGGTATTTTAAGAATAAAAAAAGATAGTATCATTTTAATAAGCCTATTGGCACCGCTTGGTATAGAAGCGGCTAAAGTTGTTTTATTTACCGATAGCTTAATATTTATAAATAAGTTAAAAAGAGAATATTTTGTTAAACCTTATCAATTTTTCGAACAACAATTTCGTATAGAATTAACTTTTAACGATTTACAATCTATTTTTATGAATCAGATGTTTTTATATTCTGAAACAGACGAAGAAAGTAATTTAGCGATGAACACATATAACAACGAAAGAGATTATATAAGAAAAACCTTTTTCAAAGATAAAGACTCTGTAAATTATATACTTAAAACTCACAGAAAACATAAAATTAAACGATACCTAAAAAAAACATACAAAGAAGAAAAAAGTTTTATTGTTGAAAATATAAAAATTATGCCAAACCTTTTTAAAATAAAGTCTATTGAAGTTATTGATTATGGCGAAAAACGTTCTTTATTAGTTGAATATAGCGATTTTGAAAAAATAGATAACACTATTTTCCCAAAAACACTTAACTTTACTGTAAAAGACACGACACAGCAATTTTTTTTAAGGCTTAATTATGAAAAAATAACATTAGATAAATTTTTAAACTTTAACATAAATATTCCTAGTTCTTACAAAAAAATTGACTAATGATACAAATAAAAAATACAACTATTTTAGTTATATTCATTTTCAGTTATATATGTATTCAAGCACAAGACAGAAAAATATTAGAAGAAAAAAGAAAACAAACATTAAAAGAAATAGAATATACAAACCAACTTATAAAAAAAACTCGTCAAGAGAAAAAAAATTCTTTGAATCAACTATTAATTGTTAACAAAAATATAAAAGCCCGCGAAGAACTTATAAAAAATATACAACAAGAAATTCAGATGTTAGATAATAAAATGTCTTTATTATATTCGAAATTGGATACTTTAGAGAATAATTTAAAGAAACTAAAAAAAGGATACTCTAATATGTTGGTTTTTGCGTATAAAACCAGGTCTGCTTACGATAGAATTATTTTTGTTCTTTCGGCCGATGATTTTAATAAGTCGTATCGTCGTTTGAAATATCTGCAATACTATGGTGAATATCGCCAGAAGCAAATGCAACGAATTATTGCAACTAAAACGGAAATAAAAAATGTATTAGAGCAATTACGCGAAAAAAAATTACAAAAAGAACAACTTAAATTGGAAAGCGAAAAAGAAAAACAAATTTTAACCAAAACTAAAGAAGAGCAAACAACAGTTTTAAACAATTTAAAGAAACAGGAAAGCGAATTATTAAAAAAATTAAACGAACAAAAAAAAGCTGATAAGCAATTACAAGAAAGTATAAAAAAACTTATAGAAGAAGAGCTTCGAAAAGCTCGCGAAGAAGCTATACGTAAAGCTCGTGAAAAAGAAGAAAATAAAACAAAAGATAAAACAACTCTTATAGCCAAAACAAAGACAAATAAAGAAACAGAAGAAAAAAAATTAGAACCAACTCTTACACCAGAAGAACAGCTTATTAACGACAAATTTGAAACAAATAAAGGTCGTTTACCTTGGCCAACAGAACGTGGAATAATAACATCGTTCTATGGTGAGCACGATCATCCGGTACTTAAAGGAATTAAAATTAGAAATGATGGTATTTACATAACTACATTACCGGGAGCAAAAGTAAGAACAATATTTGATGGAATTGTATCAAAAGTTTTATCAATTCCTGGTAAAAATAAAGTAGTTATTATTCGACACGGAAACTTTTTTACTGTTTATGCTAATTTGAGTGAAGTAAATGTTATCGCCGGACACAAAGTTAAAACAAAACAAATAATTGGCACTGCTGGTACAGATGCCGAAGAAGACAAAACATACGTTGAGTTGCAAATTTGGAATGGTAGCATTAAATTAGATCCAGAACAATGGATTGCAAAAATGAATTAAAATTTATTGACCTATGTTAATGTTATTAAAATAATGTAAATAAATTTTTTCACTTTAAGTTCAATTAGTAAATGCAACTTTTTAAACAGGTTGATTTAGTTGCGAAAAAAACTATTTTTTTCAGGAAAGAGCAGGAAAAAAATCCTGCTTCTTTCACTGATATGAACAAACATTTAACCAAAGAGCAAAGATACTAAATTCAAACGTATCTACAATGTGGCAAGTCAATAA
>Ga0308419_1000989_pt1 | contig 19209 bp, 13 predicted proteins | sample HotsprSampleMS50_FD_203674 | JGI IMG/M metagenome (GOLD analysis project Ga0308419, IMG submission 203674) | Hot spring phototrophic mat microbial communities from Mushroom Spring, Yellowstone National Park, Wyoming, United States - 20090730_MS50 ... | reverse complement strand
CAAACTTTACCAGGTAACCGTCGGCACCAACTGAAATGGCCTTTTCCTTGTTTTCCTCACCACTAAGGGAGGTATTGACGATGATTGGTATCTGCTGGAGCTTTGGGTCCTGCTTTACAAGCCTTGTGAAGGTCAGGCCATCCATCTCTGGCATCTCCACATCAGTTATTATGAGGTTTACAAAATTGAGAATTGGCTGATCTCCTATCTTGGCCACAAAATCGTTGAGTATCTGTAAGGCCTGCTTCCCGTCAACGGCCTCAATCACATGAAGACCGGCATTTTCAAGGTTGTCTTTTAGGATCTTACGGGCCACCGATGAATCATCGGCAATCAGTACATTACCCTTTAACTTACGCTTGCTCAAACGGTCTATCTCCTCAAGGGCGATCTCTCTACGGGGTATAAGGGCGCCAATATCAGAGATGACGCTCTCAAGATCCAGTATGAGCAGCAAGGCATTCACATCGTCATCTATCTTAGTTACGCCCGTTATCCTACCTCCGTGTTTTGCCTGAAGCAAAGAAGGTGGTGGCTTTATCTGGTCCCACTTTATCCTCCTTATCCGCTCTACCTCATGGACAATCATGCCTACTGTAGTGCTAAGCATTTCCAAAACTATGACCTTTGGCTTTGTACTGGTGTCTTGAACAGGGACGAACTTAAGCCACTTCCCCAAGTCTATTATAGGTATGACCTCTCCCCTCACCTCTGCGAGTGCCTCGGCATACTCGGGCATATCAGGCACCTTAGTAAGGACAGGCATAGGTATTATCTCCCTGACCTTTGCCACATTTACGCCATATTCCAACACCTCTACAGAACCATCAGACTGCTTATTGTGCATCTTAAATACCACTAATTCCATCTCATTGGTGCCCACCTTAAGGACATTGGGCAGATTGCCTACATTTTGTGCCATATCCTCCCTCCGTAGATTTTTTCAAAAATTAGCCACAAAGAAGCAAAATTCTACTGGATAAATTACACTTTTAAAGACATTTGCACTCCCACTTCCGCACTCCTATCCTTATAAAAATAATGCCTCCCATAATCGTTCAAAATGACACTTGTCGGATTTTTTAAAATACAACATTGCATAATTTGGATTTAATCTCCTGCTGTCCTTCTGTTTTTAGGCATTACTGCTTTGCCGTTTTGTTGTCCTGTTGCCTTACTGCCCTTTTCTTTTCGTCTTTTATATTGCATAACATGCAACACCCTTAAAAGTCTTTCTATCTTACCCTTATAAATAATTGCAATTAACACCACGATTATTGCCACTGCAAAGAGTGCAGAGAACCTCATGTACTGTTGATTTCTCAAGAAGTCTCCCCCCAATGTCAGTAGTATGGTACCAAAAAGCCTACCAGTGCCACCTATTATCAGAAACTCAAGGGTTGATAGATTCCCCAATCCAAGTATATAGCATAGATAGTCCTTTGGGACACCAGGTATCAAAAAGAGTAGAAATATCAAAAAGGCCCCTTTATGATGCAAGAGGTAATCAAATCTATACATCACATCCCTGTCAACAAACCTCTCTACAAAAGGCCTCCCAAAGGTCCTGGATAAGGTAAAGGCAATAAATGAACCGATGGTCAATCCAATGGTAGATAAGATCGTCCCAAGCACTGGTCCATATAGAAAACCGCCTATTAGGCCTGTAACCTCACCAGGCACTGGTGCTGCCACTACCTGAAGGGCTTGTAGCAATATAAAGCCTATAAAACCGAGGGGGCCTAGTGAATGGATAAAGGCCTCTATCCTCTGTCTATCCATAAAGAAATGAAACACTCCTGCCTTATACAAAATAAAGGTCAGGACAACAATACAGAGCACTATCAAGAAGGCCTTTAACCAAAGCCTTGAGGCACCTCCATTACTCCTCGCTGACCTTTCTTCCTCTTGGGCCATAGCCTCTTACCTAATTGGGCGATCTGCGTCTATAAGGCCTTATTTTCACTATTCTCTTCAGAGATCTTTTTTATAAAAGGGGTCAACAGGTCAATAGGCACAGGGAATATAATCGTAGAGTTCCTCTCGGTAGCAATCTCTGTGAGGGTCTGGAGAAATCTGAGCTGAAGGGTGGAGCTCTCAGAGGAGATTATCTTTGCCGCATCAGCAAGCTTTTGGGCAGCCTGAAGCTCTCCCTCTGCGTGTATTATCTTTGCCCTCCTCTCCCTCTCTGCCTCAGCCTGTTTTGCAATTGCCCGTAACATCTCCTGAGGCAGGTCAACATTTTTGACCTCAACGGCTGTGACCTTTACACCCCAAGGCTCCGTCTGCTGGTCTATGACCTTTTGGAGCTCTGCATTGAGTTCTTCCCTCTTGGCAAGAAGGTCATCAAGTTGGCTCTGCCCCAAGATACTCCTTAAGGATGTCTGGGCTATCTGAGAGGTGGCATAGTAAAAGTCCTCAACGGCCGTAACGGCCTTGATTGGGTCTACAGGCCTGAAATAGACAACTGCATTGACCTTGACGGTTATGTTGTCCTTTGTAATGATGTCTTGCGGCGGCACATCCATAGTGACCGTCCTCAAACTGACCTTGACCATTTTATCAATAATAGGCCATATAAGCACAAGACCGGGCCCTTTAAGGGGTATTATCCTACCCAATCTAAATACCACTCCCCTCTCATACTCCTTAAGTATCTTGATGGCGCTTGAGAGGATGTACAGTACCATGAAAATCAAAAAAAGTACCGTCATTGAAGATATTCCCATTTTGACTACCTCCTTAAAGTTTTTGGTATGGGTATTATACTGGAAATATAACTAAAGATGTTAGAGTGTGTAATCTCAGACTTTTTGCATATGCATGCAGAGAGATGGCAATGATCCATGCATTTTAGAGGAAAAAGATTTGAACACAAATCTCAGGAGGTGACACCCTTAGTTTTTCTCACTGCGTTTTAGATTTAAATAGGAAAGGACCTTATCAAATGTGTCTTGATTTGCATTTCTTCTATTTACCTTTATTGGCTCTTTGGTATAGAATTATAGCCTTTATTTTTAGACCTAAAAATTAATATCCTTGTTGCGATACCTTACAAAAATGTAGGAAGGCACGACTTTTATCTTAAGACGAGATTAGGAGCTGAGACAATGTGCAGATTGGCGGCAGTGACATCAAGTGAGTATGTATCGCCTATGGAGCCTGTGCTTGCCCTTGAGACTATGAAGGAGGGACATGACGGCTCTGGGCTTGGACTAACACTCAAGGACCTGGGCGGGGAGTTTGAAAAGTTAAAGCAGTATCCCATACTCTCGGGCATATGTTCCTCAAAAGGTATGGAGGTCCTTGAGGCCTATATGAAAAAGGTAGGCTTTAAACTGAAGCACCAGTGGAGCCCAAAGGTAAAGCCACGCAGGGGCATTGAGGCAAGAGAGTTCTACTTTGCCAGGGCCTACGAATACCCTGCCTCATACAAGCATAAGAGCCTTGCTGAGAAGGAAGACCTACTCTTGGAGACAAGGCTTGCCTTAAGAAGGATGGGTGAGGCCGATCAGTCAATATTCGTCTTTTCATTCTACCCTGATGTGATCACCCTCAAGGAGGTGGGCGACCCACTTGAGACGGCAGAATTCTTTGGCCTTGACAAGGACAGCCTAAAGGCAAAGGTCATACTTGCCCAGGGTCGTCAGAATACAAACTATGCCATCTATCTTTATGCATGCCATCCCTTTTTTATTCAGGGTTACTGCACTATGACCAATGGCGAAAACACGGCCTTTGTGCCAATAAGGGAGTTTCTGATGAGTAGAGGGTTCCCCGGATATATAGGTTATAACAGTGATAGCGAGGTCTTTACCCACATACTCCATTACACGATCCGTCAGTTGAAATTCCCTCTGCACTATTATAAAGATGTAATCACGCCCCTTAAGGATACAGAGATTGAGCAGAGAAGAGACAGGGAGGCCTTGAGGTTGATAAAGCAGTCCCTGAGGCCACTATGTATTGATGGGCCTAACATGGTGATCGGTTTTATCCCCGATGGTACATGTTTTATGGTACAGGATTCAAAGAAACTCAGGCCTGGTGTGGTTGGGGGGCACAAGGGCAAGTACGGTCTGATGTCTGAAGAGTGTGGGCTTGACAGTCTCATACCCAAAAGGGATAGGTCAAAAGATATATTCCCAATGAAGTACGACATGGTTATAGTTACACCAGAGGCCAAGGAGGTTAAGGTATGGAACCAGCTTCAAGGGCAGGCATAGGTTTAAGACACAATCACTCCCTTACAATAAAGGAGTTTCCTTATATAATCCACTGGAGAGATGACCGCTGTAAACGGTGTGGGAGTTGCACTGCTGTCTGTCCTGTTCAGGCCATTGTCCCCTCTGTAAGGGTTCAAAGGGTAGTGTCCTCAGAGGGAGCGGCCCCATCTCCAATAGCAAAGAGAAGGGTTGTGCATGTGGTAGAACAGGTTGCAGATATGGAACGATACTGTACAGGTTGTTCGGTCTGTGCCCTTGTGTGCCCAAACGAGGCCATTATGCCCGAGTTCAATCCACAGAATAAGTTTCTTCATTATAAAAACAAGGGTGGCGATGGTTATAAAAGGGGTGGCAGACGCAACGACCCTTCTATATCAACCCTTGATAGGATCAAGTTTACTCGCATCTCTATGCTTACGGACCCAGCCCTTGATGCAGGTCGCCATGAGTTTAGGGTGCGCACCTACTTAGGGAGGATACTCCCTCCTGAGCAGTTACCACTTAAGGTAGAAAATGGCAATACCCTTATGGTGGATAAATCTGAGACCTTTATCCCACCGGTTCGCGAGATATACCCCATAATGATCGGCAGCATGTCTGTAGGTGCCCTCTCGCCCCCTATGTGGGAGGGGTTGGCAATGGGTGTGGCCTACCTCAATGAGGTGGAAAAGATGCCTGTAGTGATGTGTTCAGGTGAAGGTGGAATGCCACCGAGGTTGCTACGCTCACGGTTTCTGAAATACTTTGTCATACAGATTGCCTCTGGTTATTTTGGTTGGGATGAGATCATCCATGCCTTACCCGAGATGGTGGAGGACCCTGCTGCAATAGAGATCAAGTATGGTCAGGGCGCAAAGCCTGGTGATGGTGGCCTATTAATGGCCCAAAAGGTGCTAAAACTCATTGCAGGCATTAGAGGTGTGCCTATGTATGTGGATCTTGCATCTCCACCTACCCATCAGACCAAGTATTCCATTGAAGAGGCCGTGGCAAAGATGATCCAGTCTATGTCAATGGCGTGGGGTTTTAGGGTCCCAGTCTATCCGAAGATCTCAGGCACTAAGACTGCAAGGGCTGTTTTAAATAACCTTGCGAGAAACCCCTATGCTGCTGCACTCAGCATTGATGGCGAAGATGGCGGCACAGGGGCAGCATACAATGTGTCAATGGACAAGATGGGACATCCAATAGCCTCAAATCTCAGGGAATGCTACCTTGACTTGGTCAGACAGGGCAAGCAGAATGAACTCCCGCTTATTGCTGCTGGTGGTGTGGGTAAAAAGGGCAATCTCGCAGCCAATGCTGCTGCGCTTATCATGCTCGGTGCCTCTGCCGTATCCATTGGCAAATACATAATGCAAGCTGCTGCGGATTGTCTTGGTGACGAGTATAACCGATGCAACTTATGTAACACTGGCAAGTGTCCAAGGGGGATTACTACTCAGGACCCAAAACTCTACAGGAGGCTTGATTCTGCAAAGATTGCCGAGAGGGTGGTAGAGGTCTTTAAATCGGCCGATGTGGAACTCAAAAAGATATTTGCTCCTATGGGAAGGAGTACAGAACTGCCAATTGGGATGTCTGATGGTCTAAGTATAGACGATAAAGCAATGGCTGATAGATTGGAGATAAGTTATGCCTGTTAAGAAAATTCAAAAAGCTTCAAAGTCTGTTGGTTCAAAAGGGCAGGTCCTTGAGATAGAGGGCAGGAGGGCTGTTGTAAGGGGTCAAGTAGAGGGCCAAAGGGTGCCATCCCGTATCATGGAGGAATATATCCAAAGGGCTGTCAAGGAAGGTGCAAGGGAACTGTACATATATGCCAATGGACAACACGGTATTGGCGGTAGGATATGGCCAAGGGGTGAACTGATACGGATAACTGTAGAAGGCCCTGTGGGCCAGAGACTTGGTAGTATGGGTATGTTTGGCACAGAGATAGTGGTCAAAAACAGCGTTTCTGACGATGTGGGCTGGATAAACTGCGGGGCCAAGATCACGGTACTTGGTGATGTGACCAATGGTGCCTTTAATGCAGCGGCCCAGGGCATCCTTTATGTGCAGGGAGGTGGTGGCGCGAGGTGCGATACCATGACAAAGCGCAATCCCCGTTTTGACCCACCACAGTCATGGTACTTCAGGGATGTGGGCGACTCCTTTGCAGAGTTTAAGGCCGGTGGCATAGCGGTAGTATGTGGTGTAAACCCTAGAAACCCTGAAAATGTCCTTGGCTATCGCCCTTGTGTGGGGATGGTAGGTGGAACCATATACTTCAGAGGGCCAATAAAGGGTTACAGCGAAAGGGATGTAAAACTGCTTGAACTCTCTGAACAGGACTGGCAATGGCTCGTTGAAAACATGAAACCTTACCTTGAGGCCATAGACCGAATGGCCTATTACGACGAACTGACCTCATCACCTGAGGCATGGCGAAAGCTCGTGGCTTACACACCACAAGAAAAGCGTGGTCGTAAGTGGTTTAAGATCTCTACTTGGGACTTCAGAAAGGAGGTATGGGAAAAGGAGGTTGGCAAGGGTGGTCTCTTTGCCGAGTATGTGGATCATGACTTTTCTCTGCTACCTTATATCACTACAGGCAAGGATAGGCGGTTTAAGCCAGTATGGGCCAATGAGAAGTATGCCCCTCCCTGTGCCTATGCGTGTCCTACCCACATACCCTCTCACAAGAGGGCAGCCTTGATAAGGCAGGGCAGGCTCAACGAGGCCATTGAATTGGTTTTAAAATATTCGCCGTTACCAGCAACGGTCTGTGGTGAGATATGTCCAAACCTCTGTATGCAGAGCTGTAGTAGGGGCCACCTTGATAGACCACTCAGCATAAATGATATGGGTAGCCTGTCTTTAGATATACCTGCCCCCAAGAAGGCTGAGGCCACTAATAAAAAGGTGGCAATCATCGGGGCTGGTCCCGCAGGGATGAGTGCAGCCTGGCAGCTTGCACTCAAAGGTCACAGTGTGGTTCTCTACGAGGCTGCAGGCAAGATTGGTGGAAAGCTTGAGCTCTGTATCCCCCGTGAGCGACTGCCTCAGGAGATACTGGATAAAGAGAGGGCAAGGTTTTTAGAGCTGGGGATTGATGTAAGGCTAAATGCACCGATTGACCAGACAACATTTAAGGCCATTTACAACGAAAATGATATTGTTGTGATTGCCTGTGGTGCCCACCAGCCAAGGATGGTCTCTTTCCCTGGCTCAGAGCATGTAATATCGGCCTATGACTTTTTGAGGGGGATTAACTCAGGTAATCGCTATGAACTCACTGGCAAGAGTGTGGTGATTATTGGTGCCGGTAATGTGGGAATGGATGTGGCCTCAGAGGCATTTAACATGGGTGCGGTGTCTGTCACCGCCGTTGATATACAAAGGCCTGCTGCCTTTGGTAAGGAGATGGAGATAGCCAAGTCAAAGGGGGCTCAGATACTCTGGCCTAAGTTTACTGAAAGATACGATAAGGAGGCTTCAAAGATCTACTTCAAAGATGGAAGTTCTCTTGATGCAGACCTGGTCATCATGTCCATTGGCGACATACCAAAGGTTGACTTCATTGGTCCTGAGATACACACTGAGAAGGGTTGGATAAAGGTGAATGAATATTATCAGACCACTGACCCAAAGGTATATGCCATTGGTGATGTTACAAGCCTTGGTCTTGTAACCCATGCCATAGGTCACGGTAGGGTGGCAGCAGAGAATATACATGCCCAACTTATGGGATTGCCCCTTTACAGAGATATGAGACAAATTATCCCCTATGAAAGGATAAGGTCTGAGTATTATGAGGCTTGTAAGGGTAATGTCTCCATTGAACAAGAGGGCGAGCGTTGTATGTCTTGTGCCACCTGCAGGGATTGCCACATGTGCGAGGCTACCTGCTATTGGGGGGCGATTAGTAGGACAGAAAGACCCGATGGAAGCTATGAGTATGTAGTTGACGATGATAAGTGTATTGGCTGTGGCTTTTGTGCTGGTATCTGCCCCTGTGGAGTATGGGAGATGGTAGAAAATGTCTAAGGGCCCATGGCACCAATATGGCCTGTCTTTTAGAAGTTCCACATAAGTGATGACAGATGTAAGGGCCAATGAGCGAGAGTTTATGAGCCAGGTTATCTCCTGGCTCAATGAATTTTTCAAACACGGTTCTTACCCCTTTGAAGTTGCCTCATCAGATCCTTCCTTAAAGGTCTCAGAAAAGAAGACCCAATTCCCCGATGTGCAGATCTGGATAGACAGAAAGGCACAACAAGGTTTTTGTGGCTGGGAATTAAAGACGCCTGCTACCCCTGTTGACGACCAAAGGCTCCTTAATAATGCAGTAGAGAAGGCAAGGGCAATGCATGCCGATTACTTTATTACCTGGAATATGAGGGATGCCGTTATCTGGAGGACACCTAAGTGGACAGAGGAGGTATCAAGGGTTCATAGGCTAAAGACCTACTTGCCTGTCTCTCAGATAACAGGTCCTGAAGACCTATGGGTCACATTCAAGCAGGATCTGCTCAAGGCAAAGGCACGGGAGATATTAAACGATCTATCCACCCTTTACAGAGAAGGACATCTCCATCTTGTGGATGTGGATTCCACATTCTTTGTTCACGAACTCAGTGAGGCCGTAAAGACCCTTTGGCCTCATATACATAAGTCACTAATCACACAAATAGGCAAGAGTGCATCATTTAAAGAGGGGCTTTTTGACTGGGCGGTAAAACAGGGCATTGCCGCCTATGAGGCTGGTGAGGCCTTCTTTGAGACCCTATCAAGACAGGTTGTTTACAGGCTCTTGGGGAAGATACTCTTTTATTTAACACTTAGACGCTTCCGCTCAGACATTCCAAGGTTAGAACTACAGGGGGTTGACCCTAATGAATTAGGTAGTAGGTTAAGGGAGTATTTTGAGTTAGCAAGACAGATAGACTATCAGGCAGTATTTGAAGAGGATTTTCCTGATAAGGTGCCTTTTCCTGCAGCCAGTGTAGAACCCCTAACAAGGCTCGTTGATAACCTAAACAGGTATAACTTTTCACACATGCCGCAGGATGTTATAGGAAATGTCTTTGAGCGGCTCATACCTCCTGAGGAAAGGCACTCCCTCGGTCAGTATTTCACAAGGGAGGAACTTGCGGATCTTATAATTGCCTTCTGCGTAAGGTCAGTGTCAGACAAGGTCTTAGACCCGACCTGTGGGACCGGGACATTTCTGATAAGGGCCTATGATAGGCTGAGAAATCTTGGTTTGAAGGACCACAAAAAGCTGCTTTCTCAGATATGGGGGATTGATATAGCCCACTTCCCTGCAGAACTTGCCACTATTAACCTTTACAGGCAGAACATAGAGGATTATGCAAACTTTCCATGCATCATATCAAGGGATTTTTTTGAGATCAATACAGGCGATACAGTCAAGTTTCCACCGCCAAGACCATCGGAGGGCACTACTTTTACTATAGACGAAGAGCTACCTCTGTTTGATGCGATTGTTGGCAATTTTCCATATATCAGACAGGAGCTCATAGAAAAACGGATAAAGGGATACAAGGGCAGGATCGCTAAGGTGCTTGCTAAGGAGTGGAAGGAAGAATATCCAGAACTCTTTACTAACGGAGATATAAGGCTTTCTGGACAGGCGGATATCTATGTATATATGTTTTTTCACGCTGCCTCACACCTCAAAGAAGGTGGTAGAATGGGGATCGTCACCTCCAATGCGTGGCTTGATGTTGCCTACGGGTATGAGCTCCAGAAGTTTTTTCTAAAGAACTTCAAGATCGTTGCAATAATTGAGTCCAGGACCGAACCGTGGTTTCAGGAGGCGTCAGTAAACACAATTGTCACGATCCTGGAACGGTGCAGCGATAGGGGACATAGAGATGGCAACAATGTGAAGTTTGTCAAGGTCAAAGAGAGGTTCACAGAACTGATACCTTGGGATATTAAGCTGCCCTTTGACAGGTGGTTTGGACTTGATAGATTGATATTTGAGATAGAGGGTTCAGGACGTGAGTTTTACAAGGTTCAAGATACTGGACTTATAAATACCTTAAGAGGTCACAAAACTTATGAAGACGACAAATTCAGGGTGAGGGTCTTAAGACAAGAGGACCTCTTTAAGCAAGTGGTAGATTCTGCTAAGACAGTAAAGTGGGGGCAATACCTCAGGGCACCTGAGATCTACTTTGAGATTTTGGATAGATGTAGAGATAGGCTTGTGCCTTTAAGCAATTTGGCAGATGTAAGGTTTGGAATTAAAACTGGAATAAATGACTTTTTCTACCTGACCGCTGAAAGGGTCAGGCATTGGGGGATTGAAGGGGAGTTTTTAGTGCCTATCATAAAGTCCTTTAAGGAGCTTGATAGGATAAAGATTGATAACACCTTAAAGACCACCCTGTACCTTTTTAAGTGTAATAAGGACAAAAGACACCTACGAGGGACCAATGCCCTAAGATACATTAAGCATGGCGAAAGCGAGGTGACAGAAAGTGGGATTGCCTATCCCGAAGTCCCCTCTGTAAGAGGCAGGAGGTTGTGGTATGACATAGGTAATCGTGAGCCCTATGACATCTTTGTCCAAGAACACTGGAATTCAAGATTCTTTATGCCATTAAACGAAGGAGGTTTTCTTGCTGATAAGCGGCTATATGAAATAAAGGCAAGGGGTGAAAAGGGGCTATTGGCGGCTGTGTTAAATTGCTCGCTCACCTTCCTTTTTATGGAAGTAACAGGAAGGGTAATGCTTGGTGAGGGTGCCCTTGATCTGACGGTCTATGAATTTGAAGACTTATTGATCGCTGATATACCCAAGGCACATGCAACAAAGGTCTTGAAGGCCTTTAAGAAACTCTCAACCCGTCCCATTGGAACCATCTTTGATGAGGTCAAAATGGCCGATAGACAGGCCCTTGACAGTGCTGTGCTTGAGGCCCTCGGGCTTGACCCCAAGCGGTATCTCAGGCCCCTGTATGAGGGGCTTACTGAAATGGTCAGAGAGAGGCTTGATTTGGCAAGGTCAAGAAAGAGGGTAAGGCAGATAAAGACCAGAAGAGATATTGAGAGGCTCAAAGAAGAGGTGCTTGAGGAGATAGTCCCCAATGGTGTAAGGAGATTTCCTGAGGGGTTTCTTGACTCAAGATACCTTAAGGGTGTAAAGGAGGTCCCTCTTCCGAATGAGCCCCTAAGGCTTGGCTCATATTTTTTAGGGCAACAGGAGGTATCTTCTGATAGCGGTTTTAAGTATATTGCAAATAGCCTTGAGGAGGCAAAATTTATTATTTATGCCCAGAGGCAAGATAGTTTTATAGTCAAAATCCCCGAGCAGGCATTGGTTGTTATAAAGGCTGTTGATGACTATGAGCGGTATATAAAAGACCTGAAGGCCAAGCTCTTTGAGGCATTTTTCAGAAGGACCCAGAACCATAAACAGGCAGATATCTTAGCGATGCAGGTCGTTGAGGAACTCGACATTAGGGAGATATGAGACATTGGATTTAGCACAATATGCTGAGGTCTTTAAAAGTAAAAGGCTCGCCGTGATGCTGCTATTGGGCCTTTCTTCTGGTCTGCCTTTGGCACTCACAGGGGGCACCCTTCAGGCATGGCTTACTGTTGAAGGTGTAGATATCAAGACCATAGGCCTATTTTCTTTAATCGGTGTGCCTTATACGGTGAAGTTCCTCTGGTCTCCCTTTATGGACCGTTATGTGCCGCCCTTTCTTGACAGACGCAGGGGTTGGATAGCCCTTTGTCAGTTCATACTCGCCATAAGTATAGCCCTCTTAGGATTTCAGGACCCCAAAGATGCAGCCCTATCAGTGGCACTCCTTGCCCTCTTTACGGCCCTTGCATCGGCCTCTCAGGATATTGTCATAGACGCCTATAGGACAGATATACTTACCCCCCCTGAGAGGGGACTTGGTTCTGCCATCTTTGTGACAGGCTATAGGATTGGTATGCTCATCTCAGGGGCCTTTGCAATGATACTGTCGGACCGAATTGGTTGGCACAATACCTATATTGTAATGGCAGCCTTGATGTTTATCCTTATCTTAGTCACGCTCTTTTCACAGAGGCCTTCTGGAGACATTACACCACCACGAACCATTCAAGAGGCAGTGGTGGGCCCCCTTAGTGACTTCTTTGCTCGTCCTTCTGCATTGCTGTTCCTTTTAGCCATAATCCTCTACAAACTCGGTGATGCCTATGCTGGCACACTCACAACGGCCTTTTTGATAAGGGGTGCCGGATTTACGCCTACTGAAGTTGGGGCAATAAACAAGGGGTTTGGACTTATTGCCCTGATTGTGGGTGCAGTGGTGGGGGGTGCTATTATGGTCAAGATAAGGCTCTATCAGGCATTATTGACCTTTGGTGTATTTCAGGCCGTATCAAACCTGTCGTTCATACTAGTTAACATATATGGGAAGCACTATGGTTTTATGGTCTTTGCCATTGCCTTTGAAAACTTCACAGGCGGCATGGGCACCTCTGCCTTTGTGGCCCTTTTGATGTCACTTTGTAATGCCCGTTACAGTGCTACACAGTATGCCCTATTGAGTTCCCTCGCCTCCATCGGTAGGGTATTTATTGCACCTACATCGGGGTATGTGGTGGCAGTGACAGGTTGGAGCCTATTTTTCTTTATTACCTTCCTGGTGGCCTTGCCCGGTTTGTTTATAATTTCACTGATGAAGGGGCATATTGAAAAAGTTTCTGCTAAAGGGTAATCTTATATGCTAAAAAACACAGGGTGCTTCTAAATCGCTATTTCAAACCTCTATAGGGAGTGACGGCCACTATTCTAAAAAACGGAAGACAGGGCCCTTCGTCTTGTTAGGGGCCAGAAAGGTGAAGTTAATCCCTGTTTTTTGTGTCGGGGGTTGCTTTTACAGAAATGAGGGAGGCTTGCAAAAAAAAATATCATGCGGTATAACTAAGGGGGGACAGATGGTAGAGACCTATCAGCAAAAATTTAAAAGACTGATTGACATACTCGTATTTAAAGACTTGCCGATCAGTAAAAAGTTTCAGCTCTTTTCCGCTGGGACGCTATTTTGGCTTGTAGTGATGGCTGGGATTGCGTTCGTGACTATGGTAGAGATGAACGCAAAATCCCAGTGGATTGTAGATGTGATTGAGCCCCATCAGAGGACAGGACATATATTTATCAGAAAGCTCAAGGGGATAAGTATATCGGCCCACAAGATAGCCCTCAGTAACGACAAATATGTGATAAATAATAACTATCTAAAGGCCAAGGCACGGATAGAGGATATCAAGGCCTATTGCGATGTGCTCGTAAGGGGAGGTCAGATAAAGGACTACTCTCGCGGCACAGGGCAGTTTTATTCAGAGTTTGCTGTAATGTCTTTAAGAGATTAGGCAAAGATCGCTCAGGTTGAGGGTATTCTCCAAAGGGTAGAAAGGCTTGACCAGTTGATAGATGCCATTGCCGATGACAAGTTAAGTGGCCTTAACACCGCTGTTTTGGATCGGCTATCGGAGATTGATCTCTTAATCAGAGATACCGTAACCGTAACCAATGAGTATATTATCAGCCTTGATAAGGAGTGGCGCCTCTTTAGCGATATTATCAAGACCCGGCTTGGTTGGTCTATTGCCCTCACGATCGTGATCTTTGTGGTGGCCTTCACCATGTCAGGTCTCTTTGGTACCCTTATAGCGCGGGCACTCTCTGGACCAATCAATAGGCTCAAAAAACAGATTGAGTCCCTATCGGCAGGGGAGTTAGACCTCAAAAAGAAGTTGGCCGTACCCTCTAAGGACGAGATAGGTGAACTGACGAGGCAGTTTAACAGACTCATTGAGACCATACACAATGTGACTAACTTTAAAAAGGTCGTAGAAGAGGATGAAACCCTAATGACATATACCTGAGGCTTGGAAATGTCTTTATAGACTATCTCAAGCTTGAGAGTTGCGTGATCTATGAGATCTCTGAGACAGGCAAGATGATGCATGTGGTTTATCCACCTGAGGCCGAGGGTGTGGAGCTCAATTGTAGTAAGGAGATATACAATGATTGCGAGCTCTGCAGGGTAAAAAGGACAGGCCATATAGTCTCCTCAATAGACTATCCCAATATCTGCAAATACTACCTTGAGGGTGCAAACAAGACCCATGTGTGCCTGCCTATCATAGTTGGGGGTGCAGTTTCTGGAGTTGTGCAGCTTACCTGTAAGCAACTGCAATACTGCGATCTGGAGGACCTGCGAAACAAGATAAGTCGTGTGCAGCAGTATGTTAGGGAGATACAGCCTGTGCTTGAGGCAAAGAAGTTGATGAAGGCCCTCAAGGACTCTTCTATCAGGGATGCCTTGACAGGTCTATATAACAGGAGGTTCTTAGAGGAGAGCTTTGAGAAGCTCGTATCGGCCACTCTTAGGAGGGGGACGGTTCTTGGCCTTCTTATGTGCGACCTGGATTATTTCAAACAGGTCAATGACACCCTTGGACACGATGCAGGAGATACGGTGTTAAGGGAGACGGCGAGTGTAATACAAAGGACGGTGAGGAGTTCAGACTTGGTGATCCGTTTTGGTGGTGAGGAGTTTCTCGTCATTGTGGTGGATGCCAAAGAGGGTGCAGCCGCGTTAGTGGCCGAGAAGATCAGGCAAAGGATAGAAGAAAATAAGATACAGATCGGGACAGAGGTCCTACAAAAGACGATCAGCATAGGTGTCAGCGAGTTCCCTACAGACACAGAGAACTTCTGGGAGGCCATTAAATATGCCGATGTGGCCCTCTATAAGGCTAAAGAGGCGGGCAGAAACAGGGTAGTGCATTTTGAGAGTTCCATGTGGGGGCAGGAAGGTTATTAGATTAGTCCTCATTGGTGCGGCCGTCCTTACCTTTACTAACCTCGGGGCAGTTTATCTATTTGATGTAGATGAGGCAGTCTTTGCACAGGCATCAAAGGAGATGCTCTTAAGTGGAGACTGGATTAATCCTACCTATAACGGTATAAACCGCTATGACAAGCCAGTCCTGATCTATTGGTTGATGATTCTTTCCTATAAGGTCTTTGGGGTAAATGAGTTTGCTGCTCGTTTTCCCTCAGCCTTTTCAGGACTGTTACTGTTGTTTGTCTTGTATAGATTTGCCCGTAAGCATGTCTCAGAGGACGCAGCGAATTTTGGAGCCATGTGTCTTGCCTTGTCGCCTTATTTTTTTGTCTATAGCCGCGCCGCTGTCACAGACATGACCCTCACGCTCTTTATCACCTTATCTCTTGTCAGTTTCTATAGTGGCTCAAGGCTCAGCAATGCCATTGGTCTTCATGCCTTCGCGGCCCTTGCCTTTTTGACTAAAGGTCTGATTGGGGTCCTGTTCCCATTTACAATTGCCATAATTTACATATTGCTCTCAAGACAATGGCAGAGGATCTCAATAGTTTTTAATCCATTCGGTATTATGGTCTTTCTACTCATTGCTACACCCTGGTATATAGCCCAATATCAGAGAAATGGGATGGAGTTTATAGAGCAGTTTTTCTTTAAGCACCACTTTAAGAGGTACACCGATGTTATATCAGGCCACAGTGGACCTTTGTATTACTACTTTTTGGCTATAGTCATAGGGCTGTTGCCGTGGTCAGGCCTTTTACCTACAGCACTATCTAAGGCGTGGCAACAGAGAGATGGGGTTTTGGGCCTTGCACTCCTGTGGCTCTTTTTTGTAATTGCCTTCTTTAGTCTATCCACCACTAAGCTCCCAAACTATATCCTGCCCTCAGTCCCAGCAGCCGTACTACTTCTATCAGCGGTGCATGAAAAGACGAGGGCAAGGGGGTTTAAACTCGGCATTGCCGGCTTGTCATTGTTATTTGCGGCGCTGCTATTAGTAGTCATTGCCCAAGACCTTACAGGGCGATATGGTTTTACAGATACCCATTGGCTCTACTGGATCATCCTCATAAATCTCTGCACCCTTGTCCTTATGCTCTTGCCAGAGATGTATTTCAATCGCTATTTGATGCCCTATGGACTTGCACTTTTGATGTTTCTGCTGCTATTGATCGTGGCCCTTAAAGGTCTGCCTATGGTGGGTGAGAGGCTTCAGGGTACATTGTATAGGTTCAGTGTATATGCAAAGGAAAATCTAAGGGCAGATGAGAGGGTCTTTATATACAAGATTAACCAGCCGAGCATAGTCTTTTATTCTGACAGGAGGGTTGTAAGGGCAGGGTCCTATGAGGAGGCGGAGGCGTTGGTTAAAAACACTCCCCTTAGGCTTGCCATTACAAAGGTGAGGCATCAGTCTGAACTAATACAATTGGGTTTTAGGTTAAAGGAGGCAGGCCGAGACTATGGGCTTTTTGAGAGATAATTGGTGTGCTTTTGTGTTGTTCACAGCAATTCTGATTCTAATGCCTTTTGACGGACAAGTCATTGTCAGCATGAGGGAGTTTAAGGAGTCGGGAGGGAATTTAAACCACTTTTTTGATATACTCATGCCCATTGCCACCCTTTTAGGTCACGGCTCAGCGATTATAATCTTGGGTATCTTATTGCTTGCGTTGGGCAAGTCTATGAAATGGTCAAGGGTGTTTTTTACAGGCAAATACATATTGATCGGGTTTCTCGTTTCGGGTATAGGTGTGCAGCTGATCAAGCACCTTTTTGGTAGAGCGAGGCCTCGCCTTACAGAAGATATTGTCTTTATAGGGCCATCCTTTGTGAGCGGCTTTGACTCCTTCCCATCGGGGCACACTGCGGTGGTCTTCTGTCTTGCTTATATGTTTGCCTCTATTGACAAGAGACTTGCCCCACTTTTATTTACAATTGCCATAGTCACTGGCATTGAGCGGGTATATAACATGTCCCATTTCCCCTCTGATGTGGTGGCAGGGGCATTGACAGGCATCGCATTTGCACAACTGCTTAGGCGTAAGAAGGACTATGTAAATGAGTATAAAAACATAGGCACTAGCTTTTAACAGAAAATTGGGTTTTAATCTTTCAGACCGAAAGTCAAGGTGAAGCATTGATTAACTTAGAAGATTTTGCTACGACTTTTATCTACTTTATGAGAAGATTGCAACAGCAGTAAGAAGCGCCTTTCCAGAACTCAAGATAGGGGGACCTGGTTTTGCCCCTTCAGGATATGCCGCACCAAGCGGTCAGCAGATGACGCGAGGTTTTTTGGATTATGTAAAGAGTAAGAACCTACCATTGGATTTCTTCTCTTTCCATTTTTATACAGACAATGTAGAGGAGGTCGTGTCTGCCATAGACTTCTATCGTCAAGAGTTGACCTCAAGGGGCTTTAATAATGTTGAGTTACATGTAACAGAGTATAACACTGAGACAATGGATGTTGCCCACAAGGCTGGGGTATTGGGATCTGCCCTTAACACGGCATTCTGGATAACCATGCAGGACAAGGGTATATCAATTGCCACATTTTATAGAGGTAATGACCCTGATATTACCGAACCATCTTTTTATGGGTTGCTCTTTGCCGACGGCAGGCCTAAAAAGACAGGCCTTGCCTTTAGGCTCTGGTCTGAACTTTATGCCCTAAGTAATAGACTTACCCACACCGTAAGCGGGAATTCCTCTGGTCTGTATTTTCTTGCTGCCCAGGATGCCAACGGCAATATTGGTGCACTGATCACTAATCTTTCAACATCACCCAAGACATGGACTGTAAATCATCCTACTATGAACCTTAATTCCCTAACAAAGACCCTAAAGACCGTCAGCAATGCAAGTGATGATATTGTAACTACCACTCCATCGTCCCTTGAGATAACTATAGGTCCAAATACAGTTCAACTCCTCATTCTCCAGCCAATCACCCTTTCAGTAAGCAAGGCAGGTACGGGTAGTGGGACAGTAACAAGCAATCCATCAGGGATAAACTGTGGCAGCACCTGCTCGGCCCAATTCAACTCAGGCACACAAGTAACTCTAACAGCCACAGCAGCAAGTGGGTCAACCTTTGCAGGATGGTCTGGTGCATGTTCAGGGACCTCAAACACATGCACAGTGACGATGAATACGGCAAAGAGTGTAACGGCAACACTTAACAGTGAGAGTTCTCAATGCACCTACACTATAAGTGCATCACCTCAGACATTCAGTGGTTCAGCAGGGACTGGGATAGTAACTTTGACCCCCTCAACCAGTAATTGTACTGCAGGGTGGAATATACAAAGTAACAGCAGTTGGCTAAAGTTTACGCACACTTGTACTACAGGCATATGCACAGGTAATACAGCAAGTGGTATTGGTGGAGGCACTGCATCCTTCAGGGTAGATGCAAATAGTGGCACATCGCAGAGGACAGGCATGATAAGTCTCACTGGTGGTAACAGTATAACGATAACGCAAGGTGCCATGGGTTCATGAACACAGTGTGGAATAGGTTTTACAGATGTGCCGACCAGCTCATATGCATTTAACGATATTCTTGCCATAGGGTGTGCAGGAATAACGCAGGGGTGTTGGGTAAACTTATACTGTCCATCGCAGAATGTAAGCCGAGCGCAGATGGCGGCCTTTTTATACAGGGCCTTTTTGAGGCAGAGTTGTGGTGGGTAGGAGAGATTGGCATTAGGAAGATCCCACTTCGCTTACGCTCCGTGGGATGAGAGATGGTGATGTCATTCCGAGCGAATGTGAGGAATCTTATTCCTTAATAAAGCAAGGGAAGATTCCTCGCTATGCTCGGAATGACAGTGACGCTTTACTCTAATGGCAGACTTTGAAAAAGGTCTTTCCTTAATTAAAATTATTGACAAAAGCCTTATTCAAGCCCACAATATCCATACCATGCCTAAGAAACTACCCATAGGGATAAGTAACCTCAGAGAGATCATAGAAGACGGCTATGTCTATGTTGACAAGAGCCGATATGTCTATGAACTTGCAAGCACAGGGAAGTATTACTTCCTAAGCCGTCCCCGCAGATTTGGCAAGAGCCTCTTTGTGGATACCCTAAAAGAGGC
>Ga0308419_1000988_pt1 | contig 19215 bp, 18 predicted proteins | sample HotsprSampleMS50_FD_203674 | JGI IMG/M metagenome (GOLD analysis project Ga0308419, IMG submission 203674) | Hot spring phototrophic mat microbial communities from Mushroom Spring, Yellowstone National Park, Wyoming, United States - 20090730_MS50 ... | reverse complement strand
TCCGAAAGATCAACCTGTGCACCGGAGACGCCGACCGGTTGATCCGCCGGGGCGGCGAGACGATCGACGTGCTGATCGGGCACGACCTGGAAGCGGAACAGAAGCTGGTGCAGGACGGTTACATGGTCAATCTGCGTCCGGTGATGTACTCCAACTACGCCTTGGTCGGGCCGCCGTCGGATCCGGCGGGAGTCCGCGGCATGCAGGATCCGGTGGCCGCCCTGCGGCGGATTGCCCGTCGCCGTGCCACGTTCTTTTCCCGGGGCGATAAATCGGGGACGCACGTGTTGGAGCTGGCCATGTGGCGGCGAGCGCGCCTCAAGCCGTCGGGCGCCTGGTATGTGACGACGTACGCCGGCACCGACGCCACGCTGGAACTCGCTTCGCGCCGCCGGGGATACTGTATCGCACACTATGTATCGTTCGTGCAGCAGCAGGAGACGTTGAATTTGGAGGTAATGGTGGAAGGGTCTGATGCCAACGGTCTGGTGACCACCTACGAGGTGCTGGCAGCCAATCCCCAGCGTTTCCCGGACGCCGACTACGTCAACGCCATGCTGTTCATCGGGTGGCTCACCGCACCGCGGGCGCAACGGTACATCGCGGAGTCCGGCGTGGCGGAGTTCGGGCGACAGGTCAATTTCCCGATGGCGGTGCGGTGACGGGTATGTGCAGCGGTTCGTCGGCATCGGTCCGCAGCGGCAGGAGAAATCCACGGTGAGCGGTCTTTGGGGCGACTGGCCCGGTGCGTTTGCGGGAGGGGTGTTCGCCGGGTACGCGGTGCTGTGGGTGATCGTCGGCGCGTTGGGCGGAGCGTTGGTCGGCAGGTACCGTCGTCGCATTGCAATGGGCCTGCTGCTAGGAGCGCTGCTGGGTCCGTTGGGGTGGCTGGCGGTGCTGTACACCCGGCAACCCAACCTGAAGGCGGACTACCGCGCGCGCTACGACGTGTGGGTGGACCCGTTCATCCGCATCGTCAAGTACCACGAGGACATCTCCGAGCACATGGCGGTGATGGCGCACATCCCGTACGCGGTGGACGCCGACCGCACCTGGGGGCGGATAAAGAAGATCAACGCTTTCCTGGACCGCAATGTGTTCAGCCACTTTGAGTTTGAGGAAAACGTGGTGTTCCCGGTGATGGCGCGGCGGCTCAACACCGGCCGGCCGCGGCAGCTCATAGAGAAGCTGATACGTGATCACCGGGAGATCCTCGGCAAGGTGCGCACGTTCCGCATGGTGGTGAACCAGTACACGGCGGGCATGGATGCACAGACCATACGGCGGATCAACCTGATGTACCGGGAGATCACCGACCGCCTGCTCGCCCATGCCGGTGAAGAGGACGAAAAATTGTTCCCGCTGATCGCGCTGCACCAGGATCTGTTCGGGATCAAGCCCCGGCAGAGGACCCAGGCGGAGGAGTCTCGCGGCGGAAGCATGCCGTCGTAAGGTGTAAGGACGTGGCGCGGTATTTGGACGTGTCGGTTCTCCACCGGCGGCGCGGGACGCGTCCCGGTGACTGGCTGTCGGTGATGCGCGTCCGGCGGGCTGACATTGATGGTGCAACGGAGGGCGATGTCGATGATGGCGGTGTATGCGTTGGCGGTGCTGGGGTGTCTGGGGGCGGGGTACCTTCTCTACGGGCGTTTCATTGAACGGATGTTGCGGGTGTCGGCTGACGAACCGGTGCCGTCCGCACGGGCGGACGGCATGGATTTTGTGCCGGCAAACCGGTTCGTGCTGCTGGGACACCACTTTTCATCCATCGCAGGCGCCGGACCCATCGTCGGCCCGCTGATCGCCGGGGCGGCTTTCGGGTGGCTGCCGGGCATCCTGTGGATCGTCGCGGGGACCGTCTTCATCGGTGGGGTGCACGATTTCGCGTCGCTGGTGGTTTCGCTGCGTCACGGGGGGCGCAGCATCGCGGAGGTCGCTCGCCGGCACGTCAATGCGCGCACCTACCGGCTGTTCCTCGGGTTCATCTGGCTGGCGCTGATGTACGTGGTGGCGGTGTTCGCGGATCTCGCGGCGGGCACGTTCGCCGCCGATCCATCGGTGGCGCAGGTCAGCGTCGCGTACCTGGTGGTGGCGGTGGTGTTCGGCGTACTGTTGTACCGCGTGCGGCTGCCGCTGGGATGGCTGACCGCGGCCGCGCTGGCGGTGCTCGCCGTCGCCCTCTGGTACAATCTGGGGGTGAAGGTGCTGGTTCTGGACAAGCGGTCGTGGGTGCTGTTGCTGTTAGGCTACGCCTTCACCGCCTCAGTGCTGCCCGTGTGGCTGCTCCTGCAGCCGCGGGACTACCTGTCCGGGTTCTTGTTGTACGCTGCGGTGGCGGCAGGACTGGTCGGGGTGCTGTTCGGCGGGCACCGGATCGCCTATCCTGCGTTCGTCGCGTTCAACGCCCCGGCCGTCGGTCCCCTGGTGCCGTTCCTGTTCATCACGGTGGCCTGTGGCGCGGTCTCGGGGTTCCACGCCCTGGTGGCGTCGGGGACCACCGCGCGGCAGCTGGCGCGTGCGCACGATGCGCGGTTCGTCGCGTACGGCGGCATGGTACTGGAAGGGGTGGTGGCCATGATCGCGCTGGCGACCCTCATGATGCTGGCGCCGGACACGCCGCTGGCGAAACGTCCGCCGACCGAGGTGTTCGCCGCGGGGATCGGAAGGTTCGTCTCGCTGCTGGGAGTGCGTCCGGAGTCGGGGCAGGCGTTCGGTTTGTTGGTGTTGTCGGCGTTCATACTGACGACGCTGGATTCCGCGACGCGTATCGCACGCTACGTGTTCGAAGAACTGGTGGGGATGGGGCGTTCCACGGTCGCCGGCCGCCTGTCGGCGACCGCGGTTTCCCTCGTGCTGCCGGTGGTGCTGCTCAATGTGACCGTGTGCGATGCGGGCGGCAATGCGATTCCCTGTTGGAAGGCGGTGTGGCCTCTCTTCGGGACTACCAACCAGCTGCTGGCTGCGCTGGTGCTGGTGGTGGTTTTTCTGTGGGTGCGGTCCGAACGGTGCCGCCCGTCGCTGGTGGTGCTGGCGCCCGCGGTGTTCATGCTGGTGATGACCATCGCCGCCCTGGTGCACGGGCTGGTTCCGCGGGTGACGCGCGGCGCCTGGGACGGTCATCGGGGTGCTGCTGCTGGTGCTGGCGGCGGTGGTGGTGACCGAAGTGGTCGCAGCGGTGGCGAGAGCCGGACGGGATGGTCCCGGCGGCGTGGCCGTTGCCCGGAAAGATTGAACGTCTCTTCGCGCCGGACTGGAGCCCCTGCTCTTGCATCCCGACGACCTTATATTGTAAATGAGCCCTCATCGTGCCGTACATCTTCTCATTCCACAGAGAGCATCCGGGAGGATTTCATGTTGATTTCTCCGCTGTATGCGCAGTGCGCCGCCGACGCGGGCCAGGCGGGCGGCTCGGGGTTCGCTTCGATGATGCCGTTGCTCGTGATCGTGGTGATCTTCTACGTGCTGGTCTTTATGCCGGAACGCAAGCGGGCAAAGGAGCACCAGAAAATGCTGGCCGCACTGAAACGGGACGACAAGGTCATCCTGTCCAGCGGTATCCACGGTGTGGTCGCCAACGTCAAGGATGCGGTGATCGAACTGCGCATCGCGGAAAACGTGAAGATCACCGTGCTGCGTTCGGCGGTGGCCCAGGTGGTGAAGGATGGGCAGCAGAAGGACGGATCCGCGGACCCGAAGGTATCCGGCGTGGTGAAATGACAGTTTTCCGCACCGTTTCCCTGGAGGAGGTGCGCCGTAACCCGCTGGTGCTGGAGTTCATTGAGGCGGCCAACAACTACCTCGGGGTCATCGGCTACACCGAGCACGGTACGCGGCACGTTTCCCTGGTCAGCAGCATCGCGCGCAACGTGTTGTCGCACCTGGGCTACGACGCACGCACCTGCGAGCTGGCCGCCATCGCGGGATTCCTGCACGATATCGGCAATGTCATCAACCGCACCGACCACGGGCAGTCGTCGGGGGTGCTGGCGGCGGGGCTCCTGCGGGAAATGGGCATGCCGCCGGAGGAGATCGCCGTGGTCATCGGCGCCATCGGCAACCACGAGGAGGAGATCGGCGATCCGGTCAGTCCCGTCTGCGCCGCACTCATCCTCGGGGACAAGTCTGATGTGCACCGCAGCCGCGTACGCAACCCCCGGATGATCGCCTTTGACATCCACGACCGCGTCAACTACGCCGTACAGAAGAGTTTTCTGGAGGTGAACCGCAACCAGCGGCTCATCTCCCTGAAGCTGGAGGTGGATACCGCGGTGTCCCGGATCATCGAGTATTTTGAGATATTCATGCCCCGGCTGGTCATCTGCCGGCGTTCGGCGGCGCATCTCGCGTGCGCCTTCGAACTGGTCGTCAACGGACAGAAGCTGGTGTAGCGGGCTGCGACGGTCCGCAGGTCGCCGGCGACAAGGAGCGTCACCATGAACGAGCAGGCCAAATCCATCAGTATCGCGGTCGTGCTGGCAGCCGGGGCGTGGTTCCTGTGGCCGACCGTGCAGTGGATGACCATGCCGCCGGAGGCCCGTGCCCGGGCCGAGCGGGATCGGGATCCCATCCTGCGTCGCAAGCTCAACCTCGGGCTTGACCTGCGCGGCGGGATGCACCTGGTTCTGGAGATAGACAGGGACAAGGTGCCGGAAGGCACCGATCTGACGGATGCCGTGGAACGGGCGGTGGAGATCATCCGCAACCGCGTGGACCAGTTCGGTGTGGCGGAGGCGCTGGTCGCGCCCCAGGGTGACCGGTGGATCACCGTACAGCTGCCGGGGGTCAAGGATCCACAGGTGGCCAAGGACCTGATCGGCAAGACCGCGCTGCTGGAGTTTCGCCTGGCCTACGAGGGGCCCGCACTGGAACGCATCGGTGAGAAGATCCGCGAGTTGGAAATCAGGCCGCGCGAGGCGCTCGACCGGCCCGAGGTGCTCGCCCTGGTTCCCACGGGGTATATCCTGGTGCCGTCCATCGACGAACACCACCAGGATTTTCTGGTGGTCAGGTCGTCCGCCGAGGTGACCGGAGCATACCTCACTTCGGCGCGCGTGGAGCTGCGGCCGGGAGAAATGGCCGGCCCGCACGTGTCGCTGGAGTTCGACACCGACGGTCGCCGCCGGTTCAGCGAGACGACGCGGTTCAACAAGGGACGGGTGCTCGCCATCCTACTGGACGGCGTGGTTCAGTCGGCCCCGGTGATACGGGATCACATCGCGGACGGCCGGGCGATCATCACCGGACAATTCACCATGGAGAAGGCGAAGTTCCTGGCCACGGTGCTGCGGGCCGGTGCACTGCCGGCGCCGGTCGCCATTATTGAAGAGCGGACCGTCGGGCCGACGCTGGGGCGCGACTCCATCGAGACGGGCATGCGCGCGCTGGCGGTGGCCGCCGCGCTGGTGCTGCTGTTCATGGTCATCTACTACAAATTGTCCGGATTCATCGCGTGCATCGCCATGACGCTCAATATTTTTCTGGTGCTGGCGGGACTGGCGGCGCTCAATGCGACACTCAGCTTCCCGGGGCTGGCGGGCTTGGTGCTGATGATCGGCATGGGCGTGGACGCCAACATCCTCATTCTGGAGCGTATCCGGGAGGAACTACGCGCAGGCAAGACCTTGCGCGTCGGGGTGGACGTGGGGTACCAGCGTGCCTTCGTCACGATTTTTGATTCCAACATGACCACCATTTTGACCACCTTCTTCCTGTTCCTGTTCGGTTCGGGCCCGGTTCGTGGGTTCGGCATCACCATGCTCATCGGCCTGTGTTCGAACCTGTTCACTGCGGTGTTCGTCACCAAGGTGGTCTACGATTTCCTGCTCGGTCGCGGTCTGGTCGGCAGGAAAATGTTGTTTTGATACCGACACGAATAAGGAGCCTGCACCATGAACACGCAGATACCGGCGCCCCAAAGCGCCGCACCGCATCGGGAGATCGAATTCATCGCGCCGCGCCGGCTTTTTTTCCTGGTATCGGGCGCGCTGGTGCTGGCGTCGATCGTGATGCTGGTCTCGGGAAGATTGAAGCTGGGCATCGATTTCACGGGCGGCACAGTTGTGCAGATGGGGTTCAAGCAAAACGTTGACACCGCGCAGCTGCGAGCGGCGCTGGCCGGCCGGTTCCCCGGTGTTGACGTACAGAGCGTTGCCGCACAGGGACCCTACATCCGGGAGTACATCGTACGCGTCAATGATTCGGCGGAGAAGTCCCAGACCGAAAAGAGAGTGAGTGAGGCTGTGGCGGCCCAGGGGATTCCGTTCGAGGTGATGCGGGTGGAGTACGTCGGTCCGACCATCGGCCGGCACCTCCAGAACCGGGCGTTCCAGGCCATCGGGTTCTCCCTGTTGGGCATCATCGTGTACGTTGCGTTCCGGTTCAAGTCGTCGGTGTGGGGTGTGGCGGGTGTGGTCGCACTGGCGCACGATGTGCTGCTGACCCTGGGATTCCTCATGCTGATGAACCGTGAGATTACGCTGGTGGTCATCGCAGCCCTGCTGACACTGGTGGGATACTCCATCAACGACTCTATCGTGGTGTTCGACCGGATCCGCGAGAACATGCGGCTCAACCGTACGGACCCGCTGGACCGGGTGATGAACCGCAGTCTCAACCAAACGCTGACGCGGACCATCCTGACTTCGGCGACGACGCTGGTGGCCGTGGGCATGCTCTACGTGCTGGGCAACGAGGTCATTAAAGATTTCGCGCTGACCATGTTGTTCGGATGTATTGTCGGGACATACTCGAGTATCTACGTGGCCTCGGCGATGGTGCTGGAGTACCGCACGCTGGGGAAGGCGCGGGCATGATGGAGTGGATGTGACTGGGACGGCGCGTGCATGAAGATACGCCGGTTCAAGCTGACACCACGGATGCGCGAGGTGTACGCCGCGCTGAAGCGGACCGGGGTGTCTCTCACTGCCGACATAGAAGCGATGGCCACCGTGGCCGACCGGCGGCTGGCCGACCTGCTGGACCCGGCGGTGGTGTGTGAAACCGCAGATGGTGCCAGCGCGCTGATGGCGGAGGTGAAACGCATTCAGCAGGTTCCCCGCACTGTCACGGCGGTATCCTTCGTGTGCGCCACCCTGGGTTCTGCGGTGGACGCCGCGGTGCGCGATGACGACGAACTGCAGCGGCTCATTCTGGAGGCGTTGCTCATGGAGTACCTGGACGCCGCGGGGCGTTTTGTCTACAAGCTTTTGCAGGACCAGGCTGAGGCGGACACAGAACTGGGATCCATGAATGCACTGCCCGCGGAGCTGGCGCCCGCGGCAGACGAGCTGCTGCAGCCGGCCCGCATCGGTGTAACGCGCATGGCCGGGGTGCTGTCGCCCCGGTTCAGCGCCATGCACTACGTGTATTGGTTCGCCCGCCGGAAGTGAGCGCGCTGCCCGCATGAGTCCCGTGCGGAGGAGTCCCGCCTGAAAGCCCTTTTCACGGTCGTCGGAAGATTCCGCGGCACGCCGCTGGGGGCACGTCTGGAGTACGCAGCGATGACGCGAGTCGCCTGGTTCATCATCCAGACGCTCTCGCGCACCCTGCGGATCTCGCGGCCGGGGTACGAACGGGTGGTCCGGATGCGCCGGGGAGGTGCACGTATCCTGTACGCTTTTTTCCACGGCGAGCAGTTCCCGCTGGTGTTTGCGCACCGTCACACGGGCCTGGTCATTATGTCATCGCTGTCGCGCGACGGCGAACTGCAGGCCCGCATCCTGCGGAAGTTCGGCTACGATATCGTACGCGGTTCCACCCGCCGGGGGTTTACCTCCGGAACGCTGGCCATGCACGACAAGCTGGTGACGGGCCGCGAAGTTGCCCTTGCGGTGGACGGTCCCAAAGGTCCCGCGTTCCGGGTGAAGCCCGGAGTGGTGTACCTGGCGCAGAAGACCGGGGCGTTAGTCGTGCCCGTCCGGGTGGTGGTGCGACGGTGCATCGAGCTGCACAACTGGGACCGGTACCGGCTGCCGCTGCCGTTCAGCGCGGCGGAGATCCGCTACGGCGAGCCGATGGCGGTAGGGCCGGGCGACAGTATCCACCGGGCGACAGCGGACCTCGAGCACGCCATGCGCGAGCTCGCCGGATGACGGTCATTCCGCCAGGGATGTGGTTTCGCAAGACCAACATCGCCTGGAGTGTCACTCACACCATGCAGCGGACGGTTCGCAGGTCGGACGACGGCGGTTCGACGTCGTTGGGTCGGTGCAATGCGTTCGGCCGAGTCAGGCAGATATGCACCGCTCCCCGCGAGCGGGAAACGCAGGACTACATCACCGGGCGGTTCGGATGACATCCGGCCGGAGGGATCGGAAGGGTGCCCATGGAGCGCATGCTGGACGCTGAACGACAGAGGATCAAGGAACACCTGCTGCGCATGGGCGGGCTGGTTGAAGCAATGATAGACATCGCCATCCAGGCCGCGCTGCGGCATCCCGCGGACACGGATGCCGTATGGAAACACGAGGACGAGGTCAACGCTCTGCACGTGGATATAGACGACAAGTGTTTCAAATCCATCGCGTTGCGCCAGCCGGCCGCCGCCGACCTGCGGTTCCTCCTGTCCGCGCTCAAGATCAACGGCGACCTGGAGCGCATGGGCGACCACGCCACCAACATCGCCCAGGATGCCCAATTCCTGGCTGCCGCGCCCGCCCTTCCACCGATGGACGATATCGTCGTCATCGCCGACCGCACCAAGCGCATCGTCACGATGAGTCTGGACGCTTTTGTGCAGATGGATGTGGCCCTGGCGCGGTCCGTGATCGCGCGCGAGGAGGAGATTGACCACCTCAAGGCGAAGATACTCAAGGATCTGTTGGTGTTCATAGCCAGCAACCCGGCCCTGGCGAACCATGCGGTGGACATCATCCTCATCGCCCGCAACTTCGAGCGGATCGGCGATCACGCCACCAACATCGCCGAAGAGGTCATTTTCATGGTGCTGGGCAAAGACATCCGCCACAATGTGGAAAAAAAGGATCGGTCCACACCGTACACCCCATGACCGCCGATACACATCCGGAGAACCGCCCGCCGTTGCCGAAGGTGCCGTTCACCCCGCTGCCTCTGGGGAGCGTCAGGCCGTTCGGGTGGTACCGCGACCAGCTGCGCATCCAGGCGGGCGGGTTGACGGGCGCGCTCCACGATATCTGGCCCGACTGCGGCCCGGCATGCGGCTGGCTGGGCGGACCGGGACACGACTGGGAACGGCCGCCATACTACTGCGACGGTCTGGTTCCACTGGCACACCTGCTGGAAGATGATCGGCTCCGCGGCATCGCCGACAAGTTCGTGGAATGGACGCTGGCGTCACAGCGGCCGGACGGCATGTTCGGGCCGGCTTCCAACGAAGATTGGTGGCCCCGCATGGTCATGCTGAAAGCGCTGATCCAGCACGCCGAAGCGACGCAGGATGAGCGGGTGATCCCCTTCATGGTGCGGTACTTCCGGCACCAGCTCGCCGCTCTGCCGAGCCGTCCGCTGGAGTCCTGGGGCGCGGCGCGCGGCGCGGACAATGTGTTCTCCGTACTGTGGCTGTACCGCCGCACCGGTGAATCGTTCCTGCCGGAGCTGGCACGGCTGCTGTTGCAACAGAGCCTGGATTGGACCGGTTTTTTTCGTAACTTTCCGTTCACCCGGCCGACGGCGTGGTACTATCCGTGGAGTGCACTGCAGGAGCTCAAAACCGCTGCGGTGCATATCCCGGGCGGTGAACGGCTGATCGAGACCTGCACGCGGTACCACGCCACGCACGTCGTCAATGTGGCGATGGGTATCAAGCACCCGGCGTTGCGGTACCTGCTCACGCAGGATCCCGAGGACCGTTCGACGGTGCTCACGGCGCTGGACCAGCTGCGCCGGTACCACGGGGTGGCCAACGGGATGTTCACGGGGGACGAGCACCTCGGCGGACCGGAGCCGACCCAGGGCACCGAGCTGTGCGCCGTCGTCGAATACCTGTTCAGCCTGCAGTGCGCACTGCCGCTGTTCGATGATACCGCCGCCGTCGCGGACGCGCTGGAGCGCGCCGCCTACAACGCGCTGCCAGCCGCCTTCACCCCTGACATGACGGCGCACCAGTACGATCAGCAGGCTAACCAGGTGGCGGCCACCCGGGCTCCCCGCTCCTGGTACAACAACGGTGATGATGCCAACCTGTTCGGTCTGGAACCGCACTTCGGCTGCTGCGCCGCCAACTGCCACCAGGGATGGCCGAAACTGGCCGCTTCCCTGTGGTGGGCCACCAGCGACGACGGTCTCGCGGCCGTTGTCTACGCACCGAGCGAGGTACACCGCGTGTGCGCCGGTGTTCCCGTGACGGTGCGTGAGGAGACCGACTACCCGTTCGGCAAGACCGTGGTGTGTACGATCCGGGTGCCGCGGGCGGTGTCATTCCCGTTGAAGTTCCGCGTGCCCGGATGGTGCCGGCGTCCCGCACTGACCGTCAACGGCCGCGCCGCCGGTGATCCGGTGCGCGGGCGTTTCACCGTCATTCAGCGGGAATGGCGCGACGGTGACCGTGTGGAACTGGAACTCCCCATGCCGGTCAGGGTTTCCCGGTGGGTGCGCGGGTCGGTCGCGGTGGAGCGCGGACCGCTCACGTTCGCGCTCAATATCCCGGCGGAATGGACGGCCGTGGTCGATCGCGGCAGGTTCTCGGATCGTGAAGCTCGTCCGCAGGGGCCGTGGAACTACGCACTCGTGCTGAATGATCAGGATGCGGAATCGGGATTGGCGGTGTCGCGTCATCCGTTGCGGGCGCAGCCGTTCGACCCCGATCATCCGCCCGTGGTCGTCACCGCGCGGGCGCGGAGGGTTCCGTCGTGGACGATGGAGAACAACTCCGCAGGACCGGTTCCCGAAAGCCCCGTGGAAACATCCGAACCCGAGGAGATGGTGCGACTCATTCCCTACGGCGCGGCGAAACTCCGGATCACGCAGTTCCCGCGAACAGCTCCGGCTGCCGGGAACGATGCGGCATCCCCGGCCGATCGCAAACACGCCTTCGCCCGATTCGCCGGTGCCGCACCCGCTCATATGGCTGCACGGCGCTCCCGCCCGCCGGCGGGCCGGTCGTCACGTCCGGGCCGTTCCGGGAGACCGCGCCGTGCCCGTCCAAACCGATGACTACGGTACGTGTACCGTACCGGAAAGGATTCCCCATGCGTTTTACCGAGACCCTCGTCCGTTCCCGCCGCGTCTTCCGCGGCAAGCATATCGCATGCCGGTATGACACCGTGCGCCTGCCCGACGGTTCCCGCGGCACGCGCGAGTATATCGAGCACCCGGGCGCGGTTGCGGTGCTACCGGTGCTTCCTGGCAACCGGATCATGCTCGTCCGGCAGTACCGGTTCCCCGTGCATCAGGTCACCTACGAAATACCCGCGGGCAAATTGGAGCCCGGGGAGCGGCGCAACCTCACCGCCTGCGTCCGGCGGGAACTCCAGGAGGAGACCGGCTGCACCGCGCGTACCGTGCGCCGGTTGATGTCATTCTGGCCGACTCCGGCGTTCAGCACCGAGGTGTTGCACATTTTCATCGCCGAAGATATCGTACGCGGTGAACCGGATCCCGATGATGATGAATTCCTGGACGTGGTGGAGGTTCCCGCCGGGACGGCGCTGGGCTGGGTGCGTACCGGGCGTATCCGCGATTCCAAATCCGTCATCGCCCTGCTCTGGTGGGAGCGGGAGCAGCGCGGTGCGCGGCGATAGCGGGGCGATACGCCCGTCTCCATCCCGCCGCGTCGGACCTTGATTTGCACCCGGACGAATTTGTACACAGTCGAACATCGGAGTCCCATGGATACGACGGTACGATTCTCTGTGAATGCCACGTACACCGTATGCCCGTTGCGTACGTCCCCGCCGCCACCGGACGTTGAGAAGATGCATCCGTGAGCGTCGTCCAAACCACCCATCACCATCGTTTCTATCCCGGCGACCGCCGTGAGCTGGCGGTGACCGTGGATCGTTTCATTGACGGGGCACCGGTGTTTCAGCCGTCGGTTCCCGTGTACGGTGTCATCGCACCTCACGCCGGGTACATGTTTTCCGGCGAGATTGCCGGTCGGTCCTACCGGTTTCTGCGTGATGCCGGATTGAACAATCCGGTGGTGTTCCTGTTGGGGCAGTCGCACAACTTCGCACTGGAAACCCCTGCGGTGCTGGACGAGACCTCATACGTCACCCCTTTAGGATCGGTTCCGGTGGAACGTCCGGCGATCGCCGCGCTCCTGGCCACCCGGCGGTTCGGTGCGAACACCCGCGCCCATACGGTGGAGCATTCGCTGGAGGTGCAACTGCCGTTCCTGCAGCGGGTGTATGGAGAGTCCTTCAGCATCGTGCCGGTGCTGGTCGGCGACATGGACGCGGCTACCGCGCGGCGGATCGCCGCGGATCTGGACGGAGTCATGCGCGCGGTGTCCGACCGCCCGGCGGTGTTTGTCTGTTCAACCGACCTGTCCCACTACCCTTCCTATGAGGATGCTGTTCCGGTGGACCGTACGGCGCTGGCGCTCGTGGAACGCATGGATCCGGACGCCTACTTCGCGGAACTGCCGTCGCTGGAGTCACGCAGAGTGCCGGAACTCCACTGCGTATTGTGCGGGCGTGCGGCGGTGGGCATCGCACTGTACCTGGCGCAGGCGAGAGGCGCCCGGCGCGCGGTGGTGCTGGGGTACCGCAATTCCGGTGATACACCCCACGGCGAGCGCGACCGGGTGGTCGGGTACGGAGCGGTCGGATTCGATGCGGGGGATCCGAAGCGTACCGCAACGCAGGCCGGTGTTCCGGAATCGCAGCCGCAGCAGAACGGCGGAACGCCGCTGTCGGAACAGCAGAAACGCACCGTGCTCGCCATCGCCCGCGAAGCCATTGTCGCACAGGTCAGGCGGGCGAAGTCGCCACGATTCAAGATCAAAGACCCCGTGCTGTTGGAACCGGCGGCGGTGTTCGTGACCCTCACCCTGAAGGGGCGGTTGCGCGGTTGCATCGGCACCACATTCCCGCGCGAACCGCTGTACCGTGCGGTGGAGCGCATGGCGGTGGAGGCTGCGACGGGCGACCCGCGGTTCCCGCCGGTGCGCGAACACGAGCTGGACTCCCTGCACATCGAGGTATCCGTGCTGTCTCCGATGCGGCGGGTGTTCTCGCCCGACGATATCCGGGAACACGTGCACGGCGTGGTGGTTCGGCGCAACGGGAATACCGGGCTCTTTCTCCCGCAGGTCTGGGAACAGCTGCCGGACAAGGAGTCGTTCATGGGCGAACTGTGTTCACAGAAAGCGGGCCTGAGCCCCGACGCGTGGAAGGATCCTCGGACGGAACTGTACGTATTCACCGTCACCTCGTTTGAAGAATGAGCACGGTGTCCGCCGCGAGCATCATGCTCGGCATCGGGGCATGCGCGATGGCCGCCGGGTGCGGTGGCAATTACACCGAGAGCTCGTGCGTGCCGCAGCGGCGGGGGATGTCGCCGCCGTACGTGCGGCGGTGCGACGGGGTGCTCGCGTCGATGCCTCGGGGCCTGACGGTATGACTCCCCTGATACTGGCCGCTCTGCGTGGTCACGCGGCTGTGGTTGCGGTGCTCCTGGACGCCGGTGCCGATCCTCTTCGGACGGATTCCCGCTACGGCATGAGCGCGTTGCACTGGGCGGCTGCATACGACCACCGGGCGGTGGTGACCACGATGCTCGCCCGCGGAGTGTCGCCCGAAACCCGGCAGGCCAACGGTATGACGCCGCTGATTCTTGCCGCTGCCCGCGGGAACCTGCCGCTGGTGCAGCTGTTGGTTTCCACCGGCGCTGCGCTGAATGCGCGGGATAACGACGGCTGTACCGCGCTCTGGTATGCATCGTACGAAGGGAACCGGGACGTCGTGCGTGCACTCCTCGCGGCGGGAGCCGATCCGGATGTGTCCAACCGTCTCGGGGAAACCCCGCTGATGCTGGCTGCCGCACGGGATTTCCGGGAGGTGATCAGGGATCTCATCGCCGCAGACGCCGACGTGAATGCCGCTGACGCATCGGGCGAGACGGCGCTGATTCGCGCGGCGAAGGAAGGTCGTCGGGATGTGGTCGCCGTGCTGCTGGCGGCGGGGGCGGATCCCCACCGTGCAACCCGCGCCGGATGGACCGCGTTGCGGTGGGCGGAACATGACGGTCCGAGCGACCTGGGAAACCTGCTGCGCCGGGCGGGTGCCCGCCGCTGACGAGCGGTGCGGAACGTCACTCGCCGGAGGTGTCCAGGTCGATGGAGTAGCGACCGGGATCGCCGCTCCACAGAACCGTGATGGTTACGTCTCCCGACGGCACCTCGTCGAAGATGACGGTCACCGCATCCGACACGGAAGGCGGGAGGCGTGGGGTGCGCCTGACACCGTCGGGTCCGGTCAGGGAGGCGCCGGTGACTCGTGCCGTTGTTCCACTCCGAACGGAGAGCCGGATCAGTGGGGGCGGCAAGCGTTCCGCCCGCAGGCGCAGTTCGGTGTGTACCGACCCGTCGGAGAACACGGTACGGCTGCCGGCTTCCACCCGGTACGGTGCGCCGAAATGAGGGTGGTGCGGGGTGTCGGGCTGCCGGACTTCCCCCGGCCGTGCTCGCCCGGCGTCGTCCATGCGGGACAGTACGTCGAGAACCTCACGGTTGGTGCCCGGGCAGGGATCGTCCGGCGCGGACGCGGATACGCCGGCCGGTGCGACCGCCGGTGTCCGGGGCGCGACGGCGCGCGTGCAGCAGCACAGGAATACAGCCGACAGGGTAGCCAGGAGCGCAACGGCCCGCTGGTGCATCGGTGGTGTTGATGGCGGGGAGTTCGGCACCTTGCGGAAGCCGGTCATAGTTTGTATGAAAAGCCGCTGCATATCCGTAGGGGGAAGAATCACATGCCGCCAGCGGGAGTCGAACCCGCGATCCCCAACTTGAGAGGCTGGTGTCCTAGGCCACTAGACGATGGCGGCATGATCACTCGCATCCGGTGCGTCCAATGAATGCCACGTTCTACAAAAAACACCGCGGAGAAGTCAAACCATGCCGCCGAAGACCGATTGGAACCTGAAGTTCTTCCGGGACGTGCTCGGACTGGAGTGCCTGCACTTCGGGTACTTCGAAGACACCGCCGCCGCGCCGACGCTGGAAACACTGCGCGTTGCGCAGGAGCGCTATGTCGGGAAGCTCGTGGAGCTGTTCCCCGCGGGTGCTCATTCGGTGCTGGACGTGGGTGCCGGCACGGGCGAGGTGGCTCGGATGCTGGCGGCGAAAGGGTACGCGGTTCAGTCGGTGTCGCCGGATGCTTACCAGCGGGAGGTATTCACGCGCAAGAACCCGGGTATCCCGTTCCACGCTTCCACGTTCGAGGACCTCGCCATCGGCGGTTCGTTCGATGTCATCCTGATGTCGGAGTCCTGCCAGTACCTGCGGTTGGACCGGACGTTTCAGCAATGTCGCCGGCTGTTGGCTCGGGGAGGTGCCGTCGTGGTGTCGGACTACTTTCGGATCTATCGGATGCGCTACTACCGCACCACCCACGTCTGGGAGGATTTCGTCGCCGCAGCCCGGCGCGGCGGGTTTCGGATCCTGCAGGACGTTGATGTGACCGCCAACGTGCTGCCGACGCTGCGTCTCGGGGCGCAGCTGTACCGCCGCTACGCGCTGCCGGCAATCGAGGTGCTCGCGGGGTATGCCTCCGACCGGATGCCGCAGATCGCCTGGCTGGTGCGGGTGCTGTTCGGCCGGGCACTGCGCAAGGTCCGGTTCTACCTGTACGAGCACACCCGTGACAAGCTGGACGAGACGTTGTTCGCGCAGCGCATGCGCTACCGGTTCCTGTCGCTCATTGTCGACGCATAGCCGCAGCAACGGATGGTCCTCCGCCGGGGGAACGCAGCCGGCATCGCCGGGGCGGTGCTGTTTGACGTCGACCCCGCGGTGTACTTGGTGTACACCGCCCCGAACACGGCGCGCGTCGACCTGGTGAACCGCGGCGCAGGCACCGATGCCGGGATGCCTGCGTTCTTTACGAAGGTGACGGAATGCGATTCGAGGACCAGCGAGGTATGGATGGCAAACCGGTGCAATACTGGAACAATACCGCACGTCCGCTGACGCAACGTACCTGAAAAAAACCGCACATGAAGCACCCAGAATTTCCCACCATCACTCTCGGCCGCTCGCCTGCCCGTCGCTGGGGGCGTACCCCGTACACCGCGCTGTCGGTGGACCCGCGCATTTTCACCGATGGTGTTCCCGCCGTCTGCGACCTGGGGCGCTGCCGTGGACGGTGCTGTTGCGAGGGGGTATACGTTGATCTAGGGGAGCGTGATCTTGTCCTGCGGCATGCCCGCGGCATGGAACCGCTCATGGCGGGCAAACGAAACCGTGATCCCCGCCGGTGGTTCTGGGGTTCCTGGAAGGACGTTGACGCCCCGTCAGGCCGGGTATGTGCTACGCGGGTGGAGGGCGGTCGGTGCGCGTTCCAGTTGTCCGACGGTCGCTGCGCACCGCAGGTGTACGCGGCGGAACGGGGCATGCACCGCTGGGCGCTCAAGTCGCTCAACTGCATCATGTACCCGCTGGTCATCAAGGAAGGGGTGCTCACCATTGAGGATGTATACCAGGAACGCGATCTGTGCGGGACGACGCGCCATGCGCGGGTGCCGTACTACCGTTCCTGCCGGCAGGAGTTGGAGTTCCTGCTGGGAATCGGCGGCTATGCGCGTCTGGTCCGCATGGCCTCGTCGTTCCGTCTGAAAAAGAAAGCCGACAGCCGGCTAGGGGGGTAGACCGGACTGTCGGCCGATGGAACCGCTGAGCTGTACTGCTCGACGCCTACCGAACCACCGCGATGCGCCGGGACGCTGCGATGCCCGCGCCGCGAACCACCAGGGTGTACACGCCGGATCCGACAGCTTCACCGTCCTGGTTGACACAGTCCCAGGCGATGATGCCCGCGCCGCCGCGCTGTGCTCGGACAACCCCCTTCCACACCGGTCGTCCCGAAAGAGTATACACCGCCACCGTGATCTCCCCGTGTTCCACCGGAACCGCCAGGAACAGCGCGCGGTCGCCGCGTGACGGTTGCAGCCAGCCGTTGGTCCCGCCGATGACGCGTACCGTCCCGGGGACCAGCGCTTCCGGCGTGAAGAATACCGGCGGAACTGCCGGAAGGGGTGTATCGGGAGCACGGTCCGGTTCCGTCGGCGCCACCGCGCCCGTACAGAATACCGGCGTTTCCGCCCAGGAGTATGCCCCGTCGTTGTCGGTGGCCGCGATGCGTACCGTGTTGGTTCCGTGTACGAGTCCCGTGAGCTCTACGGAAACACTGAGGGATGCGCCGCCTGCGGTGTTCGTGAAGACTGCGGTGGACACCCCGTTGATGAACATCTCGACCGAGACGATCACACCGTCCGGGTCTAAAGCCACGGCGCTCACGCGCACCGAAGAGGTGCTCCATGCCGTCGCGCCCGGGGCGGGCTCAACGATGCTGACCGACGGAGGGCTGTTGACTCCCGGTGGTGGAGCGACGGTATGTGTGGACGCGGTCACGAACAGCGCTGTCGCAGACCAGGGGCTCTCTGCGCCGCGGGAGTCCCGCACCCGTACCTGCCACCAGCAGGTCGTACCGCCCGCGAGCGCCTCTCCGCCGTACACCAGGAATGATGCTGACGATATCACCACACCGCTGTTCCACAGCAACGGGCCGCCGGCACCCAGCGCCGCCGGTGAAGACGCCACGCGGACTTCACACGCCGATTGCGTATCATCGGGTTCCGGATCGCTGAACGTCCAGGACAACAACGGCCATGGCACCGACACGTTGACGGGATTCACGTCGCCGCCGCACCGCAGCTGCGTCGGAGCGTTCGGCGGGGTGTTGACCGCCGGTCGGCGAATCGCGAAGGATGCAGCGGCCGAGAATCCGCTCGCCGCGTCCCAGCGGTCCCAGACCATGACACGCCAGTACACCGTCGTGCCGGGAGCCAACGCCGGCCCGCCGTACCGGACGTACGTTGCCGTGGAGGCGACCTTGCCAGTATCCCACAGGGGCGCAGTTTCCGTCTCGTCGGGAAACACCTGTACGCGGTACGCACCCTGGCGGTCGTCACTGTCCGGGTCGCTGAAAATCCAGCCGAGCAAGGGGGCCGCCGTGGAGGCGACCGGGCCAGGGAACATCACGCCGTCGCAGGTCAGGCTGTGGGGAGTGTCCGGCGGCGTGTTGGAGATGTTCTGTGCCATGCTGAATACACCCACCGGCGAAAGCGGACTCAGCGCGCCGATGGTGTCGCGTGAACGCACCGTCCAGTAGTAGGTGGCACCGGGGACCAACGCCGGTCCGCCGTATGCCACCGCAGTCTGTGATGAGTGCACCAACCCGCTGTCCCACACCGTGCCGTTGCCGGCTGCCGCATCCATGGGGGCGGTGGCGATGAAGAGATGGAATCCCGAGGGGATTGCGTCCCACGGATCAATGTCGTGGTGCGTCCAGGAGAGCACGGGGTGCGGACTGGACATGCCCGTGGGATCGGTCGCGCCGTCGCATCGAAGGTCGTCGGGCGACGCCGGCGGATGGTTGCGGGTTGCCGAGAAGTGCGCCACGGCGGACCAGGAGCTGGCTGCGCAGAACCCGTCCTGCGTCATGACCCGCCAGAAATAGGCGTACCCCGGCGCGATCGCCGGGCCGGCATACGCCGCCGACGAGCGCAGCGACTCCCGCCATCCGGAATCCCACGTAGATCCGACACCCGCCGCCGCGTCCGACGGATTGGTGGAGACGATGATGCGGTATGCGGACTGGCTGTCATAGGGATCGGGGTCCCGGAAACGCCATGCGAGCACCGGGATTCCCGTGACGGAATCCGGATTCGCCTGACCGTTGCACCGCAGGTCGGTGGGGGGAACCGGGGGGAGGTTCGCGACCGGTGCGGGAACGGTCAGGTCGAGTCTCCGGATTGAAATGTCATCAATCCAAAAAACGGCGGTGCCGGCACCGGAGCCGGCGCCGTTGAAGCGCAGGGTCACCTTGCCGGTGAATGTCGGAGCGCTGGAAGTAAACAGCATGTACCGCACGCGGCGCCACCCGCCGGGGTAGCGCCGGGTGTCCACCAGGCCGTCGTACATCGGCGGCCAGTGCCAGCCGGGGATGCCTTCCGGGATAATGGGACATTCCAGGCGGAAGCTCTTCGGATCGGCGGCGGAAATCTTCGTCCAGAACA
>Ga0308419_1000983_pt1 | contig 19306 bp, 24 predicted proteins | sample HotsprSampleMS50_FD_203674 | JGI IMG/M metagenome (GOLD analysis project Ga0308419, IMG submission 203674) | Hot spring phototrophic mat microbial communities from Mushroom Spring, Yellowstone National Park, Wyoming, United States - 20090730_MS50 ... | reverse complement strand
GCAGCGCGCCGTGCGTGGGGCGCGCGGACGCCGATGCCTACGCTCGTCAGGTTGCGGACGCGCAGGCGTTCCTGGCGGGCGGGCATGTAGCCTGGCGGCGGGAGCTTGTGCGGCGGATGGGCAAGGCCGCGGACGCGCTCGACTTCGAGGCCGCGGCCGCCCTGAGGGATCGGATTCGTGCGCTCGATCGCCTGGCGGAGCGCACCCCCATCGTCGGCTCAGGCCTGGTTGATGCCGATGTCTTCGCCCTGGCCCGCGCGGACGCAGAAGCTTGCGTCCAGCTCTTTCTGATTCGCAGCGGCCGCGCGCATGGCGGGCGCGCCCTTTTCCCCGAGATCCCAGCCGAGGCCGGCAATGGGGAGGTGATGGCGGCGGTGCTGCTGCAGGCCTATGCGGATCGGCCGCCGCCGCCCCTGGTCGTCTGCTCCCCTCTCCCAGAGGATGCCGCGACGCTGGCCGATGCTCTCTCGCGCCGAGCTGGCCGTCGGGTGCGGATCTCCGCCGGCGCTCGGGGTGGTCCGAAACGGCTCCTCGAGGAGATCCGGCGCAATGCGGAGAAGGCGCTGGAGCGACGTCTTTCGGCTAACGCCTCACAGCGCGCCGCCCTCTCGGCACTGGCCGCCCTCCTCAACCTGCCGACGGTGCCGGCGCGGATCGAGTTCTACGACAACTCGCACTTCGGCGGCACGGGGATGGTGGGCGCGATGGTCGTGGTCGGCCGGGACGGGATCGAGCCATCGCAGGGGCGGGTCTTCCGCGACGTCGGGCCCGTCGCGGCCGGCGACGACTATGCGATGATAGAGGCCGTCCTGCGCCGGCGCTTCCGGCCAGGCCATGCGCCCCCGCCCGATCTCGTGGTGGTCGATGGCGGCGCCGGACAGCGCAACGCGGCGTTGCGGGCCCTTGCAGCAGCGGGCGTCGCCGTGCCGGTACTTGGGGTCTCGAAAGGGCCCGATCGAAACGCCGGACGAGAGACCCTCCACTGGGAGGAGCGCGTCATCGACCTCTCTCCCCGGGATCCGCTTCTCTTCGCGATCCAACGCTGGCGGGACGCCGCCCACGACAACGCGATAAGCGCTCAGCGCAAGCGACGGCTTAAGGCGATCAAGCGGTCAGCGCTCGACGGAATCCCCGGACTCGGCCCCGCCCGACGCAAGGCTCTGATCGCGCGATTTGGCTCCGCCCGGGCAGCAACCTTGGCTTCCGTCGAGGATCTGCGCCAGGTACCAGGCATCAGCGTAGGCCTCGCCGAGCGAATCCGGGATGCAGCTCGTCGATCTTCATAGACTGTCTTCGTTTGAATTTCGTATTTTTCAGTTTTTATATTCCCAAGAATACTATTGAGTCGTATTCATTCTGCTCGATTTCGTTTTTTAAATAAATTTTCCGAAACTTGGCGGTATCTCCGGACAGGTTGTTCAAGCAATGGTGAACCTTTTCAGAGAAGACATGCCATGTCCGCGTCTTTCCGATCCATCCTGTGCGTCGCTTCACCACTGACCTTAGCGGCAGGCCTATTGGTCTGCGCGACGAATGCCTTATCGCCGCCACCGTTGCTGCCACCCGAGATGACGAAAGCAACTTCGTTATCTTCTTCGCCTTCGATGAGTCTGATCCAGAGGAAGCTTGCTCGGCCAACGCACGCTGCGTCTCTCGGACCACAAGCACCTCACGGAGGAGGCTATCTCGGCCATTGAGATGGCGTCGGCGCCTGATCAGGCGCCTCTCGGCGAGTGGGTCCAGCACCCACGATCGGTGTCGTGGTCTCTTGGGAGATGGGCACGCGGATGCCGCGTCCTGGTGCCTCCTCGGGCTGCCTGGTTAGGCTGTGAGCTGAATTGTCGCCGTCGTTGGCGCGCTCTTCGGCGACGAGGACAAGGGCTGTCTGGTCGATACCCTCTCGACCGCGGAGATCTGTGTTGTCTGTGCCAGCGACAGCGCCCAAGTAGGGAACATGGTCGTCTTCAGGAGACGATAGCGTGCGTTCAGCTGTGTCGGGGCCTAGGCATTCTGGGATCGAGCCCCTGACTCTCCGTCTTTCTTTGCAATCCATCCGATGCTCTTTCTGTGCAAGTGTGTGGCGCTTGCTGGACTCGGTGTTTCGCCGAGGCTCCGGGCGGCGCCGGAGGTGCCGGTCACGACCTTGGCGGAGATACTCCTGAACCAGTTGGCTGAGGAGGATTAGGGGGCGGCGCGCTGCGGAAACTGCGGCCTGGGATTCGGCGAGCCCTGCGCGCAAAAGGAGAGGGGGCGCCCGTCCCCGACAAGGGCCGATCTGGTGCCTCCGGACTCCGGATCATCCGGTCGAAATCCTAAGACCGTTAGGCCTGAAAATACTGCGCCCCCGGGGAGGCTGGTCCCCGAGGGGCGCACGGTTCCGAAGTTTGTCCCCCGGGCGTTTGCCGTCCGAAGGTGGTTGTTGTCAATCTTCCTAAGAACCACAAGGCCGACATCAAGTCACGTCCGCCCCGCGTTTATCCTTTCTTCATTTCCGTCTTCAGGCGCCCTCCCTGCTGTGCCCTCGAATTCGCGCTTCCTCCTCTGGAAGGATCGCATGGTCGGTGTGGCGCATCGCCTCTATTCGGTCCGTCGCCCGGTGGGGATCGTGCTGGCCGGTGTCTAGGTCGAGCCCCCGCCGGCGGGCGATCTCCCGCAGGCCTTGCCAGGCGGCGAGATATCCTCGACGTCGCAGCGGGTCGTCGGTCAGGTCGGCTGCATCCCGGGTGGCAAGCGCCCGCCGCCGCAGCTCTCGGTTGTTGAGCTCCCGGACCTCCTCCTGCAGCACCCGGATCTCGGCGGCTGTCGGACGTGGCGAGAGGAGGAAGGCATCTGGAACCTCTCGGGGCTCCGTCCGCCGAACTGGCATCTCGCCGAATAGCGCGGCCAGCGCGAGTGCCTCCGGATCCGCCTTGACCTCCGGGACGACAGCCTCCCGACCAGGAAGGCGTGCTGGCACCGTGGACTTTCCTCCTGTCGCTTCTGGTGGAGCGGTGGGGGCCTGGGGTACCGGATCCTTAACAGTAGTAGGCGCCTGAGCGGGGGTGGCTGGCATTGGGGGTGCGGCCTCTGTCTTTGGCATTACCGGCACCGGGGAAGCCTGCACGACTGGTGCGGCGATCGTCGGCATTCGTTGTGAAATTGTCGCCCGCGGCGCTGCTGATTCCGCAGGAGGGGTGGCTTCGAGGTCGTCAAGCGTGGCTGTGCTGCGCGCAATCGCATCCACGATGGCCATCGAGATTCGGGCATCGGCGATCTGAGCCGCCGATGCGCCGTTGGCCCGGCCGATCGCCTCTATGCATCGGCCTTCGGCATCGGCGGCTGCCTTGATTGCTCTCTCCGCCAAGGCGCCGGCGGCGGCAGCAGCTTCCCCGGCTTCCGTCGCCTTGGCCAGGGCCTCAGCCGCGAAGACCTCCATGCCGGGACGGGTTTCGAGCACAAGACGGCGCTCCTCGAGCAGGCGCTTCGCCGCATCCCAGGCCGCATCCCGGGCGACGCCCACGGGTGGGCGCACGAGAAGCCGCTCGCCCTCGCGATCGAGAAAGCGCATCCGCTGTTCGATTCGGAGCAGGACCGCCTCGGCCGCGATGCGGTGCGCCTCCTCCTCCTGTCGAAGGCGCGCCTCCTCTCGGGCGGCCTGGCGGGCCTCCGCGAGCCGGGCCTGGCCATCCTTGATGTCCTCTGTCACGAGGGAGGGGGCGCGTCGAAGTAGTTCCTCGAGACGCCGCTCGATCGCGTCGATTTCCGCCTCTCGCTTGCGCAGCCGAATCGCACCTTGAGACAGGCGAAAGTTGACCTCCCGCCGGACGTTCTCAGACCCCCGTCTGGTCTCCACGCCGTAGGTCTCAACAATCGCGGAACGTGTCCCGAGATGGCGCGTCGCCTGCTTCAGCACCCCACTCTCTCGGTAGGGCCTCGGATCGTAGCGCTTCTCGATTCCCATGACACCGAGATGGAAATTGGCAATGTCCGCATAGCGCCGGCGGAGCCCGAGCACCCAAGCCTTCCCCTGCGCTTCCCGATCCTTGGCCTGCCGATGGGGATAGTGGATCCGACGTGCCCGTGCTGATGTTCGGTAGGTCTCCTCGAGCTCGAAGTCCCACCTCCCGTCGGGTGTCCGACGCGCCGGTCGGTCGTAGTAGGCGATGTGGAGATGCCAGTTGCGAGCATCGTTGTGGCCGCTTGGCGCATGGATCGCGCACCAGTAGGGAAGCCCTTTCTCTTCGAAGATGCGCGCGAAGTCACGAGCGATTCGGAAGCGGGTCGCCTGATCGGCTTCATGGGGTAGCTCGAGGATGATCCGGCACTGGACGCGCCCGCGCCTACCCTCCGCGGATTCGACCTTCCGCCAGAAGTCCGCGCGCATCGCCTTGTCCTCACCGATGGTACCAAATGAGAGGACTCCAGGCATCCGGACTGCTTCCGGAAAGGCGAGGCCAAGGGCATCCGAAGTTTTCGCCGGTGCCCGTCTTCCCTTTGGCAGCCGTACCTCAGGATGCGGTCCCGGAGCTCCCATCTCAAGCCCTGGCCCCTCTTCTCGTTCCAAGGCGGACGGACGCTCGATGTAGGTTTGGTGCTTGGCCGCGGTTGTCACCTCCCGCCACGATTCAGAGCCATGTCGACCTTTCGTCACGAAGGTATGCTTGAAGTGGAAGGTCACCCCGCGATCGGAGGAGGGCCGAGTTCCGACCACCTTCCAGGATGCGTAGCTCGGACGCATGCCTGCACGCCGCACGCCGATCTGTGCTCCTCCGTCCGCTTCGGGAAGGCGCGCTAGACTTCTATCCAGACGACGGAGACGTCCGATCTGTTCTTCCATGGCCGATATTCCTCGCCCGCCTTCTGACATTCCGCTCACAGCTCAGGCTTGTCCTTCTCAAGACTCGTAAGCCGAGATGGCGCATCGGGGCCCTTTCCGCAAGCCTCTGCTAATCAATCTGCGTTATTGCGCCTACACCTAATCATAATTAATAAACAGGATGGATCGGGTGGCTAAACAATGGGAAGCGCTAGGAACACACGAAAAAGACAGAGTAGAACCTTCGGAAAATCGAAGACAGAAGCCAAAAGAGGATCCGAACCTGCGGAAAAACACGTCGAAAGCAAATTTCTTTCAGGCAGTTGAAACAAGGGGTTGCAAAGCGCTATATGACGTAATGCGACAAAGGCATAGCACGCCACATAACAAACAACATAATACCTGTTTTCTCTTGAAAGAGAAGAGGACAAGCCTCGAAAATGGCTCAGAATTCCGAACCGACGCGCCTGCGCGTGGAGAAAGCGTTGCGTGATCGGGCATATCGAGAAAAGACTGCCACCCCCTCCTGGAGGAGGACAGTGGAGGGAGCGGTGCGGACCTTCCTGCCGGTTATCGAAGAGGTAAAGCCGCTTCTAACTTGGGACGAGATCGCCAAGGTACTGGCCGAGGCGGGGGTGGCTTGGAGGAACGGACGTCCGATATCAGGTTCGGACCTTCGATCAGTAGTCCATCGGCTACGGCTACGAGCGCGAGCGGAGGAGGTCAAGTTGCGTCCGTCTGGACGCAACCTCCTCGCTGGCGAGGTGCGCGGGGAGACACCATATCAGGGGGTGCCAAGACATGGGACTGAAGGCGCGGAGGCGGGGAGCCCAGAGGGCATAGACAAGGCGCGGATCCTCCGAGAAATGGCTAGGGCGGCTTCCGAGCGTCGCGTCCCCACCTTCTCTCCCGTCAAGAGCATTGCGGCCAAAGTCGATAGCGCTAAGATGGAGACCACATCACCGCCAGGAGATCCCGCCTCATGAGGGACGAAAAGACGAGCGTCTGGATCCTCAACTCCAAGGGAGGTGTCGGCAAGACAACTCTCTCGGTAGCGGTAGCGGATCTGATGCACTTGGCGGGACGCACGCCGAGGTTCCTGGAGATCGATTCGCGCAAGCGACTCTCCTCCTTCATCGGGACAGAGAAGGTCCTCTCGTTCGAGGGGGCGCCGCCGATCTCCGAGATTCGGAAAAACCCGAACCTGGTGCTCGGGCACTACGACCCAATCGTGGAAGCCATTGAAGCGGGAGATAGCCTGCTGGACCTGGGGGCCAACGAGGATCCAGCCTTCCTCGAATATTGCCGACTGTCCCGTCTCGACGAGGATCTGGTCGATGGAGGCATTCGGGTGATCGCGCTCGTCCCAACAGTAGCGGAGAACGAGAGCGTCCGAGGGGCGCTGGAGGCGTTACAGAACCTACACGAGGCGATGCCATCGGCAGAGCGAGTGCTGGTGCTGAACGCCAGAGACGGGGAGGGGTTCGACCGATACTTTTCACCAAGACAGGTCCTTGAAATGGAAGGATCAAGAGTGCGGATGGTGGAAATGCAACGCATTGTCTCCGAGGGGTGGGAGGACTTCCAGAGGGAGAAAATGCGCTTCCTCGACATCATCACGATGGAGCCCGAAGAGATTCAAAAGCGGTTCGGGTTTGCCCGACCGAAAGCAAAGCGAGCACGAGGCGACATCGCGGCCTGGTTCGAGGCGATGCGTCGTTCGATGACCGGCATCTTACCGGCAGTGGAGACTTGAGATGACCGACATGCGGAAGTTCGGAGACATACGGGAGAAGGCCCTAATCCAGAGAGAGGAAGGGCTGGCCGAAGGGGTGGCGGAACTGAAAGGAGCGTCACTCGATCGCCGAGTGGATTTCCTACGCGAGGTTCCCGGCGCGAAGGGCGATCTCTTGAATGAGCTCCTGGCCGACATCCACAACCTGAAGAAGGGGCAAGGACTGGAAGCAGCAGGCATGATCGAGACGTCACTGCCAGCGTCGAGGCCGTCCGTTCGCCAGGGTAGCATTCTCGTGGGGATAATCGTCGGCCTGATAACAGGTATGGCAGGAGGCGTCGGCGGCACATGGATGATGTTGGCAGGCGGTCAAGGAAAGGATCCTCCGGCGCTGGCAGTAGTTCAGGTACCGGTGCCTAAGCAGGCGCCGGTCTCGCGCTGGGCATCGTCGGAGGAGGAAGATCTCTATCTTCGCCTGTCGCGCTCGAACGGAGGGATGGCTCTGGAGACGCACTGCCGGGAGGACGGAAGAGTTGAAGTCGAGACGCCGGACGGGCGTCGGAACGCTTGCCTGATCTGGCCACCGGTAGAGGTGAGGTATGATGAAGGGTCCGGGAGGTCTTGATGCTCGGGGTGGACCAGCAGCCCGTCTGGCCCTGGTAAGGGCAAGGATTGCCGATCTGCGCGTCCGCCGGGAGACATTCGAGCGGGGAGTGGAAGAGCGTCGAAGACGTTTTGAGGACGAGGAAAGGATCTTGATGGCAGAAGAGGCGGCTGCTCTCGAAGACCTGCTTCGACAGCGTCGGGACCTACTGGCCAAAGCCCTTCCGGTCCTGCGCGCAAATGGGGAGGACGTCTCGAGCCTCGCGGGGGTGGAGATGGACGAGGAACGATGGCAGGCCCTGCTGGCGCGTCTCCAAAACTGGAGAAGAGAGACAAACCGTTCCCTGACCTCTGCGGAGGAGATCCGCCGTCTGTTGCCATGAGGCGGCCTTGTAGAAGAGGAGTATGTCGAAATGGCGAGGTCACAGATCGGGCGTCTGCGAGCGATCGAGCAACGGGAAGCCCGCGCCCGGGAAATACTGGAACAAATCCAAAAGGAGCGAGAGAAGATCGTCGCACCGACTCGGGCAAAAATCGAGGCGGTTTTCGGACGCGTCCTGTCGGAGATGGTCCGGGAGCGTTTGGAAGCGATCGTGGGGCTGCGGCTAAATCAGGCCGCGCTGGAGAGGGATCTTAAAGAGGCCATTGACCGACATCTCCAGCCGCGCGTCAAGAGGACGTCTGGTCATCCATCGTCAGAGGTTACTGCGGCGGAAGAAGAGGATGAACTGTCCCTTCAGATCGCACGCGATCTGGAAAATGCGGGAGAGGTTGGCGAGGATCCAGCACCGCGCAACTGAAGAAAGACCTCGTCATGATGTTCCTCCTTCTCGGTCTCGGGATCATGGCCGCGAGCGCGGCGTCCTGGGCGAGTATCCTATCATACCAAGATTTTTCGGACGCGATTCTACAGAACGGTCTGTTATACTTCTGGTGGAACATCCTGATAGGAATGGTGCAGCATTGGGAGATCCTAATCTCGATACCCTCTGTCGCGGTTCCCCTGCTGGTCGCGACGGTTGGCCCCTTTGTGGGGATTCCCCTGATGGTGGTGGGCGGAATGGCGTTGTGGCGCCGGCCAAAAGAGATCAAGGTGCAGGGGCGAGCCCGGGGCCCGATGCAAACGGAAGTCTTTCGGGCACCAGGGCCTGTCGCAGAGGAGAAGACGCTCCTCGGAGAGAAAGAGCGCCGTCGAGCCAAGCCTGTCCGTCCGGAAAAGGACACCTCCTCAGGGAATCGGATGGAAGAGAAACACTCTACGTCCGCGACGGTGGCCACTGGAGGAATTGACCGTAAGGTCACCGGAATCGGAGCTGCCCTTGCGGGAACAATGGCGGCGCTTGGGGCGGCAGTCTCCAAACTGGCTGATAGGATGCGCCAGGAAGCATTGTTGGCGGCAGAGCGACAGGCGAAGGAGCGGGAAGCGTTAGCGACAGCGCGGACAGAAGTAGAGCGCGCGTCGTCCGCTTCGGCCATCCAGGCCGCCCGAGAGGAATCAGGCACTGAGGACGAGCAGCAGCCACTACCGGATCGGATCATGGCCTGGTATGCAGCGTGGATGACGGTACGAGCCGGCCAACGTCCGCCTCGGATGCTAGAGGATGCCCGTCGCTTGGCAGCAGAACTGGACCCGAAAACACGTTCGGCAATGATGGGCTTCGGGATGCGCGGCGCGACGGCCCTGTCGATGCTGGAGAGCGCAGCGTCGGCAGGGATGACGCGTGGAGCAGAGGAGGAAGAGGGTTTCCTGCCTTTGCCTAGGACGAATGCGACATCGATGTCCGGTGCGGACATCGAAGAGTTCCTGCGAGAGGTCGAGGCACCGGAGGCCTGCGGAACCAGACCACAAGAAGGCTCCAACGCACCGCGGGATGCGGCAGGTCCGGCATTCATCGAAGACGACATCACTCCTCCAGCCCCGTCATCGCCTGCGGTCTCCTGCTCGTCCGAGGAAGTGGGGCCAATAGTGATCGAAGACGATATCGATACGCCGAACATTGACAAAGGCCCCTCGAGCATGGTGAACGAAATGGCAGCCCGTCGACTGATGGGCGATGAGGAGCACGGGGAGATCAAGATTCCAATCGAAGAAAGAGAGCTCCTGCCGATGCCTGGCACGATCGAGCCATCAGACGTCGGCGACATGGTCGTCGCAACGGCGACTACCAGATGGGACGAGATCAGTGCCTCGGCGCCAACGACGAACGCAGTCTATCCAGACCAGAAGGCAGCTGATTCAAAGGAAATGGTATCAGAGGCCGAGGTAGAGAACTTCCTCGCAGTGGCCGAAAGCGTTTCCAAGACGTCCGTCACGACAGCGATCAAGCCGGCAGATGAAGCTGAGGTCAAGAACTTCCTGGCAGCGGCAGACGAGGTAGGACCGGCGGCGGAGTCGTCCCCAGAAGTTGAGGGGCCAGCCGTGGCTGGAATGACGATCCTGCTGGAGCAGAACGCGGTCAATCGAGACCGATCTTCATTGCCAACGATGGCGGAGCCTGCCGCATCGACAGAAGCCGAAGCGTGGGGCAAGGCGCAGAGCGAGGCGATCGTCGAGCGGGAACCAATCAAGGACGGGGGATCGCCGCCCTTCGGCGGATCGCCTGCCACTCAGAAAAGCGCGGAAGAGGTGGCGACAGAGGCGGAGATGGCGCCAAAGTTAGTTGGGCCGATGGCATCCGACGAGAGGTTGCTGTCTGCGAAAGATGGCTGGCCAGCGATGGCGGACACCGTTGAGAACACGGGTTCGTCGGAAACGGGGTTCCTGACGTCCAGAGTAGTTCCATCCGTCGTGGGGTCCAAACCGACAGTAGAACAAGAGATTGCGGCGGAGCTAACGCAGGCTTCGACTGCGCAGCTGGAGAGGCTTGCAGCAGGGCCTGTCATCATGGCTCCGGCAGAGGCGTCCGTACCGAAAGCGGGGGCAGAATCGGAGTCTGCTTGCAGGGACGATGCACCGGAGGCATTTCCCTCCGGGGTGTCGCCGGAGGCCCAAGAGGCGGTTATTGGACCGATGTTATCTGATCCGCGGCGCCGAGCGACAATCCTTGGGGATCGGGAGGGAACGCCTACCTGGATGCTACGCCGTCTTGAGCTCTACGGACTGCTCGGCTTGAGTGACAAATCGAATACAGCCGTAGTCCGCATGTGGGAGGCGCTGGACCGATTGGTATCCCATCAGGCGCGTGTGTTTGCCTGGGAGAGTCTGAAGGAGACACCGCCACCAGCCTTCGCGACACACGAGCAGCGGGCAGCATATGTCATAGATCTGGCGCGCGAGGTGGTGGCAGAGCGCGCGCGGGTAGGTGCGGATCTGCTGGCCGAGTTACGGGCCTTGAAGGCGGGGACGGAGCATGTGGCATGGATGGATGACCGGGTGGACTCGCTGCTGGCGGCGATGACCTCACCCAAAGCGATGGAGCAGCTGGAGGACTTCCTGCCAAAACCGGAGGAAAGCAAGGTCCAGGCGGGTGGCCGACTGCTGAAGGTGATGACGGGACGGAAGGAACCGGAGGTTCCAGCGATCATCGAGTCGCCCTACGAGGACCTGCTGGCCGCCTCGCATGATATCCATCAGCGCTACAAGGAGATCTGCAAGGTCCTGATGGTGCCCATCTACCGGAGTCTGAGTATAAAAGTGAAAGGAGAGGACGGACGTCCGGTCTATGCGCAGATTGAGCTAGTGATAGGAGATGTCTCCTCCATCAAGCAGCGCAGCGCGGCACAGGAAGGAGCAATCGGAATCGTCTTCGCGCTGGTGCCATCTGGGCGATGGCAGGTAGCTGAAGCGGCAGGCCGGGCGGGTCAGGATCGCTTGGTGTTGGAGGGAATTGGAGAGAACGCCGGACGCCTACTGCGAGTGCGCGACCGCTCCCTTGACGTCTTCCGACGCTGGGTTGAGGGCCGCAACATGCGGGCCTTCGGCGTGGTTCATCTCCTCTGTGAGGAAGGAACGGTGGTAGATGGGATTGACCGCCGCTGGGGAAATGTGGAGTTTGTTCGCAACCCCTGGGGCCAGAAAGACCTAGAGGCAATCCAGAAGAGCCGCCTACGACCGAAGGCCGGATGACGGGGTCCATCAGTCCAGCAAGTCCCTGGAAGACCGGAGGAATATGGAGGGCAGCCCCTCGGACTGCCTCTTTCAGATGTCAGGCGGTCAGGAATCAGCGCGCTGTTTGATTACGGTCGAGGAGCAACAGCGAGGTCGAGCAGGGGTCTCGGAGACGGCGGGCCTCAACCTTTGGGAAGATGGCCGGTAGCCCTCTTCCTGTCGGCACGTCCTCCGCGGCATCGACGCGAAAATGGAAGCTGTTGGTGACAAGACTATCGAAGTCCTGAAAGAAATTGGTTGAGGCCTTAAGGAAACTCGAGGTGAAGAACCAGGAACAGGGGCAACCCCTGTCCTCGACGCACGGAAGGATCTCACCCATCGGGTGTTGATCGTCTCTGTTCCGTCCAGGCTTGGCACCTGGTAGTTAAGGCAGTGCCATTCCATCTGAGAGGGACTGTTGGTGTTGATTGTGATACTCGAGGATACCTAAGCCGGTCTTGGCAGGCTCGAGCCGATGCAGGATCCGATGGGACATTTTGTTCTCCATCTGCTCTCGTTGCCACACCAATCGGCGCGTGTTCGAAAGACACCGCCTGGCCGCAGCCCGCTCTAGATGGCCGACATGGACGAAGGAAGATCCCGGAGGCGCCGGAGCGCCTCGGGATCTAGAGAGAGACAAAGGTCAGACTAGTGGCGGCAGAATCTCGGCAAGGGCGAGGGCGCCGTTATCGTAACGCGAATCCCCTGTGACTTCCCGCCCGAACCAAGCTGGTGGAACGAAGGCGGCGCAGTCGGGGCCCTCGACCTCAGCCATGCAAAGAGGAGCGACGGAATCCTGGAAAACATCGATCTCAACATCGTACCCATTCAGCTTCAGCATGAAGCGGATCTTTCGGATGAGGCGTCCCGTAAGGCAGGCAGCAAGAGTCGAATAGCGGTTCCACGAGATGGGAAACTCAATTTCCTCGGCGCTCCCACCCGTCTTCGACCCCTTGCAGGTGAGCAAAAAGACATCCTGGCCGGAGCTGCGCCTGCGCCGAACGCGCAGAGTGCCTTCCGGGCAAGCGACGATATAAGCCTGCTCGATCTCGACCCAGTCAGCGGAGGGGGGGACAAAACGAGCGATGTCTTGGGGACGAATCAGGAACTTGCGTTCGGTCTCGATGGGCATAAGGCGCCTCCTAGCACGAAGAAGATAGGACGATGGCTTCAGGTCCGGGCATTTGAAGGCAGGAGGCCGAAGTCTATCGAGCCCCGGAGAATCCAAAGCATCCAGAGGCCCTCCCTAGAGGCGATGTCGGGAACCATTAACCAAGGATGGCAGATGGGATCGGCCTGGTCACGTATCGCGCCTCAGCACATTGTGAAACAAATCGAGACAGAGGTAACAGTGAGCATGATAGCGACAGCAACATGGATCATGGGAGTTTTCTCTGTTGTAATTCGGGGCACTGACGACACGCGTCCGAAAGGGCACCACCGAATACAAATTGACGTGTCCGCTTACCATGGAGGAGGAGCGTCGGTGAGCAGCGGGAGGCGGTGGCAATGTGGAAACGAATCCTGTTCTCCCGGATCTCGGCCAGGCACAGCCGTCCGGTACGGTAGGCACCGAGGTCGATACCAACCCGCCAGGGCTTGACCTCCACATTGCGGGCGATCGTATGCCCATGGAGGACGACAGTCCCGCAGGGATAGGTCTGGTGGCGACCAAGGAAGGAGTTGCGCACCCAGAGAGGATGATCATCTTCCCAACAGGGAGTGCCGCGCCAGTTCATCGTGGGGACCTCGACCGGCGCCGTCCGACGCGGGACCCCAGCGTGAGAAAGGAGCCATCGGCCCTCGAGGCAAGCGGCAGGGGCGGCGCGGAGACGGGCGAGAGGACCCCGAGCGGCCTCGGCGAACGCATCGAGATCCATTCCGGCGAGGGTGGAAATGCCGCCGTTCATCAGCCACTGGTCGATGTCCTCTCGCCCGTCCAAGACATCGAGAGCCATCTGCTCGTGGCTGCCCGGCAGCAACAGGGTCTCACAGGACTCCGGAGCAAAGGCGTCTGCTGTCAGGAGGCAGCCAAGGCCATCGGGACCACGATCGATGTAATCGCCGAGATGGACGACGAGCGGGGCCCCGTGGACGCGAGCCTAGGGAAGGACCTCTGCCTCGAGGTGCCGGTGAATGGCATGAAGGAGGTCGAGGCGTCCATGAACGTCGCCGATGACCAAGAGAGGACGGTTGGCGGGAGCTGGGGCGTCCTGCCAAGCCGAGATGGAGATCTGGATTGTCATGGAGGGCAGGGGTCCTGAAGGCAGGAATGGAAAAGCCGGGGGGCAGGGCCGCCCTGTCCCCCGGAGATGGGGGTCTGTGCTCTGTCAGGCCACCAGCGGCGGGACGACCGGGGCCTTGGGAACGGCAGTGGAGATGCGCAGGTACTGACAAAGGCAGGCGGTAGCCAAGGATCCTTCGCGAATAGCCTCCTGGTGCGACCAGAGACCTCGTCGCGGTGGCCAAAGAACATGCGAGCCTCTGTGAGGGCGACGACCTGGACGAAGCGAAGCCATTCCTCGGCGGCGCCGTCGGCGAGGCGGGCTGTCTGATCGGCGGTAATAGAGGTTATCGGTTTCTCCTTTGGGGATGCGGCGGGGCACACAGACACACGCCCCGCCGAAGCATGGCCTTGCTTGCCCTTTCAGGACGCAGGAGGCGTCCAACGCGCTCCACCCCACCAGGGTCGGATCGCCTCGATCCGCTCCTCCGTGAGGCGCTTCTTCCTGGCGTCACGGAATAGACGCTCAAGAACCGATCCCGGGGTCACGGCGGCCTGGAAGAGGAAAGGCCGGTCATCGCCGGGCTCTTTGGCCACTAGGTCGGCGAAGGCCTTACGGTCTCCGCACGCCTCGACGAGAAGGGCGGCGGCCCGGGCTTCGAGGCGCTGGGCGGTCTGAAGGAGGCCGGCGCGGACCTGGGTGGCGAAAGTGCGCAGGGCCTCCCGGGATTCCGGAGGAAGCAGGGGTAAGACGTCGTCCTCGGTCTTACCGAGAACGATCTCGAGGACCCATCCTTCGCGTCCAAGCATCTCTGTCGCTTGGTGAGCCCGGGTGTAGGCTTCACCCTTGATCTTTACCCGCTCCCCAGAGGGAAACAGCAGAACAGCACCTTCCTGAGAAGCAGGCAGCGCCCGGATTCCGGCAAGCCAGGCATCGAAATCGGGTGGCAGAGGCTCGGCCTGGACAGTCGGAATCCCATGAGCCTGGGCGAGGGCCTCGACCTCAGCGTGAGGCAGATAGTGGCCCTCGGTCTGGTGGCGGACGGCGAGGAGGACAAGACGATCTTCGGGGTAGGCGACAATAATGCGATGCTGGAGAGAGCACCACTCGAAGACGGGCAGAAGGCCCTGCGCGAGGAGGGTCCGGCAGAGGTCCTCATAGCCTTTGCTCGGAACAAAGGCATGGACCTCGGCCTGCCGGGCGATGGGGGAGCGCCACTGCATTGTCATCAGGACAAGACCCTCCTCCGGCAGGAGGGCGGGATGGATCATGGAGCCGTCGAGCTTCTCGACGGCGAGTGCCTCAGTGAGCGGCAGCGCGTGGGGCTGCGTCTCCTCGGTTTCAAAAAGGTTGAAGAACTTGTGGAACGGGCGCGCCATCAAGCGCCCATCGCGGTGGAACTTGAGGCCGCGGCACTCCCGACGCAGGCGGGCGAAGGTCTCGGCCTTCTTCCCGTGCGCGGGGTTGGGGCGGAAGGTGTCGCGCCCTTGGAAGACGTAGTCGATGGTCCAGTGGCTACCTTTGTCCATAACGTAAAACTCGCCGTATCCCTCGATGGCGGGCAAGACATCGTCGAGGCGGCGGATCACAGGGAACATCAGCGATGTCCTTTCAAGGAAGACACCAGCCCCGGAGCCGAAGACGGAGAACGATGTGGGAGGGGATCAGCGGTGCTAGAACCACTGCACCAGAAGGATGGTAGCGCCGGCGATCGAAAAGAAGAAATCGGTTTTACATCCACGAAGGTCGCAGAGTATCCGTTGAAGGCGAGGGCGCGCCAAGCAGGAAAAATCTAGGGTCAGGGTACGTCAGGGTCGCCTCGGGGCACTAACATCCCGGGCAGGATGGATATAGACAAGAAGAAAGGGGCCCGCCTGACAGCGGGCCCCGAAGGTTAAAAGAGAAAGGAGGATGAAGTAGGAGAGGGCTTGAGCTGGGGTGTTGTGGTCGAACTTGAACCTACTCCTCGGAGTTACTGGACGATGCGCCAAGTACCGTCGGTGTTTGGGCAGGCAGTGCCTACGGCCTGCTGGGGGCGTCCGCTAATGACGATGGTTTGGGTGTAGGTGCGACAACCATTCGGCTGCTGCTGGACGGGCTGGAAGCTGCCATAGACCAAGTCGCCCTGAGTGGTCTGGCCCTGCCACTGCTGAGGGGTTCCGGTAATCATCATGCGCCGGAAAGCCGCCGCGCGGTTGGCCTCGGCAGCTCGATCAAGACCCTGGCCAATCTGCTGACCGAGCAGGCTGCCGGCAAGCGCGCCGAGCGTCATCATCGCATAGCGCTCGTTGGAGCCATGGCGCCCATACTGGGCGCCAGCGACGGCACCAGCGACGCCACCGAGGATGGCTCCGACGGTCTCACGCTGGCCCATGTCGGAAAAGCCGCCACCATTAGTGCCAAGGATGCTGCCGCCGGTCTGGGGGCTATAGGGATTAGTGGGGGCGCAGGCGACAGCGCCGCCAGTAAGGACAGCGCCGAAGAGAACGACGGTGCGCATGAAGCGGGTCATGGGAGGGTTCCTCTGGGTCTTTAGGTGTTGGGTCTTGGGGACAAAAAGGATCTGGGTGAGGATCGTGGCGGATCCGTGTCAGTCGAAACGACGAGCGTTACGGCCTTTGCGCGTGTAGCGCGTGCGGTCGCGGTAAATCTTTGGGCGGGTATCGACAGCGATGGCGACCGAGGCGTTGCCGGCACGTTGGAAGAGGGCACGGGCATTCTCGTCGCGAATCCTGCGGGGGAATTGGGTCTGTGCCATTGTTGTCGTCCTTTTCGTCTCGTCGTCGGATGGCGTCGGCCCCGCATTCAAGCGGGGGCCGACGCAAACGAAACGTCTTGTCCGTCTGTTGGATGCGACGCTTGGGAAAGCCGATCAACGATCAGATAAGAAAAAGACGACCTGTCTGCCAGGGGGCGGAACCGCCAGGACGATGATTGGACTTTGGGATCTCAGGCCTCGCCGCAAAGAATATCTGCGCGAATTGCCTCGTTTTCGGCAAGGTTTTGATGGTTCTTGGCGACCAAGCGTTCCATGGTGTCGCCGAGCGACCACTCGGTCGAGGTAGGCATCGGGGCGGCTGGCACGGTCTCGGGGATGGGAGCGAGGTCCTTTAGGAAGGCATCAAAGTTACCATCCTTCAATGCTTTCACGACTTCGTGCTTCTTGGCAAAAGTGGCGCTGATGAAGCCTTCCAAGCGAAGCGCATAGGAAACCTCGACCTCACGACGAGCATTCAGATCGACTACGGCGATCTTCACGGCTTCGACCAGGCGCAGCTCGCCACCAATCTCATGGTGAGCCCGGTCGATGACAACGACGCGACGATCGAAACGCGGCATCTGGGCGGGGCGGCGATCGTGGTTGCGCTTCGGGAGGGGCTTCTTCATTGCGATCGTCCTTCTGCGGATGTTGGCGTCAGAGGCGACAATGTCGAAGATAGGCTGGAGTTGTCTTTGAGATCAGTCAAGAAAGTGAGGAAGCGCAATCAAGGCTTCAAACTCCGGGCAACGACGAGATCTCCCAAGGGACGCGTTTTGGCTTCGGCCAGTAGCCGGCGTAGAAGACCAGCGGCCAAGCGAGCGATGTCGCGGTCGAGATTGAGGGCGCAACCGGCTTGGGCGACGTAGAGGATTGCAGGATGGTAGCTTTTGAGGACAAGCCAGCGGTCGAGGGAGATGGGAATGGATGGGGCATTCGCACCATCGGCGAATGCCTCGAAGTGGGAGGCGAGGAGGGGGACAACCGAGAGGCCGATGACGAGGATCTCGCCGAGGCGGGTATCTTCGATAGAGACCAGGACAGGAGCGGGCCAGGAGGCCACAGAGAGAGCAGCGCGCAGTGGGCCAGCCTCGGCTTGGGAAAGAACGCGGGTCTGGACGATCATTTGGGAATGTCCTTTTTCTAGGAGCGCCGACGGGCGCGCGGTCTAAGCCGCGCCCGTCGGCGTTCGTCTTCCGTTCAAGGAAAAAGGCGCGCGTTGGGGGGAGGTGGCGAGGTGCATCAAATCCTACCAAGCCACGAGGATCTCGCCGCCAAGCTGGCAGATCCACACGCTGCGGGTTTTTGGAGCGCACTCGCAGACGGTGTCTTTAGGCAAAACATGGGTATTAAGTCCAGAGCGCCCGTGAGCGGCGGCCCAATAGAAAACGACAAGGAAGGTGTGATGCCTTCTGAAACAAGGACGACAGCACCGCGAGGCAGGCGGCGCCATCGGAAAGACAGACACCGGAGAGGGTACGCGCTCCGGTAGAACTCGCGGGGGCTGTCTAGGGAAAGAGGAATATCGGAAGCCTCCACGGAAAAAAAGAGGAACCGCTTCAGGAAGTGGCCCAGTCGCGTAGCAAGTGGGCGAGTACAGGAGCCTGGACGGCGGGCAGGATCATCGAAGCGAAGGGCCAATAGACGCAAATCGCGTTGTTGGAAACGGGCTTCAAGCTACAAAGGCCAGCGGACCTGCCAAGCAGGGTGTCGGCGACAGCCATAGCGAACTTCCGGGGAAGGCGAACGTCGCCGTTGTCGGTGTGGACGAGGGCATAGCTAGGACGAAGGTCGACCTGGACGTAGGAAACAGGATGCATGGCGGCATGCTCCTTCGTTAGGGCGCTCTGGGGGGCGCGGGCGGAAAGATCCGCGTCCCCCAGAGGTGGGAAGGTAGTCGGTCCTCCGAAAGCGAGGGTCAAGGATTTTGAGGGTTGCCAACCAAAGCATCCATCTCGTCGATGGCCGCCACTAGATCACAAGCCCCCCGACGGAAGCACACGAAGGCGTAGCCACCTTGACAGAGAAGGAGATCCGTCTCCTTGACAGTCAAGCAATTGCTGTCAGACGGGGCGACGAAGCCATGGGCGAGGAGATCGCAAAGGAGATCGACGAGACGACGTGCGGCGGATCGAAGCAGGAGAAGGAGAGCACCCTCGCCAAGAGGATCGAGAACAAGGATACTGCCAGCAGGGAAACAGACACGCAGCGCCTCTCCAGGGGCATGTCCTCTATATAAAGGGAGGGTCCTCTATATAAGGGGAGGCAGAGCGTCGACGAAGGGCGTCTTGGCCTCCTGGATCAGAGATCGGCGAGACTGCGGGTCTGGTGATTCCAGGCCAGTGGGATGCCACGGGCACGGGCGACGGCGACAACCTCGGCAAGAGCGCCAAGGTAAGAGGCAAGGGGTCCAGCGCGTAGCCCCCGAGAAACATCAAGGGCGTCGGCGAGGCGATCGAGGGCCGGCCCCTCAAGGGTCCCAGGAACGGGGCTGTGGGGATCGTGAGGCAGGCCGAGGGCGGCGAGAAGCCCGAGCCAAAGAGGTGCAGGCCAGGAAACCTCCGGAACCCCATGGTCTCGGCCGACATCGGGGCGAATGCGAAGACGCATGAAGATTATTCTGGTCGGTATGCTAGAGTCATCCCGGCGTTGGCGAGAATCTCAACGGCACGGGCGATCTCCTCAGCGTCATGGGGCAGGATGGCCTCGAGGGCCTGATCGAGAAAAGGAATAATACGGGCGGGAACGGTCCAGCCGGCGCGCGAGGTGATCTTGAGGCCGAGGGCCTCAGCGAGCGCTTCGGCCTGGCCGCGGGTAGAGGCGTGGGCGATCTCGACGAGGACGGGATGTCCTTCAGGGACACGCTCGAAGCCGTAGTCATCCGAGAGGTCCTCAAGGACCTTGCTGTAAGGCCCAAAGGCAAAGATGGTACAGCCAGCCATTAGAGGGATATCCCTTTTTCAATCAGCTTCGGGCTCATGGAAACGCGCGGGCGCCGGATGAAGATGGTCTCAGCTTGGGAGATGCCAGGAAGGCGCCGAAGAGCAGACGTTGGATTGTCCGGCGGCTTGAGCCGCCGGGGTCTCCGCGGCGCTTCCGTCCT
>Ga0308419_1000971_pt1 | contig 19515 bp, 18 predicted proteins | sample HotsprSampleMS50_FD_203674 | JGI IMG/M metagenome (GOLD analysis project Ga0308419, IMG submission 203674) | Hot spring phototrophic mat microbial communities from Mushroom Spring, Yellowstone National Park, Wyoming, United States - 20090730_MS50 ... | reverse complement strand
GGCTTGTGCAACGGGGAAGCGTCCCCAACCTGAAACTTCTAAGGTCATTGTGCAAGCAAGTGAATAAGAGTTGCGGTAATTATGCCGGTGAGCACGCCTGCAAGAACTTCAACGGGCGTGTGTCCGACGCGCTCACGCAGTTTTGGTAAATCAGATGAAAGAAGATTAAGTCGCTCTGCGTGCTGACCGATTTTGCGGCGCAAATCCATCGCGTCCATCATCACCACAAAAGCCAGCGTGAGCGCAACCACAAACACACTGCTTTCAACGCCTTCACGAAACGCTGTCATTGCCGCCACACTGCACACAATCGCGCTGTGCGAACTCGGCATTCCGCCATAGCCGATTTGATGAAACGCTAATTGCCGACTCTTGATGGAATTGATGAGAAACTTCACACCGCCCGCAATCACCCACGCAGAGAACGGCGTTATGATGTAAATCCACTTCATTTAAGATTTCGGAAAAAATTCATAGACGACAAATGCCGACCACAACAGCACCACGATAATCATCGGAATATCTCTGTAAAGCACATCAACCGGCGACTCGCCTTGACTTTCAACATCAACCAAATACCAATACCGAAAAATCCCGAACAGCACAAGGGGAATCGTAACGATTAAGTTCGGGTGTTCAGAAAGACAATAAAGACTGTAAAACAAAATCGTGCTGACGGCGGCGACATCGGCATAACGGGAAACAACTTTAACGGAATACTTTCTCAAAACCACTCGCCCTTCTGAGCCTTGCAGTTGCAATTCTTGAAGCCGCTTGATAGAGGCTAAATACAGTGCGAGCGAGAGCGTGGTGATGAACATCCACGATGAGAGTTTGACATCAATCGCAACTGCGCCCGCATATACGCGAAGCACGAAGCCTGCTGAAACAGAAAAAATATCCAAGACAGGCTGATGTTTCAGAGAGGTGCTGTAGGCAACATTGAGTGCGATGTATGCAAGAAGCACGAAAAAAAACTGTTGCGAAAAGAAAACGCTTGAAAGCGACACAAGAAAAAGTATGGCAATAAGAATGAACGCTTCTTGCGTTGAGAGTGCGCCATAGGCAAGCGGACGCTTCAATCGCTTGATGGGGTGAAGCCTATCGCGCTCAACGTCAGCGAGGTCGTTGATGGCATAAACAAGCGAGGCGGCGAGTGAGAAAAAGAGGAATGCAACAAGTGAATGAAGTTGTGCCGTGAGATTCAACGCCTTACCGCTGAATACCATCGGCATAAAGACAATCACATTTTTAATCCAATGCGTAGGGCGAAGCAGTTGAATGATACCGCGAACTTTTGAAAGCATTAAGGTGAATGAAATTAAAAAGAAGCTGTGCAAAAGTAAGGCGATTTCGCTGTGCCGCAAAGCCTTAATCGTTGAGAGTGTGAGTTAAAAGTTAAAGGCATCGTTTAAATGATTTGAGCCTCGTGCGTAACTTTTGTCTCACAATAAACCAACATTGGAAGATGATAAATTTTGAGAACCACAACGAACTTTCAATGACCGTTTTAATGACACCCGATATGGCGAACTTTTCAGGAAAGGTTCACGGCGGCGCGATTATGAAACTCTTAGACCAAGTCGCCTATGCATGTGCCTCGCGCTATTCGGGAAGTTATGTCGTTACGCTCTCGGTCGACCAAGTGCTATTCAAAGAGCCGATTCAAATCGGAGAACTCGTTACCTTTCTTGCCTCCATCAACTACACAGGCAGAACGTCAATGGAAGTTGGAATTAAAGTCATTGCCGAAAATGTGCAGATGAAATCCGTCCGACATACCAACACGAGTTACTTCACGATGGTTGCGGTCGATGAGCATGGAAAGCCGAAGCCTGTCCCGCAAGTTGAACCCAAAACGCCTACGGAAAAGCGACGCTACGAGATGGCAAAGGTGCGCCGACAAATGCTTGCGACTTATCGAGAGAAGCAAAACGAAATGCGCAAAACCTATCCCGATTATCACGAACAATCTTGATGAAAGCAAAAGCAGAGTATCTCGTTATTGGCTTAAAACTAAGCCGCTTTTGCCAGCAACTTCCAAAATCACTTTTCCATTTTTGCTTGCAAATGTTTTCTGTGTGAGCAAGTTAGTTAAATTGTTGGAAGAATTGAGTTCAACAGTTTGAGATATGTCGGAAGCGTTGATAAGCGTGATAATTTTATCGCTTTGATAAACTCGCTCAAACGCAATCAGATTTTTTTCATCGTCCGCAATCAAGAATTTGAACGAACCGTATTTGAGTGCAGGGTGGCGGTGGTGCAAGTCAATCAGCGTTTTGTAGTCGCGATAAACTTCTTCGTTGAAAGCAATTTTGAACGGCTCGGATTTGCCCGTGATGAGTTCTGCGTTTTCATCATCGTATTGAAATTCTTTCCAGAGCATTGGCTTTCGGCAGTCGGGGTCATCTGCGCCCCACATTCCCGCCTCCGTTCCGTAGTAAATCGTTGGCGAGCCGATGTAGGTGAATTGAAAAAGCATCAACAGTTTTTGAAGTCGGTATTCTTCTTCATTCGGCGGGCGAAGTTGGTAGTCTTTATTGGCGCGAAGTCCTGCATAGTAATCAAAATGACGATTCGGATTAACAATGCGCGAGGGCAAGCGTTCGGTGTCGTGCGAATCGTAGAGGTTGAGCAGAGTGTAATTTGCGGAATCGGGATAAGAAGCGAGCAGTTCTTCAATTTTTAATTTGAACTCCGACGGCTTCAAGACTTTTTGCACAAAGAGTTGATGAGTGAAGACGGCGAATTGATAGTTCATCACGGCATCGAATTCATCGCCTTGCATCCAGTCTTTTGCGTTTTTCCAAATTTCTCCAACAAGAAAAGTATTGGGCTTAATCGACTTCACGAAGGTGCGCCATTCTTTCCAAAACGAGTGTGGAAGGTCGTCGGCGGCATCGAGTCGCCAGCCGTCAACGCCTTTGGAAGGGTCGCCGTTTGGGGCTGTCCATCGTTTGGTAATTGCAAAGATGTATTGCTTGGGCGCGTCGGCAAGACCGTTGAGCGAATCGCGTTTGAGTTCGGGAAGCGACTTGTGTCCCCACCATCCTTTGTAGTCGAATTTTTTTCCTGCGGTTGAATCTTCAAAACTTAAAACTTCAAACCAATCCTTAAAGCGTGAGCGTTCTTGATGCTTGACGACGTCTTGAAACGGCGGAAAAGTTGTGCCAACGTGATTAAACACGCCATCAATCACAATGCGAATGTTGCGCTTGTGGGCTTCTTCGATGAGTTTCAAAAAAAGCAAGTCGGCACTCGTCCACTTCCATGTTCGCGGGTCAGTGAAATCTTCTTCAGCGATGAGCTGCAAATCTTCTATGGGATTGTTTCCGAAATTGACATCAACGTGATGAAGCATTGTCGCGTCGTATTTGTGTGCTGATGGGGCTTCAAAAATCGGGTTGAGATAAATCGCAGTAACGCCAAGCGATTGCAGGTAATCTAATTTTTCCAAGATGCCTTGCAGGTCGCCGCCGTATCTGCGTCGGTAGATGTTTTGCCAAAAGTCAGGCGAGTAGGTTTTTTCTTCATCGGAGAGCGCATACCAGTTGCTTGTCCAACGGTGTGCTTTGACGGTTGGTGTGGATTTGTCGGGCGAAGGGTCGTTGTTCGGGTTGCCGTTGTAGAAGCGTTCAGGAAAGATTTGATAGAAAATTGCGCCTCGTGTCCAGTCCATTTTTTTGTCGGTTGAAGAACAAGCGGAAGTAAGACATAAGCAGAGAAGAAAGGTATATCGCATGAAGCCAAAGATGTTTTCGAGTTAACTTTGCAAAAAATACACAATGGAGATTCAAAAACTTGCACAAGAAAAAATCAATCAAAAGACAAAGCCACTCGGCTCACTTGGGTTGCTCGAAGAAGTTGCTGTGCAGTTGTGCGTGCTTCAAAACACGCTCACGCCAACAATAGCGAAGAAACGAATGCTAATTTTTGCCGCTTCGCATGGGATTGCTGATGAAGGCGTGAGCGCGTATCCGAAGGAAGTAACAGGACAAATGGTGTTGAACTTTTTGCGTGGCGGTGCGGCAATCAATGTGCTGACGCGGCATGGCGGCATTGAACTGTGTGTGATTGATGTCGGTGTGGATATGGATTTCGGAGATAATATCGACTCGCATCTTTTTTTCAATCGTAAGGTGCGCTACGGCACGCGCAATTTTCTCAAAGAGCCAGCCATGACCTTTCCTGAATTTTCAAAGGCGATTGAAGCGGGCAGAGAGCAAGTGCGATTGGCGAAGTTCGCAAAGGTGTCGCTCTTGGGAATCGGCGAGATGGGCATCGGAAATACGACATCAGCATCGGCGGTTTTTTCAGCATTGTTAGGTTGGTCAGCGGAAGAAACGGTCGGGCGCGGCACAGGCGCGAATGATTTAACTTTAAAGCGAAAAGTTCAAGTTGTTGAGCAGGCGATTGCCAAGCATAAGATTGAAAACGCCGATGTGGCGCACTGGCTTTCGTGCGTCGGCGGCTTTGAAATCGTGGCAATGGTAGGGGTGTTGCTCGAAGCGGCGGAGCAGAGAATCCCCGTCGTGATTGATGGATTTATTGCCACAGCGGCGGCACTGGCGGCAATCAAGATGAATGAGAACGTTCGAGACATTTGTTTTTGGGGACATTGTTCAAACGAGAAGGCTCACAAGCGAATCTTGAATGACATCGGCGCAAAGCCGTTGCTTAATCTCGATATGCGGCTCGGTGAAGGCACTGGCGCGGCACTTGCGATGCACCTCGTTGAAGCCGCCGCAAAAATTATGTGCGACATGGCATCGTTTGAAGACGCAAAGGTCTCAAAAAGTAAGCCCTAACTCGAAAAAAAGATGACCGTAGAAAACTCTCAAAAAATTAGAATCAATACACTTGGCGAAGTGGTATCAAGGATAGGCGAATTGGAGAAGAAAGCACTGCAAAATCCGAAAGCCACACTGGAAGAATTGGAACACATACAGCACGAAAAGTTCACGGACGATGCAGAACAACGCCTTGCTTATGCGGTTGCACTCGAGATGCAAGCGCGATGCCTGAATATTCTTAACGACAATCTACGCGCACTTGAAAAACTGAAAGAAGCAGAGAAAGTGTTAAACGCTCTGCCTCAAACCGATGAAAGAGTCAGATTGTGCTTAGGGAAAAAGTTTGAAATTAAAGCGATTGTCAAATGGGCAATGCGGGAAATAGAAGAAGCCCATTTAACCATAGAAGAAGCGTTGAAAATCTATAATGAAATTGATGATAAGAAAATCTACTACAACGCCCTAAATACCAAAGCTTGTGTATTTTTAACAACGAACAACTACTCCCAAGCGATTGAACTGCTCCTAAAAGCCGCTAACTACTTCGAAAAGAGTGCTGAAACTTACAAACTTGTGACAATTCTACACAACATTGGCGGCATCTACTACTCAAGCGGTGAATATGACTTAGCCAATAAAACCATTCAAAAAGCCTTAACAGCACTCGGCGATGAAAACACTCCAAAAGCATTAGAAATGCTGAATGCATTAGGATTAGTGAACATTCAGTTAAGAAAGATGTCAGAAGCCGAAGCCTATTTTCAAAAAGCACTGTTGCTAAGCAAAAAATTTGAAAATATGGATAATCAGGTAACGGCATTGGTCGGGTTGGGAGATATACATTTAGAAAAACAGGATATTGAAAATGCACTTGGTAACTATCTGCAAGCCTATGAGATGCGCAAATCAGCAGGTAGTCGTCAATCTGAAATGGATATTTTCAAGGGAATCGCAAAAGTCTATTTTCTAAAAAAGGAGTTAGAAAATGCTAAAACTTGGTATGAAAAACTGCTCGGATTGGCGCAAAACTTCAACGACAACCGCTATCTTGCAGAAGCATATTTGGGTCTATGTCAATGCGCCGAAGTAGAAGAAGATTTCAAAACAGCATTAGAATATCATAAGCAATATCTACTTTATCTTACAAAGCAACAAGAAGAAAAACAAAATCAGAAACTTTTGAGCTTAAAGCAAAATTTTTCCTACGAACAAGCAAAGAAAGAATCTGAAAATCTAGAAAAACTCAACCAGCAACTCTTCAAAGCGCATGATACGCTCTCGGAAATCGTCTCTGAACTGGAAATTCAAAAAGCAGATGTAGAACTTCAATATAGCCGCATCAAAGGACTCCTCTCGCTTCTTTCAGAAGGCATTTTAATTGAAGATGAGAACCGTATAACGCATTTTGTCAATCAAAAATTGCTTGACCTGTTTGATATTTCTGGCACACCGCAAGATTTTATTTCAAAAAGTGCCAATAGACTGCGCGTCTTTGTTCAACGAAAAGTTCAGAATAGCAATGAAGAGCGAAAATTTTTTGAACAATGTTTCTACGAAAGGAGGCAAGTAATCGGAAGAGAAGTAAAACAAACAAGTGGTAAAATTTATCAATTTTCTTTCGTGCCACTCTTCAATAAGGAACGCTATCGCGGCTGTCTGTGGATATTTGAAGATGTAACACTAATTAAAAACCAAGAAAAAGAACGCGAACTAACGATTTCAAAACTCAATGAAGCAAATACAAAGTTAACGAAAGCCAATAAACTCAAAACAGACCTTGTAAGTATTGCAGTCCACGACCTCAAAAATCCCTTGAATGTCATTATCGGATTTTCTGAACTAATTAAAGCAGAAGACGAGGACTTGGAGACAGTAAAATTGTATGTTGAGACTATGGAGAACTCTGCGAAGCGAATGCTATCATTAGTGCAAGAATTACTCAATAGCAGTGATTCGGATAGAGATGCGCCGCTATTAAATTTAAAACTTACCGATATTAATGAAATCGTGCGTTATGTGGTCGCAAACCAAGAAATTTTAGCGCAAGAAAAAAATATTCTCTTGGAAATTGAAGAAAAAGCCTCGTGCAAAGTGTATGCTGAAAGCAATAAACTCTATGAAATTTTTGAAAACTTGATAAGCAACGCGATTAAATACTCGCCGCAGGGCAAAAAAGTCACGGTTTCTATTGAAAAATTACAGAAAGGAAAAAGTCATCTGCGACGCAAGAGCGATTTAGAACGAATTACTTCTGGCGTGGTGTGTGTGTGCATTAAAGATGAGGGGCAAGGTTTAACTGAAGAAGATAAACAGCGACTTTTTCAACCATTCCAAAAACTTTCGGCGCGACCAACGGGCAAAGAACATTCATCAGGATTAGGGCTGTATATCGTCAAGAATTTAGTGGAAAAACACTACGGCAAAGTGTGGGCGGAGTCAGAGGGCAAAGGAAAAGGCGCGACATTTTTTGTTGAGTTACCACTGGCGGAATGAGAGACGAGTTCAACCGATTGTTAATCGCCGTGATGTTTCTAACGCGCTTGCCCGTCTCGCGTCTTGTAAAATATGACCTCGAACATTTATCAAAATCAACGGTTTATTTCCCGCTTGTAGGGGCAATCGTCGGAAGCGTTGGCGCATTAACGCTTTGGATTGCATCGCTGAAATTTCCTTCAACGCTTGCTGTTTTAATCTCAATGGCGGCGACGATTTTGCTCACCAGTGCATTTCACGAGGATGGACTTGCTGATTCAGCCGATGGCTTTGGCGGTGGATATACCAAAGAGCGCATCTTGGAAATCATGAAGGATAGTCGAATCGGAACTTATGGCGCAATCGCTTTATGGCTCTTTCTGACAGCAAAACTCCTGCTCCTTTCAGAAATTTTCAAACAAGATGATTCACTTGCACTCGCAACGCTCATTGTAGCGCATTTGCTCGGACGCTATTCAAGCCTGCCGCTCATCTTCACGCTCGATTATGCTCGAAACGAAGCAACAAGTTCAAAGCCTTTTGCGGAAAAAGCATCGGCGAAACGCCTTGTGGTTGCAAGTCTCTACACGCTTTGCTTGTCAATGCTCTTGTTGGAGTGGCGTGCGTTTTGGGCAATCAGCGCAGTGCTTTTCATGACGCTTTTGTCAGGAATCTATTTCAAGAAACGAATCGGCGGAATTACGGGTGATGCACTCGGCGCGGCAAATCAACTCTCCGAACTATGCGTTTATGTGGCAATTTATCTTTGCTTGTAAAACGACTTGTTGGAATGTCAGAAACTAATCCGAGAGTTTGTGTTCAAGCCACACGACAGGCAAGGTGTTATGATAATCGCGATGAGTTTCTTTGAAAGTGGATAAAGCATCTTTGAGCTTTTTAAGCAAAGAAAATTTCTTGGTTCGGAACTTACGGCGCAATTGCTTTGTGGCAACAGACCTTTTACTGCGCCCAGCACGCCCTCTTCTTTTTTGAAGATTTTATAGGCTTTGGTGAGATGCTCTACGCTAATGATAGGTTTCATGGATATTTGATAAAAATGTTTAAAATCACAAAAGTAAATATCTTCTACGCTGGAAATTTTACTTCCTAAAAAGATACGAGGGAATAATCTCGCCAGTCATGCGGCTAATAATAGTATCGTTCCGAACAATAAAAACTGTGGGAAGAGAAGGAGAGAATTTTCGTATTTGGTTCTCGGAAGCTAAAATAGTTTCAAAGTTTAAATCGAATTTTTGAGAAAATGATTTAACTCGGTTGGGTGTAGCACTGCTAATTCCTATAATCTTGTCAATAACGCGATTTCGCATAAAAGATTTAACATTTTCAACACTTAGCGCACAGTGGTAACAATCAGGATTGAAAACATACAGCAGATATGAAGAATCTGGACTTAACGATAAAATTTCAGAGATAATGCTTTTGCTGAAAATAATTTTTTGCTTCAAAGAGTGGTCAGTTTGATTTTCAGGAAGATGAAAATGTTCAGAAGCATTGCCAAGAAAAGCAGAAAAGCTTGAAAAGAAGAAAACAAGGATACTAAATACATACAAAAATAGTTCTTTTGAAAATTTGATTGACAAAGGCTCTGATTTAAGATAAAAAAGCGCATAGAGTATCAGTAGCGTTAAAATTAAATTCTTAAACAGAGATAGTGTTGTAGGTAGGTTCAAAAATTTTATCTGACCAAAACATCTGCAATCTTCCTGAAAGCCATTAAAGTGTAAGTATAAAAGATAGGAAGTAAAAATGAGCGTTAAAAACAACAACACATAAAGAAATAGTTTTCGCCTTACATTCAGAATAATAAATGCGCACGATAAAACTTCTAAAGGCGGAATGAGAAGAGCAAAAAAAATAACAAACGGATGAAAATTTTGACGATGTAGAAAATCTTTAAAGTTCGCTATGTCAGCAATTTTACCTAAGCCAGAAAGTATAAAAACTGCACAAATGAGAACAAGGCAAATGGCAAAGACTAACTTGGAGCGCAATAAACAATTCAAAGAAGAAAGCATAATCCTGAAACAAAAAAGAAAGTCCTGTTTTACACAGGACTTTTTTCTCTTCAAATGAAATTAAATGAAAAATTGAGCAATCAATCGCTAACTTGAAGTTCGCATCCGCCAACTTGTGTTTGGCAACCACAAGAGACTTCCGAACCGTTCACGCTCATTTTACAGCCGCAATTACCATAACAACGATAGACCTTTAAGTCAGTTGTTAGAAAAATCGTCTGACCGTTTTTTAAGGTTAAAGACGTTTCTTTTACATTAGAAGGGTCAATGTATTTTACGAGAATTTCTCCAAACTCACCCTTAGGAGTGCTGTAAGAGATGAGAAGATATTTATATCCTTCGGAACTAATAACTTTGCTTTCTTCAACAGAGAAAGATTGTGCTGTCTCTTGTGACTCACCGAGTTTTTGTAAGAAGTGCGGCAAAGCAGGTAGGAGCGTTTCTTTCACAACGCTTTCGGACGTTTTGTCAGTTAGTTTTGCTTCAGTTGAGGAAAATGGCGTTTGCTCTTCCTTTTGGCAACCGAACAGCAGTATGCAAAGAAATGAACAGATAACCCAAGAAAAGATGTTCTTTTTCATATGTCCCGCCGTGTTTAGTGTTAAAAGTGAAGATTGAAGGTGCTCTCGATAACGGCAAACATAAAAAAGAAACGTAAAAAATCAAAATAACAACATGTTTGAGCATCACGGCAGAAGAGATCTTTCTGACAGCAAAACTCCTGCTCCTCTCGGAAATTTTCAGGCATTGTCGCACGCGGTTCAATAATTTATGTTGGCTCTTCCGATTTCGCCTTTTTCAGTTCAAATTCAGGCACAAATTGGCGACAAATTCGCTCTGGCTTGGGGCAAACCAATTCTGTCTGCGAGGGCTTATACCTTTCAGGCAGTCGTGTATTTTATGGAAGCAATGTCGGCGTGGGCTTTCGAGCTAACTTTGGCAACACGACTTGGACACGGGTGCTTGAAACCGGTGGTCTATACAACGTTCAAGCCTTTTTCAATCACAACGATACAATCTATGCAGGATACGATATTGGAATGCAACGCTCATTTGATAACGGCGCGACTTGGAATCTCGCTCCAACAACAGGACTAACAACCACTGCGGCGCGTAATGTCTTTGCCTTCACAAGACGCGGCACGACGCTCTACATCGGCACGAATCAAGGTGTCTATGCGTCGGGAAATGGCGGAAATACTTGGTCGGCGGTAAGTGGCTTGCCAACTGATGACGATGATGTGCGTGCGCTGACAACGGTTGGCAATTCCGTCATTGTAGGAATGCGATTCAGAGGCGTATGGCGTTCAACTGATGGCGTGAATTTTGTGAACTACACACAAGGATTCGAGCAAGGCATAAACACCAGAGTGCGTGCATTTGCCGTAATGGGTAATGTGCTCATCATGGCAACCTCTGACACAAATCCAACGATTTGGATTCGCCGCGTGCAGTAAAAAATTTATGTTGTTGTCGCTGAACCGCCGTAGCCTCACGCTTTCTGAATTGGAGCGCGTCAAGAGGAAATACGGCGGTTATGTTTTTCCCGCCGGCGCAAGTTCTATCAATCAAACAACTTTGTAAAGTCTCTTTGTAAAAGGGCGTTGAAAACGTTATTCTCACAACCCTTCACACTTTTAACAACAGTTGGCTTTGTTTAACGGTATGATTAAAAAGCGAATCAACGCGCTCATTGAACAAAAGAAATCATTTCTCTGCGTTGGGTTAGACCCCGATGTGCAAAAAATTCCGACGCTCTTTTTGCGAATGCAAGACCCCATCACGGAATTCACGAAATCCATCGTCAATGCAACGTCCGATGTGGCGATTGCCTATAAGCCGAACTTTGCGTTCTATGAAGCTCTTGGACTCAAAGGCTTGCACGCGCTCGACGCGCTCATTCATCACTTGCCGAAAAATGTAGTTACGATTGCTGACGCAAAACGAGCCGATATTGGAAACACCTCTCGGCTCTACGCCACTGCATTTTTTGAAACTTGGGGATTTGATGCCGTAACCGTGCCGCCCTACATGGGCTACGATTCCATTGAGCCGTTCATCTCTTACAAAGAAAAACTTACCTTGATTTTATGCCTCACCTCGAACAGTGGCGCGCAAGATTTTGAAGAAAAGCGATTGGAAAACGGCAAACGCCTTTACGAAGCCGTGTTAGAAAAAGCGTTGGAGTGGAATCAATTTGAAAATGTGGGATTGGTCGTTGGTGCGAATCGCGCCGAAGAGTTGAAGCGATTGCGAGCAATGGCGCAAGGATTATGCTTTTTGATTCCGGGCGTGGGCGTGCAAGGCGGCACGATTGAAGAGTCGGTGCGATATGGTGCTGATGCGAATCAACAATCTGCGCTTATCAACATTGGGCGAGCGGTAATTTATCCCGATGGCGAGTTCAGTTCGCTGAATGACTTTGAAAAAACCGTTGCTAAGAAAGCCGAAGAATATGTTGCGATGATGCGTAATGCGTTAGAGCAATCTGCCGTGTGAATGTGTGGAGAAAGCGTTTTTTGAAAAGCGGAAAAGCCGTATATTTGCGCCCTGTTTTTTGAAACAATCGCACGGCGCGAGAGTGGCGAAATTGGCAGACGCGCGGGTCTTAGAAGCCCGTGCCGCAAGGCGTGTGGGTTCAAGTCCCTCCTCTCGCACTCGACCGCGCTCAGAGAAATCTCTTGCCGAAGTGGCGGAATTGGTAGACGCGCTGGACTCAAAATCCAGTGTCCCATAAAGACGTGTCGGTTCGAGTCCGACCTTCGGTACAATCAGCACAAGGCGACTTTCAACAGTCGCTTTTGTGTTTTAAAGCCCTCTCCAACACAAATAAAAGAGCGAGTAAAATTTTATCGCGCTGACATTCCAAAAAGTTGACTGATGAAAGTGAAATCATAAACTCGTAGAATCAACTCTCAACTCTCAACTCTCAATTAAGAAACTTTCCTCTTGCCATCAATCGCTCTGCTGCGCTCATAATCTCTTTTGCCATCAAATCTGCAAATGCCCCTGAATCGTTGATGCAAGGAATGTAGTGCGCGGTTTTGAAGCCTGCTTTCTTCAACTGCGATTGCGCATTGCCGTGCGTTTCGCTGTTATCGGCAAAGTAGCCTGCGGCGAAAAGATAAGCGTGTTCAATACCGTTTTTCTTGAATAAGGAAAAGGTTTGTGCAAGTGTTGGCTCTGTCCACTTGCCACCAACTTGGTGGTTGAGATAAGCCGGCTCAATCTGTTCAAACCGATTGCGTGAATCTTGTTCAATCGTTTGTTTTAAGCACGAGAACAAAGTTTGATTTTCCATCAAGCCATTGTGAAACGGAACGGGATTGCCTTTGGTATCTGAAATCACAGTGCCGTGAAGCGCGATAATGAGACCGCTTTTTTCAGAAGATAGTTTCACGTGTGAGAAAATGTGGTCGGCGTAAAGGCACATCAACGCCTCATTTTTGTAAAGCCCTGTAACGACGCGCACTCTGCGGTAAGCCGTCGCGCCAAGTTCTTTCAAGGCGAAGCGACAAATTGCACCACAACTAAACGCCGATTCCATCGGGTTCATCACAAGTGCAATCACGCCATCGTAATCCTGTTCAGCATGCAAAATTTGATGAAGCAAATCGTGGGTGTAGGGCGGCGTGGTTTCAAAGGTGTTGAACACGCTGAATTGGAAATCATGTAAGTTGGCTTGTTGGAGTTTTTCTGAAATTAGTTCGGCTTGTCTTGCGCTGATGCGGTTCATCGGAGAGATGTAGCCTTCTGTTTTTGACTTTCGCGCCTGAATCACTGCGCCAATCGGTGGAATGAGCCATTGAGCGAGTTTAGGAATCGGCATAATTTCAGAGACGTGGGCGAAAATGTGCTTCATGTTGTCGTAATAGGCTCTGAAACTCGGCGAATCAACTTCGCCGTGAGAAGAAACAATAACAGCAATGTGCGTTTTCATGTTCGGCAAGGTTCAATTTTTCCAAAGTTACATAAAAGAATTAGGTCGTGTTGACAAAAGAATGAGCAAGTTCTGATTGTATCGTTCCGCGATGCTCTTTTGTTATTGTATCGCAAACAGGTGTCCGAGTATTGTCATTCTATCACATTCAGCACAGGTTCTCGGTCATTCCGAGCGTAGCGAGGAATCCATTGTGGATGCTTCACTTCGTTCAGCATGACGGTGCATCTACATGGTTTGGGAAATAAGACGAGCGTGCGTTCATTCAATCATTCTCAAAAACAACTGAGCAAGTTTAGGCGCAGGGCAATGCAATAAAGAATGTCGCGCCTTTGTCTTTGCCGTCCGATTCTGCCCAGACGCGCCCGCCGTGCTTTTCAACAATCTGCTTGACAATATACAGCCCCAATCCTGTTGAACTTTCGCCGCCTGTTGGCTTTGCCGAAAGTGTCTGAAAGGGCGCGAAGAGATTGGCTTTGTCCTCTTCGTTAAGTCCTTGTCCTTCGTCTTGAATTGCAATCTGAATGGTGCTTGAAACGCGCTGAACGCTAACGGTGATGCGCTTTCCAGTCGGGCTGTATTTAATCGCGTTTGAAATCAAATTGTCGAAGGCTTCGCCGAGATAGGCGACATCAACCTCAGCAACACAATCAGGCTCAATGTGTTTTGAGAGCGTGAGCGATTTACGCTCAATCTGCGGAAGGTTTGTTTCTAATGCTAATTCTATAATGTCGCCGATGTTGGCTCGCTGAAGATTGAGCGTAAGTTGTGTGGCATCGTAGCGAAGATTTTTGAGAAGCGAAGAGACAATGTTAAACATTCGCTCCGAAGAGCGTTTGATAATGTTGATGAATGAAAGCACGGAGGCTTTATCATCTATCCGTTCAACAATTAAATCAGCAAAGCCCATAATGGATTGAAGGGGATTTTTGAGGTCGTGTGCGGCAATGCCTAAAAATTCGGTTTTGAGTTTGTTTGCTTCTTCGGCGCGTTCTTTTTGAAGTTGAACTTCGTTGAGCGCGTTGGCAAGTTCAACGGTTTTCAGTCGGAAGAGTTCGGCTTCTTTCTTTTGCAGTTCGCTGTCTTTGCGGGCTTGTTCGGTTTCAAAGCGCACTTGCAGGGTGGCTAATCGCTGTTCTTTTTCTTGATTGAAGACTTCTTCTTTGGCGGCGTGAAATTTCTTGTATGATTCAAAGGCGTTTTGAAAATCACCGGTTGCGGAGTAGAGCAGGGAGAGCGTTTCATAAACCGCATAGCGTTCTTCTTTCAGTCCGACCTCTTCGCAGAGCGCGAGTGCCTCTTGCAAATACTGCTCTGCCTCTGAAAAGGCGTTGAGGTGAATCGAGACTTTGCCCAAGCCGATGAGCGAATTGGCGATGCCGTATTTGTCGCCGATGCTTTGAAAGATGGATAGCCCCTCGTTGTAGAAGCGGAGTGCGTCTTGAAAGTGCGAGAGGACTTCGTGAATATGCCCAATGTTGTTGAGCGAATAAGCAATGCCTTGTTTGTCATTGATGTTTTTCTGAATCGCTAAACTTTCTTGATAATGTTCAAGGGCGCGGGAGTAATCACCCATTTTTTCATAGACATTGCCGAGATTGTTGAGCGATTGCGAAATGCCGTAGAGGTCGCCGATGTCGCGTTTGAGTTTCAAACTTTCAGTGTGAGCGGAAATCGCATTCGGGAAGTCGGAAAGTTTCTCATAAACCATGCCGATGTTATTGAGCGAAACCGACATACCGCGTTTATCACCGGCTTGTTCACGAAGCGAAAAACTTTCTTGATTGAGTTGAAGCGCATTGACATAATCGCCCAAACGCTCATAAATCAAGGCGAGATTGGCAAAGGTCGATGCAATGCCCGCATCGTCGTGAAGTGAAAGGTAAAGCGAGAGGCTTTCTTGATAGCATTGAAGGGCGCGAGCATAATCGGCAAAAGAATAAAACACATTGCCAAGATTGTTGAGAGCCATTGCTGTGCCGCTCAAATCGTTTAATGCACGAAAAATTGATAGCCCCTTTTCGTAGCACTCAATCGCATTTTGATAATCGGTCAAATACCGATACACGCTTCCAAGTTTGAGATAACAATCAGCGACGCTCCACGAATCGTTGAGCGAAAGAAAAATCGACTGCGCCTCTGAAAATTGTTGAATTGCTTTTTGTGCATTGCCGTCGAAGCGGTTACAGATGCCGAGCGTAGTGAGCGCATGAGCTTTTTCAGGCGGAAACAAATCGCTTTCGCCGATAAGGGCTAAACAGGTCTCTGCCGACTCTCGCGCTTTGGAAAGGTTGCTCGATCGAAGCTCTTTAGCAAGCAAAGCAAGCGTGTGAATTTGACTGGATTGGTTCTGTGTTTCCACCACGAGTTGTTCAGGCAATTTCATCAAAGATTAAGGAACATCTGCTCCCGTTGAAGCGCGCAAGATACGAAACCAATGCTCGTCAGAAAGTATGAGTGAATCGGCGTTTGCCAAGTCTTTGAGCCGATCCAGTTTGCCTGAACCGAGAATTGGCATCGGCTTCGAAGGGTGCTTGATAATCCAAGCAATCGCAACTTGTTCGGGACTTGCGCCGAGTTCGTTTGCGATGGTGGAAAGTTCAGAACGTATGCGCCACGCCTGTTCCCCCTCGCCAAATAAGCGTCCGCCTGCCAGCGGCGACCACGCCATCGGCGGCATTGAGCGTTCTTGTGCTTGGTCTAATGTGCCGTCAACCATCGGCGCAAGATGAAGCACCGAAAATTCAATTTGATTGGTGATAAGCTTGAACGGAAGGCGCGATTGCAACAGCGACACTTGCGACGGCGTGAAGTTTGATACCCCAAATTCTAAAACCTTTCCCGCAGTGCGAAGCAACGTGAAGGCTTCGGCGATTTCATCAGCATTCATCAAGGGATTCGGGCGATGAAGCAACAGCGCATCAAGGTAATCCGTCTTCAAATTTTTGAGCGACATTTCAACCGAAGCAAGAATATGCGTTCTGCTTGTATCGTAAGTTTTAAGACGATGCTCTGGGCGATTGGGAGAAACTAACTTAATGCCGCATTTCGTTACGAGTTGCATTTTTTGGCGAAGCGAAGCGGGAACAATAGCACCGAAGCGGGCTTCGCAGGTGTATCCGCCGTAAATGTCGGCGTGGTCAATCGTGGTGATGCCAAGTTCAACGGCAGTTTCAAACAGCACGAGCAGGTCGCCATCGTTCAAGTTCCATTGATTCATGCGCCACACGCCCAGCGAGAGCCGCGAAAGTGAGAGCCGTTCCGAGAGCGTTAATTTTGAGACCATTTGATAAAACTTAATAAGTGAGTTAAGGCAAGAGCGTCCAACCGTCAATGTCGGAAAGTTCTTCGCAGAGCGCGGATTTCAGCGTGTCAAGAAACGAGAGCAGTTCAGCGAGTTGCTCTGCGTTGTAATTACGGTCAAAATCTTCAAGCGAATAAATGTCGTGTTCATCTGACCAGAGATGCACAAGAAAGGCATTGCGCCAACGGCTTTCGCCTACGTCCCAATCGTAGCCCGTGAGTAATCTTGTTCGATTCGCTTCCAATGTCGTGCTGACGACCAGTTCCAATCGGTCATATAAATCGACTTTTTCATCAAGCACAATTTCAATCAGAACGCCGCGAATATCTTGGTGGCAGTAAGGCGCAAGTTTCGTGAGGAGTTCGGATTTAGTCATGGTTGGAAAAGAGAAGTTCAGCGATACGGTAAGGCGATTCGTGTTCAGCAAGTTTTTGCGATAGGAAGGCTTGGCGCGCGGGTGTCCAAAAGGTGCGTCGCCATTTTTCTTCAACAAGATGTTGAATGAACTCCTTATCGCGAGCAGTGCGCTTTTGTTCGAGCAAGCCTTTGGCGAGCAAGTAAGCGCGGTGCGATTCAATCGCGGCGTAAAGGTCGGCAATGCCGGTGCCTTTCATGGCAACGGTTTTGATAATCGGCACGAGCCACGAGTCGGCGGTGTGGTCGCGCAGTTGCAAACTGCTTTCAAGGGCTTGAACGGCTTTATCGCTGTCGGTTCTATCGGCTTTGTTCATTACGAAAATATCGGCGATTTCCATCAGTCCTGCCTTCATGGCTTGAATGCTATCGCCTGATTCAGGCACAAGCGCAACGATGGTGGTGTCGGCGGCTTTGACGATGTCGAGTTCGGATTGTCCAACGCCGACGGTCTCGAAGATGATGAGGTCGTAGCCTGCGGCTTCAATCACACGTGAGACTTCTGCCGCTTTGGTTGCCAGCCCGCCCAGACTGCCGCGTGTTGCCATTGAGCGAATGAATACGCCGGAATCGAGCATCACGTCGTTCATGCGGATTCGGTCGCCCAAGAGCGCGCCGCCTGTAAATGGACTGGTTGGGTCAACGGCAATTACGGCGACTTTCTTTTCTCGTTTGCGATAGGCTTTCACGAGTTGATTCGTGAGCGTGCTTTTGCCCGCGCCTGGCGGACCTGTTACGCCAATGCGATACGCGAGTCGATTTGCCCTGAACAACTCTGAAAGAATGGGCGAAAGCGATTCGTCATCGTTTTCAACCTGTGAGAGCAAACGTGCAAGTACGCGTTTATCTCCTTGTTGGAGTTTCTCAAAAAGCGATGTGGCTTGATTCATACCCTAAATTGAAAATTCGGAACTTTACGATTATTCTATTGTTTTCAAGCGTGCTTTCCGAATGAAAGCAACTGTTCATTGTCATTTCAACAATCATAAACTATCATTTATGAAAAAGTCTCTGTTTTTAGTTCTGGTCTCTGCTGTTGCATTATCGCTTGCAACAGGTTGTGGCGAAGATAGCGCATCTTCTCCATCTCCAACCCCACAAGCGCGTGTTTTAGTCGTGCATGCGTCTCCGAATGCGCCAGGCGTTGATTTGCTGGTTGATAATCAAAAAGTCAATCAACAGCCGCTTAACTTTCCACAAAACACGGGTTACCTTTCGGTCAATGCAGGCACGCGCAACGTGAAAGTGAATGTTGCAGGCACGACCACAACGGTTATCAATGCCGACCTTCCGCTTGAAGGAAATCGCAACTACTCGGTGTTCGCGATTGATTCGGTGAGCAAAATTTCAGCGTTGTTTACAAACGATGATTTAACGGCACCCGCGGCAGGCAAAGCCCACGTGCGCTTCATTCACCTCTCGCCGAATGCGCCTGCAGTTGATGTGTCGGTTGTCGGACAAGCGGCAGGACAAGGCTTATTCACAAATCGCACCTTCAACAAAACCATCACCCCCACACAGCAAGCCTTTACGCCTGTTGATGCTGGCACGGTGAACTTGGAAGTGCGTGTCGCAGGCACAACGACTGTCGCTTTGAATCTTCCGAATGTCAGACTTGACGCAGGAAAAATTTACACCGTGTTCGCCAAAGGATTCTTGGGCGGAGAAGGTGCGCAAGCACTTGGTGCGGAAATCATTTTGCACAATCCCTAAAAGTATTTTCAGAAAAAAAATGTTAAAGCCTGAGCGTGTGAGCGTTCAGGCTTTTTTGTTAAAGCGAAAAGTCTGCAAGAAAAATCCAACAAGTTATTCAACAAGCAACTGTCCATTCATCACCGTGATGGCGTAGCCGCTGATGCTGACGGATTCAATCGTGCCGTTTTTAACGACAAGTTCCGACCATACTCTTCCGCCACGATTGATGACGTAGCCTTGTTCGAGCGTAACGGGAATGTTACCATCAGTGCCTTCAATGCGTTTTTGTTGGTAGAGATAGCAAGCGAGTTCGCCTTGTGCCGAGCCTGTAACAGGGTCTTCATCAATGCCAACGGCAGGCGCGAAGAAGCGCGAGTGTGCGGCACTGGTTGGGTGCTTAGTTTCAGTCGTGAAGACGCAAACGCCGGTTAAGCCGCGTCGGAGCGAGAGTTGTTTGAGCGATTGAAAATCGGGCGACATTTTCAGAAGCGGCTCGCGATTGATGAACGGCAAATAAAGGTAGCGCGATGATGAAATCAGCACGGGAAGCGACTTGTCGAGCTGTTCGGTCGGAACGGAGAGCGTGTTAAAAAGGTCGGCGATTTGTCCATCGAATTTTTCAAAGGTCGGAACGGGAATACCGAACTTGACCATCACTTTTTCATTGCGCTGTTCAACTGAAACCGGCAAGATGCCACTTCGCGTTTTGACGCGAAAGTCTTTGTGTGGATTTTCGCCAAGTCCAAATTGTTTTTCTTCGGCGAGTGCGTGAAAGGTTGCGATGGTCGCGTGTCCACAAAGATTGACTTCTTTGGTGGGCGTGAACCAACGCAGTTCAAGGTCGTGCGTGCTGTCAGTTGC
>Ga0308419_1000958_pt1 | contig 19638 bp, 19 predicted proteins | sample HotsprSampleMS50_FD_203674 | JGI IMG/M metagenome (GOLD analysis project Ga0308419, IMG submission 203674) | Hot spring phototrophic mat microbial communities from Mushroom Spring, Yellowstone National Park, Wyoming, United States - 20090730_MS50 ... | reverse complement strand
TTCGAACGGGCTGAACGGCTTTCGTTCGTTCAGGCCGTTCAGGCTTGTGACTTGACAGAAGGAGTGCTCCCTCGAGCACCTGACCAGCGGCGCGGATACGCGATCATCAGAGGGGAACGCATGCAACGCCTGTTCTCGTGATTATCAGGAGATTATCAGGTTGCGGCGCCTTTTATCTGGTATAATTTGCCTATCGGAGTATTCGCAACCTGGAAGGAGGCTCTATGGTCTTGCTGCTCAACTATACCCATCCGCTCACCGAGGCGCAGATCGCGACCGTTGCCGGGATCGTTGGCGAGATGCCGGTGGTGCGGGATCTGGCTTCGCAGGTCGACCGCGCTCGTCCCCTGGCCGAGGTGGCGCGCGACCTGGCCGACGCCGCCGGTCTTACCCCCCAGGAGTGGCAGAACACGCCGCTCATCCTCAACCCACCGGCCCTCGCGCCGGTGGCCGTGGCGCTGATTGCCGAAATCCACGGGCGGGTCGGCTACTTTTCCGCCATGCTGAACGTTCGCCCGGTCGCGGGGAGCACCCCCCCGCGGTTCGAAGTGGCCGAGGTCGTGAACGTGCAGGCCCTGCGCGACGAAGCGCGGGCCAGAAGGTAATCTCGTGCAGCCTCGTTCCTTGCAAGGAACGAGGCTGCACTGGTTTTCGAGCGGTCCGATGCCTGGGAGACAACCATGCCTGGTACCATGTCTGCCATCGAACGCGACATCCGCCGCTGGCGCTGGCACGCCACGCAGCGCATGCTGGCGGCGATGATTGCCATGTACGACGCTCGCCGCGAATGGCACGTCGAGCAGGTTGACGGCCCCATACGCATCGTGCGCATGGGGCAGTACCGCTGGGCCGTGGCCGAGGGCGGCGAAGCGGCGTGGCTGGTTGGGAGGATCGAGCCATGATGCCCGCTGGCCTCTGGCGCGCCAGGCACGCCGAGCGGGCGCGCACCATTATGGCGACCGATCGGCGATTTCGCGCCGCCAGGCGCATCCCGCTCCCCGATGGGTGCGATGACCTGGATCGGTTCTTGGTCGCCGCGTACCCGGTGATAACGGTTCGCGAGATCGCGAACCTGCTCGGCGTTTCGGAAAAAGCGGTGCAGCGGTATCTTGCGCCACTCCGCGCGCGGGGCCTCATCCAGCCCACTGCCCGCTGCTACAACCCCGTCGTCAGCGATGCGGATCGCGCGACCGTCGCTGCGCTGGTCGCGCAGGGGTACTCCAAGCGCATCATCGCCGAGATCCTCGGCGTGAGCCTGGCGCGGATCCGCGGGATCACCGAGGATCTCGGCATCGTGGCGCAGAGCCAGCGGCCTCGCCCCACACCGTACGGCACGCGCGAGGTGGCGCAGATGTTTTGCGTCACACGGCCCACGATCTTGCGCTGGTTTGCCCGCGGGTGGTTGCCGGATCTGCGTCCGCCGGGCGCCCGACGCCCGGCGATCACGTGCTGGTGGGACATGGACGATCTCGTGGCGTTCGTGCGCGACCGCCGCACCTGGGCGGCATGGTCGCCAGCCACGATCACGGACCCAACCCTGCGCGCGATTGCCGAGCAAGCCCGCCGCGCGGCGGGTGGGCAGTGGATGGATCGCACCGAGATCGCGCGGCATCTCGGTATTTCGCCGGCCAGCCTCAAGAACTGGAGTGCGAGCGGCTTGTTCGCCCGGTGCGAGGAGGGCTACGACCGGACGCTCTGGATCACCCATGAGGATCTGGCCGCGATGGACCTCATGCTCATCGAGGCCGATCGTCACGGACTGCGGGGTCCAAAGCGGATGCAATTCATCCATGCATCCCTGCGCCGGCGATTCGGCTGACAACACCACAACGACCCGGAGCGGTAATCGCTCCGGGCCGTTGTGGTTCCTCACCGTTCACACCATCGGCAACCACGCAACACACCCCATCCCGCGCCCCCGGCCCACGTTCGCCACCACGCCATCGGCGATGAGGATTGCGCTAGGTCGCGATGACATAAAACCCGGCAGCCTCGATGTATCCAGTCGGCTTGACCGTCAACTCAAGTGCACTGCCGGTGTACCAGTCTTCGAGGATGACAAAGTGCTGGTCCCCGGGGCGGATATGCCCGTGCAACGTCGCTTCGGGGCTGAACGAGAAAAACATATGACGAAGCGGAACAACCGTCCACCCGACCGAACTATGCGGAAACGGGAGCGTGAACCGCATGAAACCGGTTGCGGTCGTGCTTGTCCAATAGATGTACATCAAGAACCAGCAAATAGTGTCTATCAATAGGTATCTTCCCCCAACAAACGGGAAGCCGTATGTTGTCGACCCGTAGGTCGTGCTTCCGAACATCTCCGGCGTCCAGGACCCGGTCCGGATGCGCGGTCGGCCTGCGGATGCGAGATCGTCAAGCATCCGCTCGATCCGTTGCAAGCGGCGCTCCAGATCGATGGCGTTCATAGTTCGCCCTCCGCCCGCAGCGCAGCCTGGATATCCTCCGTGCCGTGCTGGACGCGGATCACGACCGCATCGATCCGCGCATCGAGGTTCACATCGCGCAGACGGAGCGTCACATAATCCCCCCACTGCCATGCGATCCCGTAGCGGCTCGTTTCGGTCTGCATGATCGTCGCCTGCGCCAGCAACCGGGGTCGTCCGGCGCGCAACTCGTGGTGCGCCTCGTTGGATAACCCGGCGCTTTCGTTATACATCGTTGCATCCTTGAACCGCTCTCGCCAGCGGTACGGCGATGCGGCAATGCGCGCATCGTCCTGCGCGGTGGCAATCAGCCGCTGATCGCCGTCCCCCTGTCCGCCGCACGTGACATGCGTCACCTCATCGCCATAATCGAGCGTGAGGGTCCAGCCACCGACGTTGCCGAGGGTGTCGCCGAACACCATCGTCCCCCGGCGATCCTCGCCGCGCTGGAGATCATAGGTGTTAAAGATCCATCCCCCGCTTCCGTCGGTGGTCAGATCAAAGGCAACGTAGGATCCTGCCTGTGCTGACGCATTGGCGATCTCTTGCATGACCGTTAGGACATTGCGCCAGGCGAATGCCTTGCTTATCGTCACGCCCATGCCAACATCGGACGTAATGATCAAACCAGGAATGCGACGATCCGCCGCGGCGAGCGGGCCGGCTTGCTCGCGCGCGATGGCCTTGATCACGTCATCCGCCCGCCCCGTTTTGCTGGCTTCGTTGGAGCCAGCGAACGCCCGCACCACCCGCGTGGCCAGCAACCCGAGTGGGGCAATGGCATGGAGCACGATGGTGCGCATGCCATCAGCAGCGCGCTGCTGATCAATCCGCTGGATGAGCCAGCGGTAGGGGCCGATCAGCATCGTATGCCCCCCTGGCTGATCGCGCCACACCTCGAGCAGTCCGTCTGGCACGACGCGCTCGATCGCACACGGCAAGCTCCCGAGCGTGATGCGCAACCGCCCCACGTCATTGACCGTCAGGCCGATCTCGATCGTGCTCCAGTCGCGGAGCACACCGATCACGATACCCTCAGCCGTCAGGATGGTGATCCGGTAGTTCATCCGTCGTTACTCCAGTATCGCGGGGTCCACCAGACAACGATCGTGGATAAGGCATGGATTTGCACATGATTGGTGCCAGGCATCAAGCGAAATCCGGCCAGTCGGCTCGTGGGCAGCAAGAGACTGGTCATGTCGCCTTGTATATCGCTGTAGATCCGTGGCATGGTGGGATCCGTGATGATGTATGCGCGGTCCTCATGGCCAATACTCATATCGCCATAGATCCCTTCGCCGGTGGTGCGATTGACGATCGAGAACACTCGTCCCCCACGCCACATGAACGTCGGGTACACATCGTGCGATGCATCATTGACGAGCGTATAGACCGCTGGTCGGTTGCCGACAAACCATAAATGCCCCCAGACATACATGGTTCCATCCGGGCTTTCCGTCAGTCCATACGGGACCATCGTCCCTGACCCCAGGATCCTGCGCACGATGAGATCCGGTATCCACCCACCACCGCCGGCGTACTCGGCAATCAGCAGCCTCTCATACGGATACTCTTCGACTGGCCACCATGCCATCGATCGTCCCAGCGCGCCGAGCGTGCCGGCAAGCATGATGATATTGCCGGCGCGTGTCTCGATGATCGGGCGTCCCCAGGGAATCGGCGGTGCCTGGTGCGCCGATCCCCACCCCTGGCCAGCCAGGCGGATCGCACCACCCCGACGCACACGAAAATACCCCCGACTGCCCGCGGCACTTGCCGCGACCGCCGTGTAGATCTCGCCAGATCGTGTGACGATTCCGCCGCCCAGCGTGGTTCCGGGTTGCCAGCGATAGGTTCCCCACGTTGCCGTGCCATCAGCAATGATCAGCGACGCGATATGGGTTCCGCCCGTTGTGCCGCCCGGCCCGGTAAATGATCCCAGCATCAAAAACTGATGTGGACCGAGCCGGCGCGCCTGGTGCACGATGCGTGTTCCGCCAAGCCCCGGAATTGGCTCGGCAATCGGCATCAACACCGGTGGCATACAGACGTTGCGCATCCACGCCACGCCCTGCGACGTTCCGTTCGGCGTGGTTGCCCAAAAATCGCCAGTGACCATCATGGTGCCATTGGTGTATGGCACGATGTCATACACGATAGCCGAGCCACCCGCGGTCGATGCCGTGCCCAGACCGGAAACGACCATCCAGGTACCGTTCGTGCCGGACACGGGACCGCGCCACATCGCCAGCGCCGTCCCAGGTCCGCCGGCAATCGTCCAGAAACGCCCGCCAACGAACAGATCCGTCTGGTTCCCTCCCCAGACGCTCACGTATGGCGTGCCGCCGGATAACCCGACCGATCCATTGGTCCCCGCCAGGACCCTCCACGCTCCGCATGCCAGCATCGCAATACGATGTGCCGTGCTGCCGGCAACCGTGGTGAACAGACCGCACACCACAATGGTGCCGGTGCGGCCAGCATTCACATGATGGATGATGGCATGGTCAAATGGCGTTCCGCCCGGTCCTGGCAAGGTTCCCCACCGTCCGTGCGGATCGCGCCAGACAACACCCTGGACGGTGCCCAGATCAACCCATCCGCCCAGGATGGTGCCTTGATGTCCAATCTCTTCCCAGACCGGATCGTAGGCGGTGAGTTGAAGCGACACGGTATCTGACACCACGTCCATGGCCGTGACGTTCAGACCGCCGCTGTACACAACCGGCAACGAGAGTTCTTTTCCTGCGCCGGTGTATATCAGCCGCAGTGGTTGCGGATACGGCGTTGCATTTGGCTTGACGGCATCAATGAGCTGCCGCCTCGCCCAGTGCAGATCAAGGAGTGATGTGCCCACAATGGTTGCCGTGAGCGTGATCGTCCGCTCCGGGCTGCGTGATTGCTGATACATCGCCCCATCGCGATCAAACCGGTCGATGGCAAGATTGGCAATCGGAGCCATCCCCACTCCGGCATGCCCGGTTACATACGTTCGCAGACGGGCCAGTGGCAGCATCGTTCCGCCCGATCGCACGCTGGCCGGACGATAGCTCGCCGAGCAATGCGGCGCGCCGAGCCAGACACACCCGTGCTGGTCGCCGTCAACATAGGTGGTCAACCATCCCTGCTCAAGCTGGACGGCATCGAGGTAGACCGCGGCGGAACCCACCGCGCCGCCGGCGCGCCGCACCATGACCCGAACCCAGGTGAGCGTGCCAGGCACGTACGCGGTGACGCTCAGCCGTCGCCAATACGTCGTGCCCACATTGCTGATCGTCCCGGCCCCATGGCCGCCAATCGTAATGACCGCCTCGATGGAGCCGGCAGTCCACCCGCGCACGTAGCACGATGCCGTGTACGTGCCTGACGCCGGGAGCGTCAGCGTGCCGGTGGTGATGGCCACCGTACCATTGACATGCTCGTTGTACCCCAGCCGCACCCCGACCGCCCCGAACCGCTGTGCTGCATACGTCATCTCAGCGTACGGGAAGGTAATATTGCCGGTTGCGGTCGCGGTCCACCCCCCCATGTCCCGCTCGAATGACGGATTGGGGATGTAATTGGTTTTTTCGGCTGGCACGACCAGGTGGTAGAACGTCGTTCCTGCGCTCATAGGTTCGCTAAGCTCCGTGCGATCACGTCCGACACGTCGGTGTGTGCGGTCGAGTGGAAATGTGCGGTGTAGTTGATGGTGCGCTGCTGGTGGTAGACCGCCTGGCGCCCTGCCGCCACCGCGCCGCCAGCCATCGTTGCCGCCGCCTGCTGCACGAGCGGCACGCCGGCCAGGATGCCGCCGGCCATGCCCTGCGCGATTGGCAGGCCCACCAGATCCGCAAACACCTGCGATGGTGAGCGGATACCGAGAGCCCGGCGCGCCGCGTTGAGCGCGTCCTGCGCTGCCTGTCGCGCAGCGCTGGTGATCGACGACACGCCACCGCGGATCGCGTTGACGATGCCGTCAATGATGGATTGCCCGATCGACCTCGCCGCATCGGCGAGGTTGATACCGCTCAGCGTGCCGCGCATCCCGTTGATGATGTCGATCACGCGATGGCGGAGGCCCTCGACCGTGCTGACCGCGGTATCCCGCGCCCGCTCCAGCGCTCCAACAATCGCCTGGCGCGCGCCGTCGATGGCGCCCTGCACGCGATGGCGCGCCTCGTCCATGATCCCGCCCACCCGGTCACGCAGCATGCCAACGATGCTGACCGCGGTATCCCGCGCCCGCTCCAGCGCTCCAACAATCGCCTGGCGCGCGCCGTCGATGGCGCCCTGCACGCGATGGCGCGCCTCGTCCATGATCCCGCCCACCCGGTCACGCAGCATGCCAACGATGCTGACCGCGGTATCCCGCGCCTGGGTGAATCGATCCGTGACGGTCGAGCGGATGCCGTCCATGACGGTGGTGATCGTGGTGCGCAAGCCCTCGAACGTCGAGGACACCATGGACCGCAACCGCTCGACCGCGCTCGTCACCGCCGTGCGAGCGTCTTCAAACCGCCCGACGAGCCAGTCGCGAATAGCACTGATGATCGGCAGGATCAGATCGCGCAAATTCGTGAACGTGTTGACGACAAAATTGCGCAACGCATCCACAATCTGGCCAATAGCCTGGCGCGCCCCCTCCCAGTCGCCGCGCATGATCGAGAGTGCTCCCCGCACAATGCCGTTGATGATGGCCGTGAGGGTGGTGATGACGTTCTGGATTTGCCGCCAAATCACCGTGACGGTATTGAGAATGAGCGTTTGATTGTTTTGGATAAATCCTGCGATCCCCCCAAACACCGTCTGGAGAATCGTGGCAATCAGGGCCACCACCGAACCGATCACCGTCACGATCGTGTTCCAGACCGTCTGTGCGGTGCGCAAGATATCGCGACCATTTTGCCGCCAGAATGCAAGCACGATCCCCATCACCGTCCGGATAATGGTGCCAATGGCATCCATGATGGATTGCGTGATATCGCGGATGCCCAGGAAATTTGTGTTCCAAGCCTGGTACAATGCTATCCCAATCGCAATGACCGCCGCGATAATCGCAATGACCGGGGCCATCGCCGTGACGATCGAAGCAAGGGTAGGGACCACCAATGCAACGATCGTGCCCGCAATCGCCATGAGGATCGGCTGCCACTGATCGCGCAGCAGGCTGATCGTGGTTTGCACCCACGGGGCGAGCGACGCAAATGCCTCTTGGTTGCCGGTCAGGGCCTGGGTGAGCGTGATGACGGTGCCGACAGCCGGCGTGACGGTGTCGTTGAGGAAGCGCGTCAAGACCGGGAGCAACAGGCTCCCGATGGTGATCTGGAGCGTCTCGACTGCCCCGCGCACCTGCTCAAGCGCGCCGTTGAAATTTTGCAGTCGGGTGGCGGCCTGCTGGTTCGCATCCACCTGGCCGATCTGTGTTTGCAACTCGCGAAATCCGTCGGCACCCAGGCGCGCCAAGCCCACCGCGGCGCGCATCGCGTCAGTGCCGAAGATGGTCGCGAGCGCCGCGTTGCGCTGCTCCTCGCTCAAACCGCTCAGCGATTCTTGCAAAATCCCGGCAATCTCGTCCATCCCGCGGAGGTTGCCCGCTGCGTCGAAAAACCGATTACTCCCGTCCGCGGTGATGATGCCCAGATCGCGCATCGCTCGCTCGGCGGCTTTCGAGCCGGGTACCAGCCGTTGGAGCAGGGTTTTGAACGATGTGCCCGCATCAGAGCCAGACGCGAAGAGCGGCGAAATCCCGGCGATCACGGTGTTGAAATCGTCGAATTCCACCCCCATCGCCGAGGCTACCCCACCCGCCTGCGCCAGCGCCAGCCGGAAATCGTCAATCGTGAATTTCGACGCGACCGTCACCCCCGTGATGCCGTTGATCGCCACGCCCATGTCAGCGGCGGCGATGCCAAAAATAGCCATCACGTCCGTGGCCACATCCGCGGCGGTCGAGAGATCGGTGCCCGTGGCCGCCGCAAGCGCCAGTGCCGCCGCTGCCGCGCCGTCCAGGATCTCGGTTGCGCTCAGACCGTTGCGCGCCAGCATCTCGATGCCCGCGGCGGCCTCCGATGCGCTGAAGGCGGTCGAGGAACCAAGGTCTAACGCGGTCTGGCGGAGCGCCTCCATCTCGTCCCGGGTGGGCGAGAGCACCGCCTGGATGCCCGACATCTGCGCCTCGAAATCCGCTGCCGCGGTTATCGTGCCCGCGGCAAACCCTACCACCGCGCTGCCAATGGCCTGCACCGCCATGAGGGCTGCCCCGCCCAGCGCCACCGAGATCGCCCCGCCGAGTGCTGAGAACCCGCTCCCCGCCCGGCGCGTGCCGGCGTCAAGGTCGTCGAGATCGCGGGTCAGCCGGCGGATGCCATCGTCGGCGTCGGTCTCGATCTTGATGCGGATCGTTGCTGCCATCAGCGTTGGTGGTCATCCTGGATGCGCCGAAGCGCCTGACGATACATCGCCCACCGGCGCGCCCACAGGAGCGATCCTGGCGCATGGAGGATCTCCCACGGCGGCACGCCCCAATCCTCGGCCATCTGGAGCACAGCGAGCCACCATGGACCAGTCGAGCGTCGCCCCCGCAAGACATCCTCGATGGCGACGCTCAGGTAGGGTCAGGCCGCGCCGCCTCCTGGATCGCCTGCGTGATCTCCCTCCATTGCCGTACCGTCATCTGACGCACCGTGTCATCGTCAACACCGAGCAGCCCGGCCAGGACGGGGATCAGATCCCTGACCTGCTTGCTCTCTTGCATCCGCTCGATGCGCTCGAACAGTCCGATGGTCAGATCGTCGGTGTCGATGACATGCTCACGTTCGTTGATCGTAATGCTCATCCGCGGCATCAGAACGCTCCGCTCATCGGACAGGTCCCCCGGCGCGCCACCACAATCGTGCCCCGTCCCGCCGTGCCCGCCGAGGCCTCATTCCATTTGCTGAAAAATTGCCCTGATACGATCACGTTGCCGTTCTGGTCGCCCAGAACATCGAATTTCTCCCACTTCATGGGGAGATCGATGCGCAGGAGTTTCGTCGTGACGGTCGTCCCCATCGCGATCGTTCCGCCGGACCACTGCATCCGGAGCAACTGCGCTTCCTCGTTGCGCCATTTGCTTTTCTGGCCGGCACCCGCCGCACCATACGTGCCGCTGACCTGATGCTCCAGCGTCAACTGTCCGCTGATCTCGATGTCGGTCCAGACCGCCGTGTGAAAAAAGAGTTGTCCGCTGTCCACGGTGAATTTCGGCTCCCACTTCGCGGCGAACGTGATCTCGCCGCTCAGGATGTTGCCTGCCGTCACCTGGTGGGCCGCGGCCAGTAACGAGAACGGAAAATTGGCCACCGCAGGCGCCAGGTAGAATGTCCCCCGGCTCGCCAGGATGGTTTCGACTTGCTCGAACGTTCCCGGCACCGTCCACGTCTGCGTTGCCGTGGTCCCCGTCATGCGCGCCATCAGCGTTGCGCTGACCTTCATCGCCTCCCCGCCCGCGAACGACAGTTTGACTTCGGAGGCAATGACATACGGCAGTTGCTCGACCTCGGTATTGTCGCCTGCCTCAACGGTGTAGCTGATGGTCGGCCCGCTTATGGTCGTTGGCACGTTCCACGCAAACAGCGCCGTTGAGCCACTGGCTCCTTGCAAGCTCCCCTGCGCGCTGTTGGTTGTCACCGTGCCGAGCCCGAGCATGTTGAACAGCGGCGGCAATTGCTCGAACGTCGCTTCGGTGTCAGCCAGGCTCAATTGCGCCATGAGTTTGGGGATATACGTTCGGTCCGCGCCGCCGAAGATGCCGATCACCTCGTCGACCTTGACGATCTCCCGCTGGTCCTCCGGCATGTTGCCATTGCCGCGCCAGATGAACCGCGGTGAGACCGGCGTGCCCGGCGTTGTCTCGCGCCCGATCTGAATGCGCTGGAGTGCTCGTCGCCCTGCCATCGTCATCTCCTCCTCCTATGCCCCTGCGCCCCAGAGCAGGCGCACCGTGACCCGCAATCGCGCTCCGTAGTAGATGGCTCCGCCAAACGAGAGATCTGGCTCGATACCGCCATCGCTATGCGGTCGGTCGGGGCCGCTCTCGATGGTGATCTGATAGCCGTCAACGTTGTCGTCGGGATCGGCCAGCGGCACATGCGGTCGCACCAGATGCGTCGCTCGGAGTCTGGCCAGCAGCGCCACCGCCTCCGCCGCGTTGGCGGGGATATCGTTTTGCCCGAGCGGCGCAACATAGAGGAGCACAAGCATCGTGCGCTCATCGGTGCGCCATCCGCCGCCCTTCAGGTACCACTGCCCGTCCGCTGGCCAGGTCAGCACGGCCGGCAGGTTGGCCGTGCTCAAGCTGGGCGGATACGCCGACAGATCCGGCGCGTAGCGGATGCCCGCCACGTCGCGATGGAGGGCCTGCAACCGGTTAATCGCGAGCGTCAGATCGGTCATGCTCGCACCTCGATGCGGTCGCCGAACATCCACGCCCATGCCGCCGGATCGCGCCGGACTGGAGCGGGCAAGTCATGCAGGAGCGGCGGCGTGCGCGCAAACGTGTGGCCATTGCGCCGGTCATACAGATCGTGCGACGCTGCCATGCGACGGGCAATGCGCTCACCGTCCAGCGTCATGTCAGTGACCAGTTCCTGGTGGACAAATGCGCGCAATTTGGTTTGCACCTGCTCGACCCCGCCGAAGTACGAAAAATGCCAGCCGGCATCTGGCAGCACCGTGTAGCGGGGATACAACGGATCCCCCGTGCCCAGCCCGTAGCGGATGACATGCGGCGTCATGGCGCGCACATCTGCCCAGCGCGCCGCCCGCGTGCCCAGCCAGCGAGGGCCACCTACCTCGACGGTGGATACCTGGTAGTAGTACAGGCGCTGCTGGAATACCAGCACGTGCCCGTCGGGGATGCCCTGCGCACGGATCGCCCGCACCACGTCGGCGCGGGGGATCTCGTCCACATCGGAGATCAGGATAATGGCGTCATCGGGCAGATCCAGGGGACGCAGCGCATCAGCAATCGCGTTGCGCTGCGTCATCTCCCGGCGGCGTGTGGCGGGAATGCCATCCCCGGTATCGCACAGATCCACCACCCACATGGTGACCGGGCCGTCCGGTGGCGGCAGGAACACGAGATCTTTGCGGTGACCGCTGTGCGTCTGGAGTGCCTCCACCACCACGAACCGATCAACCACATCGCACAACTCCTCGTAGCGCAACCGCCACATTGCGACTTCGTTCAGCACCGTGCAGCAATCAACGATACGCATGATGGACCACCATGAACGCCAGGCCATTGTCCGGCAGCAGATACATCGTTGGCCACCCGGTCCGCGCCGCATGCGCTTCGACCGCCCGCCGCACTCCCGGCGCGTACACGGTATCGTGGACCAGAACCACGCCCCCGGATCGCATCAACGGAGACCAGATCGTCAGTTCCGCACTGACGTGCGCATACGTGTGCCGGCTGTCCAGCACCAGCGTGTCGATGAGGCGACCGGGGAATGCCTCCTGGAACGCAGCGACGGTGTGCTGGTCGGTGCTGTCGCCGAGCAGAAAGGACCAGTGCGGATGCCCGCGGAACAGATGCCCGACATCCTCGGTGCTCACGCTGACCACCATCGCATCGCCACCGATCTCCTCCGCCCCGGCCAGCAGGGCCGCCGTGCTGATCCCCTGCGAACACCCCAGCTCGACCGATAGTCCGGACGCGCAGGCTCGCAACAAGGGCAGATGCCACCGCATATCGTTCGGCGTGCGCAGCCAGTGATCGTAGACCATCTGTGCTGACGCCATCGGCAAGACACTCATCCTGCGTCCCCTCCCCAGATGGCGCGGCAGCGCGCGACGAACACCGCCCGGTTCGCCTCGTATGTTTCCGCATGGTGTGGGAGCGGCCCGGCGCTCATGCCACCTTTATGCTCGATTGGCCAGACGGTCTGGACCAGCCCGATGCCCGCCTGGAGCGCGCGCAAGCAGATGTCGTTATCCTCCCAGTAGAGTCCGGGCATCGCGGTCGCTGCCCAGGGGCCTCGCTCCCCCGGCAGGATGAGCCGGTCCCACGTCGCCCGGGTCGCCGCCACGCACCATCCCTCGAGATAGGGGATCCACCGACCGTAGACCAGGTGCTGGCCGAGCGACGGACCATACAGGTACCCGTCCCGCACATCGTTGGCGATGATGGCTGGCAGATCCGGCGCGCCGGCAATGTCGGAATTGAGGAACACGATCACATCCCTGTCCGCCAGCCCATACCCCTGGTTGTTGCCTGCCGCAAAACCGACATTGTCGGCATTGCGCACGTAGCGATGCGGTGACTTCCCTTCATGCCACGAGCGCAACGCAATCATCGTGGCATAGGGTGTTGCATTGTCCACCGTCACGATCTGGTCAGCCCCGCCTACGGCACGCAGGTAGTCACCGACCAGATCCGCCGTCTCTCCATACCAGCACGTCACCACACTCAGCGCCATGGCAACACCATCTTTGGTACGATAATCTGCCGCACTCCCGGCGCATGGGTCTGCTCTCGCTCGATCCGCCGGCGCATCGTTTCGATGACCGGTCGCCAGTGACGGTCGATAACCTCGTCAATCGCGTACATCCGCACCCCCTCGACGGCCTGCCGCTCCAGCGCCCCGGCGCGTTCGGGATCTCGCGTGCCGTGGGCTGCCACGATCCGATCCGCCACGGCCTTCGGGTCGGGCAGATAGACGTAGCTCATCTGCGCGTCGAGATAGCGCGTGGCCTCGTGCCGCTCGACCTGCCACCCCGCCGCACACAGATCCTCTTGTGCCGCCCACCTGCCCACGATCACCGGGCGTCCGCACGCCTGCGCCTCCAGCGTCGGTAAGCCAAACCCCTCGCCCACGCTCACCGCGAGCAGCACATCAAGGGACTGATAGAGCAACCGCAGATGGTCGAGCGTGTATCCGGCGCGATACTGCTCAGCATGCGGGAGCGATACCCGGTGGCTCAAGCCTGCCTGAGCCAGCAATGGACGCAATGGGATGCCTTGCTCGAACCCGTCATCTGCCGGGTCGGTGTGGCAGAGCCAGTGGAGATCCGGGCAATGCCGTGCTGCCAGTGCCACTGCCTCGATGAGCTGCGGCCATGCTTTGCGGCTCGGCAACCCACCGCGGTTGACCGCCACGGTGCCGACCAGATACGCATCCGGTGGCAACCCCAGCGCAGACCTGGCCGCCCGCTTGTCGCCGGGGTAAAACACCTGCGGGTCATACGCATGCGGCGCGTAGAGCGGGTCTAACCCGGCATCCTGCATCGCGCGCACCCCGTTGGGCGCATACGCAATGGGTTGCCAGGCCTGGCGCAATCGCTCGATGACGCCAGGCGGCGGAGGCTCATGGTCGATGGGCGCGAGCGGGGCCCAGCGCACCGCCTGCGCCCATCGCTCCGGCTGATAGACGCCCACGTCCTTCAGCGTCACGACGACATCGGCACCCCAGCGCCGCGCGGTCGCCGCAATCACGTCGTTGCCGAACGGGTCTGCGCCACCCGGGAACACCGGAACCCCCTCCAGCTCCCCGGTCCAGCCTACCTGCCCGTAGGCCGCGAGCACCGCGATGCGACACAACCCGGCCCGGTGCAGCCGGGTGACCGCGAGCCGCGTCTGGTTGGCATAGCCCGACGTGGCCAGCGGATGGTCCGACACCCAGAGAACGCTCAGGCTATGCATCGCCGGCATCCTCCCGGATCGCGATCGCGATCCCCCGCCGGTCATCGGGATAGGCAAGGTCGGTCATGCGGTAGGGCCGCGCCGCATCGCTCGCGCGCCAGCGCAGCAATCCATCGCGCACCTCGGCCAGCAACCGCGTGTCATCCACGAGGATGATGCGCGTGCCGGCATCGGCGAGATGCGTCAGATCCGCCACCACCGCGTCCTCGGTGTGCTCACCGTCCACCCAGGCCAGGTCCGGCGTCGGGATGCTCGCGAGCAACCCCGGCAACACATCCCGGCTCAGGCCCGTGTGCGCATGCACCGCAATGTTGTACACGTGGCGGTCGTAGCCACCCAGAACCGCCGCCGCATCGACCGCGCGCGGATCGGGGTCAATCGTGTGATAATCGAACGGATGTCCTACGGGGAGCAACGAGAGGAGGAGATAGCCGAACAGGGCCTTGTTGGTGCCGATCTCGACGACCGTCGTCGGCGGGCCATAGCGCCCCACCACCCAGGCGATGGTCGCGATCTGTGCGGCGGCGGTGGCGCGGTCGGTGTGCTCCAGCAGGTTGCCCTCGTCCGCATCGCTGGAGTGACAGAGCGCGGCGTACAGCGGGTGGGCGGCCAGTCGGTCAAGCATGGCGTGATCCCTCGTCTCACCACATCCCCCCGGTCCGCGACCGGTAGGGGGAGAGCAGCCACATGACATCGCGTGGCATGCCGCTCACATACGTCACCTCGCCGCCAGCCTCGAAGCCGGCCACGTCGGTGACACCAACATCCTTCTGGCGGTACACATGTGCTGCCAGTCGCACCGTGGCCTGCACAATTGCTGCCGGCGGCGTCAGACTGTACCCCCACGTGCCTGCCACGATAAGATCGCGATCCGTGGACCAGGTCCAGGTATACCCCGACATCAGCCGGAGCACCCGGTACGGCGGTCCCTCGTTGCGCGGCTCCAGCCAGACGGATCCCGCCGGGATGGTGCCGCCATCGCCGTTGATCAGCGACACCAGCCGGTACAGATCCCGGTCCAGCCACAACGCCGCGCCCCGCACACGCGCTGCCGCTGCGGCGCTGTAATACGACGTGCCAGGGGTAGCCACAAACAGACGCCGGGTATAATCGTCGATCTGGCCCTCCGCCCGCAGCAGGCAGTTGGTCAGCAACGCATCGTCAATCGTGCCGAGGACGCCACTCGACGACAAATACTGCCGCAGCGTGCCGAGGCTGGCGTAGCGCGGGGTGCTCATGCCAGGCTTGTGCCCAGCGCGCCGATCCCGTTCGTGGCCGGCGCTCCGCCGGTCGAGCGGGGCCGATAGCTCAGGATCGTCAGCGCCCCGAACGCCGAACCACCGGATGCCATGGCAAACTGGCACGACACATGCGTGTACGGCGTGCCACTGACCGCGCCGAGGGTGTCGCTCTTGACTTCATACACCACTGCCAGCGTCCCACCGGTGTAGACCACCGAGCCGTGCACCGCGGCGTTGGCCCCGGCTCCGTCGGTGTGCTTGAACACGGTGAGCGTCCCCGCAGCACTGACGCTTCCCAGGAACACGGCGGCGTGATACTCGTGCTGACCAGCGAAGACCGGGGCCGTCGTGCCGCCAGCAGCGCTGGTGTAGATCGCCCCGGCGGCGCCGGCATCCGTGCGCCGGTTACTCAGCGCCAGATACCCCGAGGTAAACAGATCATGATGCGACATCGTCATGCCTCCTACACGCCGGCGCGCAGCACGGCTGCGCCCCAGGGACGGATGACCTGCCCGCCAACCCGCCGCCGCAGCACAAACCCGACCGCGTTGGTCCGCGCCGTGGTGAAATCCTCGTACCGCTCGACCGCCATCCCGCCTACCACCCGATCCACGATCAGGTAGGTGGGGCGCGTGATGAAGATCACCGGATAGCTGTTGGCGGTGTAGGTCCCCGCCGCGTTCGGCGCAGCAAGCACCTCGGTTTCGTAGATGGGGTACCCGGTCAATTGCGTGGGCTGCCCCTGCGCCAGTTGCGGCGCGTCAGAGCGCCCGGTCCAGAGATAATTCCCTTGCGCGTCTTTGAGCGTCATGATGTGCGCGAGCGTCTGGCGCGACATCAGCCACGCTCCGCCCACCTGCCGATACTGGCTCGCCACCTGGTGAGGCAATTTGCGCAGCGCGTCCGGGGTGACCTGCCCCGCGCCCCCGCTCGCCAGCGTGCCGATGACGCCATAGCCGTAGGTGTGCGGCCCGCCCGTCGAGGCATCGCGCAGAATACCCTGCGGCCCGCCCACGCCGTCGCCGATGATGAATTGCTCATCCTCGAAAATGGCGTAGGCGCTTGCGAATTCGTCGGTCAGCAACGATACCACCCCGTTCGCCCCGGTGCTATCCTCGAGCAGATTTTTACTCACGCTGGTATGCGCCATGAGCGTGTGCACGGGGATGCTGGCATTGCCAAGCGACGCCTGCGTCGCCGCTTGCGTCGCGGTCGGGGCCTCGTCGACTTTGGTTACCCGCACCGCGCCGATGTAGCGGTCATCGCCCCCGGTGCGCACCGGCCACGTCACGCGGTCGCGGGATGTCCGGATTTGGCGCGCAATCTGGCGCATCGGCGTCAACCCCTGGATGCGCGAGATGATCTCGTCCTGGATGTCCTCCGGCACGAGCGCGCCGCCCAGCACGTCTGCCGCCTCAATCTGTGCCGTCTTGATCTCCGCGACGGTCTTGCCGGCGGCGATCTCTGCCCGTACCTGCTCCGGGGTCAGCACCACCCGGCGGCACCACTCGTCGAGCACACCAGTGCGCAGGTACTTCAAAAACGACCCCCGCTTGCGCCAGGCTGCCTCCGCATACGACGGCCCGTAGAGATCCCGCAGGACCAGCTCCGTGTCGCGGTCGAGTGCGCGACCAGCGGTCGCCTCGTACCAGACCTTGATCGCGGTCGTATCCACGGAAACGGGGTCGACATCCGGGGCCGCCCCGATGGGCAGCCGAGGCTGTGTCTCAGCCTCCAGTCCATCCAGCGCCTTGAGCGCTTTCGCCTTCTGCGTATAGTCGGTCGCCGCCTCCAGGTCGCCAGCAGCAATCGCCTTGCGCGCCAGCGCCAGATAGTCAGCAACGGTTGATGGTTCCATCGTTGTATCCCTCAAGCTCAAGCACATCAAGTTCCAATGCGAGCCGGCGCAATGCGTTGTCCCGCGCCGCCTTCGCGCTCTGCGCGCCTGCGCGACCGTCGGGATCGCTTGCCTCATAGCCAAGTTCGGCAAACAATGATTTATATTCGACCGGCAAGAGCCGGGGTTCTGCCGGTGTGGGCGTCAGCGACGCCGCCATGATTGGCCAGCGCAGCACTTTGTGCGCGCCGCCAGGCATGGGCTGTCGCACCACCAGATGCGGCGCGCTGTCGGTGCTGATCCGCAAGAGACCGCGCCGCACCAGCTCTTTGATCGCCGCATGGTAGCGATGCGCGGCGTCAAGCTGGCCCTTGAGCCAGACACCCACCTCGTCCATGCCCGCCTCGATCCAGGACCCAATGACCGGCACAGCTTTGGTCGCCGGGTCTTGCGCGTGATGATACAGCATCGGGCGGCGATCCCACTGGTCGAGCCAGTATTCCGTCGCCGGCGTGAAATAATCGCGGTGCTCGCTCACGTCCGGCTCCTCTGCCGAGCCGAACCGCACCGCATAGCCCTGGATCACTCCGGTGTCCTCGTCGATCATCTTGACCGCATCGCCCACCAGCGGCGCAGCGCCCGGGACGGGCGCCCACGTCGGCTCCACCCGTACCCACTCCATCACCGGCGCAACCACCACCTCGCCCGCCTCCAGCGCGTAGGGCGCATGCCAGGCCACCCCCGGCGCCAGACCCACGATCGCGTACCCGGGGTAGACCTTGATATCCGGATACCCCGCGCCCGCGGCGCGGTATGCCGCTGCCACCGCCTCATCGAGATCATCCAGCGTTGCCAGCATCGCCTCCTCGACGCGATGCGCGATGGTCAGCAGGTCCCAGGCTTTGATCGCCTCGGCATCTACGTGCGCCTCGACATCATCCGGCGCGATCTGGTCGTCACCGTCGATGTCCTCGAAGCCAAGATCCTTGAAATGCGCGGTCATCAACGCCGCATACTCCCGATGCGCCGTGAGCATGGCCCGGATGATCGCCGCGTCCGCCGAGCTATGCCGGCGTCCGCTTTTGGTCGCCACCAGCTCCTCGGTCCAGGACTGAGGCAACGCATCCTCGAGCCCTTTGCGCTTTGCGAGCGCGATCAGGCGTCGCTTGAACTCCTCGAACGTCATCGGACCGCGATACCGCCCCCACGACGACACCGCGTCGCGCACGTCCTGGCGCGTCATGATCGGGAACGCCCGGCGCTCGGGGTCCACAAAATCGCTGTCCTCGAGGTCCGCTCGCGGCACTCCGCCATAGCGCTCCGCCATTATGATCGCCTCCCAGGAACGAAATGACCGGCATCGTCGAGCCGGCCCAGGCCCGCCTGCACCGCATCGAGTTGCTGCGTGAGCGTCAATGCGCGCTCACCCCTCGCCGATGCCTCGACCGCCTGACGCAATGCGCGCTGACGCTCACGCTCCAGCCTGGCCGCCGCGTCCTGCAACGCAGCATGGTAGCCACGCGGATCGCCGCGCTCTAACGCACTGAGCGCCCGCCGTCCTTGATCCGTCGCCAATCCGTCGGGGCCGACCAGCCCGAGCGATACCAGGTGCGCATCGGTCACACCGCCATCGTCAGCAGCTTGACGCAACGTGTCAACCGCACCCTCGTCCAGGCCCACGCGCCTGGCCGTCTCCGTAGCCCGCTCGCGGCGCTGCGCCTCCCTGTCTCCCGCGCCACCGCGAGCGCCGCCGCGCCCGCCACCAGCCCGCTGCTCCCGCTGCGCTTGCCGCTCGGCCTGGCGTTGTTCCCGCTGCGCTTGCCGCTCGGCCTGGCGTTGTTCCTGCTGTGCTTGCCGCTCGGCCTGGCGTTGTTCCTGCTGTGCTTGCCGCTCGGCCTGGCGCGCTGCGCGCTCATGCCCGCGCTCAACCACACGCATGGCAGCGGCAATGTCGCCCTCCGTCGCCGCCCGCGCCAGTCGCTGGCCGGCTGCCGTCAGGTCGATGCTCACGTTCGCCGCGCCCTCTTGCCCTGGCCGGATGCGGATCAGCCCCTGCGCCGCCAGCGCCTCGGCAGCGCGGCGATTGAGCGCAATATCCTCCGGCTCCTCGGCAAGCTGCCCGGCGAGATACTCCGACAGCGCGTCGGCCAGCGCCGGATCGATGCCCGTCTCAGCAAGGACGCGAGCGACCGTCTCCGCGGGGCGCTCCTGCGACGGCGCGTCCGCTTGTGGCGCTGCCTCCTCCCGCCGGCGACGGCGCGCTCCAGGTGGGGGCCTGGGGAGTGGTTGCCGCTTGCCCCAGCGCACCAGCGCGGCATGCCGCGCCGCCTCGACCCGCGACATCGTCTGCTCAAGCTGCGCTGTCGTCGCTCCCTGCTTGACAGCGAGCTCCACCGCCGGTTTGCGGCGGATGACAATCCAGCGCCAGATGCTCGGATCGGTCGGGCG
>Ga0308419_1000955_pt1 | contig 19647 bp, 16 predicted proteins | sample HotsprSampleMS50_FD_203674 | JGI IMG/M metagenome (GOLD analysis project Ga0308419, IMG submission 203674) | Hot spring phototrophic mat microbial communities from Mushroom Spring, Yellowstone National Park, Wyoming, United States - 20090730_MS50 ... | reverse complement strand
CCTGTATAGCCCAGGAGCAGGTCGTAACTCATCGCGAAGACGGCCAGGATGAACATCTGGATGACCATCCCCTGCCAGAACTTCGCCTGCCCGGTTTCCGCCAGGGCGACCAGCCGGGCGGCGCCCCGGACTTCGGGACGGACGGCCGCCGGGTCACCGATGAGGGCACCGGCGAGGAACGGAAAGAGCAGTGCCGCGGCCAGAAGGATCAGCCCCCACCGCCACTGACGCAGGAACGGAGTCCAGTGAGATACCGTTTTCGCCATCGCTTATTCTCCTTCCTCACCCCTCCCCCCGGCCCCCTCCCCTCTCCTGACCAAAGTCAGGAGAGGGGAGGGGGTGCCGCCGAAGGCGGCGGGGGTAGGGTGAGGTTACTGGCTGCTCTTCCCGAAAATCCCCGCCGGGCGCACCAGCAGGACAACGGCCATGATCAGGACAGTGGAGGCGCGAGCGACAGCCGGCGAGGCCCGCAGCGCCTCCGCCATCCCCGGTAGCGCAATCCCCGTGGTGACCAGCGTATCTCCCAGCGCGCGGGCCAGGCCCAGCACCAGGGCTCCCACCGCCGTCCCGGCGTAACTCCCCATCCCGCCGATGACGACGGCGATGAACGCCTGCAACTGGAAGGTGCTCCCCATCTCCGGGTAGACGCCGATGAAGGGGGCGGCCACGACCCCGCCCAGCGCCGCCAGCGCCGACCCCAGCGCGAAGACCGTGGTGAAGACCCGGCGGACGTTGATCCCCAGCGCCTCCACCATCGTGCTGTCCTGTACGCCGGCCCGCACGATCATCCCCAGCCGCGAGTACTTCAGGAGCAGGGCAACCCCCGCCAGGATGAGCAGTCCAATGGCGATGATGAGGAGCCGGTAGGTGGGAAACGCTCGTCCCAGGACATCTATGGAGGAGCACTGTTCCGTCAGCCAGGCGATGAGGTTGGGCGAGCGGCAACTGCGGGAGAAGGCCGTGGGAACCGCCATCGGCGGGCGTCCCTCCTTGCCCCAGACGAATTTGACCAGTTCGGCTCCGGCGAACATCAGTCCCAGGGTGAGGACGATCTGGGTGACCGGGCGTCCGTAGAAGGGGCGGATGAGGGTGGTCTCCACCAGTGCGCCCAGCGCGGCGCCCGTGGCCGCCCCGGCGACCAGCGCCAGGAGGAACCGGACGTCCACCGACAGCCCCAGCAGGAACTTTTCCAGCCCGTCCCGTCCCAGGAGAAGCAGGACGGCCAGCGCGGCCAGTCCCACGCCCAGCGCGACGGGGCGCCAGGGAGAGGTCTGGCGCTCCTCCCGCCGCCATCGGGCGAAGGCCGGGCCCAGCAGGAGCCCCGCCAGGGCCAGTTGGACCAGGCGGACCATCATCCGGGGCAGGGGCTCCTGGGCCAGCGCGGTGGGAATGGCGCCGCCGGCTGTCGTCGGCTCAAAAGCGACCAGCGGGCGCAGAGGGAATCCCCACACGCCCCAGACCATCACCCCAATCCCCAACAGGGCCAGCAGGTACGGCAGGACACGGTGAGCCGGGATGGACCTTCCCAGACGGACCCCGGCCATCATGCCGACGGCCAGGGCCAGGAAGAGAGGCGCGGTGTTCAGGATGAGGCGCGGGTTGCCGAAAACCGTATAGCCGACGTACGCGCCGACCATAAAGAGGATGCCGTGGGCAAAGTTCAGCACGTCCATCAGCCCGAAGATGAGGGAGAGCCCCGCGCCCAGCAGGAAGTAGAGGGCGGCCAGGGTCAGGCCGGAGAGGAGCGCGGCTGTCGCCTTCTGTGGGCCGAAGGCGGCGTAGCCCAGGGCAGTCAGCACGCCGACGATAAGGACAAAAGCAATCGTGGCCCGGTAACGTTTCATCCCCTTCTCCTGCTATATCACGGCTCCCAGGTAGCGGCGAATGACCTCCGGCTCCTTCAGCAGGTCGGCCATCCTCCCGCTGCGGACCGTGCGGCCGTCGTCTATCATGGAGTACCGGTCGGCCAGGCGGCTGGTCATCTGGAAGTTCTGGTCCACCAGCAGGACGGTCACCTCGGCGGAGAGGCGCCGGATGGCCTCCATCAGTTCCTGGATCAGGATGGGCGCCAGTCCCTCGCTGGGCTCGTCTATCAGCAGGATGCGGTTATCGGGGACCAGGGCGCGGGCGATGGCCAGCATTTGCTGCTGCCCGCCGGAGAGGTGACCGGCGGGCAGGCGGGCCAGTCGCTTCAGGTCCGGGAAGAGGGTGAAGATGAAGTCGGCCCGCTTCTTCAGGTCTCCCCTTCGCCGCTCAGCGATGCGGAGGTTCTCCTCCACGGTGAGGTTGGTGAAGATGGCCCGGTGCTCCGGGACGTAGCCGATGCCCATAGACGCAATCTCGTAGGCCGGGCGGCCCTGAATCTCCTCCCCGGCGAAGATGACCTTGCCCGTGCGCGGCGGGGTCAACCCCAGGATGGATTTAAGGGTAGTCGTTTTACCGGCGCCGTTGCGGCCCAGCAGCGCGGTGATGCTCCCCTCCGGCACCTCCAGCGAGACGCCCTGCAGGATGTGGAACTGGCCGATAAAGGTGTGGATGTCCTGAACTTCCAGAAGTGCCATAGCGTGCTCCGTCGTCAACAGGCCTGGCGGCCTGCGCTACATTACAGGAGTTACGCGGTGGTTCTTTCTTGCCACGAATTGCACGAATTTGCACGAATTAGAATAAAAAATTCGTGTCAATTCGTGAAATTCGTGGCTCTTTACAATTCTCCCAGATAGGCCCGCTGGACCTGCTCGTTGGCGGAGATTTCCGCCGGAGTCCCCTCCGCCAGGACGCGCCCCTGGTGCATCACGGTGATGCGGTCGGAGAGGTTCATCACCACGTCCATTTTGTGCTCTACCAGCAGGATGGTGCGGCCCCCCTCCTCCCGCAGACCGCGGATCAGGTCCATCAGCGCCGGAATTTCGCCTGAGGCCATCCCGGCCGTCGGCTCGTCCAGCAGGAGGACATCGGGCTCCGTCGCCAGCAGAAGGGCGATTTCCAGTTTTCGCTGGTCGCCGTGCGGGAGCGCGCGGGCCAGGAAGTGCTCCCGTCCGGTCAGGCCGACCTGGTGGATAATCGCCATGGCTCGTTCCTCGTACTGCCGGTACCGTCGGTAGTGGGCCCAGAAACGGAGGCTGTGGCGACCGCGCGCTTGTGCGGCCAGCCGGACGCTTTCCAGTACCGTCAGGTTCGGGAAGAGGTTGGTGATCTGGAACGACCGTCCGATTCCCCGACGGGCAATCTGGTGGGGCGGCAGGCCGGTGATCTCCCGTCCCCGCAGGAAGACCTGTCCGGAGGTGGGCGGGAGAACACCGCTGATCAGGTTGAAGAGCGTGGTCTTTCCGGCGCCGTTGGGGCCGATGATGGCGTGCAGTTCCCCCTCCCGCACTCGCAGGGAGACGTCGGCCACGGCGACCAGGCCATCAAACTCTTTCCGGAGGTTCCGGGTCTCCAGGACGATTCGGGGCTCCATGAGTTCTCCCTGGAGGTGACTGTCACCCTTTCAGGTGACAGTCACCTCCGCAGTGGTTACGGGCAGCGGTCCTTGTACTGGTCCGGCAGCAGGCAGGGGGGCGCCGCCTCCTCCGGAGCAAACTCGCGGATCAACTCCACGAACTTGAACTCCGGATCGGTGACGTTGGTCAGGCGGACGTAGAAGAGCGGGTAGAGGCAGACGTGGTCGTAGGGCCGGATGATGTACTTGCCGTTGGGGCCGTCAAAGGAGAAGTTGTCCTCGTAGACTTTGATGAGCGCGTCCGCACTGGCGTCCCCGTTGGTCCGCTTCAGCCCCTCCACTGCCATAATCGCCGCCGCCATTCCGCCCGCGGTGAAGAGGTCGGGCGGGGTGCCGTATTTCTCCTTGTGGCGCTGGACCAGCCAGTCGTTGACCGGATTCTTGGGCAGGGTGTAGTGGTAGACGACGATGCCGGTGGAGCCGACGGCGTCGGCGTAGCCCGCCGCCAGGGTCTGGTTATCGCCGATGCCGGTGCCGACAATCATCTCGTCAAAGACGCCCAGTTCCTGCATCTGCTTGAAGAGGGGGACGAAGCCCGCACCGGCCCAGGTGATGATGAGCACCTCCGCCTTGGAATCCAGCACCTGCTGGAGATAGGGGGTGAAATCGGTGGTGTCAAAGGGGATGAAGATGGCGCCGCACCCCTGGGGCGTATCGTTGACAGGGAACGTGCCGCCGCCCGCCTTCACCACCGCGTAGAAGCCGCAGGCGGAGCCCCAGCCGAAGGCGTAGTCCGGGGCAATCTGGACGAAGGTCTTCCCCAGACCCAGCAGTCCCTGGCCCATCACGATGGCGTCCTGGTAGTTGGTGCGGCTGGTGCGGAAGGTGTATGGGTTGAAGTTCTTGCCGGTGATGTCGGTGGCGGCGGCAGGCTCGGCGATGAGGATGATCTTGTTCTCCATCGCCACCTGCTGCACAGCCATCGTGGCGCCGGAACTGGGCGCGCCGACCAGGAGATGGACGCCCTCGGCCTCAATCAGTTCCCTCGCCAGGCTGACGGCCTTCTCCGGATCGCTGGAGGTGTCCTTGATGATGACCTGGATGGGGCGTCCGGCGACCTCCAGGGTGCCGCCGGTGGCATATTCCAGCCCCAGTTCAAACCCGCGCTCCAGCATCGGGCCGTAGATGGCCAGGGGGCCGGAGTTGTCGGTCAGCAGGCCGATTTTCAGAGGCTGGCCGGCGAAGGGATAGGCCGGGGTCGGCTCCACCGTCGGGGCGAGGGTGGGGGTGGGGGGCCTGGTCGGTGGAACCGGCGTGGGCGAAGGGGTCGGGGTGGGCGCCCTGCACGCGGCCAGTACCAGCGCCAACGCCGCCAGCGCACTCATCAGCAGCCAGAGTTTATTCTTGCAGGTGTTCATCGCTCTTCCCTCCCTTTTGCTCAATGTTGTGAAAGGACTTGTAAGCGAATGTCTCCCCCTTTTGCTTCTCCTCTGGTTTCTCTCCGTTGTTCTCACCTCCTTCCCAGCAGGAATCCCAATAAAATGGAGTTGAAAACGTCCGGTTGTTCCCAGCAAGTGGCGTGTCCGGCCCCCGCAATGACGTGGAGTTCTGCCTTCGGGATCCGGCAGGCAATTTCTTCTGCATATTGCCGCCCTTTCAGGATGTCCCGTTCCCCCACAATCACGCAGGTGGGTGCCCGAATGGCTCCCAGGCGGTCGGCCACGTCCAAGTTCAGGAAACATTCACAGAGACGGATCACCGCCTCGTAGTCCAGTTGAGCGTAGCGGTCCAGGGCCTGGGCCATCAGGTCGGGGTGTTCCCGCACGAATTGCGGGGAGAAATTCCAGGGGACCGTCGCATTAAAGAACGTCTGGGGGTCCTTCGTCTTTGCGGCCGCGATCCATCCCTCCACGACGGCCCGCAGCCAGGGGTCTACGTGGCTCACTGCATCGGCAACAATCAGACTGCCCGTTCGCTCTGGGTATCGCAGGGCAAACGTCAGGCTGATCTCACCACCGTAGGAGATGCCTCCGATGTGGGCCCGCTCAATCCCCAAACTGTCCAGCAGGCCTGCCAGGTCGTCCGCGTGCTGTTCCATCGTGTAAGGGCCAGGGGGATGATCGGATTGCCACATGCCGCGGCAGTCGTACAGGAGCAACCGATAATGCCGGGAAAGGACCGGGGTCTGGAAAGCCCAACTGACAGTACTCATTAAGATGCCGTTGGAAAGGACCAGCACTTCGGCTTGCTCCGGGCCGTGCAACTCATAGTACAGGTGAACGTCTTTCACCCTTATTTTGGGCATAGTTCTTTACCTGATCCCTACATCGCGCACCAGTACCAGCGCTTCCCCATCGCAGACGATCCGGCCTGCAGGGTCTGTGCAGGTCGTCCGCAGGTTCACCAGTTCCTTATCTGGCCGCAGGCGGATAATCTCCACCTCCGCCGTAATCCCCTGGGCGGGATAGGCTGGCGCCGGGAAACAGAAACGCTGTTTCAGGTAGTTGGTTCCATGGCCCGGGAGACGGGTCCCCAGGAGACAGGAAATCAGCCCACCCAAAAGGGGCGCGGGGAGCGGAGAAGCGTCCAACCCCCTCGCTCGGGCATAAACGGGGTCGGTGTAGAGAGGGTTGCTCTCGCCCGTCAGGTCTATATACGTCCTCACTTCTTCCGGCGTGAAGACACGCTGGAGCGAGGCCCGCTGCCCCAGGTGCAGGCCCTTGAAAGGGGCCCCCTCTACAGGCGATCGCGGGAATGCTCCCACCGGAATCCGGGGCCAGCCCCGGGCGCTTTCCAGACAAAACCGCGCCCGGCCCTGGCAACCCACCTCACCGTTCGGTCGGAGGACGAATGTCGTCAGTTCAACCCCGCCCTCTTCGGCCTCCAGCGCAGTGATCTCAATTTGCACAACGACTTCTTCGTCCGCATAGGTCGGCGTGGGAAACATCAGTTCCTGTTCCACCAAGAACGCTCCCGGCAGTCGGGCGCCCGCCGCCGAAACGATCAACCCGAACAGGAGCATCCCATGGGCCACGGGCCGGCCAAACCGGGTACGGGCGGCGAACTCCGGGTCGGTGTGGATCGGATTATCGTCTCCGCTCAGCGCCGCAAAGTGATCAAACTCTTTCTGGGTAAGTACCCATCGGGCCGTTGCCGCCTGCCCTACTCTCGGAAGGTCCCACGCCCTCTTCATCCTGCTCCGAACTGCTTGCGGAGTTCGGTCTTCAGCACTTTGCCCGCGGGGTTGCGCGGGAGTCGGTCCACAAAGACCACCGACTTGGGGATTTTGTAGCGGGCGATTTTGCCCTCGCAGAACCGAATGACCTCCTCTTCTGTGAGCCCAGTTCCAGGCTTAAGGACGACAATGGCCTTTCCAACCTCCCCCCACTTCGGGTCGGGCACGCCGATCACGGCCACTTCGGCAATTTCTTCCATTTGGTAGAGGACGTTTTCCACTTCCGCCGGATAGACGTTCTCGCCGCCGGAGATAAACATATCCTTCCAGCGATCAACGATGTAGTAATAGCCGTCCTCGTCTACCCGTGCGACATCTCCGGAGTGGAGCCACCCGTCCTCAATGGCCTCGGCGGTTACCTGGGGAAGTTGCCAGTATCCGGGGGTGACACCCGGCCCCTTGATCAAAAGTTCGCCCATTTCACCGGGCGGCACGTCCCGTCCCTCCCGGTCCACGATGCGCACTGCCACATGCATCTGGGGTTTGCCCACCGACCCGGCCTTGCTGAGGGCATGTTCTTTGTCTATGAGGAAGACGGTGGGGCCGGTCTCGGTCATGCCAAAGCCCTGCTGGATGATGATGCCATGTCGGGCGTACTGTTCCAGCAGGTGGATCGGCATCGGCGCGCCCCCGCAGGCCCAGGAACGGATCCGGGAGAGGTCGTATTTCCCGAAATCGGGGTGCTGAATCATAAAGAGGTAGATGGCCGGGACGCCGAAAAAGGCCGTCGCCTCCTCCGCCAGCCAGCGGAGTGTCTCGGCAGGGTCAAAGGAACGCTGAATAATGGCGGTGCCGCCGACGTGAAACGTCGGGTTGGCGTACAGGTTGAGCCCACCCGTGTGGAAAGTCGGGAGCACGTTGAGGGTCACGTCCTGGGAGGTCAGATCAATGGCGATGCCGATGTTGACGGCGTTGTAGAAGACCATTCCGAAGGTCTGGATGACCCCCTTGGGCCGGCCTGTCGTGCCTGCCGTGTAGAGGAGGTGCCATACCTCATTCAGGGAACGGTGGGGCATCAGGATCGGACGACCGCTGGCCTGGGCCATTGCCTGTTCGTAGGCCCGCTCTCCTTCGGGCGCCTTCTCGCCCAGCGCCATAAGTTTCCGGATCGCGGTGCGTTCAGCCAAACGATGGGCGGCCTCGGCGAACTCCGGGTCGTAGATGAGGGCGCGGGGCGAGGCATCGTTGACGATGGCTTCCAGTTCCGGCCCCGCCAGCCGCCAGTTCAGACAGGTCAGGATCACGCCAACCTTGGCACAGCCGTAGAGGACCTCAAAATAGTCAGACGAGTTGGGGGCCAGGATGGCTACCCGCTCTCCCTCCTGAATTCCCCATTCGTCTCGCAGAAACTCGGCGAAGCGGCTGGCCCGTTCGTTAAATTGGGCATAGGTCCACCGCCGACCCGTAGCGGTATCTACCAGCGCCACTTTGTTCGGCGAGAGTTCCGCCCGTTTTGCCAGCCAGTCAAAGGTGTACACCTATCCTCCCTCCTTCAGCAACTCGTGAAACGCCGCGTTGAATTCCTCCGGTTTCTCAAGGAACGGGGTGTGGCCGCAGTCGGGGATGACGACTTCCCGGTAGGTGCCGCCGTTGGCCCGGTAGCGCTCCAGGACGGCGCGAATCTGGTCCAGCATCGGCTGGGGCGGGCACTCCTGGGGGCCGGGCCAGCCAGGGACAAACCCCAGCGCGCCCAGGGTGGCAATGTCCCACATCGCGCTGTTGGAGACCACCAGGTCGTCCGCGCCGCGAATCCAGAGGATGGGCGGTTTCGGCTGGATGTCGGCGATGCCGCTGGCGTCAAAGTACTTGCGGCTGAAGGCGTTGACGATACCGCGCGTCCCCGGCGCCGCTCCGGGCCAGTGGGAGGACGGAACGAAGTCGCCAGGGTACCAGTCCTCTCCCACCCGTAGGGAGAGCATCCCGCTCAGCAGTTCCTCCTCGCGCCGGGGGATGAACGGCGGCTTGAAGTAGAACTGGCGCATCACGTTGCGGGGAGAGACAGGGTTCTCGGTTCCCCGGTCCTTCTCCTTCAACAGGCGGACGAAATCGGGGTTCACGCTGGCCGCGCCCGCCGGCGCGCCGTCCTCGTGGCAGGGGGTCCCTTCCACGTCCTTGCTCCCGCTGTAGCCGTAGGGGGACATGGTGTCCACCAGGGTGATGGAGAGCAGGTCCTCCGGATAGGCGATGAGGTACTTCATTACGATGCCCCCGCCCATGGAGTGGCCGACGATGTGGAACTTCTCCAGCCCCAGCGCCTGAACCAGCGAACGGACGTCCTCCACCATATCCCCCAGGCCCAGGGTGGCATCCACCGGCAGGGGTTCGGTATCGCCGTAGCCCCGCATGTCGGGGGCGATGCCCCGGAATCCCTCCGGCAGCGCCAGCATGGTCTCCTCCCAGAAGGTGGCGGAGGAGCCGTTGCCGTGGATGAAGAGGACGGGGATGCCGTCCTCCGGCCCGGCGGCGAGGACGTGCATCTTCAACCGCGATGTCGGCACAATCTGCGAGGTCACCCCTTCCAGGGTTGGGATGCTGCCCATTTTTCACCTCCTGAGATCTTCACGTTTTACGTTTCACGTTTCACGTTTCACGTTTCACGTTGAACCGAACCGTTCCCTCAGTTCCCGTTTCAGGATTTTCCCCGCCGCCGAGATGGGCAGGCTGTCCATGAACACGACCCGCTTCGGGATTTTGTAGCGGGCCAGGCGCTCCTGCAGGAAGGCAATCAGTTCCTCCTCGGTGGCCGTCGCGCCGGGCTTGAGGACGACGCACGCCAGGCCCACTTCCCCCCACTTGGGGTCGGGAATGCCGACGACGGCGCACATGTGGACGGCGGGGTGCTCGTACAGGGCCTTCTCAATCTCCACCGGGTAGACGTTCTCACCGCCGGAGATGAACATGTCCTTCTTGCGGTCCACGATGTAGAAGTACCACTCCTCGTCGTAGCGGGCCAGGTCGCCGGTGTGGAACCACCCCTCCTCGTCCAGCAGGCCCGCCGTCGCCTCCGGGTCGCCGAAGTAGCCGGAGCAGATGGAGGGCCCCCGGAGCACCAGTTCGCCCACCTGGTTGGGGCCCAGGGGACGGTTGTCGTCGTCCACGATGCGGGCGTCCACAAAGAAGTTGGGGCGTCCGATGGAGCCGGCCTTGCGGACGGCGTCCTCGGGGGCCAGGGCGAAGATGCCCGGCCCGAACTCCGTCATCCCGAAGCCCTGTTTGAACCGCACGCCTTTCTCCCGGACGTACTGCTCCACCAGGGGGACCGGCAGGGGAGCGCCGCCGCTGGTGCAGAACCGCAGGGAAGAGAGGTCGGCCTCGGCCCAGTTGGGAGCCTGGGTCATCATCTGGTACATCGTCGGGACGCCCGCGAAGACGGTCACCCGCTCCTGCTCTATCAGTTGCAGTACCCGCGCCGGGTCAAACTGGCGGATCAGAATCGTCGTCCCGCCGAGGATGACCTGGGGCAGGGTGTAGACGAAGAGGCCGCCGGTGTGGAACATGGGGAAGACGTTCAGGTAGATGTCGTTGTGGGTCAGGTCGTGGATGACGGTGTTCAGCGTGTTCCAGGCAATCATCCGGTGGGAGACCTGCGCCGCTTTGGGGAAGCCCGTGGTCCCTCCGGTGAAGATCAGAGCGACGACGTCCTCCGCCTCCACCGTCTCGCAGGTGACCGGGTCGGGTGGGCTCCCCTGAAGGGTGGTCTCAAAAGGGAGACTGCCGGTGATCCCTTCGCCCTCAATGTGCAGGTAGAAGCGGATGGCGTACTCCGCGTTCCGGACGGCCGCTTCCAGTTGGGCGACGTTCTCCCGAAAGTCGTCGGAGTAGATCAGGACGGTAGGAGCAGTCCTCTGGATGATCTCCGCCAGTTCCCGCCAGTGGAACCGCCAGTTGAGGGCGGTGTGGATGGCGCCCAGTTTGGAGCAGGCGAAGAAGCAATCCAGGTGCTCCACGCCGTCCCGGGCCAGGATGGCCACCCGGTCACCCTTGCGGATGCCCGCGACGTCCCGCAGCCAGTTGGCGAACCGGTTGGCCCGCTCGTTCATCTGCCGGTAGGTCAGCCGCCACGGGGGCTCCTTCCCGGCGTCCACAATCGCCAGTTTGTCCGGGCTGTAGATGGCCCGTCGGCCGAGGTAGTCGCCAATGTACATCGGGGTCTCCTGTTCCGTGTTTATACCCAGCGCCAGACGGACGCGGCCATGCTGATGCCGCCGCCGCTGGCGCAGAAGACGATGATGTCGCCGGGCCGGGGGCCCCTGCCCTGGGCGATGGCGTCGTCCAGGGCCATCGCGACGCAGGGGGAGCCCGTGTAGCCCCACCTGTCCATAATCCAGTGGGTCTTCTCCAGGGGCTGGCCCAGAATCTGCATCATCAACTCAATGGTGCGCAGGTTGAGTTGGGTGAAGAGGAAGAGGGAGACGTCGTTCACCGTCAGCCCGGCCTTGTCCAGCGCGGCCTGGATCAGGCGGGGCCAGTATTCGGTGTTGAAGGTCTTGGGGAACTTTTTGACAAACTGGACGCGCGGCGGGCCGTACGTCTCCAGGTTCTCCGGGGTGCAGGGGCGGAACGCGCCGCCGGTGTAGATACCCAGGGCGTCGTGGTACTCGCCCCGGGCCAGGAACTGGCTGGCCAGGAAGCCCGGCTCGCTCCCCGCGCCCAGCACCACCGCTCCGGCGCCGTCGGCGAAGAGGTTGGCCGTCCGCTTATCCTTCAGGTCCAGGAAGCGGCTCATCCCGTAGCCCCCTGCGACCAGAACGTAGCGGATGGACGGTTCGGTCATAATGTAGCGGGCGCCCTGGTCCAGCGCGGTCACCCAGCCTGCGCAGGCGCTGTTGACGTCCCAGCAGCCCGCGTTGACCGCCCCCAGTTTGTGCTGGACCACCACCGAGGTGCCCGGAGAGAGATAGTCCGGGGTATCGGTGGAGAGGATGAGGAGGTCCAGGTCCTCCGGGCGGATTCCGGCCCGCTCCAGGGCCCGGCGGGATGCCTCCACCACCAGGTCGGAGGTGGTCTGGTCGGGGGTCATCCACCGCCGCTCCCGGATGCCCACGTTCTCTATCAACCAGTCGCTGGTGGGCTCGCCGAGAATCTCGTCTATCTCAGCGTTGGTCACCACCCGTTCGGGGACGTAACTGCCGGTGGAAAGAATCTGTGCGTGTCGCATACGCTTTACGTTTCACGTTCTACTGTGTGTCTTTCAAAAACTCCAATATTGCTTCCACTGTGGCCGGGGGGTCCTCAATCGGGAAAACATGGCCCACGTTGGGCAGAATCTTGACCCGGGCGTTGGGGAGTTTGCGGGCCAGGAGTTCGGCGTTGCCCGGGGGCACTACCCGGTCGTGCTCGCCGAAGAGGACCAGCACCGGGCAGGTGATCTGACCGATGCGGCTCTCGGCGTTGTGGGTCGCTCCGGCCATGACCTGGGCCTGGTACTGTTCCGGGGGGACGGGGTTGGTGAGCCGGTATTGGAGCAGTTCCTGCACAACGTCCGGGTGGCGCTCGGCGAATCCCGGCGCGCAGGCGACCTGGATGCCTCGCCGGACCAGTTCCACCGGGTCGCCGTCCCGTTTGGTGAGCACTTCCAGTGCCTCCGGGGTGATGGGGATGACGTTGGGGCCGCCGTAGGTGGTGGAAGCCAGGATGAGTTTCTCCACCAGGTCGGGGCGGGCCAGGGCCAGTTCCTGAGCGATGAAGCCCCCCAGGGAGTGCCCCAGGACGTGGGCACGGCGGATGCCCAGGGCGTCCAGCAGGCCGGCGGTGTCGGCGGCCATAAGCGCCGTGGTGTAGGGGCCGGGGGGCTTGCTGCTTTCGCCCGCGCCCCGATTGTCAAAGGTCACCACCTGGAAGTGCTCCGCCAGGGCGGGGACGATTTTGTGCCAGAACCAGCGCCCGTAGCCCACGCCGGTGATGAGCACCAGGGGGAAGCCGGAGCCGCTCACCGCGCAGGCCATCTCTATGTCGTTGACGCGTACTCTGGGCATGGGACCTCCTTCTCAATTATCTGCTCAATTATCTGCCGACTGAAGTCAGCCTCTCTGGGCCTGTGGCCGGTGGTCGGCCTGCGCCGACCGCAACGCCACTCTGCTGCGCTTCGTGGCTCACCACGAGCCTTTCCCGTTCGTAACTGTTCAACCTCACCCCTCCCCCAGCGGCTTCGCCGCTACCCCCTCCCCTCTCCTGAACGAAGTTCAGGAGAGGGGAGGGGGTGCCGCCGCAGGCGGCGGGGGTGGGGTGAGGAAGCCTGAATAGTTACTCCCGTTCGTAGTCAGGCACGGAGCGCCAGCGGAGCGCCGTTGGGGTCATTGGTCATTGGTCATTTGGTCATTTCCAACGGATACCTACCCGTACTCCTCTTTCAGCCGTTGTTTATCCACCTTGCCCGCGCCGGTCTTGGGCAGGGCGTCCACGAAGACGACGGATTTGGGGACTTTGTACCCCGCCAGCCGCTCCCGGCAGAAGGCCAACAGTTCCTCGGCGGTGACCTGCGCGCCGGGGCGGAGGGCGACGATCGCCCGGCCCACCTCCCCCCACTTGGGGTCGGGGACGCCGATGAGGGCCGCCTCGGCGACGGCCGGGTGGGCGTGCAGTACGCTCTCCACCTCCGCCGGGTAGACGTTCTCCCCGCCGGAGATAATCATATCTTTCAGCCGGCCCACGATGTAGTAATACCCCTCGGCGTCCCGCCGGGCCAGATCGCCGGTGTGCAGCCAGCCGTCCCGGATGGTCTGGGCGGTGGCTTCGGGGTTGTTCCAGTACCCCGCGCAGACGTGTGGCCCCCGGATGACCAGTTCCCCCACTTCGTCCGGGCCGCACTCCGTGCCGTCCTCCCGCACAATCTTGACGTCTATGTGGAACAGGGGGAAGCCTACCGAGCCGGGCTTGCGCCGGACGTCCTCCGGCGGGAGCCAGAAGGTGTTGGGGCCGGCCTCCGTCAGGCCGTAACCGGTTTTGAAGTCCACCCCACGCTCCCAGAACTTTTCAAAGACGGGCATCGGGCAGGGCGCGCCGCCGCTGATGACGATCTTCAGGCAGGAGAAGTCCGCCTCCTCCCAGCGGGGATGCTGTTGGAGCACGATGAACATCGTCGGCACGCCGAAGAAGACTGTCACCCCCGCGTCCCGGATGAGGTCAAACACCTGGTCGGGGTCAAATCCCTTGCAGACGATGCTGGTGCCGCCGATGTAGACCAGCGGGGCGGTGAAGACGTTCAGCCCGCCGGTGTGGAAGAGAGGGGCGTTGAGAATCGCCACGTCGTCCGGCGTGAGCCCCCAGGAGACGACGGTGTTGACCGCGTTGGCAGTGATGGCGCGGTGGGTCAGGATGGCCCCCTTGGGGAGCCCCGTCGTCCCGCCGGTGTAGCAGATGACCCAGGGGTCGTCCCAATCCAGGTCCACCTCCGGCAGGGGGGCGTCGGAGAAGGCCTCCCGTTCGGTGAAGTGGATGTCATCCAGGGCGGCCGGTTCCCCCAGGGCGACGTAGTGGCGCACGCTGGGGACCCGGCCCCGCAGCGCGTTCACCTGGGCGACGAATTCGCTCCCGTAGATGAGGGAGACGGGGGTCGCGTCGGCCAGCAGTCCTTCCAGTTCGTAGGGGGTCAGGCGCCAGTTCAGGTTCTGCAGGATGCCCCCGATGCGCCCCAGGGCAAACCAGATGTCCAGGTACTCCACGCAGTTTTGGGCCAGGACGGCCACCCGGTCCCCTTTGCGGATGCCCAGGCGCTCTTGCAGGAAACGGGCGGTGCGGTTGACGGAGCGGCTCCACTCCCGGTAGGTGATGGGCCGGTGGCCGTTCAGGGTGTCCACCAGCGCCACTTTGTTGGGGGTCAGTTGCGCTCGCCGTCCGATCCAGTCCCCGACAATCATCCGGCCCTCACGTCCCGATCACGATTCCGCCGTCCACCCGCAGGACGGCCCCGGTGATGTAGGCGGCCTCGTCGGACGCCAGGAAGAGGTAGGCGTTGGCGACGTCGCGGGGGTCGCCCAGGCGGCCCAGAGGGATGCGGCCTCGCATTCCCTCCAGAATCTTCTCCGGCATCTGGCGGACCATGTCGGTGAGGATGAAGCCGGGGGCGACGGCGTTGACCCGGATGCCGTACCGCCCCAGTTCCCGCGCCCAGACTTTGGTCATCCCGATGACGCCGGCCTTGGTGGCGACGTAGTTGGTCTGGCCGAAGTTGCCGTCCAGTCCCACCACCGATGAGGCGTTGAGGATGACGCCGCCGCCCTGGCGGATCATGTAGGGCACCACGGCCTGGGTGCAGTTGAAGACGCCTTTAAGGTTGACGGCGATCACCCGGTCAAAGTCCTCCTCGGACATCTGGCCGACGATCTGTCCGTCTTTGTACTTGACCAATTGGGCATCCCGCAGGATGCCCGCGTTGTTGACCAGAATGTCTATCCGCCCGTGGCGGGCGGCGACGTCGTCCACCCATTCCTGGACCGCTTGCCGGTCCGTGACGTCCACTTTGTAGAAGGCGGCGTCGGGCCCCAGCATCGCGGCGGTCTGGCGGCCCGCTTCTTCGGTGACGTCGCAGATGACAACTCTGGCCCCTTCTTCAGCGAAGCGGAGGGCGGTCGCCTGACCGATCCCGGCCGCGCCGCCGGTGATGAGAGCAACCCGGTCCTTCAGCCGCATCGGAGTTCCTCCTGGAGATATGGACAACTTACCGCAGAGACGCCGAGGGCGCAGAGTTCTACATAGACTTCATCGGAAATAGGACGCGGATGAACGCGGATGGACGCGGATGAGCACAGATTTTCCTTAACTCAATAGCATAACCTGGCATTGCGCTCTAATTCCGGTGAACTCTATAATTTACTTCTGCGTACTCTGCGTCTCGGCGGTGAAATGACCTTTTTGCGCGGGCTCAACGCTATTTTTCCTCCGCACTTTCTGCAGGCCCTGCAGTCAGGGTTGCCGATTCGCCCTCTTCCACGCGCCGGGCGATGAACGCCATCGCGTCTTCCAGGCGGGTGAAGCCGTACTGGTCTCCGGTCTGGATGTGGCGGACAATTCCCCGCCATGCTCCGGGCAGGGCGTCCGGAGCGGATTCGCGGATGAAGCGCAGGATGAATGAGGCAATGGTGGTGCCCGGCATGGCGGTTCTCTCTGCGGTGATGGAAGGTCATCCTCCTGGGTCTGGGGCCGGGGGGCGGCCTTCGCCAACCCTCCAGGCTAACCCAGGGCGCCAAGTGCCCCTGAGGCAGTCTCGGCCTGTTGGAAGTATACACTGCAGCGGTTACCGGGGAGTTACACGGGGGTTACAGGGGGTGTGTAGGACAACTGCAAGCAGTTGTCCTACTTTGTCTGGCGGATGGACTCGTAGAGTTGGACGGTGGCCGGAGAGGGCTCCACGTCCAGTTCTTCCCGGAGATGCTGGACACAGCGCCGAAAGACTCGCAGGGCCTGGGCCCGGCGGCCCGTCCGGGCATACGCCAGCATCATCCACCGGTAGGCCTGTTCCCAGCACGGGTCGCGGGCCAGAATCCCCTGGCAGACGGTCAGGACCTCCTCCCAGGCCTCCTTCCGGGCCAGGAGTTCCGCCACGCGGTCGGCGGTGCGCAGGTAGAGGGCAACCAGCCGCTCCCGCTCCTCGCTGCACCAGTCCTCGTAGAGGCAGTCCTCCAGGTAGTCGCCCGTGTAGAGGGAGAGGGCCTGCCGGTACCGCTCCAGCGCCGCCTGCGGATCCGTCTCCAGGAGACGGTCCCCCTCGGCGATGATCGTTTCCAGGGCCTCCGCATCCAGCCAGAGGTCGGCGCCGGGCCGCAGGCCGTAGCGGGAACTGTCGCGGACGATGTAGGCCGAGGGGATGCCGTCCGGGCGCTCTGGCTCCAAAACCTTGCACAGGGTGCTGAGGGCAACTTTGAAGTCCCGCCGGGCGGTTTCGGGGTCCAGGTCGGGCCAGAGCATCTCCAGAATCTGGTCCCGGTCCAGCATCCCGCGCCGGTGGGTGAGGAGCACCTGGAAGAGACGGCGGGCCTTCTCCCGGCGCCACTCCGCCGGGGGGATTTCCCGGTTCCCCCGCCAGACGCGGAACTCCCCCAGGGTCTGGACGCGCAACTGATAGCCGGGGTGAAACTCCACCGCTTCCAGGCCCAGGGCGCGCAGCAACCGCTCCGCGCAGGCGCGGTGAATGCCGGACCGGCGGGCGTAGACCAGAAGCGGGACGCTCATCCGGGGGTCGGGGGGGCCCAGAAGGGGGGAACGGGTGAAGAGGTAATCGTAGCCCCAGGTGTGGACCAGCCGGAGGAGTTCCTCCAGGTCCCGCCGGAGCCGGGCCTCGTCGCCCGTCCGCCACCAGACGTGGCAGAGCCACAGCCGGGCGACGGCCTCGCCGTAGGGGTCGCTGCACTCCCGGAAGGCGGCGAGGGCCTGGGTCAGCCACTCCAGCGCACGGGGAAAATCCCCGGCCAGCACGTATCCGGCCCCCATGGAGACGCGGATGAGGGCGGTGATCCACTCGTCCCCCGCCTGCTGGGCGATGGCAATGCCCTGCTGAGCCGCGTCGGCGGCGGCGTCCAGTTCGCCCTGGAAGCCGTGGGCGCGGCAGAGTCCCCAGAAGGCCTCCACCTTGAGGCGGGGGACCGCCAGGGTCTCGCCGATGGCGATGGCCTCCTGGTAGCAGCGACAGGCCTGGGCGTACCCCTGGGGGTCGTTCCGGATCAGCCAGGCGTGCCCCTGCCGCATGTAGCCGACAGCCGTCACGAAGGGGGAATGTAGCGCCTGGCCGCGCTGGGTCCCCTCCACCGCGCAGCGGTAGGCCGGCTCCGCTTCCCCCTGGAAGGAGAGGATGAGGGAGAGCAGGAGCAACGTCTCCCGGTGGGCACGGGGGCGCAGGACGGGCTCCCGGCGCTCCCGCTCCGCCTGTTCCTCCAGGAGACGCCGGGCCTCGTTGAGCCGTCCCGTGCGCAGGAGCACCCGGATGGCCAGTTCGGCCTCGCCGGGCCCTTCCTCCCGCAGCGCGCGGGCCTGGGCGCGCAACTGCTCCGCCTCCTCCGGCCGTCCCAGGTTGAGCCGGTTCTCGGCCAGCAGTTCCAGCAGGCGCGCGCGGCTCTCCCGGTCCTCCTGCCCGTCGGCGAGCCTGAGCGCTTCCTGGAGGATGTGTTCGGCCTGGGCGGGGTTGACGGTGTCCAGGTAGACGCGCGCCTGTCCCCGCAGCGCCTGCCCGACTCCCCGCAGGTCGTTCTGCAGGCGGTATCGCTCCTCCGCCTGGCGGTACCAGCCCAGGGCCGCGTTGAACTGGCTGCGCAGCCGGGCGATGTCCCCCAGATACACCAGAAGCGCCGGATGAGCCTCCAGGACCTCCGGAGGCAGGGTACCGATCCAGGAGGCCAGTGTGTCCAGTCGTCCCGCCTGGACCATTTCCCGTCCGAGGCGGTCCAGGATGGCCGCAGCCTCCTCAAAGGCCCCCGCAGCCAGCAGATGAGGGACCGCCTCCGTCTCTTCCCCCCGTTCGGCAAAACATTGCGCCGCGCGCAGATGGGCCTGGCGGGCCTCCTGGGGGGATAACTGCTGGTAGAGGAACTCGCGGAACAGGTGGTGGTAGCGGACGTGTCCCTCTCCCAGGTCCACCACGAAGAGCCCGTTCTCCATGAGGTATCCCAACATCCGGGCGCTGTCCTCCGTCCCCCGCAGGCGGTCGCAGAGGGAGGGCGTCATCTCCCGCAGCACGGCGGTGGAGAGGAGGAACTCCCGGACGTCGGGCAACTGTCGCCGCAGAACCTCCTGGGCCAGGTAGGGGAAGAGGCTCTCCGTCGGCCCGGCGATGCGCCTCAGGGCCTCGTGGACTGTGGAGGCGCCCCGGCTGTGGAGCATCTGCCAGACCAACTGGAGGGCGATGGGCCACCCCTCCGTCCGTTCGGCCAGCAGGGAGACCTCCGAGGGGGAGAGGGAGAGGCCGTACTGCTGGCTGAAGAGGGACGCGATTTCGTCCGGCGTGAAGGCCAGTTCGTCCTGGCGAATCTCCAGAACTTCCCCGCGCGCCCGCCAGGCGATCAGGGACGGCAGACGCAGGGGGTAGCGGGTGGAGAGGATGGTGTGGAGGAACGTCGGTGCCCGCCCGATCAGGCGGTCCAGGATGCGGAGGGTCTCCAGCGAACTGTTCAGCAGATGGGCATCGTCTACCACGAGGAGGTGGGATCTGCCGAGATATTCGGTCAATCCGTCCACCAGCGCGTCCACCGGCGCAGTCCAGGAGGGCTGTCCGCCCTGTTCCTCCAGGAGGGCCAGCGGGAGGTGCACTGCGTCGGGGCAGCGGGGGCGAAAGGCGTGAAGCAGGTGGAGGAGGAAGGTGGTCGGGTCGGCGTCTTCGGCGTCCAGGTGGTACCAGATGAGGGGGTATCCCTGCCCGGAGAGCGCGGCCAGGGCGGTGCTCTTCCCGTATCCGGCGCCCGCGTGGAGGACGGTGAGGCGGTAATCCAGCGCCTCCAACAGGCGGCCGGTGAGGCGCGGGCGGGCCAGCACCCGTCGGTGGGGGCGGGGCGGAAGCAGTTTCGTCCGGATGACCGTGCCCTCGGACGACATACCATGGGCATTATACACCACAGGAGAGGGAATGCAAGGGAGTGCTGCGGGAACGGGCACCAGGAGCCCGCAGCTGCAGTTTGAGGCTCACCTGGCAGCAACGGCACTCTGTCTGGTCACCGCAGATGACCTGCTGAGGAAGGAGTTATTCGTCAACGGAAGTCTTCCGGCCGTGGACGCCGAAGGGATGACGGTGCTGCCGCCGAGGAGTACAACCGGTCAGACATGGCGGTAGGGCCGACACTGGCCCTGATCGGGGGCTTTTTGCCTTGAGCCTGTTATTAGTCACAACGACTATTCGGCAGAAGGAGCCCTGGTGGATCGGCTCCACAGTTGCGGAGGCGGTTGCGGCGGGCGCTGGAGCGGGGGCGGGAGACGATGCGGTGGAACGTGACGACGATTTTGCATCGGATGCAGGGGGTGATCCGGGAGTTTCTGCGGTATCACGGGTATGAGG
>Ga0308419_1000953_pt1 | contig 19664 bp, 20 predicted proteins | sample HotsprSampleMS50_FD_203674 | JGI IMG/M metagenome (GOLD analysis project Ga0308419, IMG submission 203674) | Hot spring phototrophic mat microbial communities from Mushroom Spring, Yellowstone National Park, Wyoming, United States - 20090730_MS50 ... | reverse complement strand
ACTTGCAAGCAAGAAATAGGGCATAAGCACTGCCTCATAGGCCAAAGTGGACATTATCTTTGGTGCCTAAAACCCGCTAATGAGCGGGTTTTTAGTTTTCCTAAGTTGAGATCTCTCTAAGACGCCCTGTGAAGCTTATAAGTGATACATCTTTTCTGGTAGAGATGACAAGGTAAGATATTGGGCATCAGATACTACAGGCAGCGAATATACATCCCGGCATGAAGCAAGTAATACCTCTTGCACCGGAGACGATAAAGGACACAATAAAAAGCAAGACTGTGAGATAGAGGCTGGCAAGAGGTTGTTAAATAGATGCGGAAAACCATATCCTAAATTATGGGGGCAGACAGTCTTCACAGCAAGCAGCCGTTTGGAAAGAGGTAGGGGCAAATAGAATGAGTTACATTACTGTATATAGGTCTTATGGGCCTACAGTTCTTATGACCGCATCACCAAGGCACTGAAATGCAATATCTCTACTCACAAACCTGACGATCTGTCCGGTACGGACATTGATCTTTCTTGCAAAGATATATAGTCTGTCTTTTGTGAGACTATAAGTGCTTACAATGGCGTAAGTAAAAGGGTAGTCCTCGTTTTTTATCTCTGATACATCACGGGTTAAGGAGACAAACCCCCTTGAGTCAATCTTGAAGTATCTACCGAACTCTGCCTGCATGATCTTATAACAGCACACATTGTTCATACTATTGCGCATCAACTCGCTTAAGAATATACCACCCCGTCTTGGAAGCAGTGACCTTACATCAACTGTATCGGTAACTAATATAGTACCCTCAAGACAACGGTTCTCATCAAAACACAACTCATGGGCAATCTTGTGATAAATGGGTTGAAGGTCTAACTTAGCAATCACCTCTGCCTGAAGGGACTCACTGTATGAGAAGTCCTTACATCTAAAAAGTCCGGTGGATTCTACAATGGTGCGTGCACAGGAGAACAAGAAAAGGGCGCACAGGCAAACTATCGCTAAACTCCGTGCACCCAATATCATACTATTGTTGCCTTAAGGGCCAACTATACGCATCGGTTGAAGGGCCTGACTGCTAAAAAGGAGGCTTTCTATACCGTCTAGTGGCACTGCAACCTGACCACTTGACTTTACTATCCCAGTGTCAATGTCAATGGCACGGGCATTGATAATTACGCTATCGTTTGTGAAGGAGTAAGTGCCTGTTACAACTCCTGAGATCTTGTAAGAGTCTCTGAGTTTTTTTATGTCGCGGCTCAGAGAGAACTCCCCCTCCTCATTGATTATTATGTCTTTGACAAGCCTCACATCTATAACGCTCCATCTCCTGATCTGAAGTTCGTGCATAAGGCTCTCTGAGATGAGCCTCCCCAAATTTGAGGTCTCCTTCATCTTATCAAGATTAGGGAAGGATGTAATAACCACAGGATTTTGGATATACTTCAAATCCACATTTCGTTCCAGTTGGTCGGCAAGAAAGATGATCAAGGAATTGAGATTGCCTGTTGGAGTACGGCTATTGATTATCTTAAGGGGAACTCTCTCCCTCACCTCTACTCGGTTTATTGGCACCTCTTTTACTGGTGGTTGGCCATAAGACAGAGGTACAAAAAACAGCGCCCCAAAAATCAAAATTATCATTACAGATTTTATCATCTCAGCCCTCCATTACAAAGGGATTCATTGCAATAAGGTGTTGGGGCGGTGAGACAACACTCATTGTACCTTGTGCGATAATCAACAGGAAAGTCTATCCTCTTGATCTTGGCGTATGAATAGAGTTTTTCACTACATAATGGATTGTGCCAGTCACTGTCGCATTGGGAGTAATAGACCATGTTATAACAGTCTGTGCAATGATCAGGGCAAACATCGTAATGACACACTCTATAATAACCCTGACCGAAAAATCCACCAAACCCACATCCACAACCACCCAAAAACAGCACAACGACTAGCGAAATAATGACCATTCTTGTCCTCATACCCTTTCTCCTTCTTTAAAAATTTGCAACATTACTAAATATAAAATCGTAAGGACTCACAAATACTTTAAAGTAGGTGTATTCATGAGCAAGCAAGGCAAAAGGTACTATTCATCGTAAAAACACAGAGGCAGAGTCAACCTGAGATACACAGCTACTTATGTATGAAGCGACCGTAGTCTATGACTTTTACGGAGTGAGGTGACAAAACAAAAACAAGATTCATATACTACGGAGAGGGTGAGATTCGAACTCACGGTAGGATATAATCCTACAACGGTTTTCAAGACCGCCGCTTTCAACCGCTCAGCCACCTCTCCAAAAAGATGTCTAATATGTTAGCAAAGTTTTTTATGTTTTTTCTATTCAAGGGCCACAAAATCCGAAATGAGGGGGGTCGTCACACTTTCAAACCAATAGACTTACCAAAAAGTGCCATGTTACAGGCATGAAAACGATTTAGGATGCTCTTTAGGGAGGCCATGTATTTTCTGCCCTACCGTAATGTTGAAACCTTATGCCCCAATATATATTATGAGTCAAAACCCTTTCAACCCAAAATTATATGCCGCCAGTGTTGCCCCATTTTCTTTAGGCCTTTATGAAATACAAAAATGATGTAGTCAGTTTTTAGTGCCCCTGTGTTATTAATCCTTATCCGAACTTCTGTGGGGTTTTTTATAGATCGTTGAGATGAGAGATATTCAGAAAAGACCTCTGCATCTACAAACCCCGTATCGGTAACAGTGCCTTTAAAGGTCCTAAAGAAATCAAAACCGTCTCCTGCCTGCAAGGCTATAAAGTTTATAGTTACAAGCCTATATACCTTGTCCATTTCTATGGGTTGTAAAGAACCATCAGGCCTTTTCTTCCACAAACCACTTACACGGTTGCCCTTAGTTGAATGGGGCTGTACCTCATAAACGAGACCCGACACATATGGATAACCTGGATTTGATGGGCTGCGGCTTATCTGAAAATCAATACCTTCTTCAAGGACCTGTTTTAACTCTTTACCGGTAAGGTCAGTTAGACAAAGGGTATCGTTAAAGGGTAGTAGTTCATAGACATTACCTACGGTTATTTTGCCTTTGGATAAATTCGTCCTAATGGCCTCTCTATTAATAATACCTATATCGGCCCCTGTCTTTGCCACAAAACTGTCAATCACAAGCGGACCAGGCCCTGAATTTAAGCCAATTACCAGGTTGTCCTCAGCCACCGTCAATACTTGTTTGTAAAACTGTTCAAGCTGTGACCTTAAAGGAGTAAGCAGATTTTCAGTCTCAGGGTCTTCGCTAAAGATCTTCAAGCCCTTGCTATTTTTGATTGAAGAGACAATTTTTTTGTAGTCTGCACTCTCTGGTGGTATAACCTGCCTGTTTTGCATAAATCTATCATTTACGACTATAAGCTGCTCACCTTTGTAGTCTATCACCTTACCATCTTTGTCAAACTCAAGGCTTAGTAAGCCCAGTACCTGACCCCATTTCCAGGCTTGGACAATGAGGACTGTCTCACCATCAACCCTATTTACTACTGTTGGATAAGGTCCCTCAGGGTCTAAACCAAAACTAACATACTCGTCATCGCCAAGGAGTGTATGGGAGTGACCGCCTACTATGACATCAATCCCCTTTACCTCTTCGGCAATCCTCTTATCCCTTTCATAGCCTATATGAGAGAGCACAATTATCTTATTAATGCCCATGGCCTCAAGTTCCGCAATAGTCTTTTTAAGAGACTCTGCCACATTATTAAACACGATCGTAGGGCCAGGTGATGAAATGTTCGTAGTATCTTCAGTAGTTACACCAATAATGGCAACTGGTTTATTGTCGTAATATTTGATGACATAGGGTTTAACGCCCTCCCCTATAGAAGGTTCCTTTGTAAAGTCAATGTTGGCTGAGACAATAGGAAACCTCGCATTTTCAACGAATTTCTTTGGTACTGTTAGACCCTTATCAAACTCGTGGTTTCCAAAGGTCATGACCTCTACACCAATGTGGTTCAGAAGCTCTATGTCTGCGTCACCTTGAAACTTAGTGAAATATAGTGTGCCCTGCACCGCATCGCCCGCATGGACTAAGAGGACATTGTCCCTTGTCCTTCTTACCTCGTCAATGGCAGTCTTGAGCCGTGTAAAACCTCCTAAAAAGGCAGTGGCATTAGTGCCCTCAAAGACCATATTCCAACCTAAACTACTAGGGTCAAGATATGAGTGCGTGTCGTTTAGATGAAGGAGGTTGAGTTTAAGGGTGTGACCATTTGTTGAGGATTCATTTGTAAATGTAGAACATGACTGGACACAGATAAATAGTATCGTCAAAAACAAAAAGGGCAATGGATTATGTGTATTTTTCATAAATCTACTCCTCCATAAAAGAAATGAGTGTCAAATTATAACATACATTCTACCTAAACATTTTTTGCCCCTAAAATAGTGCAGATGGCCAATCAGGTCGCTCATCTGAGGGCCCTGACATCCTAAGGCTATTTACACAAACCACCATGTTCCTGCACCTCTGTTCGCATTTTGGGGTTTACATCTGCCCTGATGTATAATACTAATTAAATAAGGAAAAGCAATCCCTATAGTAATGATCCAACGATATGACCATGCACCATAAGAAGATTGACCTCAAAAAGACCAAAAAGGGGATATATCTACTGCCAAACACCCTTACCCTTTGCGGGATGTACTGCGGCTTTTTTGCGATCCTCTCGGCGGTAAACGGCAACTATGTCCATGCGGCATGGGCCATTGTATTGGCCAATATATTTGACGGCCTTGATGGCTGGATAGCACGGCTTACAAACACCTCTACGAGGTTTGGTATTGAGCTGGATTCCCTTTCTGACCTCGTTGCCTTTGGTGTGGCCCCTGCAATCCTTATGTATAAGTGGACCCTCATACCCTTTGGCAGGGTGGGTTGGGCTGTGGCATTTCTGTTCGTTGCCTGTGGTGCTCTAAGGCTTGCAAGGTTTAATATCCAGACAGGCATGTCCTCCTCAAAGGCCTTCAAGGGGATGCCTATACCTGCTGCGGCAACAATCATAGCCTCCACAGTGATTTTTTATTATGAGTTCAATGTGGGTGTGCCTGACAAGAGTGTAATATTCCCAATCCTAACAGTAATACTATCACTCCTTATGGTTAGCACCCTCAGGTTTCATGGGCTTAAGGAGATAAACTTTCAGGAGCGTAAGCCCTTTTGGTTTTTGATAGTATTTGTCTTGGTCTTGTTTGTGCTGTTGATCCATCCATCAACGGCAATATTCGTTTTTGCAATGCTCTATTTTATTTTTGGGCTTATAGAGAATGCCTACCTTTTGTTTAGAAAAAGGGGTGAACCTGAAAAGTTACAGGAACAGAATCTAATAACGGAGGACAGACAGTGAAGACCATAAAGATCTTTGACACTACACTCAGAGATGGCGAGCAGTCTCCAGGGGCATCAATGAATGTGGATGAAAAGCTCATGCTTGCAAAACAGCTCGTCAAGCTTGGTGTGGATATTATTGAGGCAGGTTTCCCTATTGCCTCACAGGGCGATTTTGACGCCGTAAAGAGGATATCAGAGGAGGTCCATGGCTCTACCATTGCCGCCTTAGCGAGGGCAAAGGAGGAGGACATCAGACAGGCCTATGAGGCAATAAAACACGCACCTCAGCGGAGGATACACACCTTTCACTCCACCTCTGATATACACCTTAAGTATCAGTTCAAGGTCAGCAGGGAGGAAGCCTTGAGGCGCTCTGTTGAAATGGTAAGGTTTGCCAAGAGTCTTGTGGATGATGTGGAGTTTTCGCCAATGGACGCAACAAGGACAGATGTAGGCTATCTACTTGAGGTGCTTGAGGCAGTGGTTGATGCAGGGGCAAAGACCCTTAACATCCCTGATACAGTGGGCTACGCAATGCCACAGGAGTTTGGCGCCCTGATAAAGGCCATAAAAGACAGGATCGGTGATAGGGCTGTAATATCTGTTCACTGCCACAACGACCTTGGATTGGCTGTGGCAAATTCCCTCTCGGCCATTCTAAACGGTGCTGGACAGGTAGAGTGCACAATTAATGGTATCGGCGAGAGGGCGGGCAATTGCTCTATGGAGGAGGTGGTGATGGCCCTTAAGACCCGCAAGGACTTCTTTAATGCCGATACAAAGATAAATACAAAGGAGATAATACGCACCAGCCGTCTTGTAACGAGAATTACAGGTATGCCGGTGCAACCAAACAAGGCTATTGTGGGGGCCAATGCCTTTGCCCACGAGTCGGGCATCCATCAGGATGGCCTCCTAAAGGAAAAGACAACTTATGAGATCATCAGGCCCTCTGACATTGGGTTGACAAAGACAGAGTTAGTCCTTGGCAAGCACTCGGGCAGACACGCCTTTAAGACGAGATTAAAAGAACTCGGCTATAATCTGAGCCATGAAGACATAGAGGCGGCCTTTGTGAGGTTTAAGGCACTGGCCGACCAGAAAAAGTATATATTTGATGAAGATCTGGAGACCCTTATATCAGAGCAGGCAAGCGCTGTCAAAGAGCACTACAAGCTCCTTGACCTATATGTCTCTGGAGGCTCACAGTCAAGGCCTATGGCAGCCTTAAAGTTATCCATAGGCGACAGGGTCGTTGACCGCATTGAATACGGCGACGGGCCCGTAGATGCGGTCTATAAGGCTATTGCTGGGGCCGTAGAGACCAATAGCCAACTGCTAAAGTTTGAGGTCAAGAGTATCACAGGTGGCACAGACGCCCTCGGAGAGGTCTCGGTAACACTTGAGGAGGATGGTAAGAAGGTTAGAGGTCACGGTGCTGATACCAATATACTAATTGCTGCGGCAAAGGCATACCTCGTTGCACTAAATAAACTCTTCATCAGAAAGGCAATTGAAGATAGTAAGGCCCAAGCAGTGCAGGCCTGAGATAGGGCGAAAGCACGGAAGGTGGTTTTAATTTAAAATTAAAAAACCTCTTTTGCTTCCGCCCTTCCTGTCTTCCGAGCTTTTTACTATCGCTCAATTGGGTTGAGTGTTATTTGTGTCAAAAGGATGCAAGCTAAAGATTGATCTGCCTTATAGAATTGCGGAAGGAGAAGGGCTAATCTCGCAGTAAATAGGGTCTTAACACAGTAAAACTAATTCCGTAGGCCTGTTGATTTGCTAAGGGTCTTTGAGAGCAACTCGGTAACGAGTTCCAATTCCTTTTGTAGCATATGCCTCTCGCTTTTGGCCAAGGCAGGGTTTGAGAGCCTTGTCTTTATCTCCTGAATCCTGTTTGTTAGGAGACTGATGACCGCCTCATCGCCTTGTGAGGTGACAAGGGTAGGATAGTGAGACCCCATATCGTGGGCATCAACAGACCTGCTTAGGACTATGGATAACACAAACACAATAATTGACAATGCAAGTATGTATTTGGTATGCGTCTTAGTCATTGCCATTAATTTTATCTCTTTTGTTGGGAGTAATCAAGTTGGAAGGACATGATACCGCCTTAGCCAAGGCAGCAGCCATTAGATTACTGATTCTTGATGTAGATGGTGTGCTTACCGACGGTGGTATAGTCTTTGACGACATGGGCAGGGAGATAAAGGTCTTTAATGTCCGAGATGGCCATGGCATAAAACTCCTCAGAGAGGCAGGCCTCTCTGTGGCAATCATCACTGGAAGGACCTCTGAGGTGGTCACAAAAAGGGCCAAAGAGCTTGGGATTGATTATCTCTTTCAAGGGGTCAAAAACAAGGCTGAGGCCTATGGGGAACTGAAGTCCAAGACCAATTTTAGTGACAGTGAGATTGCCTGTATTGGTGATGACATAAATGACCTACCCCTATTTAAAAGGGCTGCCCTACCAGTGGCGGTCAGTGATGCAGCAGAAGAACTTAAAAAGCACGCCTTGTACATTACAGAAAGACCAGGTGGCAGAGGGGCAGTGCGCGAGGTCTGTGAACTCATATTAAGGGCTCAAGGGAAATGGAGAGGGATTATAGATGCGTACCTTCAGCCTTAACCTACCCACCTTCCTGACATTTATCAGGATAGGCCTGATACCACTTTTTATATATGTCACACCAAATAGCCCTGTGCTTGGAGTGTTTGTGTTTCTCTTGGCCTCCTTGACCGACTTCCTTGACGGTTATCTTGCCCGTAGGTCTAATCAGGTCACAAGGTTTGGCATACTCATTGACCCCATTGCAGACAAGTTTCTTATAATATCTGCACTTATATTGCTTGTAGATATGGTGAGGTTATCGGCATGGGTGGCAATAGTAATCATCGGGCGGGAATTCCTTGTTACGGTCATAAGGGTAGTAGCCCTATCAAAGGGCATAGTGATACCTGCCGAAGGGGGAGGCAAGATAAAGACAGCAACCCAGATGGTGGCCATAGTCTTTCTGCTACTTCCCGGAAGCGTTGTGGATATTGATCTCTACGATGTGGGTGTGGTGTTGATATACATCTCTCTCTCTTTTGCTGTGCTCTCTGGGTACAGATACACTAAGGTCTTCTGGAGACAGGTTGCATGAACCACGACACCATCCTTGCCCTCTTTATAGCCCTCGTCTCTTTTTTAGTAGGCTCAATCCCCACCGGGCTCATAATATCAAGGGCAAAGGGCGTTGATATTAGAAAAATAGGCAGTGGTAATATCGGCGCCACCAATGTCCTTAGGGCTTTGGGTAAAGAGGCTGCAATCATTACCTTAGCAGGCGATATAGCTAAGGGCATTATCCCTGTGGCCCTTACGCCTTTATTAATAGAACAATTGGGGATACAATATGGGCGTTACGAGGTGCTTTCCTTTGTTGCTAACACGGGCCTTTTATTGCAGGGATTGGCAGGGCTTTCTGCGGTGTTGGGCCACAACTTCTCTGTATTTCTAAACTTTCGTGGTGGCAAGGGGGTAGCAACGAGCATAGGTGTAATGCTCGCCTTTTCACCCCATGCAGGTCTGATGGTGGTAACTGCATGGCTCATGACTGCAAGTTGGACGAGGTTTTCATCCCTCAGTGCCCTTGTGGCCTTTGCATTATCACCCCTCTTTGTATATGCCATTGACCCTGTGGTTGAGAAGATAGCCCTTGCCGTCATACTTGCCATACTCATTTTTATAAGGCACAGGGCCAACATTGTCCGTTTAATAATAGGCCAAGAGGATAAGATCGGTAAGCGGCATTGACAGAGAGCGATAGCAGGTGAGCACAGAAGCGAGGCGGCACGAAAGTAAGAAGGCATTTTTTGAAAACCACTTTTACTTCCGAGCATCCACACTTCCTGCCTAACCCACTTGCCGCCTTCCTCACTTAGAGGTGCAGCCTATTAGATGGTTGTCGGAAGGATCGTCCAATTTATGGATAAATAAAAAATGAGGTGACCATGCCAAAAAGGACAGATATCAAAAAGGTCATGCTAATAGGTTCTGGTCCTATTGTGATAGGACAGGCCTGTGAGTTTGACTACTCAGGCACGCAGGCCTGTAAGGCCCTAAAGGAAGAGGGGATAGAGGTCGTGCTTGTAAACTCAAACCCTGCCACAATAATGACTGACCCTGAAATAGCTCATGCCACCTATATAGAGCCCCTTCAGCCCGACATCCTTCAGAGGATTATTGAAAGGGAAAGGCCTGACGCCTTACTGCCAACAATGGGCGGGCAAACGGCCCTGAACCTTGCAGTTGCACTCTCAGAGAGCGGATTTTTGGAGGCCATGAAGGTGGAGTTGATAGGCGCTAACCTTAAGGCCATAAAAAAGGCAGAGGATAGGCAACTCTTTAAGGATGCCATGAGGTCCATAGGACTTAAGGTCCCTCAGAGTGCAGCGGTTACTACCCTTGAAGAGGGCTTAGCGGTAATCAATGACATAGGCTTTCCGGCCATCCTCAGACCTGCCTTTACCCTCGGAGGGACTGGTGGGGGTATCGCCTACAACATTGAGGAATACAAGGAGATGCTTCAGCGGGCCCTGAAGCTGAGCCCTGTAAGCCAAGTGCTTGTGGAACAGTCAGTGCTTGGTTGGAAGGAATACGAGTTAGAGGTAATGAGGGACCGCAAGGACAATGTGGTAATCATATGCTCTATTGAAAACCTTGACCCAATGGGTATCCACACTGGTGATTCTATCACCATTGCACCAGCCCAGACCTTGACAGACAGGGAATACCAGGCTATGCGCGATGCTGCCATAGCAGTGATCAGGGAGATAGGGGTGGATACAGGTGGATCAAACATACAGTTTGCGGTAAATCCCACCAACGGTGAGATGGTGGTCATTGAGATGAACCCGAGGGTCTCAAGGAGCTCTGCCCTTGCAAGTAAGGCTACAGGCTTTCCTATTGCAAAGATTGCCGCCAAATTGGCTATTGGCTACACCTTAGATGAGCTCCGCAATGACATTACCCGTGAAACGCCTGCCTCCTTTGAGCCTACCCTTGACTATGTGGTAACAAAGATACCACGCTTTACCTTTGAGAAGTTCCCCGACGCAGAGCGGACACTGACTACACAAATGAAGTCCGTTGGGGAGGTCATGGCAATTGGGAGGACCTTCAAGGAGTCGCTACTTAAGGCCATCAGAAGCCTTGAGATCGGCCTTTCAGGGCTTGACCCCATTGAGGCATCCCCAGAGGAGATAAGGGCAAGGCTATCAATCTCTACACCTGAGCGTCTATGGTACATTGCACAGGCCCTAAGAAATGGCATGACTGTAATGAAAATACACGAGCTGTCAAAGATAGACCCATGGTTTTTATACAACATAAAGGAGATTGTTGACTTGGAGTTTAAGATTAAGGTGGCGGCTGAAAAGTTGTCTGCTGAACAATTGCCTGATCTCATAAGAGAGGCAAAAATGGCTGGTCTATCAGACAAGACACTAAGCATGTTGCTTAGCCTGACAGAAAAGGAGATTAGAGACCTAAGGTTCAGGCATTCTATATTGCCCGTCTATAAATTGGTAGATACCTGTGCAGCCGAGTTTGAGGCCTACACCCCTTACATGTACTCTACATACGAGGCACCCTACTACATCATCAGCGATGATAAAGTGGGAAAGCCATTGCATGAATCAGAGTTTCCCCCCTCAGAGAGGAAAAAGGTCGTGATCCTTGGCTCAGGCCCAAACCGCATTGGGCAGGGGATTGAGTTTGACTACTGTTGTGTCCATGCAGTCTATGCCCTCAGGGAGATGGGCTTTGAGACCATAATGGTCAACTGTAATCCAGAGACCGTCAGCACAGACTACGATACCTCAGATAGACTCTACTTTGAGCCCCTTACCATAGAGGATACCCTAAATATAATAAAGCGGGAGGATCCAATAGGGGTAATAGTCCAATTTGGTGGACAGACACCGCTAAGGCTTGCAGTGCCCCTTGAGAGTGAGGGGGTAAAGATACTTGGCACTAAGCCCGACTCTATTGACCGTGCGGAGGATAGAAAGAGGTTTAGGGACCTTTTGGACTCCCTTGGGCTTAGGCAGCCGCCAAGCGGCACGGCCATGAGCATTGATGAGGCAGTAAATATAGCCGAAGAGATAGGGTATCCGGTCTTAGTGAGACCCTCCTATGTGCTCGGTGGCAGGGCAATGGAGATAGTCTATGATGAGCCTTCACTTAGGGACTATATGGCAAGGGCAGTGAAGGCCTCACCAGAACACCCAATATTGATTGACAAATATCTTGAGGATGCTATAGAGGTAGATGTAGATGCCGTCTCCGATGGTCGTGATGTGGTCATTGGCAGCGTGATGGAGCACATTGAGGAGGCAGGCATACACTCAGGGGACTCAGCATGTTCTATACCGCCCTATTCTCTGTCGCCCAACACTGTTGAGGTCATTAAAAGTCAGACCAGGTCCCTTGCAAAGGAACTTTCTGTGATAGGTCTTATGAATGCCCAGTTCGCAGTAAAAGAGGGCGAGGTCTATGTGCTTGAGGTAAATCCGAGGGGTTCAAGGACCATACCATATGTAAGCAAGACCATTGGGGCACCCCTTGCAAAGATAGCAGCAAAGGTGATGGTAGGTAAGGGTCTTAGGGAATTAGGCCTCCCACAGGACATAGAGATCAGGCATGTAGCAGTAAAAGAGGCCGTATTCCCCTTTGACAAGTTCCCCGGCGTTGACACCATCTTAGGCCCTGAGATGAAGTCCACCGGCGAGGTCATGGGGATAGACGAGGACTTTGCCCTTGCCTATGCAAAGGCCCAGATTGCCTCAAACAACAGGCTACCTACTACTGGGAGGTGTTTTATAAGCGTAAAGGACAAGGACAAAGAGGCTACAGTGGAGATAGCAAGAGGGCTTATAGAGTTGGGATTTAGCATTGTTGCAACAAAGGGGACCGCTGCCTATCTATCACAGCGGGGAATTAGGGTTGATTCAATAAACAAGGTCACAGAGGGCAGGCCACACTGTGTGGACCTAATCAAAAACAGGGAGCTGAGCTTTATCATCAACACCGTAACAGGTGCTCAGGCCCAAAGGGACTCCCTCTCTATAAGAAGGAGTGCCCTACAGTATGGAGTACCCTACACAACCACTATTTCTGGGGCAAGGGCTGCCTTAAAGGCGATTAGCATGCTTGGCAAAAGGCAGTTACAGATCAAGTCGCTTCAAGACTACCATAGAGAGATAGGCTTAAGAGGAGGGCCATATGTCACATCCTAAGACCTTGGCATTTATACTTGCAGGTGGTAAGGGAGAGAGGCTGTTTCCACTTACGGCCTTTAGGTCAAAACCCTCAGTCCCCTTTGGCGGGCGATACAGGATTGTGGATTTTGTCTTAAGTAACCTTGTTAACTCGCAGATATACTCTATCTATCTACTTGTGCAATACAAGTCCCAATCCTTAATTGAGCACATCAGGCGAAACTGGGTACTCTCGTCGGTGATGCGAGACCACTTTGTCACTGTGGTGCCTCCACAGATGAGAATGGGACCTGAGTGGTTTCAGGGCACGGCCGATGCCGTATTTCAAAACAGGGTGATAATCAATGAGCTCAATCCCGACTTGGTGCTCATATTTGGGGCAGACCATATCTACAAGATGAATGTCAGGCAGATGATAGATTTTCATCTTCAGGCGGCCGCTGATGTGACTGTCTCAGCAAGGCCAGTGCCCCTTTCAGAGGCCAGCGCCTTTGGGGTAATAGTGGCTGATAGCAACGATAGGATCCTTGGCTTTCAGGAAAAACCAAAGGAGCCAAGGCCTATGAGTAACAATCCCTCTATGGCCTATGTCTCAATGGGCAATTACATATTCTCAAAGGATGTGTTAATTGAGTCCCTCACAAGGGCCCAGCAACTTAAGCAACACGACTTTGGTGCCCATGTGATCCCCTCTTTGGTGGACTCGGGGGCAAGGGTCTTTGCCTATGACTTTGCAAAAAACTCTATCCCCGGTATTTGCGACTACGAAGAAAAGGGCTACTGGCGAGATGTGGGCACTATAAAGGCCTTTGCAGAGGCCCATAGGGACCTGCTTGGTGAGAGACCATTGTTTGAACTCAATAACCGACAGTGGCCAATACATAATGCAGGGGCCCATACGGCCTCATCAAAGATAATCTCAGCAGAGATCAAGGACAGCATAATTGCAGATGGTGCAGTGATCATGGGTGCAAAGATCTCAGGCTCTGTGCTGAGGAGTAATGTAATTGTTGAAGAGGGTTCTGTGATAGAGGACTCTATAATTATGGATAATGTCACTATAAAAAAGGGCTGCCATCTCCGCAGGGTCATAATAGACAAATTCAATGTGATAGCCGAGGGGGAGAAGATAGGCTACGATACAGAGAGGGACCGCTTTACCTGTCATATTGACGAATCAGGGATCGCAATAATCCCAAGGGGAGGTACCGTGGGAAGGGTAAAGAGGTAGTGCATTAGTAAAGGCGCACTATGCGATGCTTGGGGGAAGAATAACCCAATTTAGGTTAAAAGAGGATATACTTTATTGCAAGGCCAACAATTACAACTGCGAGAAATATCTTGATGTACCGTTGGGGCACAAACTTCTGTGCCCTTGCGCCGAGATACATCCCACAGAGGCCGCCAATGCCAAATAGTATCCCGAGGGGCCAGTCAGGCATGGCAGATTGGCCGCCTACTGCTGGGGCAAAGGTAAAGAAGACCCCGCCTGCCACAGAGGTGACAAAGGTGCCCATCAGGGCAGCACCTGCAATGGTATAGACGGGCAGCTTACAGACAGACACCAAAAAGGGGGCAATTATTGAGCCGCCACCTATGCCGTAGGCCCCACCCACAACGCCTACAATGAAAGTAACGAGACTTACATTTAGGATATTAAACTCAAACCTCTCGCCCCAGAACTCATAGACCACCTTTTTGTAGTTCACCTTAAGGGTCTTTATTGAGGCCTCCACCGGTAGCCCTGAGACGAGTTGGGCACTCCGCTGCCTCTTGATCTGCTCTGACTTCTCTTTGAACTTCTTTTCAAGGGCCTTTACAGACTCGGGCTGTTTGCTTAAGCCAAGTAGGTCCATTACAAGTCTTATACCGATATAGAGTAGGACAAGGCCTACAAAGACCTTGAATGTCTTAGGGTCAGGCAGGTAATACACCCTCAGGTAATAACCGAAAAAGACGCCGGGCAGTGTCCCCAAGATAATTACCCATGTCAGGGGCCAGGCCATCCTCCCCTCTTTTATGTATCTATACACTCCGCTTGGGATTGCCACAATGTTAAAGACATGATTTGTCCCGCTCACAGAGGGGGCCGTGTAATTAAGGACGCTTAGCTGAAAAGGTAGTAACAGAAATGCCCCTGAAATCCCCCCCATTGAGGTGAAAAAGGATATTACGAGGGCCACAAGGGGTGGTATTAAGATATTTGTATAGACTCCTGATATTGGAAAAAGGATATTTAGCGACTCCATGATTACTCCTTGTATATTACCACATAGTGCGATAGTTGTGGAGTCAAAAAGGCAAGCATTTTTGTAATACTTATTGCTGTATCACTTCTTAACTTCCCTGCTTCCCCACTACCTCAATTATCGTACTCTGTCGCATTCAATTCTGTTGAGATGACCCTCTCAGGACAGGTGTAGATGTTAAACCTGCTACCTCGCACGAAGCCTACTACTGTCACTCCTCCCCGTTCTGCAATATCCACAGCGAGGCTCGTTGGTGATGTCCTGCTTGCCACCACCGGTATCTGCCATTTGGCACACTTGGCAACTATCTCAGAGGAGAGCCTGCCGCTTGCGAGCATGACCTTGTTTTCAAAGGGGATGCCCTCTATAATGGCGTAACCGATTATCTTATCCACTGCGTTGTGTCTACCTATGTCCTCTGCTAACACTATAAGTTCCCTACCATCACTGAGGGCGGCGCTATGCACACAGCCCGTTGCCTGATAGAGTGTAGAGGCATTCTGGAATTTCTTAAAAATATTACTGAGTGCTATATGGCTTATCCTGAAGTGGTCCTTGGCCCGCTCAATCTTGAGCCTCTTTGGAAAGGTGATCCCACCTATACACCCCGAGGTTATTACTGCATCATCAGTGGCTACCTTACCGTCAGCAGGTATGTCTATGAAAACCTCTTCGCCATAGACTATGTTGATCCTGTCTATACACCAACTACCTTCAATAATCCCCTCGGTCATAAAGATCCCCACTACGAGCTCCTTCACCATAGTGGGGGTGCAGTATAGACTAAGGACCTCTTTTCCGTTTACGGCCACACGGATCCTCTTTTCAATGGCAATGAGGTCATCAACCTTGCTAAATTGACCCTTTTGAAACCTTGTTATCTGCCTTGTAATACTGTCTTTAGTCATTAACTTTAGTTTGGCTCTCCTTTTTTAATTGTTCGTAGATCCTCGCATTGTCAATGGCTGCCCCGCACACCTCAGCCAAAGAGGCCGTAAAATCAATATCCTCCTCTGTGAATGTCCTATGCTCTGACGAAAAGAGCCTTATAATCCCTATTACCTTACCCTTTGCTACAATGGGCAGTGTAAACATACTCTTGATGCCCTCTTTGGCCGCCTCTTCTTTATAGATTACCCGCGGGTCTGTGTTCACATCGTAGATGGCCACTACCCCCTTTTGAAGGGCAACTTTCACATTTTCCTCCATGTCCACTGGGCCTTTATTGAGATACCAATCACTGAGTCCATGGGCAGCGACCAACCTGAGCCTCCTACCATCCTCTTCAAGAAGCCTTACGGTAGCGCCCTTGAGGTTCATGGTCTCTGGTAGCTTTTTGACGATCAGATCAAGCACCTCATTGAGTTCTAAGGTAGAGCTCACTGCCCTTGTGACCTCCTTAAAGACCCTCAGATAGTCCTTAGCCCTTGACACAGTGCTCTCAAAGGTCCTGGCGTTTGTAATGGCAATTGCTGCCTGTTCTGCCAGGGCCGTTATAAACTTTAGGTCCTCATCAGTGTATTGCACAGGCTTATCGGTGTACATCCTGAGTATGCCTATTACGTCAGAACCCGTCTTTATAGGCACCGAGAGGATTGAGCTAATACCCTCCTCTTGGGCCTCCTTTTTATATTTGGCATAGGGGTCGGAGGCGATATCATATATTGAAACCGTCTTGCCCTCCATAGTGTCTACCACGCTCTTGTCACAGTCAACAGGCCCCTTATTGACATATCTCTCAGAAAGACCATAATAGGCCGCCACCTCTAACCTGTTGAGTTCTTTATTAATCAGCCTCAACATTGAGGCCTTGACATTCATCACCTTGACCACATTTTTGACTATAAGGTCAAAGACCTCTTTAAGCGAGACGCTTGAACTGATCGCCTTACAGACCCTTTGATAACTCTCAAGATATACCTTCTTTTCAAAGATCTTTGAGGCACAATCAGGGCACATACCATGGGTAAATACACCAAGGCCGGCCTCGGTGAGATAGGTCTCAAGATTAACCCAGTGATTTGGAGGGCAGTGTATCTTCTTACACCAGGCGCAGATCTGAATAAGACCCTTGTGCTCACAGGGTGTTTGCCGTGGTAACAACCTTCTGAAGACCACAAGGACCTTCTTTATCTGATTGTTCTTAAAGACAGGATGTGCCTTCTCATAAATGGGTATAGTTTCAGTAGAAGGGAGTCTCAGGAGGTATCTCTTTATGCATATCTCTTGGGTGTTCAGAGCTATGTGGGCTGCATACCCACTGTCCTCAATAGGCGAGCCCTTTTCATCAAGATAGGTCAAAACTTGGCTGATATGCCTCCCCTTTACTTTAGAGAAAGGCAGGCCTGAAAGACCTTCAGCCCCTTTATTCCAGAATGAGACCTTAAGTGCCTTGTCTAAACAGTAAATACCGTCTTGTAGGGCATCAAAGAGTTCCCTGTAGTCGTTCCAGAACATGCACTATTATAGCACTATTAGAGAGCAACTTAAAGCACAGTTTGTCCAACAGTGTTTTTAGCTGCACTTACCGTTGTGATAAAATAGCCCATGTCTGTATGTATCTACCCTACCCATCGCCCACCCTGTTGTGATCTGGTAGTCTGTGATGGCCCTAAGTCGGTATCGGCTCACCGTGGGATATTCAACTTCAATGAAAAGGACTACATAGTGTGCAGACCTCACTTGCTCCCTCTGACAATAACGGATATTATAGGCAGGTTGACAGAAGGCAGTGACTGCACTGTGCGTAATTTACATATTACAACCGGGTGGGAGGGGCTATTTGTTGTCCTATTATGGGAGGCATCTGACCATTCTGTGCGGAGTGTGTATCTCCCCCTAAGAGAGGCAGGCATGACAAGGGCAGAAATAGAGCCCTTTGTTGAAGGCCCTGTGTCTGACATCTTTCCGAACCTTTACTACAGCAAGCGGTTTGATATCCTTAGAAGACTCTGCTCAATGGCAAAGAAGAAGGTAGAAAACAGGTTCCCACAAATGGTAGGCAAGATAGTCTGTCATCTTGTGGCGCAATATGAGGGGGTCATAGCAGCAAGTAGCCTTTGAAGGATTTAGGAGGTCTCTGGGCAGAGACCATTTACTGTCATTCCAAAGGGAAAAGCCCTAAGGGATCGCCTTAATTGAGACCTGAATTGGGTGATTGTAAGAAAAATGCGACGGTGACATCGGGCGGAGGCACCATCATGTTTGACACCGCTTTATACTTTATGACAATATAAAAACTCAAAAAATAAAATATATATCAATTAGTTTTTGAGGTAAAGGGCATTGGGAGTGCATAGGGTTCTGGTGTCCCTCCTGGACTTCAAATCCAGTGTTGCCGTCCACAAAACGGCAGGGTGGGTTCGATTCCCACACGCTCCCGCCTCATAGCCGCCTGAACATCCTAAGGAGCTCTCTATGGTTGATAGTTATCTTTGTAGGTCTACCATGGGGGCACAGGTGTGGGTCTTCGCAATCCTTAAGTTGCCTTAAAAGGGCAGCCAGTTGGTCCCTGTCTGGACACTGCATCTTACCCCTCAGCGAGGCGTGACATGCAAGGCGTGCTGCCACCTTTCTTATTTTGGCCTCAATGGGGTCTTTGTCCCGACTTTGATCATTTAATCCATCGTTCAGCATAAAAGCCCTTTAAAATCAACACAGGATTTTAAAGGCTCCTTTGTAGTGCTTAATGGATATTAAGCAATGACTTATTCTATCTCCCCTGCTATAATATCCTCATGTTTGTAAGAATAAAGACCACACCAAACTCTTCAAAGAAGGCTGTACAGATTGTAGAGAGTTACAGAGAAGGCAACAAGGTTAAGCAGAGGATAGTGCGTCCTGTGGGCACTGCTCTAACCCACACCTCCGATTAGCGATAGAGAAGGGAGCGATGTCAACAGAGAGGATAAGACAGGCATTAAATTCAGTTCAGTTAAGCGAAGATATAGAGAGCAAGAATTTATATGGCATCCCTTCGGTAATAAAACAGGATGCAAAGATTATCTATGATGCAATGGGTCTAAGGCATTCATCAGTTCCATTTACGATTAAATAACCCACCAGAGAAATTTTTCAGGGAAAAGTCAAAAGTAGTGCCTATCTATTTGCTAAAAGTCTTGTATATCAATAAGTTAAAGTAATAACTGGTCGAAGTCGGGAAAAATCCTTACACTGCCTCTACATGGTTGCCTTTGCCTACTTGTGGCAGGCCCCAAAAGTATCGTTTGATTTAGCCAAATAGTGTATAATTTAATACCATTTAATAGGAGCAATTCAAAATGGATAGTGGGCTGAAGGACTTTCTTTATGCCAGCTCTGTGGGCATACACTTTGTGCTATGCACTATTGTAGGGCTTGCTATGGGGTACTTCCTTGATGGGTATTTTGACACCTTTCCTTATCTATCGGTGTTCTTTTTTATAGTAGGCCTGTCCGCAGGGGTCAAGGAACTGCTAAGGATCGCAAAAAAGGAGCGTATGAAGGATAAAGATGGTAGATAATTGGGCTCAGGGTATAAAAAAGATATCCCTCCAAGGGGCCTACATATTAGTCCCTCTCGCGGCTATATCCCTTTTTCTATTTAATTGGCGTGTCTCCTTGAGCCTCCTGCTTGGAGGGCTCTTTGCGGTGCTGAATTTTATAGGCGTGGTCTGGGGTGTCCAGAATGTAATGGCTATTGAAAGTGGTCGGTCAAAGATGCTCTTCATGACCTTTGTCAGGCTTATGATACTTTTCTGTATCCTCTTAATTTTACTAATTTTTAAGGTAATTG
>Ga0308419_1000948_pt1 | contig 19696 bp, 19 predicted proteins | sample HotsprSampleMS50_FD_203674 | JGI IMG/M metagenome (GOLD analysis project Ga0308419, IMG submission 203674) | Hot spring phototrophic mat microbial communities from Mushroom Spring, Yellowstone National Park, Wyoming, United States - 20090730_MS50 ... | reverse complement strand
ACAATGTTAGGGAATGAGCGTACCACAAAGTTACTGTTTTTGATTTTAAGGGGTGAAGTTATACAATTTTAGCCCCTTCTTTTGTTCGTCAAACTATCTTTCAACACTTCTGGGTCGATTGCACTCCCAAAAGTACCGATGGTTTGCTCTGTGTGTACCCCATTTAAGCTAATGCACTGTCGGATAATAGGCATAACTTTTAATGTTTTTAATAGATCGTTGCTAGATCATTACAGCATTCCAATACAGGGAAATAACCGCTATCATATAGATATACTCCTGCTCAAACTGCAACTTGTATGAACCAAGAGGAGATAGAGCAGTTGCGGCGCACTGCTAATCTGTTGGAAAGTCGGTTTAACTTCGCCGCTGCTAAAGAAACATGGCTAGCGATTTGTCGGCAACTTCCTGCAGATGCTGAGGCTTTGTCTGCTCTGCAGAGAATCAATTCTCTCCAAAAGCTAGAATCAGAGTGCTTGGCAATCATCAGCCGTCTGCTGGCAGTGGGCATTGCACTGTCAGAGACTAAAGACTTGGTGGAGTTAATGTCCCTAATTCTATCCACCTGTCGGGAAATCACTTGTAGTGATGCAGGGAGTGTGTATGTGATCGATCGCTACGATCCTGAGAATCCAGTAGTGCGATTTTTGGTTGCTCAGAATGATTCCCAGCCAGAGCGGGACTTAAACAATTTTGCTGTTCCCCTTGATCATCAGAGTTTGGTAGGTCATGTGGCGCTGACCAAGGAAACTTTGAATATTCCAGATGCCCAAGCAATCCCTGAGACCGCTCCCTATCGCCATCATCGCACTTTTGACCAAGATATTGAATATGTAACCCGTTCAGTGGTGGTAGTGCCCATGAAAAATTCTCAAGATGAAGTGATCGGCGTGATGCAGTTAATAAACCGCAAAATCAATTCGGAACTGCGGGTTACCATAGAAAACGCTTCTGAAGTTACTCAGCCCTTTTCAGAATGGGAAGTGGGAGTGGTGCGCTCTCTGGCTAATCAAGCGGCTTTGGTGATTGAACGCAATCAGTTGCTTTCCGCCTACACTCCCTGAAATAGATTGGAAATAGATTAGAATTGCAGATAAGCCAGTGGGTGTTGATCTGCCATGTGGTTCGACCTTCAAACCTTGACGAAAGCTATCGCCCAAAATTTAGGAGATGCTATTTTCCGACCCAACTGTGCCCTGTGTGGCAAAGTTTCTGAAAAATATATCTGTCCCTACTGCGATCGCCAATTGTCTGCTTGCAAAACTGCTGAACCAATCCAGAGCGACCCCAAGCTCCCCAGTTCTATTCTGCTGTTTGCGTGGGGAGTTTATGAGCACGCCCTAAAACAGGTGATCGCTAGGTGCAAATACCAGAATCACCCCGAAATTGCTCTCTATCTGGGAGAAAAAATGGGGGAAGTGTGGCAGAGCCAGACCCAAACCCGCTGTCTCAAACTGCCCGTCGTTCCTATCCCTATGTTTCCTGAGAAGCAGAAGGCACGGGGATTTAATCAAGCGGAGGAATTGGCGAAGGGCTTTTGTCGGGTAACGGGTCTGCCCTACCGTCCGCAATGGCTGGCAAGGGTGAAAAATACCCTGCCGCAAATGCATACTAAATCCAAGGAGGAGCGGGAAGCGAACTTACAGCAGGCATTTCAGGCACGAGTTCCCAGCGATCGCAAATGGCACTCTGTGATCCTGTTGGATGACATTTACACCACAGGGGCAACCATCAGGGAAGCAATCAAAGCCCTGCAAGCACAGGGAATTAGAACCGCCAGTGTAGTGGTCTTGGCACGCCCCAGTTTTCAAACTCAGCAAGCCAGAGCCACAACTTGAAGTTTTCAGGTTGCCAAAAATCCCCAGCATTTACTATGATAGTAAACGCTTAAAAAGCGGACGGGACGTAGCGCAGCTTGGTAGCGCACCACTTTGGGGTAGTGGGGGTCTAGGGTTCAAATCCCTACGTTCCGATTAGCTGGGGACTCAGAAAAATCAAGGGTTTTAGGGGTTCAAAGCAATTCCTATCAGCACCTGCATTGTCAATAAGTGGCAAAAAAATGGGCTGTCAAGGGTTGTTTGGGTAGTAAATTTACCCCGATTTTTACCCCGCTATGCATCGCACTGTAACGATTGAAAACCATGACGGCAGGCTCAGACTGCGCTGGTCTTGGTAAGCGCTATACCCTCGCTGTAGGTGTGCCTGATAATCCCCCTAGGAGGGCGATCGTAGATTATTGTTTTCTGAATGGTTGGAAAGTACAAACTGTACTACCTTGGAAAGTTTCAAGTGAATAATGTCGCAAGATTTCCCAGAAAGAGTTTTAAAATTGCAACCTATCCCATCATTAGTGAAGTGAAACCTTGTATTTTTTACTTAAGATTAAACCTTAAGTAACTGGAAATGCCATATGTCAGAGCCAACTACCCTAGGTGATGTTCTCAGAGAAATACGATCGCTAAAAGCTGACAATGAACGGTTTAGCCAAAAGCTAGACACCTACAACAAAAGACTAGAAACTTACCAAAAGTTCTCTGACATTATTGTTAGGCTCGCATTTGCTTTGATTGTGTCCTCTACAGTAGCTTTGGCTATCAGTGCCATCACTCTAATAGATAAGTTCCTAACCAACAGCTAGGGTTGTGTTCATCTACTCATAATTTTTTTGACTGGAAAAACCAGTAATGCTGTCTAGGTAGGGAGCAAACTTTTGAGCGAAGGTGCCAGCCTTGATGGCTTCTGCCATGGACTGGGTAAAACGGATTAGCTCGGTGATGTTGTGAATTGTCAATAGGGTGTAGCCAAGAATTTCTTGCGATCGCACTAGATGCGACAAGTAAGCACGGCTGAAATTGCGGCAGGTATAGCAGGGACAGGTAGGATCAAGAGGAGCAAAATCGCGGCGAAACTGGGCATTTTTCAGGTTATAGCGGCGATCGCCCACTAGCGCCGTACCATGGCGTGCCAGACGGGTGGGGATCACACAGTCAAACAAATCAATGCCAGCGGCTACTGCTTGCACCATTTCCCGCTTAGTGCCCACACCCATCAAATAGCGCGGTTTGTGGGCTGGCAATAGGGGAGCGGTGTGAAACACTATTTTGCTGATCAATTCCCCCGGTTCGCCCACGCTTACCCCACCAATGGCATAGCCTGGTAGGTCAAACTGCACCACCTCCTGCGCTGAGCGGGTACGCAAATCTGGGTAAACGCCCCCCTGCACAATGCCAAACAGCAGTTGATCTGATCGCTGATGGGCAGAGATACAGCGCTCTAGCCACCTAGTAGTGCGATCGCTTGCTTCTTGCACTTGCTGATAACTGGCAGGATAGGGTGGACATTCATCAAACGCCATGATCACATCCGCCCCCAGTTGGTTTTGGATGTCTATGGCTTTTTCAGGGGTCAGGGTGATGCGATCGCCAGACAGAGGAGACACAAAAACTACCCCCTGATCGCTGATAGAGCGAATATCGCTGAGGCTAAACACTTGAAACCCCCCAGAGTCCGTTAGAATTGGCTGATCCCAGTGCATGAAGCAATGCAAGCCCCCCGCCTCAGCCACAATGTCCTCCCCCGGTTGCAAGTGCAGGTGATAGGTATTTGCCAAAATCATCTGCGCCCCACAGTCCCGCAGTTGGTCTGGGGTTAAAGTTTTAACATTAGCCAGAGTGCCCACAGGCATAAAGCGTGGCGTGTCCACCTTGCCATGGGGAGTCCACAAGCAACCACACCGCGCCTGCGTAGCAGGGCATTGTGCTAGAATTTGCCAAATTGGGGACTCAGGTTTTCCCATTTCCCTATAATAGGGCTATAACTCACAAGGTAAAGCACAGGCAAATATGAGTACAGAAAACAGTCCCGAAGTTCCGCAGTTGACCGAGGAGCCACAGGAAGCAATGGAGTTGACCAGTGAACTTAGCGATCAACTCAGCGAAGAACTGGACGAGGCTCAGCTTGCCGCCTCCCTAAAAGAGTTAGTAGAATCCCCACCTACTGGGGAAACTGCCCAGCCCGAAGCGCCCACTGATGACAGTGCCGCTCTGCAAGAGGCGTTAGCAAAAATTGCAGTCCTCACTGCTGAAAATGACCAGCTCAAAAAGCAGTTTGAAGAGGCACGGGATCAGTATCGCAGACTGTATGCCGATTTTGATAACTTCCGCAAGCGGGTAGAGCGAGACAAAGAGGAACTAGAAGCCAAGCTGACGGGGAAATTTCTGGAAAAATTCTTGCTAGTGCTCGACGATTTTGAGCGTGCCGAAGCACAGATTGTCCCCAAAAGCGACGGCGAGGCCCTAATTCACCGCAGTTATCAATCGGTGTATCGCCAATTTCAAAAGTGCATCAAAGATGCGGGTCTAGTGCGGATGGAGACCGTAGGGCAGGTGTTTGATCCCCACTACCACGAGGCGATCGCCCAAGAACCCTCGACGGAATACGACGCTAACATTGTCTCCGCAGAACTGCGGGCAGGCTATCTAATTGGCGATCGCGTCCTGCGCCACGCTCTGGTGAAAGTTTCTTCAGAAAGGGTATCACCGCCCACAGAAAATTTATCCACTGAAGGATAGGTTAGAAGGTGAATTGGGGTAAGCTCTAACAAATGTGGTTAGATACGGTCAGCTATGGCAAAAGTAATTGGCATTGACCTCGGCACAACCAATAGTTGTGTTTCAGTCCTAGAGGGGAACCAGCCTGTGGTTATCCCCAACGCAGAAGGCGGTCGCACCACCCCCAGCATCGTCGGTTTTCTCAAAGATGGCACTCGCATAGTTGGTCAAGTCGCTAAGCGCCAAGCTGTAACTAACGCCGCCAACACCATATTCAGTATCAAGCGGTTCATTGGCAGAAGGTGGGATGAGACCGAAGAGGAACGCCTGCGTGTCCCCTATGTTACCACCCCAGGGAAGGACAACACCGTCAATGTGAAAATCGGCGACAGAGAGTACACCCCGCAAGAAATCTCTGCTTTCATATTGCAGAAACTCAAGCAAGATGCCGAAAATTTCCTAGGGGAAACAGTAACCCAGGCAGTGATTACTGTGCCCGCCTATTTTACTGACGCCCAACGGCAGGCAACCAAAGATGCAGGAGCGATCGCAGGGTTAGATGTTCTACGCATTGTCAACGAGCCAACCGCCGCCTCCCTCGCCTATGGCTTAGACAAGCAGGATCAAGGGCAGATTATCTTGGTATTTGACCTAGGGGGTGGCACCTTTGATGTGTCAGTTTTGCAGTTGGGGGACGGGGTATTTGAAGTCAAAGCCACCGCAGGCAACAATCACCTCGGCGGGGATGACTTCGACGACTGCATTGTGCAATGGCTGATCAAAGACTTTCAAGAGCAGGAAGGCATTGATCTTAGTAAGGATCGCACCGCCCTGCAAAGGCTGAAAGAAGCGGCGGAGCGCGCAAAGATCGAGCTATCCTCTGCGCCTGTTTCCCTGATCAGCTTGCCCTTCATCGCTGGTCCCCGCACCATCGAAGTGGAGCTAACGCGGGCAAAATTTGACGAACTGACAGCCCACCTAGTGAAAGCCACCATTGAGCCAACCGCCCAAGCCCTCAGAGATGCAGGACTGACTCCCAAAGACATCCACCGCATTGTGCTAGTGGGTGGCTCCACCCGTATCCCTGCGGTTCAGCAAGCGGTGACCAACTTCTTTGGGGGGAAAAAACCAGACCAGTCCGTCAACCCCGATGAGGCAGTGGCGATCGGAGCGGCGATTCAAGCGGGTATTTTGGGCGGGTCGGTCAAAGACCTGCTGTTGTTGGATGTGATTCCCCTATCCATTGGTCTGGAAACCCAAGGCGGTGTGTTCACCAAGATTTTGGATCGCAATACCACCATCCCCACCAGCAAATCGCAGATTTTCTCCACTGCCGTAGATAACCAATCGGTGGTGGAAATCCATGTGCTCCAAGGGGAGCGGGCAATGGCGCGGGACAATAAGTCTCTGGGCAAATTTGAGCTAGAGGGCATTCGTCCTGCTCCCCGCGGCGTGCCGCAGATTGAAGTGTCCTTTGACATCGATGCCAACGGCATTCTCAAGGTATCGGCGCGGGATGTGGACACAGGGGTAGAGCAGAGCATTAGCATTACCAATACGGGCGGTTTGAGCGCCAGCGAAATTGAGCGGATGCGCATGGAAGCAGAAGTCTATGCGGAAGAGGACAGGGCACGGCGGGAACTGGCAGATACTCGCAATCAGGCGGTAAACCTGATCCGCAGTGTGGAAGAACTGCTGAGTACCCATGGTCCTGTGGTAATTACCCAAAGTCTGCGTAATCCAGCCCAAGAGAATATCGATCGCCTGAAAAAGCTGTTGGCTGACGAGACCACAGGTAAAGAAGTGCTACAGTCAGTGATCAAGCCTCTGCAACAGTCCCTGTACGAAATCACCAAAGCAGTGGAAAATTACTCGCAAGTGGAGCGGGTGAAGCATAACTAATCTATATTGTTGGTACATGCTCACTTAGTACCAGCAATGTCCATTTTTGATTGGTTTGCAGAAAACAGGTCCCGTGCCAACGCTACTAAAACCGTACCCGAAGAACCATACCCTGAGCGGGACATTCCCGATGGGCTGTGGCACAAGTGTAAGTCCTGCGGTGCTTTGACCTACACTAAAGACCTCAAGGCAAACCTAATGGTATGCCCTGACTGTGGCTATCACAATCAAGTGGATGCCCCAGAGCGGATCCTCCAACTCATAGACCCAGATACATGGCAAGAACTAAACGGTCACCTGCAATCCTGCGATCCCCTTGGCTTTCGCGATCTCAAACCCTATGTGGATCGGCTCAAGGAGTATCAATTAGCCACTGGCATTAAAGACAGTGTAATTACTGGCACTGGCAAAATCAATGGCAATCCCACTGCTTTGGCAGTGATGGATTTTCGCTTCATGGGGGGCAGTATGGGGTCGGTGGTCGGCGAAAAAATTACCCGCTTGGTGGAGTTAGCTACCGCTGAGCGACTGCCTGTGATCATTGTCTGTGCCTCAGGGGGGGCAAGGATGCAAGAGGGGATTCTCAGCCTAATGCAGATGGCAAAAACCGCTGGGGCTCTAGAACGCCACCGCCAGGCAGGTTTGCTCTATGTTGCCGTACTGACCAACCCCACCACAGGGGGAGTAACAGCTAGCTTTGCTATGCTGGGGGACATCATCTTGGCAGAGCCGAAAGCCTTGATTGCCTTCACGGGGCGCAGGGTAATCGAGCAGACTCTCAAGCAAAAAATCCCCGATGACTTTCAGTCGGCGGAATACCTGCTGGCTCACGGTTTTGTGGATGCGGTAGTACCGCGTCTACAGTTGAAACAAACCCTGACCAAGATTTTGCACATCCACCGCCCTCGAAAACCAGCCAGTCATGCTAGTTGATGTCCGCACTGCTGAGCGGATCATTCAGCAGTACTTGCCCCGTGGGCAGATTGTCTCTCGGGAGTTGGAGCAGGTGGGGAGCTTGGCCCTAGCAGAGACTATCTTAAGCGATCGCCCCTATCCGCCCTACCACCGCGTCATGATGGATGGCATTGCCGTTGCTTGGTCTACCTACAGCTCAGGGCAAAGGGTATTTCCTATAGAAGGTTTAGCGGCGGCGGGTATGCCCCCTGTAACTTTAGCTGATCCTGCCTCCTGCTGGGAAGTGATGACAGGCGCAGTACTGCCTGCGGGGGCTGATCTGGTGATCCCCTACGAAGAAGTGCAGATTGCTGACGGGCAAGCTAGAGTGATTAGAGAAATCCCTAGGCGATCGCTAGACTACGTCCATCCGCTGGGCAGTGATTGTAGGGCAGGGCAAGAGATTTTACCAGCGGGATCAGTGGTAAACAGTGCTAGGTGTGGCATTCTCACCTCCCTAGGCTATAGCCAAGTTGCCATTTGGCAACCTCCTACCGTAGAACTAGTTGCCACAGGGGATGAACTAGTACCCATCAATGCCAGTCCCCAGTCCCACCAAGTGCGCTGTTCCAATATCTATGCCCTGCAGTTTGCTCTGCGCCAAGCGGGGTACACTAGCATTACCCTTACCCATCTGCCCGACGATCCCCAGACTCTGCGCCAGCACTACCTCCAATCCAGAGAACACCACCAATTGCTCATCTACTCGGGGGGTGTGTCCCAAGGCAAAAGAGATTACCTACCCCACCTCTGGCGGGAGATGGGAGTGAGACAGTTATTCCATGGGGTAGCCCAGCGACCTGGGAAGCCCCTGTGGTTTGGGGTAGATGAGGTCACTCACACAGCCGTTCTTGGTCTGCCAGGCAATCCTGTGTCTAGCCTAGTCTGTCTGCATCGGTACGTTCTAAAATCAGCTCCAGTCTGGGGTAAGCTAACGGAAAAAGTGGTGTTTATGCCGAACCTGACTTACTTTTTGCCTGTGCAGTGCTGTTACAATGACCAAGCAGAAATGACCGTAAAACCTGTAAAATTGCAGAACTCAGGAGATTTTTTGGCACTGGCAAATAGTGACGGTTTTGTGGAACTGCCACCAGAGCGATCAGAATTTCTAGCGGGAGAGTGTTTTCCTTTTTATGGCTGGCGGTGAATTGGTTGATCCCCATGGCAGGAAAATTAGAAAACTGCGCCTTTCTTTGACAGATCAGTGTAATTTTCGCTGTCGTTACTGTATGCCCCAGCAGGCAGAATTTATGGATTGCAGTGATTACCTAGACAGTCGGGCATACGCAGAAATTGTTGGTGAATTGCTAGAACTAGGCATTACTGAAGTGCGCTTAACAGGAGGGGAACCTCTGCTGAGAAAAGAGTTTGCTGTTATTTTGAAAGATATAGCTAAATTGGGAGTTCCTAAACTCAGTCTGACTACCAATGGCAGTTTATTACACCACTACTTTGACATCCTTAAGGAATGCCATGTCCAACACATAAATATCAGTCTGGATACTTTGCGCCCTGCTACCCTACAAGCTATCAGCTATCATCGAGGATTGGCCCAGATTATTGCCAATATCCACAGGGCAGTCAACCTTAATTTTGTTGTCAAACTGAATACAGTAGTTTTGGCTGGCATTAACGACGATGAGCTAATTACTCTAGTGGAGTTTGCCAAACAACAGGGAGTAGCTATCAGATTCCTAGAGCTAATGCAAATAGGCTATGGTCGCCATCTCTATCCTGAACATTTCATTGCTACAGCAACTATTCTCAACCGTTTGCGTCAGCACTATGTACTATCTCCTCTGGAAACAGAACCAGACTCCACAGCATTTTATTTCAGAACTAATTGCGGTGCAGTAATTGGTTTTATTGCTTCAGAATCTCAGCCATTTTGTGGCAATTGCTCTCGCTGGCGGCTCACTGCCGACGGTAGATTGTTTCCCTGTCTGTTTGCAGAGACGGGTATTCCTCTAAAAGGATTAACTCCCACCGCAAGGCAGAAGGTCTATCAGCAGGTGCTAGGGATGAAACCCCTGCGGCGATCACCACAAGTTAGTCATCTCATGCACAGCATTGGAGGCTAAACTATGACACTTTCATTTAGCCATTTAGATCAGCACCATCGCCCTACAATGGTGGACATTAGCCACAAACCAAGCACCCTGAGACAAGCTACTGCCCAAGCGATTATTCGTCTATCGGAAAAGTTCAAACCCTACTTAAATGAGCAAGAACTGCATACGCAAAAGGGAGCCGTATTACAGACAGCAATTATTGCAGGTACTATGGCAGTAAAAAAAACAGCTGAGCTGATCCCCTTTTGCCATCCTCTGCCAATTACTGCCTGTAAATTCACCTACGACATCCAAGAATCTCAAGCTAACCACCACAGCAACTTAGTAATTGTTTTGCGGTGTACAGTGAAAACTCATGCTCCTACTGGTGTAGAGATGGAAGCCCTATGTGGAGTAACGGTAGCTAGTTTGACCATCTATGATATGTGCAAATCCATCAGTTCAGAGATTGTTATCCAAGAAACTAAGTTAATTGCCAAAAGTGGTGGCAAGCAAAATATCACTGTCAATCCTATCTATGGCTTAGTGTTGACGGGCGGCAGAAGTAGGCGCATGGGTCGGGATAAAGCTCTTTTGCCATTTCATCATCGCCCCCATGCTCTGTATTTATATGAACTATTACAGCCCTACTGTGAACGGGTTTTTCTCTCAGCCAGAGCTAATCAATGGCAAGGCACCGTATTGGAAAATCTGCCCACGCTGTGGGATCAATTTCCTAGCGTGGGTCCCATTGCTGGTCTGCTAACTGCTTTTTCCCGTTTTCCTGAAGTGAATTGGCTGGTGGTTGCCTGTGATTTAGCTAATCTCCAAGCTTCTACCATTGAGAGATTAATTGCCCATTTCTCAGAAGAGGCGATCGCCACTTGCTATCGCAATCCCCAAGCAGGTTTCCCTGAACCCCTATGCGCTATCTATACTCCTTCTGCTCTGCCCATTTTTCAGCGTGCCTACGAGCAAGAACAGTATTGCCCTGTGAAAATCCTAGAGACCGTGGATTTGCTAATGGTTGACCCCCTAAGTGATAGGGAACTTGCCAATGTCAACAGCCCCGAAGATTGGCAAGAACATGTACCTTCCCTCCCCAACTAGGTCGTCACCTTCACTACTTGGTGGTAGGTAGCGGCTTGTTCGCAGGCACTGGCTGTAGCAAGAGCATGGAGAATTTTTGCCCGATCCACATACAAGGGTGCCCCTTCGTAGAGATGTTGCAAAAAAATTTCCGTATCCCTGCGAAATAGTCCCTTTGCCGACTCCGTTTGTACTTCCTGCTCCTGATTAGCCGTAACCAACTTGCCCACATCCCCTCTAAAAAAAATGCCTCCTGCTTCCCCATGGACATCTAGCACCCGTTCGGACTGCCAGATGTGCGCCCCCTTGTGATAGCCCACTTCCCCTAAATGACCATCGGCAAACTGAAGCAGGGCATGGCAAATGCAGGTACTGAAAGCATAGGGCATACTTGAGCCTTCGTAGCGCAGTTGACAAGACACTTGGCTCACCATGCCAAATAGATCAATCAGGCGATGCAGGCGGGAAACAGCGGCAAACAGGGGAAAGCCAAACTTAGCAGGCTGATAGGTCCACCTGTCTATGGGCGCAGGGCGCTGGGGGGTTTGGGTGGCATAGCGCACATACTGGGGTTTGCCTACGAGGGGAAGCCATTCCCTCACTTGGCGATGCACTCCTCCCAACAGTTCGATCTGCTCAAGGTGCAGGGTCTGTCGTTTTTGTTCTGCCAGCTCCACCAGTTCTAGTGCTTCCCTATAACTTAGGGCAATGGGGTAATCCACAATCACTGCCTTGCCTGCCTGCAATGCCTGCCGTACCACCGCACTGTGTTCGCTGTTGACACAGCAGACCACCACTAAATCCACTTCTTTGCTCTTTACCAAGTCTGACCAGTGGTAGTAGCCAGTAATTCCCCATTCTTGGGCTAGGAGACTGACACGGCTTTGACTGCCAGCGATCGCTACCAACTGAGTGCGGTGATCTTGGCGAAAAATCTCACCTCGGGTTCTGGCTACATAGCCCGTACCCACTATGCCGACACGCAATTTAGACATAGCTTTTCTAATCTATGGGGCGGGAGCGGGAGGGGGGCAAAAGTTTGGGTGTAGAGCGGGGATAGCGTCTGCGATTTCTTGTTTTTAGTACCCTTATGCCCGTGGCTTGGTTTACCCACCCTGCCAATCTTTCCCAGCGATCGCTCGTAAGCAGACGATTGGCAGTAAAAGTGAGAGCAGAAATAATTGCTATGGGCAACCACAAACTACTGGCGTGATCTTCACGGCTACCGAGAATCACAAAAATTGCCGAAGCAATGATGGCAGAAGTGAGAAGAAATTGCAGTTTGGTCATAGACTTTTAGTTTTAGTCTTTGCCTGAGATTATACCCATTCATTTTGCCAATGTGAAACACGCTTAGCTCCTACGAGAAACTGCCTGCTGGTAAAACTGCTCAAGGGCAGATACACACTGGCGATCATCGTACAAAAGCTCTCGTCTCTCCTGCATTTGCACTACTACATGGGCACGCCACTCCCTATCTTCAGCGAGTTTAATAGCAATGTCAATATACTGTTCTGGACTGTCAGCAATAGTAGCAGTTACCCCCAAAATTTTTAGCATAGCGTAGGTGTGGCGACTGCGCATCTGCTCGCTAGGGCAGGTGACAATGGGCAAACCACAGGCGATCGCTTCCAAGCTGGAATTGCCCCCAGACCACGCCAAAGTGTCTAAGAAAATATCACAAACTCGCTGGAGATTGAGATAGTCATACCACAACATTTGGGGCAGAAAAATACAGTATTGTTGCCAAGACAAATCATAGCTAGCAAACACTCGTGCCAGTCTCCGTTGCAAAATTTGGGTAACCACGGGACTGGGGTTTGCTAAAAATACAAAACAGGATTGGGGAACTGCCATGGCAATTCTTGGGAAAAGGTAATCGTACTGCGGTAAGTATTTACACAGCGTCTGACAGGAAAGAAAGAGAATTTTATGCTCTGGTAAACCAAAATCAGCCCTAGTTTTAGTAACTTCTGGCATAGTTACACGAGGATAGGAGAAACCCAAGTTGGGCAGTCTAACTAGGGTCTCAGTATAAAACTTTTGTGCTGAGCTTATTTCCATTAAATCACTGGACAAGTAGTAATCAATTGTAGGCATTCCTGATGTGATAGGGTGTCCCCAGCTATTGCATTGAATTGGGGCAAGGCGCAAGCCAGCCAGTTGGGAACTAAAGGGATGCATACCTATATCCGTATGAACTAGTATGTGTAAATTGTCGGCGCGTACTTGCTGGCAAATTTCGGGAATACTCAGGGGAATATGCCGAAAAAAGTCGCTAGCTTGCTTAAATTCCTCAGTAAAAAAGTCAGTGCGCCGATCTACTAAGTAACTATAGATTTCAAACTGTTGGCGATCGCTATATTTCAGCCAATTCAGACAAGACCTAGTGGCGGCATGGAAGCGCAGATGATTGGAAATATAACCTACCCTAATTTTGTCATCAACTGCTGGCATGGTCAATGGTTCAGCATACTGCGGCAAATTGCGCGCCATAATTTGACATACCAAATTGCCGTAGATTTCCTGCAAGGGGCGATCATCTAATCCTTGATAGGCTAGATAAAAGTTAGTATCGCCCTGAATACTTTGCCATGCCCAGACAGGATCACTAGTCAGTTTATCAGCAACTATTTCTTGAAATTTCCTAAGACCCGTGGTGAAGCGATCGCGCCAATAGGTTATTTCTTCCTGAGTTTCATAAATAATGGGCAAACTGAGCAGACTTTTTTTCAGTACATGGGGACTACCTGCCTGTTGTAATAACAAGGTGTGGTAGTAAAACAAACTTTCTGTAACACTACCTGTTTGATTGAGCAAGTTAGCAAGGGTTTCCCCGTAGTCATAGGAATTAGGAAATTGGCGCACTAGCCAGCGGTAAAGGGGTATAGCAGAATAGCGATCGCCCCTTTCTAGGTAGATATTAGCTAACTCAATGTGGGCTTGTACCAAGTCGTAATCAGCAACTCTGGGATCGTGGAGTAAATGCTGTTGCCGATCCAATATCACCCACAGCAAAAAGTTCTCTCTAGCTAGGGGATATTCTGGATTGATATTCTGGTCAATGCACTGTCTGATTTGCCAAGCGGGGATAATTTGACATTGCTCCTGAAAAGCGATCGCCTGTTGGTGCAGAAATAGCAATAAATCCCGTTCTTTCTCTGGTTGCTGAACCAAAATTTCTAGCCAAGTAGCTTCAGCTAGTTCCTGTTGATTATCTAACCAGTAATACAACCCCAGATGCCAAATATAATTGCAATTACTGGGATCACTAGCCACTAGATTGCTGTAGTAGGCTATTGCCTCCTGCCAATTTGCGCTCATTGGTTCATCTCATTGAAAATTGCCGCTGTAGACGGAGAAGATTGACGCAGGTATTGGAATATCCAGAACTTAAATAAACCATCCAAGAAAACGGGCACTGTAGCAATAAACGCCTTAGTCAGGATACGATTCTCTGGTAAGCCAAAATGACTAAAGATTACAAAAAACAGAGCATCCCACCCGTCGCTGGAGTGAAACCCTACAAAAGTATCTGTCGCTACGATAATCATAAATGCCTTAGCGCTATCGTTCAGGCTGTAGAGAACTTCATCGATAAATTCTTTTATTAAAGCTAATTGCCTGCGGGTATTGATCAAGGTAATATACAGGGCTAGAATAGCCGATATATCAGCGCCCAGATTTTTCAATCCTTCTAGACTACGCTGGTTGTAGGTGATCAAAATCCGTTTTAGCTCCCTGCGCATTTCTGCGTTTGTCTCTTGTTTGCGCTCTTCAGGTTGGTCAGTGATTTCATTGATGATATTTTGAAACTCAGCGCGATCGCGCGCTAAACGGTATTCCATGAATGCCTGTTCTTGCAAAGCAGGACTGAAGCTAATCTTGTTATCCCTAGAGCCAAACCAACTGTCCACCAGCGGACTAAATACCAAATTCTTAGTCAAAACTTGGGTGCCAATGAATATCACTGTCAATAAACCCAAGTACTTCAAAGCGGCAGTTGATCGCCTGCGGGACTGACGCAGTTCATCTACAAAATCCCGCTCATAACCAAAGTAGTCGTTAGTTACTGTGCGGCGGATGCGCTCAAAGGTGCGAAAGAAGGAACCAGGGATAATCGTTTTTTCTACAGGGGTGATACTGGGAGCATTGCGTTTCTTTTCCGCAGGGCTGGGAGAAAGCAAGGTAAAACGATTGGGATTGTCATTAGCCTGAGTCAGGCTATCATCCAACAGTTTCACAGGCTCAGGATTGGGGGTAGTTTCTGTTTGTGGGGATACCTGATAGCGCTTCAAAATATAGTCAATGAATGCCAGCTGTTGCAGTAGGGGAGCATTTTCTTCAGGATTTTTCAAAGGCTGACTAACTTTTATGATCCCAGTGTTTAGGGTAAAGGGCAAACTGGCACTTACGCGGTACTCTGCTAAACGCAGACGGATGTTTTGCAGATTTTTTTGTAGTTGAAAGCGAAATAGGCTATAGGCATTGGGAGTATAGCCAGCAGTGTCAGCAATAGGCTGACCATTAAAAAACTCATCTTCGATTTTCTTAATTTTGATAGCTGATTGAAACGCCTCATAAACTGCTCTTTCGGGAGTGCGCCTTAGCCAATTGATACGGTTTTGCAGAAATTTACCTAAACTCCAGCCCATATCCTTAACCTAGACCATATTTTTGGCGTAGGGCGATCGCCGCTTCTTCACGGTCGTCAAAATGAATTTTAGTAGTACCAATAATCTGATAGTCCTCGTGTCCCTTACCTGCAATCAACACCGTGTCCCCCGCCTGGGCTGAGTGGATGGCTGTGTGAATGCATTCACGGCGATCGCTAATCACCACTGTATTTGTCTGATCGGCAATGCCTGCCAGAATATCTTGGAGAATTTTCTGGGGGTCTTCAGTGCGGGGGTTATCAGAAGTAATGTAACTAAAATCTGCTAGCTTAGCAGAAATAGCTCCCATCAGGGGGCGTTTAGTGCGATCGCGATCGCCACCACAGCCAAATACACAAATCAATCGGTTGGGGGTAAAGGGACGGAGAGCCTTAAGCACATTCTCCAGACTATCGGGGGTGTGGGCATAGTCCACTACCACCGTAATATCCTGCCTTTCCCCTACCTGCACTCGTTCCACTCGCCCCGCCACACTGGGAAACTGGGGCAGAGCCTCGGCAATTTTTGCTAGGGGAACTCCCAACTCCAGTGCCGCTCCCACCGCCGCCAAAATGTTGGACACATTGAATTTGCCCACTAATTGGGCAGTGAAAGGGCATGCACCCGCAGGCGTATGCAACACCCCGCTCACCCCTTGGGGCTTGAAACTCAGTTCTTTGGTGTAAATATCAGTCAAGGGGTTGTCAAGGCTGTAGGTCCAGACCGCAGTTTTAGGCTGGCGCTCCTGCAGACTGCTGTTTAATCTCCTGCCGTAGTCATCGTCGTAGTTAATTATGGCGCGTCCTTGCAGGTACTCAGGGGTAAACAGCAATGCCTTTGCCTGAAAGTAGTTTTCCATCGTGCCATGGAAATCCAGATGATCCTGCGTTAGGTTGGTAAACACTGCCACCGCAAACTGACAGCCCAATACCCGCCGTTGCGCCAAAGCATGGGAGCTTGCTTCCATCACTACTGTCCGTGAGCCAGCCTCCAGTGCCTCCCTGAGCTGTCGCTGTAAATCCACTGCAAAAGGAGTAGTGTGGACAGCGGTTTGACAGTGGTTGCGCCAACGGGTGTAGAGAGTTCCCAACAAGGCAGGGGCGTAGCGCTCGCAGTCAGTTTGTAATAGAAATTCAATCAGGTGAGTGGTAGTGGTCTTGCCGTTGGTGCCTGTGACCCCCACCAGCTTCATGCTCTGACTGGGATAGCCATAAAATGCACAGGACAGTTTCCCACAGTCCCCTACCACATCCCTACTGAAGAAGAGACGGGGATGGTTCCATCTCTGGCGATAGGTGTCAGACACTACACAGGCGATCGCTCCTTTGCTCAGAGCCTCTAAGGCAAAATCTCCTCCATCTACCTTGCTCCCTGGCATACCGATAAACAAATCCCCTGCACGGCACTGGCGGGAATCAGTAGCCAAACCCAGTACAGGTTGACCTAGCAGTTCAGGGGGACAGGAGAAGCCAATTACTCTGAGCAGTTCTTCTAGGAGCATGGCTAGCACCACTGGGAAGTTTTTAGTTTAAGATACAATAATTTCCCCATTTCAGCAGGCACTAGGAACTGTGACCGCGATAGCGGATGTCACGGCGCATGGAATAGCGACGGGCAAATTTGGGAATGTCCCCCTTGTGTCCCAAAAGAATGACCACATCTCCTTCGTGCAAAATAAAGTCATGGGAAGGGCTAGTGATGATCGTGCCATCGGGTTTGCGCACTGCTACCACAATAAAAGCGCCCCGACCTTTGGCTTCAATGGCGCTGATGGGATTGGAGGCAAAAGGGGAATTCGCCTCTATGGTCAGTTCATCAAACTGCACATCAATTTGGGCTAACAATTCATTGACATTTTGACGACTTTCATCTTCCCGCAAAAAATCTAGAGCGGCGGGGTGAGTGATGTTATGGGCAATGCGCTCTGCGCCAATCTCCACAGGTAAAACCACCCGATTGGCTCCTGCTAGAAGTAATTTTTTTTCCGTGGATGGCAGTTCACCGCGGGCAATGATCATTAGTGCGGGGTTTAACTCCCTAGCGGTAAGGGTAATGAATACATTCAGGGCATCGTCAGGTAATACTACAGCCAAGGTGCGCGCCCTTCGAATGCCAGCAGTTTGCAAAATCTCCTCATCGCTAGCATCACCATTTACTACTAAATATCCGTGGGATTCAGCGATCGCCACCCGTTCGGGATCGTTTTCTATGATAACGAATGGGAACTTAGCACTATCTAGTTTGCGCGCAACTACATTTCCCATTCTGCCATAGCCGCAGATAATAGTATGCCCTGCTAGAGAGTCAATTTGGCGCTTCATCTGGGCTTTACTTAATACTTCTTTCAGTTCCCCTTCAGTTACCATTTGCACAAAGCCACCTACTAGATACACTGCCGAAGATGTGCCAGCGATAATAACAAACATGGTAAACCAACGCAAAGCACTGGTATCAATGGGGCGCACCTCACCATACCCAACCCCAAAGATGGTAATTACTACCATGTAAGCCGCTTCGTCAAATGACCAGCCAGCCATCATGTAGCCAGCGATCGCTATGACGATGGTTACTAGAAAAAGAGCTAACCCAGTGAAAATACGCTGTACAGGGCTTTGCATAAAATCCCCACTTTGTTTATCTACTCAACACCAAAATTGAGTGCTAGTAAAGTTATGAAGAGCACATTACCAAGGTAACTGTCCAAAATAATTCCCTCCTTGGCGCTCCCGTTCTATTTGGATGCGTTGCTTTAAGAGGCAGTATATTTCTTGCGCTAACATTTCCAAATCCCTTGGGGAAGCCTTCCATGTTTCATCCTTCGGCTCATGTATGGAACTTACAGAAACATCGGGAATACTTTCACTAGAAATCTCATGAGCTGTGTATTTCTGAATTTTAGTAGGTATATTTGATGGGAACACTTGGGGTCTGAAATGTACCTCTGCCTTGCGCATGATGGGGGAAGTGTCAGTATTAGAGCCACTAGGGTTGGGATTTGTGCTACTGGAAAGTAATAGCTCTGCAACACTTGACCAAGAACTGGAAGTTGCAGATTCTGGTGATCGCTGAATTACAGATGAATCAGAACTAGATGTTTTAGAACCGTTTTTAGAACCAATTAAGTCATCAATACTATTCCAGCAATCTGGAGCGGTACTCTTACCAGAGCCAATAATTAAATTCTTCCTGTTTGATAGTGAAGTTTGGATATGACTGATATTTTGCAAGACACTGGGCAAAGTTGGAATACTTTTATTTTGCGGATCAGAGATAGATGGGATGTTTTTCTGTTGCGACTCGAGAAACTTCCTTTGAATCTCTGGCATTTTCCTAGATACAGGGGTAGTGGAGCTTACTTCGCCATCCTCGACACTGGGACTCATATTCTGAGGATCAGCATCAGAGGATTTGGTATTTTCTTCTATAGTTGGTGTTGCTATATCGGTTTGCTTGGATGCAGTGAAACTAGCTTGAACCTCAGGAATTGTGGTTTGCGCTGGAGCGATCGCTTCTTCGCTTATGCTCACTAGTTCAGCACTGGATGAAATAGGTTGCTCAGATGCAGTGAAACTAGCTTGCACTTCAGGAATGGTGTTTTGCACTGGAGCGATCGCTTCTTCTGTTATGCTCACTAGTTCAGCACTGGATGAAATAGGTTGCTCAGATGCAGTGAAACTGGATTGCACTTCAGGAATAGTGTTTTGCACTGGAGCGATCGCACTTCTAGTTAAATTAGCTAAATTTGTTTGCTGTTGTGGTTTAGTTTTTAATTGAGCTTTTGTTGTAATTTGCGGTTGGAGTTTCGGTGGAGTTGCACTGATAACCTTAGAAAGGCTAGGTTGGTTTAGGTCAGGGGCATCAAATTCATCAAGTGCCAAAAGATTAACATTAGGGAACAGAAACTTAGGTTGCAAAAAGCTGGTTTGCCCTAGAGTTGGTGGCGGTAATAGGGGGTCTTTAATTCCCAGTGGTGGGTCTTCCAAACTATCAAGATTCGCCAAGTCTGACATATTGAGACCCCAAATTATTTAAGAACTGGGGAACTGACCAGTTGCTCCCCGCGTAACAGTAGACGCAGTTCCTCCACCACTTGCGGCAACAGTCACACCTTCACAGGCTACAGTCAATTCCTCGATCGCCGCTTGACTGCTATCTGCTTGCAAAGAGGGCGCACGCCAACTTACAGGCACAGCCCCGATTAAAGTCCAACACTGCCTTGTTTCGCCAGCCTGATTAAAAGTCAAAATCCTGATATTCCGCCTACGGTTCGTGGTGGCTGTGAGCCATTGCCAAAAACTTAAATCTTCGGTTACACCCCGTTTGAAAGTAACCTCTGAAACAGAGCGATGCTTTAGGAAAATGCGCTGTTGTTCGTTATCTGATACATTTACGCTGAACTTTCCTGTTCGCTTGCGTGGCGTAGCCACACATTACTGCTCAAGAAAGCAACGATTGCAGACTGCCCATCACTGGACAAGAAGGCGGTATCCCGCAA